>Ga0157376_10001124_pt1 | contig 17538 bp, 20 predicted proteins | sample M45metaG_FD_121801 | JGI IMG/M metagenome (GOLD analysis project Ga0157376, IMG submission 121801) | Miscanthus rhizosphere microbial communities from Kellogg Biological Station, Michigan, USA - M4-5 metaG | ecosystem: Host-associated > Plants > Roots > Rhizosphere > Soil | place: USA: Michigan... | reverse complement strand
GCAGCTTCGACTGGTGAACGCGAAACACGTCGCCGACCATCTCGTGATCGATGTTCATCCGGTGCATGACGGCGCCGAGGCCCTCCAGATCGGTCGCGCGCGCGCCGCGCACGTCGATCTCGCCGCCCGTAATCGCGGCGACGACGGCCCAGCTCCCCGCCTCGATGTAGTCGCCCCACAACTGGTGCTGCGCGCCGCCGAGCCTGGCCGCGCCCTCGATGCGAATGGTCGACGACCCCTCGCCGGTGATACCGGCGCCCATCTTGCGGAGGAACTGGCAGAGTTCCACGACATGCGGTTCGCACGCCGCGTGACGGATTTCGGACGTCCCGGGCGCCGCCGCCGCCGCCAGCAACGCCGTCTCGGTGCCGGTGACCGACGCCTCGTACAGGTAGATCGACGCGGGCTTGATGCCCTCGGGCACCTCGAGCTGGTGGCCCGGGCCAGGCAATATCCGTGCGCCCATCAACGCGAGGGCGTCGAGGTGCGTAGCAATCGATCGCCGGGCCGGAAAATCACCCCCGGGCAGCGCGAGGCGGGCGCTTCCCCGCCGCGCGAGCAGCGGCCCGAGGAGCAGGACCGATCCGCGGATCCGGCCGACGAGCGCCGCGTCGGGCTCGTCGCTGACGATCGTCTCGCAGCGGACGCGAAGCGTGGTCGTGCCGAGGCCCTCGACCGTGGCGCCGAGATTCACGAGAAGGCGCGCCATCGCCTCGACGTCGGCGATCCGGGGCACGTTCGTCAGCACGCACTCCTCGGTCGTCAGCACGCACGCCGCCAGCAGCGGCAGCGCGGAGTTCTTGTTGCCTTCGACCTCGACGGAACCTGAGAGGCGGCGGCCGCCTTCGATGAGAAGAGTGGACATAGTCAGTCAGCAGTCGGCAGTCGCGTGTCGCGCCGCCCTTTCAGGGCCGCGTCTTTAGTCGAAGTCGCCAAGGTACACGATTTCCTCGTGAAGCTCGACACCGAACTGCTCGCGCACGCGCGCGCGGCAGCGGCCGATGAGCTCGCGGATGTCGCGCGCGCTGGCCTGGCCCTCGTTGACGATGAAGTTGCCGTGTGTCGGCGAGACACGTGCTCCGCCCACCGCCGCGCTTTTGAGGCCAGCCCGATCGACCAGCGCGCCGGCCGACCAGGGAATACCTTCGGGCACGGCATCGCGGCCGGGTTGAGGATTCCTGAAAATACAGCCCGCGCTCGGGGTATCGAGCGGCTGCGTCCGCTTCCTGAAGGCCAGCGACTCCCGCGCGACCTTCCGAAGCGACGCCGGGTCGCCGTCAGCCGCCGTGAACTCCGCCCAGAGCAGGATCTCTCCGGTCCGGCGCAGCCGGCTGCCCTCGTGGTCGAACGCCAGCTCCGCGCGAGGCACCTCGAACACGACGCCGGCCCGGCTCACCAGCCGCACGTGCGTCACCAGGTCGCCAATCAGGCGGCCGGCAAAATGCGCGTTGCCGAAAACAGCGCCGCCGACCGTGCCGGGCGTCCCCGCCCAGGCCTCGAGGCCGGCGCAGCCATGGTTGATCGTCCAGCGGACCAGACCGTTGATCGTCACCGAGGCGTCCGCGCGAATACTGCCGGCGCCCGTCCGGCGAATGTCTCCGCCGCGCGCACGGATGACGAGTCCGCGCACGCCGGCATCCGCGACGAGCACGTTCGAACCGCCACCGAGCATCGTCACGGGAACGCCTTCGCGGGCGGCCAGCGCGAGCGCCGTGCCGAGCTCGTCGCTCGTGCGAACGTCCAGCAGCCAGTCTGCCGGTCCGCCGACTCTGAAGGTGGTGAACGGCCCCAGCGGACAGTTCTGCCGGGCGCGATCGCCAAACGCCGCGCGCATCGCGGTCGCGAATGAAGAGGACGTCATCGCCGCCCCGCCTCGACCGACATCAGGTGCTGTTCCTGCCCAATCAACGCCGTCATCGCCTCACCCGGCGAGCACACCGCGAACGCGATCGTGTCGCCCGGACCGAGTTGTCCCGCGAGGCCGATGTCCGCGGTGATGACGGTCGCGATCTTCGGATAGCCGCCAGAGGTCTGCCGGTCGGCCATGAGCAGAATCGGCTGGCCTGACGCCGGCACCTGCACCACACCGAGCGGCGTCGCATCCGAAATCACGTCGGCGCCACGTGTGTGCGCCAGCGGAGGGCCGCTCAGCCTGAATCCCATGCGATTCGAGCTCGACGCGATCCGGTACGGCGCCGACTGGAGTGCCTCGAGCGCGCCTGCGGCAAAGCGATCGGATTGGGGTCCCGGGAGGATGCGGAGGGTCGCCCGTCCGTCGGGCACGCTGTGCGGGACGCCTGCCAGACGCGCGTGCGCGGCCGCATGGGGCCGCGGGCGGGCTGCGCCGCACGACAGGCGATCGCCCACCGTGAGCGCTCGCCCTCCAAATCCACCCATCGCGCTCGGCAGGTGTGTCGCGCGGCTGCCGAGCACCGGCGGCGTATCGATGCCCCCGGCGACGGCAATGTAGGCGCGCGTGCCGCGGACCCGGCGGCCGAACCGCAGCGCCGCTCCCGTTGGAACCACGAAGCATCCGGTGGCGTCGACCGGATCGCGATCGATCGTGATCTCGAACTCCGCGCCTGCCACGGCCACGATCCGTTCGTCGTCGAACACCAGTTCGGGGCCGACGAGCGTCACCTCCAGCGCCGCGGCGTCAACCGCATTGCCGGCCATGGCGTTCGCGATCCGATGCGAGACCGGGTCCATCGGCCCGGCCACCGACACGCCGAGCGCCTGAAAGCCCCACCGTCCGCGATCCTGGACCGTTGTCAGGAGACCCGGCTTCACCACGTGCACCGACGCCACTCAGCGCACCTCTCGTTCGAGCCGGTCGAACTCCACGCGATCGATCGCGTCGAACCGCACGGCGTCGCCGGCTCTCATGAGAAACGGGTTCGGGCGCGTCAGGTCGAACGGCAGCAACGGCGTACGCCCGATGATTTGCCAGCCGCCTGGCGTCTCAGACGGATATACGCCGGTCTGCCCGCCGGCGATTCCCACCGATCCCCGAGGCACGCGCACGCGCGGCGTATCGCGCCTCGGCGCGGCAATTCGCTCGTCGACGATGCCCAGGTACGCAAGGCCGGGGGCGAACCCGAGCATGAACACGTGATAGGTGTTCTTCGTGTGCAAGTCGATGGCGGCGGTTTCGCTGATGCCGCCAAACCCTGCCACGGCCGCGAGGTCGGGGCCGAACTCGCCCCCATAGCAGACCGGCAGCCGGAGCACGTCGTGCGCCGGACGAGCCGCCGGCAGAGGCGCCGCGGCCTCGCGCTCGAGTCGGGCCATCAGGGCGTCGTGCGCCGTCCGCAGCGGATCAAAATAAACGGCCACAGACCGATAGGTCGGGACGACGTCCCGAACGCCGGCGACGGGATCGACGTGCAGGCGTTCGGCCAGCGCCACCGCGCGCGCATTGACCTCTGGATCGATCCGTTCCTCGAATTCGACGATCAGCGCCGAGTCGCCCGCGGCAACGATCCGGAATGCGCTCACGAAGCCACGCTGAGCGCCCGCAGCAGCTTGCCGTGAATGCCGCCGAAGGCGCCGTTCGACATGACGATCACCAGATCGCCCGCGCGCCGCTCGCCCGCTATCGTGGCGACGATTCCGTCGAGCGAGTCCGCCTCGCGGGCCGACTGTCCGCGCGCCCGCAGGTCGCGAACGAGTTCCGGCACGGACAGCCGCTCCGATTCAGGCAACTTCGACCGGAAGACCGGCGCGAGGAGGACTTCGTCGGCGCCCGCGAATGCCCGCGCGAAATCGTCCTGGAAGACGCGCCGGCACGAAGACGCCGACCGCGGCTCGAACACGGCCCAGATCCGCGCCGACGGATGCGATGCGCGCAGCCCGGCGAGCGTCTCGGCGACGGCGGTCGGGTGATGGGCAAAATCGTCGTACACCGTCACGCCGCCCGCAGTCCCCACCACTTCGAGACGCCGCTTGATCCCCGAAAACGTCGCGAGGCCCTCGCCGATGCGTTCAGGCGAGATGCCGACCTCCGTCGCCACGGCGATCGCCGCCAGCGCATTGCGCACGTTGTGCGCGCCCACCATCGGTACTTCGAACTGGCCGAACGGTGAGCCGCGGCGCCGGACCTTGAATCCGGTACGGTCGCTTCCGGGAACGAGATCATGGGCCTGCCAGTCGAGGACGTCGCCCACCGCGGCGGGCCCGTCCCCCCGGAGGCCCAGGCCGAACGTCTCGACCCGGGACACGGCGGACGACGTCAGCGCGCGCGCGCCGGGGTCGTCGGCACCGATCAGCAGGAGGCCCTTGCGCGGGACCAGGTTCGCGAGCCGCCGGAACGCCAGCGCGACCGCCGCGAAGTCTGGGTAGATGTCGGCGTGGTCGAACTCGATGTTGTTGACGACGGCGATGTCGGGGACGTACTTGAGGAACTTCGCCGTCTTGTCGAAGAACGCGCTGTCGTACTCGTCGCCTTCGATGACGAACTCGCGTCCGCCGCCGAGGCGATAGCTCGACCCGTGTTCGCCGAAGTTCTTCGCCACGCCGCCAACGAGCACGCTGGGGTCCACGCCCCCGCTCGTGAGCACCCACCCCGTCAGCGACGTGGTGGTGGTCTTGCCGTGCGTGCCCGCGATCACAATCGAGCGAGCGCCCCAGAGAAAGTGATCACGAATGGCTTCGGGCAGCGACCCGTACCGGATTTTGCGATCGAGGACTTCCTCGAGCTCCGGGTTGCCGCGCGAGATGGCGTTGCCGACCACGACGAAATCGATGTCGCTCGTGATGTGCTCGGCGCGGTAACCGCTCAGCACGGGGATGCCTTCGCCCTCGAGAAAGTCGCTCATCGGGGGGTAGACGTCCTGATCGGAGCCGCGCACGTCGTGGCCCTTGCGTTTGAGCATTGCCGCCAGCGTGGCCATCGCGGTGCCGCAGATGCCGATGAGGTGGATTCGCTGCATCTGGTTTTTTCTTAGTCCACTGCCGCTTCGTCGATGACCAGGCACGGCCGCGCGCCCGCGATTACCCGGCACGACACCCCGAGCGGAAGCGTGAACGCCGGACCGGTCGTGTGCCCCGACGGAAACCCGATGAGCACGGGGCCCGGGAAATCGGCAAACAGGTCGGCCATCACCGCGCGGCCCGTCAGGCCGCCGCCCGGCTCGTCGCACTGCGGGAGCTCGCCGATGACGACCGCCGCGGCGCGCGCGAGCAGTCCGATCTGCCGCATCTGCGTGATCATCCGGTCCAGCCGGTACGGCCGCTCCCCCACTTCGTCGATGAACAGCACGTGCCCCGCCGGCGGCGCAAAGGCGAACGGCGTACCCTGCGAGGCCAGCAACTGCGTCAGCGTCCCGCCGAGCAGCACGCCGGCGGCCTCGCCGGGCCGCAGGACCTCGACGCCCGGAGCGGGCAGCTCTCCGAGGGGCTCGCGCTGCGTGAGCGCCGCCAGGAAGGACGCGCGGTCGTACGCGCCTGAACCCAGGCTCGACCCTCCCGCCAGCATCGGGCCGTGGAAGGCGACCTGATCGCTCGAGATCGTGAGAAACGTCAGCAGAGCCGTCAGGTCGCTGCACCCGATGAACGGCTTCCGCGCGCGGCGGGCCTCGTCCGGGTCGAGAAACGGCAGGACCTGGGTGCTGCCGTACCCGCCCCGAACGGCGATGAGGCCGGCAATCGTCGGATCGCGCCACGCCCGCTCGATCGCGCGCGCGCGGACATCGGCCGGACCGGCCAGATATCGCTGCTTCTCGAACACCGTGTCGTCGTAGACCGGATCGAATCCGAGACGGCGGATCTCGTCCACGCCGCGATCGAAGTCGTCGCGCCCGAACGCGCTGGCGGGCGCCACGACGGCAAGGCGGGCGCCGGGCTCGAGCGCGCGGGGCTTGACGCTCACGCGAACCGCGCCATCTCGTCGGCGATCGCGCGATGCTCGTCGCAGCCGAGCACTTGCCGGAGGGCCTGCGGTCCCAGCGGGCGCCCGGTCCCGGCCGCAGGCGCCGCCGCGAGGAACCGCTCCTTCGCGCGCTGCTGCCGCCTCAGCGCATCCTCGACGCGCCCGTACGGCAGCCGGCCATCCTCCACGGCGTGCACCAGCGATTCGAGCGCCGCCGCCTGCTGGTCGTGGCTTCCGCTGCAGATCAGCACGCCGTCACAGCCCGCTTCGATGGCGAGCACCGCCGACGCCGGCACGGAGTACTCGTTGGCGACGGCCTTCATCTCGAGATCGTCGCTCAGGATGACCCCGTCGTAGCCCAGTTCCTCGCGAAGCAGGCCCGAGACGATGCGGCGGGACAGGGTCGCCGGCCGCTTCTCGTCGAGCGACGGAACCAGGACGTGGGCGGTCATGATCGTCGCGACGCCGGCGGCCACGGCGGCCCGGAACGGCACGAACTCCACCTGCCGCAGCCGCTCCGGCGGGTGCTCGACGAGCGGCAGCTCGAGGTGCGAATCGGTGCTCGTGTCGCCGTGCCCGGGAAAATGCTTCCCGCACGCCGCAATGCCCTCGGCCTGGAGCGTCCGGATCAGCGCGGCGCCGTAGCGGGCCACCTCCTCGGCCTTGCCGGACAGCGCCCGGTCGCCGATGACGGGGTTGCTCGAGTTGGTGTGAACGTCGAGCACCGGGGCGTAATCCAGGGTCACGCCGACGGCCCGGAGCTCCGCCGCCAGCGCCCTGGCGAAGCGCTCCACCAGGCCGAGGTCCCCGCTGCGGCCCAGGGCGGCCATGGGCGGCCACTCGGTGAACGGCGACTTCAGCCGGGCCACGCGCCCGCCTTCCTGGTCGATGCTGACCCAGAGCGGGACGTCGGACACCAGCCGGGCCGCCTCGTACGACAGCTCGGCGACCTGCCCGGGCTCGGCGACGTTCCTCGCGAAGAGGATGACGCCGCCCAGGCCGAACTCCCGGGCGAGCGAGCGCAATTCGACCGGGAGCTGAAGACCATCGAACCCGGCCACCAGGAGCCTGCCAATCTGACGACGGAGTGAGCCTGACGCCATGCCGGAACGATTCTATAATTTCTTCGTGTCAAATCGCGGCATCGTCGACAACGTCATCAGGGTTTCCGCGCCGACGCGCATCGATCTGGCGGGCGGCACCATCGACATCTGGCCCCTGTACCTGTTCCACCCCGGCGCCTGTACGCTGAACGCGGCGATCAGCCTTCGGGCGCACGCCACCATCGAGCCGCGAGAGGACGGCCAGGTCGAACTCATATCGGTAGACACCGGCGGACACGTTCTGGCGCGCGAATCGTCCAGCCTGGACGGATCGGGCCAGCTGCCCCTGCTGTCGCTGATGGCGAGGGAGTTCGGCCTCGAGAACGCCACGCTGATCACGCGCGGGGAATCGCCGGCCGGCGCGGGCATCGCCGGCTCGTCGGCGCTGACCATCGCCGCCTGCGCTGCGCTGGCACGCTGGTCGGGCCACACGAAGACAGACGCGCAGCTGCTCGAAATCGCGATGAACGTTGAATGCCAGACGATCCGCGTGCCGACCGGCGTGCAGGACTACCGGCCGGCACTGTACGGAGGCGTCGCCGCCGTCGAGCTCCGCGTCGACGGCATCCACCGCGTCGCCCTGGACGTGGACCCGGCCGACCTGACGCAGCGCATCGTGCTCGCGTACACCGGCGCGCCGAGAAACTCGGGAACGAACAACTGGGAGATCACCAAGCGCCACATCGATGGCGACCGGCACGTCTTCGACTGCTTCGAGCGCATCCGCGATACGGCGGCGGCCATGCGCACGGCGCTCGAACGCGGCGACTGGGACGAAGTCGGCCGTCAGATCGCGACCGAGTGGGACAACCGCCGCCGCCTGGCCCCCGGCGTGTCCACACCCGCCATCGACGATCTCATCGCCCGGGCGATGGCCGCCGGCGCCACGGCCGCGAAGGTCTGCGGCGCGGGCGGCGGCGGGTGCCTGTTCTGCTACGGGCCGCCCGCCGCGCACGACCGGATCGCCGCGGCGTTGACGCAGGGCGGCGCCCGCGTCCTCGACTACCGCGTCGAGACCGACGGCCTGCGCCTGGGAGAACCCGCGTGAAGCTTCCGATGCTGTCGGCGGACGACAAGATCGCCGAAATCAAGCGCCTCTACTACCGCACCACGGCCAAGACCATCCAGGCCGATCTCGCGCGGGCGCTGGACCTGCTGAAGTCGATGAACAACGAGGACGAACGCGAGCGCGCGGCCGTCTACATGGACGGGCTCGCGCAGATGCGGCAGGACTGGGGACGGCGGGGAAAGAAGAAGTGAGAACTGAGCGCTAAATGCGGTTTTCCATCGTCTTCTTCCGCGCGGCGAGGCGCAGGGGTTCCGGAACGTTCCGGTCGACGGCGATCTGCGAACAATCCTTCGCGCTCACCCGCTGCAGCAGGTTCATGCTGAGCGCGACGGGGGTCTTGGGGTTCTTCACCAGGCCGAGCACGACCTTGTAGCTCTTCATCCAGGCGCGGTTGTGCACGATCATCCGCAGCACGTCTTCAGAGACGCTCGCCATCCTGGCGATGCTTTCGACTTCCTGCTCGGTGAGCTTCGGGCTGCTCATGACGGCGGCCGCAATCATCTTGTTCGTGTCGCGGACCAGGATGGCCCGCATCTCGCGCGTGCCCTTCGACGCGGCTTTCAGGCGCTGCGTGAAGGTCATCTTGGCGATCTTCTGGCTGACGCTGAGCTGGTCGGTGTCGCCCTCCGCCAGCAGATCCTCGTCCCCCGGTTCAGCGACGTCCACGTCCACGAGCGGAGCCTCGGCGTCTTCAGCCGGCGCGCCCGCCACCACCGCGACGCCGCGGGCCGCGAAGAAGTCCCGCAGCGTGACGGATACGTCGGGCCGGGCCAGAAACTTCGAGAGCGCCTCGGCAGGCAGCCGGTTCAGCGTCGCGTCGGCGGTCTGCCGGACTTCAGCATCCGGATCCTCGAGCAGCAGGACGAGAATGCTCAGCTGCTCGTGCGCCCGCGGCGCGAACCCGCCCTGCGCCGCCAGCATGCGCACGTCGCGCGCCACTTCTCCTCGTTTGAAGAATTCGACCAGGGGGCTGGCGATCATGGTGTGACGAGATACGTTTTGAAGTTGGCCAGGTTGACGCGCCACGTGACCACCTGGCCGTTTCCGCCGAGCGGCCGCGTCGGCAGCCCGTTGAACGTCACCGACACGCCGCCGGCGTCGCCCGCGGTGAGGACGATTTCCTTGCGTACGTCGAAGCTGACTTCCTCGCCGGGTTTGAACTCCCGCTGCGCCGCCCGGCTTCCGTCGACGATCGCCGAAATCCACGACTGCCTGGCCGCGGTCACCTGCACGATGAAGCGGTCGGCCGGCACCGCCGGCACTGGTTCGGTCGCCCGTGCACGCACCTCGACGGCGGACGGGGCCGCCGGAGCGGCCGGAGGAGAAATCGCCTGCGGCGGACTGCTGACCGCCGGCTGCGGGCTGCTGACCGCCGGCTGCGGACTGCTGACCGCTGACTGCTGACTGCCGACTGGCGACTGGGGACTGGCGACTGCCGACTGCTGACCGCCGACTGGCGACTGCGGACCGCTGACCGCCGACTGCCGACTGCCCGCTCTCCTGCCCGCCGTCCCGAAATAGACGACAACGGCCGCGATCGGAATGCTGATCGCGACCAGGCGCAAGAGCGTGGACGCGGTTCGCCGCTCGCTTTCAACCGCCTCGTGATCTTCTACTCGGGATGACGTGGGATGGCCGGCCGTCACCGAGTCCTGGGGAAACTGGCTCATGAACTGCTCGATCACGACTTCGGGATCGAGACCGACTTCGACGGCGTAGGCCCGGACGAACGAACGGCTGAAGATCCCGCCGGGGAGGCGCGCGATATCGTTACGCTCGAGCGCCTCGAGCGTCATCATCGCGATCTTCGTCGAGTTGGCAATCTGGCGCAGCGACAGGCCCCGGCGCTCGCGCGCCGCGCGCAGCATCGCTCCGACATCGCCACGCGCATGCTTTGCCATCGCCCGCGCCAATCTCGGCATTATGTTAGGAAGCCGATCTCGCCCTGTCAAACTGCCGCCGCGCCTCACGAACCATCGCCGCCAAATCCCCGCCCTGCGCGTCGAACAGGCCGATCGCCGCCAGCCCCGCCGCGCCCGTCCCCGCCACGGCCTCGATCCGCTCCATCGACACCCCGCCGATGGCAAGAACCGGCACCGGGACAGCCCGGACAATCGCCGCGAGCCCGGCCAGGCCGAGATGCTGCCGCAGGCCGGGCTTCGATGTCGTCGGAAACACCGTGCCCGCCAACATGTAGTCTACGTCCGGCGCGGCCATCACGGCCTCGTCGGCGGCGTGCACCGATCGCCCGATGAGAAATCCGGCGGGCGCCATCGATCGCGCGCGGCCGGGCGGGACGGAATCGCCGCGCAGGTGGACGCCATGGGCGCTCGACGCGAGTGCGACGTCCAGCCGGTCATTCACGACGACCCGCGTCGGCGTGTCGCGCGCCATCTCGGCCACCCTCGCGGCCAGCGACAGAAGCTCGGCCGCTTCGAGACCCGGTTCCCGGATCTGGATGAGATCGACTCCGGCGCGGACGGCGTCGCGGCAGTGATCGAGCACGGGGCGTCTGCGCCGGTCAGTGACGAGGCAGAGGATCACGCCGCGGGCCGGTCGGTCGCGTCGCGCGATTCACGCGACGCGAACACCAGCGAGAGGTCGGCGAAGCCGGCGGCGAGGTTGACGCCGCCGAGACCGGTGACACCGCCCCGCACGAAGTGGTTCGTGAGGAACGGCCGGATCGCGGGCCACTTGAGCACGAAGTAGTTGTTGTCCCAGAAGGTCGACCACGGCAGCACGACGAGCAGCAGGCCAACCTCGAGGAAGAATGCGACGTAGACCAGCCGGCGGATCAGTTTCTTACCCCTGCGCCTGCACTTTGTTGAGCCGGTCGACACGCGCGGCGACGTCGCGGAACTCAGGCGCGTTGGCCTGCAGTTCGATGCATAACGCGAGGGCGCGGGTCACTTCACCGCTCGATTCGAGCACGTCGGCGAGCTCGTACATGAGCATATGCCCTTCGTCTTTGCTCGGTGCAGGGACCTGTGCCGCCCGCTCGAACCACTCGATCGCCTCGGGCAGCCGGCCGCGGCCACGATGCGTCCGTCCGATGAGCGTGGCCGCCTGGAACCGGTGGTGCGGTGACCGCGCCGCCATCTCGAAGGCCTGGACGCTCTCGTCGATCTTGCCGGCCTGGCGCAACGACATGCCGCGCCGCAGGTGCTCGTCCGCGCCATCGCCGCCGGCCAGCTTCGACGCTTCGCCGCGCAACTGCTCGAAGACGCCGTCGAGATCCGGCTGAGCCTCGGCGCCACCGAGCTCCATGTCACCCAGGACGATGCTCAGATCCACTTCGACGCTCTCCTGCTCGGCGTGAGCTGTCGGGTTGGCGCCACTGGCGTCGGTGTCACCGAACAGGTGTGACATGTCGATGGTGTCGGGGCCCAGGTCGAAGTGCGTCTCGACCTGCAGCGGCGGTTCCGGCTCACGCCGCGCCGGCGCCGGCGCGGCCGCCGGTTGCATCGGCCCGTCGAGCCCCGTCAGCGATGACAGGTCCAGGGGATCGTCGTCGAAGATGCCGGCCTCCTCAGACCCGGCCGCCGGCGACGCATCGGCTGGCGACGAGCCCGCATCGGGCGACGGAAACACCGCGCGGGTAATCACGTCGGTGCTCATGAACGGCGTCGAGCCGCTCAGACGCTCCGCAATCACACCATCAGGATCCGCTTCTCCGAGAATGACCAGCGAGCGGCGGAAGCGCTCGATGTTCGCCCGTTCCCACGGCTCGCGCGCGACGAGGTCCTCGGCGATGAACCGGGCCTCAGGCCCCATGTTCGCCGCGATGTACGCATCGGCCAGCTGCGCCTGTGACTCGTACATCGTGGCTTCGAGGCCGCCGTCCACGCAGATTTCGACCAGCCGCATCAACGCGGGGATGTGATGGGGCACGAGCGTCACGTATTCCTGGAGCGTCGCCGCGGCCGACGCCCAGTCGGTCTGCACGACTGCCGTCTCCGCCGCCAGTTCCACGACCTTGAACGCCACATCCGGCAGCTCGGCGGCGAGTTTCCAGCCGAGGGCGGCGATGGCGTCGCGGCGCGCGGGATCCTTTTCGAGCACACCGCGAACGAGCGCCATGCCGTCGTCGGCGTGCCCGCGCAGCGCCAGTTCGGCCGCCATGAGCTGCAGCCGCGGATCGCTGCCGGCCATTTCGGCCGTGAGGTACTCGCTGGCGGCCTCCATGTTGCCGCTGGCCACGAAGGTCCGCGCCAGATGCCCGCGCAGTTCGGCGTCCTCGGGATCGAGGCGCGCGGCCTCGCGCAGCATCTCGAGCGCGTCGCCGGTCCGGCCGCCGGCATCGAAGGCGGCGGCCAGCGACTTGAACTGGCGGGACGTGGCCACGCACTCCCGCGCGCGATCGAGGTCGCCGGCGCTGATGTACACCTCCAGCAGCCGCTCGCGAATTTCTTCGTCGTCCGGTCTGATGAGCGCGGCCTGGCGCAGCGCTTCAACCGCTTCGGGCTGCCGGCCCGCCTCGACCAGCTCGGCGGCAATCGTCTTGAGATCGGCCACCGCCTCGGACAGCTCGCCGATGTCCACCCGGGCCGCGGCAGCGCCCATCCGCGCCTGAAAATCCGCCGGGTCGAGCGTCCCGAGCCGGATCATCACCTGCGCGACACCGCGCGCATCGCCTCGCACGCGCCGCCGGTCGGCGACGGTCTTGAAATACACGCGCGCGTCGGCGAGCAATCCCTGGGTAGCGGCAATCTCCGCCGCCTGCACGAGCGCCGGCTCGTGGTCCGGCTTGAGCTTGAGAATCTTTTTGTAGAGCGCTCCCGCCTTCGGCAGGAACCCGTCGTCGTGAAGAATCGACGCGATGCGGAGGTACTGCTCGACGGCCTTGTCGGTCTGGCCGGCCCGCACGTAGAGATCGCCGAGCGTGTTGGTCGAATTCAGGTCGCGCGGCGAGTCTTCGACGATGCGCAGGTACTCCGCGATGGCAGGATCGACCTTGCCCTGGCGGAGCAGCTTCTCGGCGTTTCGGAGTGCGGCGACGCGGTCAAGCGGCACAGGTAGGCTTCATTCAATGGTATCAAACCGGGCCGACGGCCGGAATGACCGCCGATGCACATCGGAGTAGCCATACCGTGCAACGGCGTCAAGGTGATCGGCTGTCGCGTAGCCTTTGTGGCGGTCGAACCCGTACCGGGGATCGCGGACGTGGAGGTCGCGCATCTGCCGATCGCGGGTGACCTTGGCGATGATCGACGCGGCCGCGATGGCTGAGCAGCGGCGGTCGCCATGGGCGACCCCGCGCTGGGCCATCGGCAGATCCGGCACGCGGAACGCGTCCACCAGGACAATATCGGGGAGCGGGGCCAGAGCGAGGATGGCGCGCTGCATCGCGCGGAGCGATGCCTGGTGAATGTTGATCCGATCGATCTCGATCGGATCGGCGCCGGCGACGGCCCACGCCACGGCGCAGCGCGTGATCTGCTCGTAGAGGACTTCGCGTTCCTCCGCCGGGACGGCCTTCGAGTCGGACACGCCGGCGACGTGGCGGTCGGGATGCAGCACGACGGCGGCGGCCACCACCGGCCCCGCGAGACAGCCGCGCCCGACCTCGTCGACGCCGGCGACGTTCATGAACCCGACCCGCCGGAGCGCGTTCTCGAGCGTTCGCGTGGCGGGGACGCGCGTCATGACGGACCTAGTTGGCTTTGTCGCTTTCCTTCATGCGCGCCGCCTTGCCCTTCAGGTCGCGCAGGTAGTAGAGCTTCGCGCGGCGGACCTTGGCCGAACGCACGATGTCAATCTTCTGAATCGTGGGCGAGTGCAGCGGGAAAATGCGCTCCACGCCCTGGCCGAACGACACCTTGCGCACGGTGAAGGAGGCCTTCGTGCCGCCGCGATGCATGCCGATCACCACGCCTTCGAACATCTGGATGCGTTCCTTGTCGCCCTCCCGGACCTTCACGTGCACGCGAACGGTATCGCCCGACTTCATGGCCGGCCGGTCCATCAGCTGCGACTTTTCGGAAATCTCAATAGCTCCCATATCGTGCTCCCCCCAGCGGGCTCCGCGCCCGCGCTACGTTTTTCGTCCGGCGACGAGCTCGCGCAGGATCTCCTGCTCTTCCTCGTCCAGCGCCGCGCCGGCCAGCAGGTCCGGCCGGCGTTCGAGCGTGCGGCTCAGCGATTCGCGCTTGCGCCAGCGCCGAATCTCCGCGTGGTTTCCCGACAGCAGCACGTCGGGCACACGCAGCGACCCCACGTCCGCGGGCCGCGTGTAGTGCGGAAAATCGAGCAGCCCGCGGCTGAACGAATCGTCCGCCACCGACTGGTCGTCCCCCACGACTCCCGGCACGTGCCGCGCCACGGCGTCGATCACCACCAGCGCGGGTAATTCTCCTCCGCTCAGGACGTAGTCGCCGATCGAAATTTCCTCGGCCACCCGCGCGCGCACTCGCTCGTCCACCCCTTCGTATCGGCCGCAGAGCAGCACCACATGCGCCGCCCGGCTCAGCCTCACCGCTTCGGCCTGCGTGAACCGCGTGCCCTGCGGCGACATCAGCGCCGTCAGCATCGTCTCCGGAGGCGCCCCTCGCCGTTCACCGATGGCGTCGAGCGCCCGGAAGATCGGCTCCGGCTTCAACACCATCCCGGGCCCGCCGCCGTACGGCATGTCGTCCACGACGCGGTGCCGGTCGGTCGTGAAATCCCGCAGGTCGTGGATCGCCACGTCCAGCGTGCCGCGCTCGATCGCCCGGCCCACCACGCCGTCTGCCAGCGCATGCCGGATCATCGCCGGAAAGATCGTGACGATGTCGAAAGTCACGCGTTCAGATCCAGCAACCCCTCGGGCGGGTCGATCACGATTCGCCGGCCGCCCACGTCGATCGTGGTGCAGATCCCGGCGGCCAGCGGGATCAGAATCTCGCCGGCTGTCCCGGCCACGACGAGCCGGCTCGCGCCGGACGTCCCTTCCACGCGTTCGACGACGCCGACGGCCGCGCCGCTGACCGTCTCAACCCGGCACCCCACCAGTTCGTGGTGGTAAAAGGCCCCCGACGGCAGCGCCGCCAGGTCCCCCGCCGGAATCCTGAGTTCGAGCCCGGCCAGGCTCTCCGCGGCGCTCATCGTCTCGATGCCCTCGAGGCCAATCACCGGGCGTCCGGCGTGGACGCGAGCCGTCGTCACGGTCAGCGGTGTCACGACACCGCCGCGCATCGTGAACAGCGTCGCCCCCGGCCGGAAGCGCTCGTCCGGAAAATCCGTGTCGAGGTTCACGATGACCTGCCCCCGGATGCCGTGAGCGCGCGCGATGCGCCCGACCAGGGCCATCTCGTCCCAGATCACGTAGCCACAGTGGCACGGAGCTCACAGAGATCATGGGCTCGGTGCTCTCTGTGCCTCCGCGGCATCGTTCGTGTCACCCCTTGTACGGCGTATTCCGCACTTCGAGCGTGACGGTTTTCCCTTCGCGCTCGCCGGCCGATGCCGCCAGCGTCCGCAACGCCGCCACGGTGCGGCCCTGACGACCGAGGATCTTCCCCGCGTCGAGCGGCGCGCAGTACAGCTCGACGAGCGTGGTCTTCCCGTGCTGCGTCTCGACAACCCGCACGTCCGCCGGTCGATCCGCCAGGGCGCGCGCGAGCACTTCGACGACCGCGCGCACGCCGGTGGCGCTGTCTCCGCCGCTCACGCCTTGGGCGCCTCGGGCGCGGCGCTCGCGACTGCGGCCACGGGCGCCGCGACGGGCGTCAGGTGGCGCGCGATGAGCGTGCGCACCGAATCCGACGGCTGCGCGCCCTTGCCAATCCAGTAGTCCACGCGCTCTTTCTTGACGTCGACGAGCGCGGGTCGTGTTCGCGGGTTGTAGTGGCCGAGGATCTCGACAAACGAGCTGTCGCGCGCGGCGCGCGAATCAGCGACGACGACGCGGAAGAACGGACGCTTCTTGGAGCCTGCCCGACGGAGACGAATAGCTAGCATCACTCACTCCTGCACTGGCACCGGGGCTCGATCCCGATCGCCTGGTTCGCTGCGCTGTGGTTTCGAGCTCCGCGGTCTCTAACCGCGGTTGCGCAGCATCTGCATGGCGCGGCGGCGTCCGACCTTGCCGCCGCCCGTCAGCCCGGCCATCCCGCCGAGCTGCTTCAACATCTTCTGCATCTGCACGAACTGCTTCAGCAGACGATTCACTTCCTCGACCGACGTGCCGCTGCCCTTCGCGATCCGCTTCCGGCGGCTGCCGTTGATGATGTGCTGTTTCCGCCGCTCGTCCGGCGTCATCGAGCCGATGATGGCCTCGACCCGCGACATCTGCTTCTCGTCCGGCTTGTTCTCCGCCAGCGCCTTCATGTTGCCCATGCCGGGCAGCATGCCCATGATCTGCTCGAGCGGCCCCATCTTGCGGATCGTCCGCAGCTGATCCCGGAAGTCGTCGAGCGTGAACTCGTTCGACCGGATCTTCGTCTCGAGCTTCTCCGCGTCGTTCCGATCGATCGCCGCTTCCGCGCGTTCGATGAGCGACAGCACGTCGCCCATGCCGAGCACGCGCGACACCACGCGGTCGGGCCGGAAGGGCTCGAAATCCTCGAGGCGCTCGCCGTTGCCGGCGAAGGCGATCGGCACGCCCACCACGCCCACCACCGACAGCGCCGCGCCGCCCCGGGCGTCGCCGTCGAGCTTGCTGAGCACGACGCCGGTCACTCCGATGCGCCGGTGGAACTCGCCCGCGCTCTTGATCGCGTCCTGCCCCGTCATCGCGTCGGCGACGTAGAGCCGGTCGGTCGCGTCGGTCACGTCCCGAATCGCCACGAGCTCGGTCATCAGCTCGTCGTCCACATGGAGCCGGCCTGCCGAGTCCACGATGATGACGTCGAACCCGAGGTTGGCCGCCTCGGTCAGGGCGCCCTTCGCGCGCGCTACCGGGTCCAACTCGCCGGCCGGATCGAAGACTCTGACCGAGGCCTTCGCGCCCACGACGTTCAGCTGCTGGATGGCCGCCGGCCGCTTCACGTCGGTGGACACCAGCAGCGGGTGCCGGCCCTGGCCCACCAGATACTTCGCCAGCTTCCCGGCCGTCGTCGTCTTGCCGGCGCCCTGCAAGCCGAGCAGGAGGATGACACGCGGCCGCTTGCTCGTCGGCTGCAGGCCCCCTTCGGCGTCGCCGAAGAGCGCCAGCATCTCGTCGCGGACGATCTTGACGACCTGCTGCGACGGCGACAGGCTGCCGAGCACGTCCTGCCCCATCGCCCGATCGCGCACGCGGTCGACGAACGCCTTGACGACCTTGAAGTTGACGTCGGCCTCGAGCAGCGCAAGGCGAATCTCGCGCAGCGCGGCCTCGATGGCCTCGGGCGTGAGCTTGGTTTCGCCGCGCAGCGTCTTGAAGACGTCCTGCAGGCGTGTGCTGAGGGAATCGAACATCTCTGCTGTACGTTCTCTATATCGCGCTAAGCTGCTCTACCGCAAACCCTTATCGTAGCGGACGCCCCGCCGGAGTGTCAAACGAGAAACCGGTCCCGTGTCTCTGGTCCCGGCACCAT
>Ga0157376_10001121_pt1 | contig 17579 bp, 28 predicted proteins | sample M45metaG_FD_121801 | JGI IMG/M metagenome (GOLD analysis project Ga0157376, IMG submission 121801) | Miscanthus rhizosphere microbial communities from Kellogg Biological Station, Michigan, USA - M4-5 metaG | ecosystem: Host-associated > Plants > Roots > Rhizosphere > Soil | place: USA: Michigan... | reverse complement strand
CTCGAGCGGCCCGTGGCCGTGGGCGTCGGAGATCGTCGACTGGTAGCGGATGTGCAGGATGTCCGAGGTGACATCCCGCGAGCCGATGTTGTAGACCCGCACGCCGTTCTGCATCTCGACGTTGACCATCCACGGCGGGATGACCCGCATCCTGGCGGGCCATCCCGTGGCGTACCTCGTGAGCGCGAGCACGAACGCCTCGCCGAGCTGGTAGTCCCAGAACACCTGCTTGGCGAACTCCTCCCAGCTCGTGTAGATGCTGCGGTCCGGGTTCAGCAGCCAGTCGGCGTCGAGGTTCGGCGAGGCGCCGACGAGGTAGGGCGGCATCGTCGCCAGTAGCGACGCGTTGAGGTCCAGGCACTTCCACGCGATGTCGGTGAGCGCCGAAGCGCGGCCGTTCCAGTTCGGGGTCGCCCACTCGCCGGGCCAGCCCGACCACGCCGACGGCCGGATGGTGGGCGGCGGGATGCCGGGGATGCCCGGATCGACCTGCACGCCGTTGGGGTCGCCGGGGTTGACGTTCGGCGGGCCGACGGTGCCGGGCGCGGCCTGCGCCGGCGTGTTGTCGTTCGGGGTCTCCGGCGGCTGGATGGCGCGAGTGAAAAGGCCCACCGGAACCGGAGCCTACTCCGGTTGCCTACCGGCAAGCTAGAGAATGGCCGGCGCGGGCGCCGGCCGATGGGCCGCGCCGAGCGCCCATACGAGCGCCCGGATGAGATGGGTCGGCCCTTTCGCCATCAGGAACAGGCCGGTCGGGGATTCCCGTACCACGGCCTGCGCCAGCGCCTGGTCGAGCTGGAACGTCGTCTCGTCGTGCACCAGGCGGCCGGTCATCGCCAGGTCGCGCAGCAGCGCCAGGCCGGTCCGGGTCTCGCTTGACCCGCACGGCTTCGCCCGGCCCCGCCAGCCCTGCGGCAACCGGTCGAGCAGCGACGCCCCGACCAGCAGCACCCGAACCGGCGTCGCGGCGGCCAACTGCTCGAGGTCGGCGATCGCCGAGTCCCAGTCGCCCTTGAGCCAGCCGTCGACCTCCAAGCGCCCGTCATCCGTCCTACGGCAGGCGGCGACCGCGGCACCGAGGCCGTAGTCGTCCTCCAACGCCACGTACAGCGGTGACGCCGCGGTGACCGGCATGGCGAGCTCGGCCCACACCCCGTCGGCGAACAGTGGCTCGGTTGCCCCCGAGGGCTCGGCGAGCTTGCGCGGCCACTGGTTCAGCCACTGCGCCCGGAAGGACTGCTCGGGGTCGGGCTCGTCGGGATCCTCGATCTCGCCGGCCCTGGCGCGCTCGAGCGCCTTGCCGACGAGCCTGCGCCGGCGCGTCGTCCAGTGCGGCGACGCCTGCTGCCACGCCGCGGCGTCGTCCATCTCCGCGCCTTCCGGGGCCGACCACTCGATCAGCAGATCCGAGTCGGGGGCCTCCAGGGCGTTGAGCGCCACCTGGCGGGCCTCGAGCATCAACCTGGTCGCCTTGCGATGCGCGGTCGAGACGAGCACGAGCTGCGGCTGCTCGCGCTCGGCCATCGTCGGGGTCAGGCCCTCGTCGACCGACCCGGCCCGCACCTTCCACGCCTCGTCCACCACGGCCAGCGCGACCGAATAGCCATAGACGGCCTCCTTGGCTCGCAGCAACCAGCGCGACCCGTCTTCGAGCAGCTCGATCTCGACCTGGCCATTGGCCTCCCGAACCCGGTAGTCGTTCTTGCGGCCCTTCGCCCACACCCGCGCCGGGCGCTGGACCTCGAGGCACACCGCCATGTCCTTGCCGGTGTGAAGCACGTCCTGGGGCTCACCGAAGCGCTCGCGCTGGTGCATCCGCCACAGGCACAGCTCGCGCAGCAGCCACGACTTGCCGACCTGCCGCGCGGTGCTCATGGTCGCGGTTTCCCATACGAGCCGGCCGTCGCGGTCGACCTCGAGCAGTCGGGTCGCGACAAGCTGCTGCCACCAGCGCAACGGCCGGTGTTCCCGCGCCTCGGCCCAAGCGCAGAACTCGGCGCCGAGAGACCCGGTGGCCCTCGGGTGCGGGACGGTCATCAGCCGCGGCCACACGGCGTCGGCCGGCATGTCGCGCAGCTCGTCGAGCCACGGCACCGCCCACCGGCGGTCCGATGGATCGAGACCGGAGCGCTCCGGGAGCGACTCGACGCCCGCCAGCGTCGCCCCCGGCCGCCAGGTCCCGTTCGCGACCATCTGGCCGCCGCCGCGGTTGCATGGCTCGCAGCTCGGGACCAGGACGCAACACCCCGAGTCGGGGCGGTGGACGTGCATCGCCAGCGGCGGATTGTGATCGAGCGTCGTGGCCCGGCGCTTGAGGCAGTGGGCGCATGTCAGCGGCGGCCCGGAGCGCAGTCCGGCGAGCTTGCGCTGATACGAGCCGCTATAGCCCGAGGCCGACATGGCCCAAGCCTACGGGGCCGACTTGGGGAGAGAGATCACCACAAGGGGCGCCTCGTGGGGGGGTGGGCAGCTAAAAACCGGGGTGCCGTCATCGCGTTTTGATTTCGTTCGTGGGTTTGTCTCGATGGTGGCACCCCCCACCCCCCACCCCCCCGGTCGGCAGGCATACCCCCGCCCCCCGGTGGGGTACGGCGTGGCCATGAGCAGCGTGGCCGTCGTGGCCCTGGCCCGTGACCTGGCGATCATCGTGGCGGCCGTCGTGTTCGTCATCGACATGGTCTGAGCCGGTCTGCATAGTCGGCGTTATCGGGCATCGGTCAGCCTGCGATAGACCTCACGGATCTCGGCCTCGGTCAGAGTCTCGCGGACCGTGAACCCCGACGGGTGACCACGCAGCGCCTGGGCCACAGCCGCGACGAGGCCCTCGCGGATCGATGGCTCGGCGTGATGCTTGCAGTAGTCGCAGCCGTCGGCGGCGATGTGCGGGCAGCCCTCGGCTCGGCACTCACGCATGGTCTACGGAATCGGCGTTACGCGGTCGACAGAAGGCTCGTTATCGGGCACGGCGCACCAAGATGTTGGGACGAGCGAGGCGCGGCGTGGCGCGCGGGTGCCACTCGATGACCCAGCCCGGCACGCGCACCGTCGCCGCCGTGGTCAGCGGCCACGACCACAGCGTCAGCCCGAGCGGGCCGACGTCCCAATGGCGGGTGATCGGCACCCCGTCGATGCGTGATCGGATCCCGCACCTTCGCTCGATAACCGGCATTACGTTCCCATCCCGAGATACCAGCGGTAGGCGTCCATGTTCAGCCAGAGGATCAGCCCGCCCTGCAGCCGCCAGCAGATCGCGTTGCTGCCCTGCGGGTCGGGGTCGGGGCCGGCGGTGACGACCAGCTCGGCGAACAGCCGCGCGACCTGATGATGCTCCAGAAGCCAGAGCTCGTCCGGCTCGAACACGAGGCGAGTGTCGGGCAGCGCCATCATCGGTCCTCGCCCGGCATTACGTTCCCGTCGCTCACGCCGCCTGCGCCGACGCCACGATCGGGGCCGTCGCGGCGTGGAGCTCGGCGCGGTCGAAGATCAGCCGCTCGCCGTCCTCGGTCACGATCTCGAACATGTTGTCGTTGGTGACGAACAGCGCCGAGTCGGGCTCGGGCGTGTGCTCGAGCCGGCCCGCGTGGTCGAAGGTCAACAGCCCTTCACGCATCTGCATCCTCATCCTCATGTCCGATGGTTGGCCGCGATCCCTCATCCACCGGTTCGATTCCGGTCGTCGCCTCATCGGGGATTGCGAGGTGTTCGGAGCGGGGGTAGCCCCGGTAGCTGAAGCCGTGCACCGAGATCGCCAGCTCGTCGAGCGTCGGCCGGTCCACGTAGGTGCCGGCCGTCGTGTCGACCGAGGCGTGGCCGAGCAGCGCCTGCGCGGCGCGCAGCCCGGCGTGCTTGGCGACGTGGTCGCCGTAGGCGTGGCGCAGCAGGTGCGGGTGTACGTGCGTCGAGAGGCCGGCCCGCTTGCCCACCCCGACGACCATCTCCCACAGCGCCTTGGCGCTCATCGGCTGTTCGACCGCGCGCCACTGCGTGTTGAGCGGCGGGTTGCGCGGCCGGCGCCCGGGCAGCACCCACGTGCCGGGACCCTGCTCGACGATCTCGGCGACGACGTCCTCGAGCTCTGAGAGCACCGGGACCCACCGCTCGCGCCGGCCCTTGGCGATCTCGGGGGTGACGTGCACGAAGCCGACGCGGGCCAGGTGCTCGCCGCGTAGGCCGCGCATTTCCTGTGAGCGCAGCCCGGCGAGCAGGCCGAGGTGGATCGCGCGGCGCTCGCGCTCGGAGCCCATGCTCGCGTCCATGAGCGCCACGATCTCGGTGCGGGTGAGGCGCTGGACGTGGGTCGGCCGGGCGCGTGCCTTGCGGACCTGGCGGGCCGGGTTGTCCGGCCGCACGTCCTCCTCCATCGCCCAGTCGTAGAAGGCCCTGAGCACGGCGTGGGCGTGGCGCTGGGTGTTGGGGTGATCCCACCGGGAGAGGGTGCGCTTGATGTCCGAGCGCCCGACGGTCCGCGGGTCGCGGTTGCCGACGTCCTCGGCGTGCGCGGCGAGCCGGGAGCGGTAGGCGACCTCGGTGCGGTCGGAGTTGATGCGGCCCTCGCGGCGCCAGTCGGCGATGAACGCGTCGATGGCGTCGGTGAACCTCATCGGTCGCGATCCACCGCGTCGGCCATCTGCTCGTCGATGCCGTCGTGGCCGCGCTGAGCGACAGCCTTGGAGGCGCGGTCGACGGGCCTGCGGCCGTGCAGGGCCTGGTAGGCCATGTTGCCCCACACCCCCGACTGCGCATCGCTGATGAGGACCAGCGTGTTGTGCATCGCGAGGGCGTAGGAGGCGATCGACGTATGCCCGGCCCGGCCGGCGCGGGCGGCGAGGTAGTCGAGCTGCGCCTGCGTCATCATCTCAGCGCCTCCCATTCGATGATCTGTCGGCCGATCCATTCGGCGATTTGGGGCACGAGCGCGTTCCCTAACGCTCGCAGTCGGTCCACCCGAGCGGGAATCCCATGAGCCACTCGACCCACGTCGGGTTCAGTGAGCCACCAACCTGGGTCCGCAGGTTCTCCCCGCCGTCCCGGCCGCTGTTGCCCGGTCCGCCCGTTCCGTCGCTCTGGGTCGGGGTGGCCCAGTGAGATCGCGCTGCCGGCGAGGCGATCTCCTCGATGCTCTCCACTTCCCGCGGAACGATCCCTAGAGAGATCTCGACCACCTGCTCCAAGCCCGGCGCCGACCAGTGACCGTCCCCGCCATGTCCCGCCGTCCGTAGTGACTTTGCGCCCACCCGGTTCGCTGCCACCTTGGGGGTAGGCCACGAGCCAGATCCGGTCCCGCCGGTGAGGGGCGCCAAAGGCCGACGCCGGCAGATGGTCCCATTCCGCATCGAACCCGCACGCGGCAAGGTCCGCAAGGACGACGTCGAGTCCTCGAGAAGTGAGAGCTGGGACGTTCTCAACGATGACGTAGCGGGGTTGTAGTTCCCCAATGAGCCTTGCGAACTCCCGCCAAAGACCCGAGCGTTCGCCGGCCAGTCCGGCCCCGCGGCCGGCGAGGCTGATGTCCTGGCAGGGGAATCCGCCGCAGAGGACATCGACGTATGGCACCGGCACGGGCAATGGCCCTTCAACGTCATTGCTACGGCCGATTCCAGGTTCGGGAACCGCTCGTGAGCCTTCTCTATCGCCTCTGGCGTGATCAATGCCGCCATTGCCGTGCAGTTGCGCGGTGTCGGCCACAAGGGCGCGCACGTCGGGATAGCACGGGACTCCGGGCCAGTGCCGGGCAAGGACCCTTCGGCAGTACGGGTCCTGCTCGCATTGCCACACAACGCGCATACCGGCTCGTTCGAGCCCGAGGTCGAGGCCGCCGATACCGGCGAAAAGTGACCCGACGGTGAGCCGCTCATGCATCGCCCTCCTCCATCGCGGCGTCGTACTGGCCGACCTCGAGCCCCTCGCAATCCGGGCAGCGAAGGACACCGTCGGGATCAACAGTGATGGTCGTCGGTCGCGGGCGGCATTCGCAGATCTCCTCGCCGGCCGCGACGGCCAGACGGACGGCGGCGAGAGCGAGCAGGTCGATGCGCTGGGCGCTGCCGTTCGGTGCCGGTCGCTGTTCGGCTGCGGCGGGCCGGAGGCGCATTCGGACCTGCGCGGCGCTGGGCCGGTACTCGCCGGCGGCTTCGAGGATCGCTTTGGCGACGAGGTCGGGGTCCTCGTCGCCAAGCATCCTGGCGTAGGGCGCGAGCTCGCCACCGCCGAGACGCTTCGGCCAGCAGCGCAGCGCGTCGAGGACCGGGCGCCAGCCGAGCTGCTCGATGCGGACCTCGTCGCCCCATTCGCAGGCGGCGAGCAGATCAGTCGATCTCATTCGCCATCACCACCATGCGGCCCTCGCGGGCGGGCGCGCCCGCGTGAAGCACCGGAACTTCGCATGATGATGGTGTCTTTTAGGAACTGTTGGGAAACTGCGAACAGAACCTCGAGCGCCTGTGGAAACCATGTGAACGTTTGCGGTAGAACACCGGCGCCGCGAGGCGCCGGGGTCGCGCGCGCGCCCGCGAGACACGCTGTCAAGTTCTTATCCATTCCAGTCTTTGACACCGTGTCAAGCTAGGTGCCGGCCGGGTCGTAGAAGGCGTCATCGGACGGGATGTCCGACTCGCCGGTGGGCACGAACCCCGAGCGGAACAGGTCGATGAGCTTGGACGCCTGACCCGAGCGCAGCTCGCGCATCCAGCCCGCCTTCAGCTCGACGTCCTCGAGGCCCACGTGGTTGAGGGCGGCGCGGAGCTGGGGCGGCTTGAGGCCCTCGCGCATGGCGCGCTGGAGCAGGCCCTTGAGGTAGCCGTACTGGGCCTCGGTGATCGGGTCGAGCACCGGGTCGGGAGCCCGCTTGGGGACGTCCTCCGTGCCTTCTGCGGGACGTTCCGGGGACTCCGTAACCCCGGCGTCACTTTCGGCCTCAACGACGTCAGGCGGCTCGATTTCGACGGCGTCTGAAGCGAGCTCCTCGGCGGCGTACACCGAGCCGACGAACAGGTCCGGGCAATGCATCCGGGCGCCATTGGTCATCGCCCTGGCGAAGTACATGTTGCGCGGGTAGCGCTGGTAGTTCGCCCCGCCGAGGCCGGCGCGCTTGGCGTCCGCGGGCCCGAACTCCGAGACCGGCATCAGGATCTTGCCGTTGCGGCTGAAGACGATCGCGCACCCGGAGTCGTCCCAGCGCTTGATGGCGTAGTCGTAGACGCCCGAGCGCCGGACGAGCGCGGCGACCGCGCCGGCCGACAGCGTGACCTCGCCCTTGATGATGTCGATGCCGCGCATCGAGGCGATCGGCCCGAGGCCGAGCTCGGCGCCGGCCATGATCTTCACCGCCGCCTGGGCGGCCTCCTTGGCGTCGGCGAAGTAGTCCGAGGCCGCGACGAGCGCGCCGAGGTCGCGGACTGCGGCCGGGTCGACGGTCCGGTTGACCGGGATGAGATCGGCGGTCACTGACAGCTCCATTCGCCGCCGCGGCCAACGGCGTGCATCCAGGCGGCGGCGAGCGCGGACCACTTCGCCGACCAGATCGAGCGACGGGCGTATGGGGTCGTCCTCCAGGTCGACGGGATGAACTGGAACAGGCCCGAGCTACCGCTCGAGGCGTTATAGGCGCGGGGGTTGAAGCGGCTCTCGCACCACGCTTTGCGCCTGAGCATCCCCTCGGAGACCCGCCAGCGCATCGCGGCGCGGTGGATGCACGCGCCGACCGAGCCGTTGTTGCAGCGGTGGCCGGCGACGCGTTCGTCGCAGGCGTGCGTGTTGCAGCCGTGCGGCAGCGCGATCGCGGCGACGGCGAGGACTAGGGTCAAGGTGTCTCCTCCTCGTGGTAGGCGGGCCAGAGCCAGTCGGGCGCGCCGGCGTGGCCGTTGCGGGCGGCGAGCAGGCCGCGGAGGCGGTCAAGCTCGGCCTCTACGTGCCGGCGCTCACGCCGCTCGAGCACGGCCAGCAGCACGGCGAAGACCGCGAGCAGCAGCGGGACGAGCTCGGCGCCGTTCACGCCACGGCCCTGGCCGGCGGTTCGTCACCGGCCCGGACCCAGCCGAGCTGAACACGAATGCGGCGGTAGGTCCTCAGCGCCGGCTCGGTCTCGCCGCGCCGCCAGCGCCGGACCTGCCGCTCGCTGGTCGCGAGGAAGCGCGCCATCTCGTCGTTCGTCCAGCCCCGGCGGACGATCTCGTCGTCGAATGCCTGCGCGAACCCAATCCGAATGTCTTGGACTTGACCGGACATTGTTTAGACATTACAGTGCGGGCCTGCCCATGTCAATCAATGTCCGGTCAATGGGATGGACGCGGCGCGACATTGCCGCCACTTTCCAGCGCATGCTCCAAGACCGCTACCGGCGCGCCGGCGACGAGGTCCGGCGCCTCCGACTAGCGCGAGGGCTCAGCCAGGAGGAGCTCGCCCACCGCGCCGGCATGTCGACGAAGACCGTGGCGCGCATCGAGAAGGGCGGCGAGCACGAGCATCGCGGCTCGACCTACCGGCGCCTGGCCGAGGCGCTCGAGGTTCCGCCCGAGCGCCTGCTCAGCATCATCTTCAGCGAAGACGACGACGAGCCGCACGGGCTAATGTCCGGTCATTCCGATGCCGATACGAACAGCAGATGAGAACTCTCGTGATCGCCCTGCTCACCATCGTCGCCCTCGCCGTGCCCGCCGCGGCGCAGGCCGCGGCGCCCGGCCCCTACCGCACCGACAACCAGGCCGAGCGGTTCCTCGAGACGCGGCTCCCCGCATGGGCGGGCGTCAACCTGCACCCGGCCGCCAACCCGGCGGACGAGTTCGGCATCGCCCGCGTCGTCCCGACGCCCCTTGTGTCGTGCCTCAACGGCGCCTTCTCGGCCCGCGAGAAGCGCACCAAGCGGCACGTCCGCTCCCGCACCAACCGCGCCGGCGAGGACACCTTCCGCAGCTTCTCGTGCAGCCTGTCCGCCTACTCCGACACGGATGGCGACGGCCAGGTCACCTACAGCGACGACGAGCGCACGTTCCATCTCTACTTGCAGACGCGCCCGCACGGCCGCTGGGTCGTGCTGGCCGACCGCTAGAGCATCCCGGAGACCGCGAGGAGCACGATCGCGGCGACCACCATCCCGCAGCAGGTCAGGCAGACGAGCAGGATGAGGGCCTCGCCGGGTTTCACCCCGGCAGGATCGCAACGACGCAGGCGGCAACGAACACGCGCTGCTCGGGGTTGCGGCCGTGCAGCTCGACCTGCATGGGCGTCGAGCCGGGTGGGCATACGGGGCCGGGGGCGCCCGGCGGCCCGACCGGGCCGACGGGACCGGTGGGGCCGGGAACGCCGGCCGGTCCGGGCCGCCCCCGGCGTCCCCGGCGTCCCCGGCGGCCGCGGGGACCACGTCGGCCGCGGGTGCCATCCTTGCCCGCAGCGCCGCGAGCGCTTTGTACGCCCTGTGCGCCGGCGGGTCCCTGCGGCCCGGTTGGACCCGCCGGCCCGCGGGCGCCCGGTGTGCCCGCAGACCCGCGAGAGCCCTTCGCTCCCGCGCTCCCCGGTGCTCCCCGAGCGCCGGGGTCACCCGACAGCCCCGGCGGCCCTACGGGGCCACGAGGGCCGCGTGGGCCGGTGTCGCCGGCGACAACGAGCGCGGTCGCCCCGGACAGGCTGCCCATCGCGGCGCAGTACAGGACGACGAGCCATGCGGTCTTACGGCCCACGAAGCCGGGCTACCTCGGCTCGGCAGTCCTCGAGCTGCGCCCTGGTCTCCTCCCAAATCTCATGCTGGACCTCCACCACGCCCCGCAGGTCGCCGCGGGCGAGCTTCCATATCCCGAGGACGATCCCGACGGCGCCGAGGGCGCTAGTCAGGTACGGCAGGACGTCCTGGATCATCGCCCGACGCGGGCGACCGCGCCGTCCGCTGCTCCTCGACCGTGACGGCGAGCTCGATGAGCTGCATCTGCTTCTCAAGGCGTTCGCGCTGCTCGTCGGTCATCTGCGCGTCAGATCCCTTCTCGGCCATGCGACCCTCCTAGTCGGGGAAGTCGACGAGGCCGAACCCGGTCGACCAGTAGCCCCAGCCGCGGTTCTTCTTCGCGACCTCGCCGCCGTTCCACTGCGAGCCGCCCGAGCTTGACGTGTTGCCCTCGATCGTCAGTCCGGCGTCCGCGTCGTAGACGACCCCGGTGTGGTCCGAGCCGATGAAGCAGTGGTCGCCGGCCCGCAGCTTGGACGGGTCGTTCGTCCAGCCGCGGTAGATCCCGGAGCCCTGCTTGGCAAGCTGGACGTTGTTGTAGACGCCGGCGGTGCCCGAGCCCTTGACGCCGTTGTCCCACGCCGAGCAGACGGCGAAGCAGGCGCACCACGGGACGCCGTCGTCGCCGTAGACGCGCTCCTGCCACTTGCTCGGCTGCGGTTGGCCCTTGTTCGAGCCGTCGGGGTTCTCGTGCACCCCGATGAAGGACTCCAGCCAGCGCTTGCAGTCCGAGCGCGACCCACCGCCGTCGGGCTCGTCCGAGATCACCTGGCCGTACTTGTTGTGGGTCTTCTCGTACTGCTCCCAGTACGTGCCGTAATGCGTGGCGATGCAGAGGTTTTCGTAGCGGAGCTCGCGCTCGGCCTCGTTCCAGCCCTCGTCCTCGCCGAGGTGCCACACCTGCTTGCGGCGGGCGACGAGCCAGTCCGAGTTGGCGGTCTTGCGTTTCTTCTGAGCGTCGTCGGCCGACTTGCCGTCGCCGCCGAGCATGAGGTAGCCCTCGCGCTCCTCGATGTAGGACTTCTCGGTGGGGGTGCAACCGTTTGCGGGCAGCGTGTATTCGTGCTTGGCGGTCGCCTGGTTCAGCGATTCGTCGGACAGCGTCTGGTAGCGGGCGGCGCGGTTGTTGACGTCCCAGCCGGCGCCGCCCGAGCAGTTCTTCTTGCCCTCGGCGCAGCGCCAGATCTCCTTGCGTTGGTTGACGAGCCAGTGTCGGGCGTCGAGCTTGCGGTGGTCCTGGGCGTCGGTGAAGCCGTCCCAGTCGGCGATCGCCCGCAGCGTGCCGTACTCGTCGAAGTAGTGCTGCTCGGTCTCGGTGAGGTCCGAGTAGCTCATCAGCCGACTCGGACGGGGGTGATCGCCAGCGAACGGTTGGGGAAGTTCGCGGTGCCGCCGGCCGCCTTGAAGTGGACGGTCACCAGGGCGCCGGCGGCGATCGTGTACATGCGTTCGATCCCGAGCGTGTACTGGGCGGTCACCCCCGTCGAGGTGAGGACCGCGGCGTCATCGTCGGTCGGGGCCGCCGCCCCGTTCTTGACGGCGGCGTAAGCGACGACACCGGCCTGTGCCCCGTACCCGTAGATCATGAGCCGCACGTCGTAGACGCCGGCGAGCGGGACGGCGACCTGCGGCCCGTCGATCGCGACGTACGTGGTGCTCGCGGTCGCGGCCGCCGACACTTGGCGAGCCCACAGCGGCGGGCCGCCGACGCATTCCCATTTGAAGGACCCGCCCGCAGCGGCCCGGTAGCGCAGGTGCCAGATGACGCCGTTGGCGGCGTCGGCCTGGTAGTAGCACTCCTGCCCGTCGGCGGGGGAGCCGGGCAGGCTCGTGACGAGCGGCGGCCGGGTGAGCGCGGGCATCCCGTCGAGCTTGACGGCGAGGGCCTGCATGTCGCGGGGGATGTCGGCGGTGTCCGCGGCGACCGGGTACGGGAGGGCGTAGTTCGGGGTGGTGCTGGGCATTCGTGTCTCCTAGGTGCCGTAGGCGACGAACGAGAATCCGGCCGAAACGGCCGGCGTGCCGGTCGGCCCGAACGTGCGGACGACGAAGTTCGTCGGGTTGAGCTGGTCGGCGACGAGGTCGACGGCGCTGGTGTTGATCGCGGTGGCGACGACCGCGACGAGCCCGAACCCGGCGGCCAGGTTGACGAGCACGATCCCGGTCCCGGACGGCGTGACGGTGAACCCTGTGCCGGCGACGATCGCCTGCGCGGAGCTGACGCGGCCGTAGACGACCTTGAGGGCGGCCGCCGGGGTCTGCCAGCTCGCGGCATAGTCGGTCGAGCTCGTCTTGGTCAGGACCTGCCCGCTGGTGCCGCCGGTGGGGACGCCGAGGCCGGCCGGCCCCTGCGCGCCCGTGGCGCCGGGGACGCCGGGGGCGCCGGGGTCGCCCTTCGGCCCCTGGCTGCCGGTCGCGCCGGCCGGGCCCTGCGAGCCGGTGCTCCCGGTGTCGCCCTTCGGTCCCTGCGGGCCGGTTGTGCCGGTCGTACCGGTGTCGCCCTTCGGGCCCTGCGGGCCCTGGGACCCGGTCGCGCCGGTGGGGCCGGCGGGGCCTTGCGGGCCGGCGGGGCCGGGGGTGCCGCCGCCGCCGCCGAGGGCGAGCAGCCGGCCGGGCCACGCGAGCATGTAGGCGGCCTTGCCGGCGGCGGGAGCGGGGGCGGTGGGGACCTCGATCGTCTGCCCGCCGAGACTGACGACGCTGTAGCGCGGGTTGCTCGGGGCGGCGCCGGTGTAGGCGCCGACCACCATCCGGGCCGCGTCGCCGGGGGCGGTGATGTCGCGCAGGACGGCAGCGAGCGAGCGGGTCGCCGGGGTGCTCACGCCGTCGCCTCCTGAAGCTCCGCGGGCTTCTGCTCGGCGGTGGGCGTGAAGTGGGTGCGGGTGACGATCGCCTGCGCGTCCGTCGACAGGCTGATCGTGGTCGCGTCGATGAGGTGGGTTTCGGTGCGGCCGTCGGGGAACTCGACGGTGATCGTGTCGCCGGCCTCCAGGGCGGGGTTGGGAGCACTGGTGAGCTCGAGCGACCGCGTCTGCTTCAGCCGCAGGTTCAGGAGGCTCTGCGCGGCGGCGAGGGCTTCGCCGGTGGTGGTGACGGTCGTTGAGTCGGCGATCATGGCGACGTGCCCGAACGGGCCGCCCCACCGGATCGGTGACGTGGGATCGTCGAACGTCGCCAGGGCGGACACCGGCGGCAGGTCGGATTGCGCCTGGCCCTTGACCACGACGCCGTTGTAGACGCCGGTGCGGTCGAGGCTCTCGCGGGCGTCGACCATGACCCCGAGCTCGCCGGAGTCGACGGTCCACACGACGGGGTCGGTGTCCTGTGGCTTGCGGTTGAAGACGAAGTCGCCGTTGGCGTTGAAGTACGTCTCGGCGCCGTAGGACTGCTCGAGCTGCGTCAGGGCCTCGTCGCGCCCGGCGGTCCAGGTGATGTCGCCGAGGGTGCCGGCCGGCATGTACGGCGTCAGGTAGCCGATGCTCGACCCGAAGACGCCGGCGACGACGTTGACGGCGGCCCCGTGCGGGGTCTGCCCGATGGCGGCGAACGGTGCGGTGAACGGCTCGTCGCGGACCTGCGCCATTCGGTCTGAGAGCTCGAGGGTCGCGGCGGTTTCCAGGGTGCCCCAGTTGACGGACTCCACGCGCAGCCGGCCGAGGAGGATGAGCTCGGTGCTGCCGTCGGCGTACCTGAGTCCGCGGACGAGGGCGTAGCCGCCCAAGGGGAGCTCGCGGACGTCGACACCGAGGTTCAGCGCGGCGTCGAGCGACCACGGGATGCGAACCGACCCGCTGCGGCGGTTCTGGGCGGTGCGGTCGATCGTGACGCTGCCGGACTCAACCGGGACGCTGATCGCCTCGGCGTCCGTCCGGCCGGGGAACACGAGGTCGACCGCGGCGGCGATGACGTGGCTGTCGCGCAGCGAGGCGAGGAAATGCGGGGACGCGGGCCTCATACGTCGTCGGGCAGCCAGGGGACGACGTCCGACGGCGCCGAGCCGGTCCAGTCGTACAGGACGGCGTCGTAGTTCACCCGTCCGGCCTTCAGGGCGGTGTAGGTCGCGAACGTCGCCTTGACGTGGCTGTAGGTCGCGACGCCGATCGGCGCGTACAGGCCGGGGTCGGGGCGCTGGACCTGGCGGCCGGCGACGACGAACCGCCGGTCGGGCAGCGTACCGTCGGCGACGAGCCGCTGCTCGTGGAAGCCGAGGACGGCGAAGTACAGGTTGCCGATGCCGTCCTGCGGCGGCGTGCGGAGCAGGACGGGAACGCCGTTTCCAAGGATCTTGCGGGCCTGGTCGCGCTCGTCGAGGGATTCGGTGAGGACACTCAGCTCGAAGGCGGGGGTGTGAGCGACGTCGCTTGAGACGATCGGGGCGCGCCGGGCGATGACCTCATGCGCGGTCGCGGGAACCGGGTGGTCGAGGTCGGGCAGCGACTCGATCGCGATCAGCATCGTGTTCGCGGCGCGGGCGATGTCGGTCAGCCACGTGTCCGCGCAGCCGGCGGACGGGACGGTGATGGTGGCGGTCTGCGTGTCGATCACGCCGCCGGCCGCGTTCTCGGCGGTGGCGGTGTAGGTCAAGGGGACGCCGATCGGCGCCTCGAAGTCGCGGGCGATGATCGCGCCCGGCACGGCGGGGGCGTCGAACCAGTTGCGGACGGTCGCCGGAGTGCCGGACGGGCCGGTCCTGGTGATCGTGACGGTAGCCGTGGCGGCGGGTGCCGTGTAGTCCAGGCGGACGTTCTTGACGTCGGGCTCGACTGTCGCGGTGAGCGCCATCAGCCCGCCAGCAGCGCTCGGGCGAGGCCGGTGTTCGCGTCGACGATCTCGGTGCGAACGAGGCTCGTGAGCTCCTGGTCGCCGATGAAGACCCGGACGTGAACGTCACCGCCGAAGCCGCCGGCGCCGAGCGGGACGACGGCCTCGGGGCCGGCCTCGCCGATGACGGCCAGCGTCGGGCCGGTGACGATGCCGCCCTTGGCGAGGTGCGGGAGGTTCGGGCCGCCCCAGCCGCCGAAGATCTTCTTCTTGCCGATCTTGATCGCCGGGATGTGGAAGCGGTTGATGGTGTCGATGACCGCGTTCAGCGCGCCCCTGATGGCGTCGGTGACCATGCCGACGATCCCCGAGATGCCGTTCGACACGCCCTCCTTGATGGCGCGGCCGACCTGGAGCGCCTTGCTGCCGGCGCTGCCGATGAAGTCGTCGACGGCGTTGACGGCGCCGGAGACGCGGTCGCGGACCTCGGTGTAGATGCCGGTGACGCCGTCGATGAAGCCGTGGAAGATTCTCTTGCCGACGCTGAGCGCGGCGTTGTAGACGGAGGTCGCGAGGCTGATGACGCCGTCGCGGACGTCGCGGATGCGGTCGGCGACCCAGCCGGCGACCCCGCTGATGCCGTCGCGGATGCCGCCGAGGATCGCCTTGCCGACGGCGAGGGCGGCGGCGCCGATCGTGTTGACCCAGCCGCGGATCATCCCGAGCACCACGGTGATGGCGTCGCCGACGAGTTTCTTTACGTCCTGCCATGCCTGCGACCAGTTGCCCTTGAGGATGTCGATGACGATCTTGATGACGTCGCCGACGACCTTCATGACGTTCTTGATGTTGGTGCCGACCGCGCTGATGACCGGCGAGATCAGCGGCCAGTTGTCGATGACGATCCCGACGACCGTCTTGAGCAGACTCCACAGTTGCGAGAGGACGGGCTCGACGACCTTCCACATGGCGTTGAACGCAGCGGAGATCTCGGGCCAGTGATCGCGCAGCCAGGTGATCGCCTGCTGCACGATCGGGATGACCTTGGCGACGAGGTCGCCGGCGAAGTTCGAGAAGGATTCCTTGAGGATCGAGATCTGGCCGGGCAGCGTCTTGCCGGCCGCGGTCGCCGATCCGCCGAACTCCTTGTTGACCTCGCCGAGGATGATCTTCTGCGCGCCGAGGGCGTCCCCGGACTCCTGCAGCTTCTTGATCATCTCCTTCTGCGAATCGGTGAACGTCACCCCGGAGCGGGCGAGCTTCGTGACCCCCTTCTCCGGGTCGTTCAAGGCCTTGCCGAGCTGCATCGACGCGGACTTCATGTCCGTGCCCATCGCCACCGACATGTCCAGGGCGGCCTTGGTGGTCTGGTCGAAGACGTCGTTGCCCTTGCCCGCCTCGTTGCGGATGTTCGTGAACGTGAGCAGCAGGTTCTCGCCGGACTGGATCGCCTCGTCGTCGACCCCGGACTTCTTCATGAGCTGCTCGGCCAGCTTGCCGACGTGGCCGGCCGTGACGTTCGCGGCCTTGCCCGTCGACTTGAGGACGCTTTCGGTCTGCGCGGTCACCTTCGATGCTTCGGCGAACTCGTCGATGCCGATCTTCACCGACGCCGTCAGGGCGCCGAGGCCGGCGGCGCCGGCCGCGAGCGCGCCGCCCTTCGCCAGGCCCTTCAGTTTCGAGCCGAACCCCTCGGCGTGCCCTTGGGCCTTGCGGAACCCGGCCGCCAGGTCGCCGGTGTTCGCGACGAAGTCAACGACGATGCTGGGGTTCGCCATCGGCTACCCCCGGCGCGCCCGGCGCGCCCGGCGCGCCTGGCGCTTGGCCTCGCGGTTCTCGTCCTCGATGTAGCGCCAGAACGCGGCGAGCTCGGCGGGCTCGAGCTCGTCGACCTGGCGCGGCGTCATGCGCCAGTACCGGCAGAAGACGGCGAGGTTGTGGCCGGCCGCCCGTTCGTAGGGTCCGGTGCCTCGTCCTCCATCGAGAAGGCGAGGACGATGTCGTCCATCTGCTCCCAGTCGAGCTCGTGGCCGAGCCTGCGCAGCTTCAGCCAGCCGAACACGACGAACTTGTCATCGGAGTCCTCGTCGCCGAGGATCTGCGACAAGGAGAGGCCGGTGTGCTCGCGGATCAGCCTGAGCTCGCGGGGCGTGAACCGCGGGCTGGCGATCTCGGCCTTCGTGAGGACGACCTCGTCGGGGACGGTCAGCGTGGTGTCGGCCACCGTGCTCCCTTGATCTCCGATGTGGCGGCGGTCTCGCAGTGCTTGATGAACGCCCGCTCGGTTCGCTTGGCGGTCGGGTACTCGTAGCGGCCGCGGCGTACTCGCTTGCGTCCGCGGGTGCCGCCGAACTCGATCCAGCCGGCGTACGGCAGGCCGGCGCCCATCTCGACCCGGCCGACCTTGCCGCGCATCACGTCGCGGACGGAGGCGCGCAGCGCGCCGGAGCGGACAGGCACCCGTGAGCGAACCGTCGCGGCAGTCTGCTCCGCGCTGACCCGGACGGCGTCCTGAACGGTCGCCCGTTCGATGTCCGCGAACAGCACGCGGGTCCCGGCGGACAGCTGCTTGACGCCGCGGATCTTGATGTCGACGCCGTCGGGCATCTACGGGGTCGGGACGATGTTCTTCTCGGGCTCGCCGACGACCGACCATTCGAGCTCGACGGTCGAGGCGTCACCGGCGTCGCCGTTGATCGGCGACCACGGCTGCGGGATCGCCTCACCCGTCCATTCGGGGTTGGTCGCGGACACCGGCTGGTCGCGGTAGCCGGCGACCCGGAACGTCGCCGGGCTGCCGTCGGCCTTGTAGGCGGTCCAGACCGCGTCGAGGGCGGCCTCCGTTGCTTCGGGGTCGAACGACTGATACAGCGTCGCGACCAGCGACCACTTGATGACGCCGGGGTAGTCCCGGCTGCCGCAGAACGTGTCGAGCGTCGTGATCGACACGTCCGGTGAGAGCTCGACGTGGTTGGCGACGCAGGCCAGCTCGACGTCGCCGATCATCAGCGAGGCGTTGGTCAGGATCAGCGGGGTCGGTTCGGCAACGGGCGCGGTCATGCGGTGCTCCTAGATGGCGGTGGGGACGGCGTAGACGACGTCGGCGGCG
>Ga0157376_10001118_pt1 | contig 17598 bp, 19 predicted proteins | sample M45metaG_FD_121801 | JGI IMG/M metagenome (GOLD analysis project Ga0157376, IMG submission 121801) | Miscanthus rhizosphere microbial communities from Kellogg Biological Station, Michigan, USA - M4-5 metaG | ecosystem: Host-associated > Plants > Roots > Rhizosphere > Soil | place: USA: Michigan... | reverse complement strand
TCGATACGCGGGGAAGCGCATGGCGTTCGCCGGCCAGAAAGTCGTTGAAATCGTGGGCCGGCGTAATTTTTACGGCCCCCGTTCCGAATTCGCGATCCACCAAAATGGGATCACCGACAATCGGAATCTGGCGCGTCGTTAAAGGCAGGAGAGCCTTCTTACCGATCAGATGTCGATATCGTGAATCGTCGGGATGGACGGCGATGGCGGTGTCGCCGAGCATCGTCTCCGGCCGGGTCGTCGCCACGATGAGAAAGGTCGAAGGATCATCGGCCAGCGGATAGCGGATCTGATAGAGTTTTCCTTTCGTCTCCTCGTGCTCGACCTCGATATCGGATAAGGCCGTGAGGCAGCGCGGGCACCAGTTGATCAACCGCTCTCCCCGATAGATCAATCCATCTTCATACAGTCGGACGAAGACTTCGCGCACGGCCTTCGACAGTCCCTCGTCCATGGTGAATCGGAGCCGGTCCCAATCGCAGGAGGCGCCGAGCCGCTTGAGCTGTTGCAAAATAGTGCCGCCGGACTTAGCTTTCCAGTCCCACACCCGCGCAATGAAAGCCTCGCGGCCCAATGCTTCCCGGGAGGACCCTTCCGCTAGTAATTGCCGCTCGACCACGTTTTGCGTGGCAATCCCGGCGTGATCGGTGCCGGGCACCCATAAGGCGTTTCGCCCTTGCATGCGGCGCCAGCGAATCAGAATATCTTGGAGCGTATTGTTAAGCGCGTGACCGATATGGAGCGAGCCAGTGATGTTCGGTGGGGGAATGACGATCGTATAGGGTTCACCGGGATGGTCGAGCCGGGCATGAAAGTATTTCTTGTCGGTCCAAAACTGGTACCACCGCTCCTCGGCCTGCTTGGGATCGTAAGTTTTTTCCAGCTGTCGTAGCGTCATGGGTTGACTATGCCAGACTGGAGGGGAATATCTCAACCGTTCTCAAGCGCTAGGCACCAGATCGATCGGCTTGTGTGCTGAGAGACAGTTATGCTATACAGGCGCGTCCATACAGACTTTCAGACCGGAGGAGACGATGCCGCGAGGACGAGAAAAAGACCGGAGCACACGTCGGAAGCACCGAAAAAATATTAAACGACTGAAGACACGCGCGAAGACACGGCGTGCCGCTGCCTCTAAAAGTAAACGGAAATAACCCTCCTCCACGGCCGTCGTTCGCTTCACCACTGCATTCATGCTTCCTCGGACACCTGCACTCAACTGCTTGTCCTCGCCTTCAGATCATGCCACAATTCCTCCTGTCCCTGGTCTCAAGAATTGCAGAGAGCCGGCAGGTGTGAGAACGCCTATGGCGAGGGGATTGTGCACTGACAAGTGAGGATTCTGTGAGTCGAATTCAAGTTGTCTTTTTTGATGCGGCCGGCACGCTCTTTCACGTGAAAGGTTCCGTCTCAGAAATCTATGTGCGTCACGCGGCCAAGTATGGTGTGAAAGTCTCTCCTGCGATCCTGGCCGCGGTGAGTGCCGCATTTAAGCGGGCCTTTCACGAAGCCCCGCCTCCCGTTTTTTCAGCGGTCGAGCCGGACGAGATTAAACGGTGCGAACGACTCTGGTGGTTCGACATTGTTCATAACGTATTTTATCGAGTGGGTATGTTCGACGGCTTCGATGAGTATTTCGAAGAAGTGTTCCATGCCTTTGAAGGTCCCGTATATTGGAATCTTTATCCAGAGACACTCTCCGTATTGAAACAGCTTAAGGAGCATGGGTTCGAACTGGGCATCGTATCGAATTTTGATTCACGGTTGTTCGGCGTGCTGCGCGGACTCGGCATCGCCGAGCTGTTCGATACGGTGACGATCTCCAGCTTGGCGCAGGCCGCCAAACCGGCCCCAAGAATTTTCCAGGTCGCCCTGGAGAAGCACGCGATCGATCCGGAGGATGCCGTCCACATCGGCGACAGTGTGCGGGACGACGTGCTCGGCGCCCGCCGAGCCGGTCTCCAAGGTATTCTAGTAGACCGTGAAGGGACTGAAGATATCGCCCACATGACCCCTCCGCCGCTCGTCCTTCCTCATCTTGAAGAGCTTCTTCGGCACGTCCATTCACTGTAGGACATGATTGTCTTGCGCTGAGCCATACCCCGTGCTAGCGTCATTTTTATTTCGTTGTATACGAGCTTTGCGACGAAACTCGGCCAAGGGAGGCACATCGATAGTTGAGCCGAGTGCCGGAATCCACCCTCAACCGCCTGGCGTCCTGGTTCGTGATTTCTATCCGGTGAATCGTTCCAACAATCAATATTCCGCTTAGCAAGGAGTACTGTTATGGGGGCAAAGATCTACGTGGGTGGGCTTCCCTATGCGACGACGGATGAGGAATTGAGCAATCTATTCTCGACTCATGGAACCGTGCAATCGGCCCGGGTCATCACCGACAAATTTACCGGCAAGTCCCGGGGATTTGGATTCGTCGAAATGGGGTCTGACGAGGAAGCTCAAAAAGCGATTCAAGCCTTGCATGGCATACAGATGGAAGGACGCACGTTGACGGTCAACGAAGCGCGTCCGCAAGAGTCCCGTGGCGGTGGCGGAGGCAGGGGTGGCTTCGGCGGAGGTGGCGGGTTCGGTGGACGTCCGAGGGGATAGAGCAAAGTCGCTTGAGTAAACTCGATCCGAGGAATTCCTTGCCGCCGTGATTATTTAAGTAATGCGGGGACAAGATCCTTCGCGCGGCCTTGAAAGGAACGATCGACGACGCCGGTATAAGGTGTCGTTTCCAGATTGAGTTCGATGACGTAGGCGCCTGCGGATTTGGCGACGGGCGCAAATGAGGCAGCCGGGTAAACGATCCCGGATGTGCCGATGATGAGCAAAATCTCGCACGATTCCAGCGCGGCATAGGTGTCCCGAAGATCCTCCGCAGCCAGCGTTTCTCCAAACCAGACGATATGGGGCCGCAATAATTCTCTGCAGCGGCTGCACGTGGGGAGTAGGCGCAACGGCACATCACGATTCTCTGCGACGAGCCCACAGGCCGTACAACGAACCTTCCAAATATTGCCGTGTATCTCCGTCACCCGGCGCGATCCGGCCGACAGGTGCAGACCGTCGACATTTTGCGTGATGAGCCGGAAGCGGCCCCCGCGTTGATCGAGTCGCCGTTCCAGTCTAGCCAGCGCTTGGTGAGCGGCATTCGGTCGTGTAGAGGCAATGAGACCTCGGCGCCAGTTGTACCATTCCCAGACGAGCTGTGGGTCACGCGCAAATGCCTCCGGGGTTGCCAGGTCTTCGGCGCGGAAATTATTCCACAGTCCGTCGGGTCCACGAAAAGTCGGTACGCCGCTATCCGCTGAGACCCCCGCGCCCGTCAAGACCGTCACGGTGAGGGCGTCGGCCAATCGTCGGTACGTATCTTCGAATGACTGATCGATTGACATGGCGGCATTATACGACGGTTGTCGCTCAGAGACCCATCGGCTATACTCCGGCCTCTACAAGAGAGGAGAGCATGCAACAGATTTTGGTCGTCGGAGCCGGCTCGGTCGGTGGGTTTTTCGGCGCGCATCTAGCGCAACATCATCAGGGTCGCGTCGCGTTTTTGCTCCGCAAACGCACCTTGGAAGCCGTTCGGCGGCATGGACTGATTATTCGAAGCGCGAACGGAACCCTTACCGTTCATCCGCAGGCGGCATACAACGTTCTCGAACTGCCCAAGCCCGATCTTATTGTGCTGGCGATGAAAGCATACGATCTCGAGGCGGTCTTGGAACAGATCGCGCCCATCGTGACCCCGGAGACGATTTTTCTAACGTTGCAAAACGGGGTCGATATCGAGGAACGGATCGCCGCACGATACGACCGCCGGAATATTATCGGAGGGGTGGCCTATATCTATTCGAAAATCGTCGAACCCGGCGTGATCGACCATTATAAGCGTGGCGCCGTGGCCATCGGCGAACTGTCGGGGGCGGCTTCGGGTGGGGCGAGTGAACGGATTGTTCGAATTGCCGACCTGTTCAAACAGGCGGGTATTCCTTGCCAGGTGTCGGACAATATTCACCGCACGAAATGGGAGAAGATGTGCTGGAATTGCGTCTTTAATCCCTTGACGGTCGTGATCGATGATCGCGTGTCGGCGGCCCTAGATCATCCGGAAATGTTGTACACGATTCATCAGATTGTGAAAGAGGTAGCGGCGGTCTCCGAGGGATTGCAAGTGCCGCTGCCGCCAGACATGGCGGATCGTGTGCTCAAGTGGACACAGGAAATTCGCGATATTCACACGTCGATGTACGATGATTGGAAAGCCGGCCGCCCGACGGAAATTGATGCGCTCAATGGCTATATCGTACAACGAGGGCGGGAGTTGGGAATCGCCACCCCGGTCAACGAAGCCTTGACGGGGTTGATCAAGGCCATTACGGCGAAGGACACAAATAATTCTGACACTCTGAGAATCGATGGGGCGGTTGTGCAGCCTCTTGTACTGAATCGGACGGCACTCGCTAAATTACCGGTCGAACATCAGATCACCGATGTCGGAAGTGTGCAACCGGGAATGAAGGGGCAGGGCATTCGGGTACAGGGACTTCTGGACGTCCCGGCCCTCGCGATCGGCGCCGACCACGTGATCTTTCATTCGCGCGATGGGCAGTACGCCGCCGGACTTACGCTCGACCAAGCCAAGCAATATGGTGTGTTGATCTACCAACGAGAGGGACAATCGATTCCGGAAGATCAAGGCGGCCCCTATCGTCTCATCACGCCAGGGCTCGGCGATCTGTGCGCCAATGTCAAAGGCGTCTGTAGGATCGAGATTCGCTGCGGCCCTGGTAAAGACACACGCACGGCTACCTGCACTCCCTCTTCATAACGCTGCCCTTCTTTCGCCTCGTTTCACCTGTTCACTACGTAAGTAAGTCGCTGATTGAGGTGACTGGGAAATTCTTTTAAATTAAAAAGATACGTCTAGGACCCCTCCCAGAAAAAAGAGGCTTTGTATCCTACCGAGCGAGTCGCTCCCAACGCTAACGCTCCCCGTGAGGGTGTGATGGATGGACGACAGGCGGCTTGGCCTCAGTCAGCCGCATCAGATTTGGAAGCCGAAAATCGCCGCTTAACTGCGTTGGCGGAATCGCTTGAGGCTCGCCTTCAAAAAAGCGAAAAACGTCGCCGCGCGCTCATTCACATCATGAACGATATGCAGACGGCTGCTCGCCGGATGAACGATCAGCGCACGGCCATGCTTCACATTCTCGCGGATCACGAGCAGGACCGGAATCGTCTGGCGCAGCAAGCGGTGCGCCTGGATAATTCCCGCCGCGCGCTTCTGCATATTCTGCAAGATGTCCATTTTTCGAACGAGCGGTTGGAGCGCAGCCGCAAGGCCATGATTCACATCATGGGGAGTTTGCGTGAAACGACAGAACAGGTGCAACGCCGCGAGCAGGAGCTCCGCGAAAAGCAGGAGCAATTGGTGCAGGCCGGGAAACTGGCCACGCTGGGTGAACTGACGACCGGTGTTGCCCACGAGCTGAACAACCCGCTGAACAACATCGGACTGTTCCTCGGCAATATCATGGATCATGTTGAGGCCAATCAGGTCAATCCCGAACGGATTCTTCGCGATTTGCGGAGCGCGATGCAGCAGGTGCGTAAGGCCACCACGATCATTACCCATCTGCGGACGTTCGGCCGCGCCGCCCCCGTCAGCCGTCAGCCGCTGTCGATCAACGACGTCATTCGACAGGCTGTGTCGCTCGTACAAGAGCAGTTGCGCCTGCATCAGGTCGAGGTGCGCCTGGATTTAGCAGAGTCCGACCCGCTCGTGTGCGGCAGTTCCATTCAGCTCGAACAGGTCTTTATTAACCTCTTTACCAATGCTCGCGATGCAGTGGCGAAAAGTCTGCGCAAGCAGATCTCGGTTCAATCGAACGTTCTCGATCACATGGTGAATGTGGTGGTAGCGGATACGGGACCGGGCATTCCTCGTGGAATGGAACAGCGCATATTCGATCCATTTTTCAGTACCAAAGACGTCGGCGCCGGCACGGGGTTGGGGCTGTCCATCACGTATGGCATTCTTAAAGACCACCAAGGATCCATCTCCGTCCAGAGTCCTCCGGGCGAAGGCGCCATTTTCGTCATACAACTGCCGCTGACCGTTGAAGACGACCAGATGCCCGCCGCCGAATCGTAAGAGCGGTGAAACCGGCTTGTCGGACCTCATGAGTGAACGCGAATGAGTTTGCACGTCCTGATTGTCGACGATGACCCAGTGCTGTTGCGCGCCCTTCCCGAAACGGTGTTGGCCCGCATGCAGGATGTCTTAGTGGAAACTGCCGATACGGCCCGAGAGGCCCTCAAGCGAATTGCCGAGACGGATTACGACGCGATCATTACGGACGTCAAAATGCCCGGTATGGACGGGCTGGCCCTCCTGAGCGAAATTCGGACCCTTCGGCCCCACACTCCCACGCTGTTGATCACCGGGCACGGCGAACATGATCTGGCCGTGCAAGCGTTGCGCGGAGGCGCGTACGACTTCATTCCCAAGCCCATCGATCGCGAATATTTTCTTGCGTCCCTGAACCGCGCCATTCAGGTCTATCAACTCAGGCGCCAGGTGGAGGATCAACGGCAGGCCTTGGCCTACCATGCCGAAGATCTTGAGTCGCAGGTCGAAACCCGCACGCGCGAATTGGTCGAGGCGAATGCGGCCAAGGATGCCGCCTTGTTTCGCGCGCAAGAAGAAATCGCGCAACGCTCGCGGGCGGAAGCGGCGCTTCAGAAACTCAACGAGCTATTGGAGCAACACGTCGCCGAACGGACACGGGAACTGACCCGTCTGAATGCGGATCTGGTTCGTGAGATCGCCGAGCGGCAGCAAGCGGAAGGCGAGCTGCATAAGCACCGCGAGGAATTGCGCGCGTTGGCGGCCAGGCTGATGACGGTGCAGGAAGAAGAGCGGCGCCGGATCTCTTGCGAGTTGCACGACGATCTCAACCAAAAGCTGGCCGTATCGGTCATGAATGCGGAAGCTGCCGAGCGGAGGTGGTCGTCGAGCGACGACGTCAATCGCGAGCGCCTGCGGGCCATCCGCAATGAGATTGCCGAACTGTCTGACGACGTTCGAAAGCTGGCGTATCGCTTGCATCCGTCGATTCTTGATCACTTGGGATTGGCCATCGCCCTGCAATCGCATGTGGAAGAATTCGGCAAGCGGGAGGAGATTGAAGCGGTGTTTACTCAACGCAATTTGCCCGAGACGATTCCCCAGCCGCTTTCTACGTGTCTGTATCGAGTGGCGCAGGAAGGACTGAGAAATGTGGCGAAGCACGCCAAGGCCACGCGTGTCGTTGTCCGGCTCGTCCAAAGCGATCATACACTTCGTCTATCAATTTTCGACTCCGGTGTAGGGTTTGATCCGGTGAGAGTGAAGGAACGGCACGGTCTCGGCTTTGTCAGTATGCAGGAACGTGTGAGACTGGTCGGGGGACGTATGTCGATCCGCTCGCGTCAGAATCGCGGCACCTATCTGTTCATTCGAGTCCCACTTGACAGCGGTGTGCTATGAAAAAGGCCCGGCTGCTCCTCGCTGATGATCACACGATGGTGCTCGAAGGATTTCGCCGCCTGTTGGAGCCGGAATATGATCTCGTGGGCGCAGTGGAAGACGGGGAGGCCTTGGTCAAGCTGGCTCTGGAGGTTAAACCCGATTTGATCCTCCTCGATATTTCGATGCCCTTGCTCAATGGGATCGAGGCGGCTCGCCAAATTCGAAAGTCCCTTCCCGGCGTAAAGTTTATTTTCCTCACGATGCATACCGATCCGACCTACGTGACGGAAGCGTTCAAAGCGGGAGCATCCGGTTATCTCCTGAAGCGGTCTGCCTCGTCCGAACTCCTCTGTGCGATACAGGAAGTCTTGGAGGGACGGAATTATGTGACGCCGCTTATTACCAAAGACTTGATGCACTCCATTATGGAAATCATCCGCGTCACCGAATCCTCGCCGTCCTGATCTTCACTTTCGTCTCTTCCACCGACTTAGCTGATGGTCGAGCGTGGGCGACAACGCTAGACATTTCCCGTGCGCTTGTGTACCTTCCCCCTCAGGATGATTATTTCCCCTGAACGTCCCGCGCCATCCTTCTCTGCCATTCGCCTCTCGAAGTCGAAATTCCTCTCCGGATTGCAGTGCCATAAACGTCTGTATCTGGAAATGCATGCGCCCGAGTCGGCCACCCAGCCCGATGCTTCGACACAGGCGATTCTTGACATGGGGACGGAAGTGGGTGAATTGGCGCGGCGTCGCTTGGCGGGCGGCGTCCTTGTGGATGTGGGGCATCGCCAGCCGACCGAGGCGTTGAGACGAACCCTGGAACTTGTGAACGATCCATCCGTGCCCGCCATTTTTGAGGGGGCCTTTCAGTATGAACAAGTGTTGATTCGTGTGGATATGTTGGAACGCTTAGCGCCGGCTGAAGATGGTACGGTGACCTGGCGGTTGATCGAGGTCAAGTCTTCGACGCGGATCAAAGACATCCACGTCGACGATCTGGCTGTCCAGCTTTACGTCCTTGCGGGGGCTGGCATCAGAGTCGTCGAGACCTGCTTGATGCATATCAATACGCAATATGTTTTCGACGGACAAGTCTTGGACCTTGCCCAACTCTTTTCGCTTCACGATCTGACCGGGCATGTCTCCGCGAGGCAGGCTGCCGTCATCGTGCGATTGGGTGAGATGAAGGCCATGCTGGCGCTGCCGGCCCCGCCCCCCATGGAACCAGATGCCCATTGTCAAACGCCGTACGAGTGTCCGTTTTGGAATTTCTGCACGAAAGATAAGCCGTCGCGCTGGATCTTTCATCTGCCCGGAGGCGCTCAGACATTTCACTCGCTCTCAAAACTCGGGATCACCGTCATCGACGACATCCCCGCCGGCTTTCATTTGGCGATTACCCAGCGCCGGATGAGGGACAATGTGGAATGGATCGGCAATGGACTCAAGAATTCACTGGCCTCGGTACAATATCCCGTTCACCATCTGGATTTTGAGACGTTTATGCCCGCCGTTCCAAAATTTCCGCAGACCCGCCCGTATCAGACCATTCCAACACAGTGGTCCAATCATATCGAGCTCGGCAATGGGGAGGTCCGCCATGACGAATATCTTTGCCTGGACCCGAAGGATCCCCGCGAAGATTTAGTCGATGCGCTCCTGGCATCTCTAGGGCACGAAGGGAGCATCTGCGTATATTCCGGGTATGAACGGGCCATCTTAGAGCGCTTGGCCGATCTCTTTCCTGCATTCCGGGCCGATTTGCAGCGAATCATCGCTCGTCTCTGGGATCTGTTCCCCGTCATTCGAGATCATTATTATCATCCTGACTTTGAAGGATCGTATTCCATCAAGGCCGTATTACCCGCTGTCGTTCCTGGTTTGGGGTATGGTGATTTAGATATACAGGAAGGCGGCATGGCTGCCCGATCGTATTATCAGATGGTCTTTGAGGAAACCGATTTAATGGAAAAGGCTCGGCTCAAAGAAGCGCTCATGCGCTATTGCGAGCGGGATACGTTGGCGATGCTCGAACTGCGGCGAGTGCTTTCCGAGAAGGTCTTTGGACTACCGTAAGCGCAACGCCCCGCTGAACGTACGATCCAGACGTTATGGGTGAGAGAAGAGGACGGCCGTGCTGCCACCTTGAGGTTTTGTAAATCCGTCCACAATCGCTCGATGGGTCAGGTCAACCACCACGCCCGCATACTCATCGGCGCTAGGTGGAGAGGTCGATACACTCCCACTGCTCCACAAAATCCCCCCTGTTTCCACGTCGATGCCTTGCACGATCACGCTGGGCGTCGGCGAAGCCTTATCGACGTCGACAAACACCACCACTTCGGCGCCCGATCGCGCGCCGCTTCGTATCATGTAGGCTTGAGCCACGAGTGGATCATTGAGGTGGCGATCCTGTTCGTCAAGGATGGGTTGAGGCCGATCGCGTCGTACGAGGGTAAAGCCCAGACGTTGCAGATCTTCACTCGCCTGGGCGACGGCAGCCGGATGTCTGCCGATGACCATCGCGCGCAGATCCACCACCACAGGGGAAAGCAGGTCCGGTTGCGGAGAGTCGGACTGCACGTGGGGCGGCGATGGAGCAATGCAGGCGCACAGGAACAGAAACCCAAGTCCCAAGCCCATTATTTTGGCGATTGATGGATGTTGCGTGAGACCTCTCATGCCTTCTCTCTACACGTTTCATCTCTGACTCTGCAAGTAGACCTTGGTCGAGTCAGAATAAAAGACCAGTGCCGTTTCGAGCTAAGACGCCGGGGTCGCACGAGCTTCCTCATGCGCTTCCGCATGGGCATCGAGGCCAGCTTCGGTGCGTCTGACCCAGCCGAACGGGGGGGAGAGTGATGAGCCAAGTCGAAACATCGTGTGCGGCAGCATGTGCGAGCCATTTAACGCGGCCCGCGCTTTATCCGCTTCGGCTTGGGTCGCCATCACAACAAAAGCGAAAGACAGAAAATCAGACTGGGGTCGTAACGCTATAGCGACGGTCACGGCGGTGCCATACGGGGCGAGAAGAGCTTTTATCTGATCGCGCGTAATATCTACCGGCAGTCCGTCGATAAAAAAGAAGGGAATGGCATCCGGGTTCCGTCTCTGGCCAGGTCTCCATCGAGCTCTGTAGGTGAAGGGGCGGAAGAGCGCGCGCAATCGTGTGATCATCGTCGCATCATATCGGTCTGCAACGAGTGTTGCAATACTACTTAGGTATAAGTCGGTTAATCTCTGCAGGACTCTTGAGCTGGAATTAAAGAATGGTTAAAGCCAGGATTGAGGGCCTATCGAGCTGAGAAACAGATGCGTTCAGCCAAGAGAGGCAAAGGGGCGGATGGTGGATTAATGGCGAGGTTCGGCGCAGCTTTCTACGGCCGAACGAACGGTATCGACGAAAACGGACATGTCAAAAGGCTTGCGCAAACACGCGAAAGCTTGGGGACGGCAGTCATCGAGCGCCTGATCGGTCCCGCTTATGAATACGATCGGCATATGTGGATGGACATCGTGAATTTTTGAAGCCAGTTCGAGGCCATTCATGACCGGCATCGTGACATCGGTGACAACAGCCGAATAGCGACGGCTGGTCGCCTGGCGGAGCGCTATTTTTGGGGAATCGGTCGATTCGATATGCACATCGACGAGCGATCGCTTCAATGATTCGCATACGACTTCCAGAACGACTGGATCGTCGTCGACGACCAATAAAGATGGTTTATTGGTAAATGCTTGCATTTCTCAAGTATAAGCCCAACATGCCCATTTGAGCAAGCTGACGAATTATGCTCGCCGCCGTGAAAAGGTCCGCTTGATAGCGATTCGCGCGAAACGCGATCCAGATGATAAGCGTCCCTAATCATCCGTACCAATGACCGTCGTCTCCGCTCCTTGACCCTTCCCAGTCTTTTGGCGGAAATTTCACGCCCCAAAAATTGCCTGTTTGCTGCAAGAGCTGGATACCTACCTTCCAACCTTTTATGCCCTCTTTCTCAGTTCGAATCACTCGGGCCTCAGTGACTTGATTGCTATGAAGGATATCCAGGCGCAGACGACTGTTGACGGGGAGTGAAAGCCGTATCCGAAGCAGCGCTCCACCGCTACTGACGTCCAACGTGTCGCACATCGCTTGATATTTGCCCCCTGTTTCAAGGCTCGTCACCATGACGGGGACCGACAAGGCGACTCGCGCGCGCCGCCGGAGTTCGTTCACGCTCAAATCTCCACTCATGCCGGCTTCCTCCTCTGTCTAGATGTTGGAATGATCTATGACTCGGGATACTCAGGAAGCATGCCTGAAATCAATGCGAAGGCATCAAGTAAATCCACCGTTTTCGGAGGGACAAAAACTCTGGTGTTCCCCGTGAAACAAGTTCCGAGCGATTCCGTCTCATTGTTTGTCTCACATGAGACAGTAACCCTGGATTGCATGTGTGCGGGAGAAGACGTGAGAGGAGGGATAATGGCGGAGGGGGCGAGATTTGAACTCGCGGTCCCCTTGCGAGGACTCCGGTTTTCAAGACCGGCACGTTCGGCCGCTCCGTCACCCCTCCGTTCCGATGCGGGCATTCACTTTTGAATGAGAAAGAGTATACATGGAGACTCTGTGGGTCGCTAGTGCTGTAATTATCCTTGCTCTACGCAGTGGGGCGTGATCACCACATTTTTGAGTGCCCTCCGCGCGCAGAAGAATTCGACAAAAGTCCGAGTGTCTCACTCTGATGTAAAGATTTTTCTCACGGAACGCTCATTACCTCTCAGACCTCCACTCAGAGACTACATAAGCGCCGGAAAGGGTTGACCTAAGTACTTTAGTCGCCCCATTCGCATCTGCGTTGTAAAGCTCTCTAACGGTTTCCACCTTTCTCACCGAACCTTACTGAGCCTTCTATCACCAAGTACGGCAAAGTGCCTACTTGCATGGTCGGCGACGATGGCGTTTATTTTGCTTAAGTGCATGGAATTAGCTGCTGAAGATACATTCGGCATTCACAACAATCGGAGGCGATATGGAAGCACTTATAAAGTCAGTTTTACTCGCGGGCCTTATGATCGCGATGACAACCGAAGCAAAAGCCGTCACAACCGCCTTGGGCAAGCCGGTCGAAGCCATCGGATCGAACGTACAGGCTCTGCCAAGCTGCGGGTCTGGTGCGTGCTATAACACGGTCACCGGTTCGATCGGGTTTTACATTCCTTTGAACTCGGCCGATAACGGAACCTATGGCATCGATATCCCAGGGCCGGCCGGTGAGGCCGGAACGTTCTCCGATTCGAAGAGCGGGGCGTTTACCAACAATAATGCATTGACCATGTATCTTCGTTTTACCCCTCTGGCTCCGTTCCCGCTGGCGAGCGCGGTGCTGACATTTTCCTTCGTGGATCTTGACCTCATCGGCGTGAACGATCCCGCAGGCTTTACGGAAACGATTCAGTTTTTTTCAGCCACGAACTCGGCCCTCACGTCCGTGATCACGACGGCCCCGGGTTCCGGCAGCTCTCCGTTGGCGTACACGGTGACGGGTAATGCCAATAGCCAAACAATCACGTTCTCGGACGTTCGTTCGGTCATCACGTCCGATCCCTTCTATGTGAAGCTCGTATTTGGTTCCAAGGAAACGACCTCAGGCACCCATACAAACACGATGGAATCGATGACGGCGACGTTGGCGACGACCACTGCCGTTCCCGAGCCGACCTCGATGGTGCTCTTCGGAAGCGGATTGATGGCGTTGGGTGCATGGCGTATGCGCCGGCAATAGTTCCCAGTCACGGCTAAAGAGGGGGACGGCGAAAAGCTGTCCCCCTTTTATGTTTGTAGGCAGGCGCCGAGGATGAAGGTGCTAAAATGACGGCGGGACTGAGCAGCGGACACACAGACACCGTCACGGTTTTGCAATGCGGTCGACTCCGCCGAGGTAGGGACGCAGCGCATCTGGAATGAGCACAGACCCATCGGCCTGCTGATAGTTTTCAAGAATCGCCACCACCGTTCGCCCAACCGCAAGTCCAGACCCATTTAACGTGTGGACGAAGTCGGTCTTGCCGTCCCCTTTACCCACTGTTCGCCGATAGCGAATGTTGGCGCGGCGCGCTTGAAAACTTTCAAAGTTGCTGCAGGAAGAAATCTCTCGAAAATGCGCCTGTCCTGGAAGCCAGACTTCCAGATCGTAAGTTTTCGCGGCGGAAAATCCCATGTCTCCCGTACACAGAGCCATCACACGATAGGGAAGACCGAGCCCCTGTAACACTGCTTCGGCTGCTGCCGTGAGCGTCTCTAGATGGGCATAGGATTCTTCCGGCCGTGAAAAGGCGACCAGCTCGACCTTGTTGAATTGATGGAGCCGGATCAGTCCACGGGTATCTTTGCCATACGAACCGGCCTCGCGGCGGTAACAGGGTGTGTACGCCGTGTAGCGAATAGGGAGACGGTCGTCCGGAAGAATTTCTTCGCGAAGAAGGTTGGTGAGCGGCACTTCGGCAGTAGGGATCAGGAAAAAGTCGTCGTCACGAAGGCTGAAGAGATCAGATTCGAATTTAGGAAGTTGACCGGTTCCCGTCATCGCGGCACGATTCACCATAAACGGTGGAAGCACTTCTTGATAGCCGTGCCGGGCCGTATGCATATCCAACATGTAGTTGATGAGCGCGCGCTCCAGCCGCGCGCCGAGTCCCATCATGACCACGAATCTTGCGCCCGCAATCTTTGTCGCTCGTTCGAAATCCAGGATGCCGAGCGCCTCGCCGATTTCCCAATGCGGCTTCGGAGTAAAGGACATGGCCGGTGCCTGACCCCAGCGCCTGACCTCTCGGTTATCGGCCGAGCTCGTGCCAGCCGGCACAGACTCGTGCGGGAGATTCGGGATTCCCAACGCTAAGTCGGTTACGCGCTCTTCGAGCGTGCGGACCTGGGAATCCATATTGCTGATGCGATCTCCGAGAACTTTCATGGAAGCCATGGCCTCGTCGGCCGGTTGTTTTTCTCGTTTCAGCCGTGCGACGTCACTCGAACCGGTTTTGAGTTGATGACGGAGTTCGTCGACTTGTGCCGTGAGACTCCGCCGTTCTTGGAGAAGTTTGCCGAGTTCTTCCCACGGGACATCGCCGCCCCGATTCCCGAGCCGTGCTCGTACCGCATCGAGATTGTCTCTTAAATAGCGTAAATCGTGCATATTCGTTGGAAGAATTAATTGCGCGCGAAGTCAAAAGAATCTACCAGGAACCCAAAGCACGAGGCAAGCGTGCCGCAACGAAGCTCGCTTGACAATGCTGGTTGAGAGTCGGACCATACGCGCATGAGGGTGATTTCGAATCCGCCCAATCCCTTCGAATCTCAACATCGCGAACTGCTCGAACCGCCGGCTCACGCGCGTGTCGAGGTTTTCGAGGATGCCACACGCGATATCCTTAGCCGAAACGACAGTCCGGATCTGCCGTTTCGATGGAGCGTAAATCCATACCGTGGGTGCTTCCACGGCTGCGCGTATTGCTACGCACGGGCCTCGCATGAATATTGGGGGTTCGGTGCAGGCACCGATTTCGACACGAAGATCATCGTGAAACCGGATGCCCCAGATTTGCTCCGCAAGGCGTTTCTCAAGCCGTCCTGGAAGGGAGAGTTGATCGTGTTCTCGGGGAATACGGATTGCTATCAGCCGATGGAAGCTACTTACGGGCTGACGCGGGCCTGTCTTGAGGTGTGCGCCCAGTTTTGCAATCCCGTCAGCATGATCACCAAGGGAGCGTTGGTCACGCGGGATATCGATGTGCTGGTCCGGCTCCATGACTGCGCCAGGATCAGAGTGTTTTTCAGTATTCCCTTTGTCGATGCCGAAATGGCGCGGAAGGTCGAACCGCAGGTCCCCTCGCCGGAGAAAAGATTCGCGGCGATGAAAACCCTGTCCCAGGCCGGCATTCCCACCGGCCTGTCGATCGCGCCGGTCATTCCCGGTTTGAATGAGGGCGATATTCCCGAACTGCTTCTGCGAGCGCGTGAAGCCGGCGCCGAAGATGCGGTGTATGTCTTGCTTCGATTATCCGGCAGCGTGCGACCCGTCTTTCTTGAACGTATGGCGGCAGCCTTTCCGGACCGCATTGCGAAGATCGCTCACCGTCTATCGGATGTTCGTGGAGGGCCTCTGTCGGATGGAGGATTCTTTACCCGCTATGAAGGCCAGGGCGCATACTGGGATGTGATCCAACAGTTATTCGAGGTCGGTCGGCGCAAGGCTGGGTTTGAAGAGAGGCCCGATCATCCTCCTCTGCCGACCACGTTTCGACGTCCGGATTCCTCACTGCGCGAGTCGGAGCAAATGTCTTTGTTTTGAAAGGACCGCGAAGGATGTCACATAATCCCGGATTCTTGAAGGTCGTGGAAGACGCTCGAAGGCAGATTCAGGAGTGCACGATTGAAGAGGTCAAGACCAAGATCGATCGTGGCCACTCCTTTGAATTGATCGATGTGCGAGAAGACTTGGAATATGCCAAAGACCACGCGCGCAATGCCAAACATATCGGCCGAGGGGTGTTGGAACGGGATATCGAAACGATGATCCCGGATAAGCAGGCCGATATTGTTCTCTATTGCGGTGGCGGATATCGGTCGGCGCTCGCCGCCGAGAGTCTGCAGCGCATGGGGTATACGCGCGTGGCCTCGATGATCGGAGGCATCAAGTCCTGGCGAGAGGCCGGCTATCCCATGGATCGATGACGACGTGCCCACCTCCCATTTCAAGCGCCGCTGCTTTCACGCCGCATGGATTCCTTTACACGCATGACACGGCGTGAGCTGATCAGCCGTCTTGCATTTGGCCTGACATTTATGCCGGCCCTCGCCTTTGCGCCGCGCTCACTTCTTTCAAGCTTGCTGTTCGAGCCCGACTCGGCACTGGTTCCTGCCAAGACCATTCCACCGAATCTCTTCCAACGGGACGGCAAATCCTTGGTCGCGATGGTGCACGGACACGATCTTGGCGAGATGCTGCAGGAAGGGATCGCTCAGCTCGGAGGACTCGCTTCGCTCGAACTCGCCCATAAGCGCATTCTGGTAAAACCGAACATCGTGAACGATCGTCCACCACCGAGCACGACAAGCGTAGGGGTGATCAGCGCTGTCGTCAGAATGTTGAAGCAGGGTGGAGGAGAGGTGACGGTGGCGGACAGCTCCGGGATGTTGCGATTTCCGACGATCAGCAATCTATTGGCGACCGGCGTGCGCTCGATGGGGGAATCGGAAGGCGTTCAGGTAATGGCCCTCGAAGAGCAACCATGGGTCCGAGTCGAGCCGAAAGCGGCTGTCACCTCGCCGTCATTTCTCGTTTCCAGGCCGGTGTATGAATCCGATATCTTCATAAACGTGCCGGTCATTAAGACGCATCAGTTTGCTCACTATTCATGCAGTCTGAAAAATCTGGTCGGCATCGTGCACCCGCGCTATCGTCCGTCCATTAGATTTTTTTCAGGACAGTGGCACGAACGCATCGCAGAATTAAATCTGGCGGTCCATCCGCACCTCACGATTGCCGATGGAACGACCATGATGATCGCGGGCGGGCCGACCAGCGGCACCCCAGCGCAGGCAAATGTCTTGCTATTGAGTGGAGATCGTGTCGCATTGGACGCGGTGGCCGTTGCGCTCATTCGATCCTATAGGGCGTGGCCGAAGGTGCAGGGGAAAACCATCTGGGCTCAACGCCAAATCAAACGAGCCGCCGAGTTAGGGTTAGGGATCAATGGTCCTGGCGGGATGGAATTGGTCGTGTCTTCGCTGGGTGGGAAAGATGAGGAGTTTCGCCGGCGAACCGAGACGGTTCGCCGGGATCTTCTGGATGTATAGACCGTTATTTGTTTTGCCGGTCGAATTCTTTGATCACCTGATCGGTGAGGTCGAGCGTATCGCGATGATAGAGGACGATCTTCAGGGTGCTTTCACTACCCTTATCGACGACGAGGGTATAGCCGCCTTTTTCCGCGACTGATTTCGTCGCGGTCGCGATTTTCTTCATGTATTCATCCACCAATTCCTTCTGTTTCACACCGAGCTCCTGATTGAACTCCTGGGCGCGCCGC
>Ga0157376_10001114_pt1 | contig 17631 bp, 10 predicted proteins | sample M45metaG_FD_121801 | JGI IMG/M metagenome (GOLD analysis project Ga0157376, IMG submission 121801) | Miscanthus rhizosphere microbial communities from Kellogg Biological Station, Michigan, USA - M4-5 metaG | ecosystem: Host-associated > Plants > Roots > Rhizosphere > Soil | place: USA: Michigan... | reverse complement strand
CCAGGAACAAGAGAGATGCGATAATGCGGACGCTTTTCATTTATTTTTCCGTCATGACCACGGTATCGCCAAAGACCCCCTGGCGGACGCGTTGAAGATGGAAAGCCACGCAGGGATCGTCCGGTCTGTCCCGCGCCAAGTCTTCCAGCAACCCCACCGCCCCTTTGGAGCCCATCTTGAGCATGGCATAGGCTTCGCCATAACGCGCGAGAAAATCGCTGGAAACCTTCCCCTCCTGCAGGGGCTCCCAAACTTCAATGGGGGCGCTCTTGCCCTTGAGCACCACACAGGCCGTGGGGCGGAAGCTGATCGTGCCACACTCCGCTCGGGTGGTGCCGCTGACACTGATAGTGGTGCCGAAATGCTTGTTCAGCCCTTCCAACCGCGCCGCGGTGTTCACCGCGTCGCCGGACGCGGTGTAATTGTGCCGGCTGCGGGAGCCGAAATTGCCCACCATGGCGGCCCCGGTATGGACGCCAATGCGGGTCTTGCCGAAGGGAATGCCGCGCGCCGCCTGTTCGGCGCTGAAATTCCTGGAAAAGTGATCCATTTCCAAGGCGCAGCGCACCGCGGCTTCGGGATGGCCGGGAAGATCGATGGGGGCGTTGAAAATCGCCACCACCGCATCACCGATGAACTTGTCGACCATGCCGCCATGCTTCTGGACCAGCTCGGTCATCACTTCGAGATATTCATTGAGGACGCTGCCCAGCTCCTTGGCCTCTATTTTTTCCGACAGGGTGGTGAAATCGGCGACATCGGTGAACAGGAGAGTCATCACCCGCCGCTCGCCTTCCAGCGAGGTCATCCGGGCGGGATCGTTGAGAATCTGGCCCACCACTTCGGGCGCGACATGCTGGGAGAAAACCCCTTCGATAAATTTGCGCTGGGCGCGGGCTTCGCTGCCGCTGATCGCCTCCATGGCGAAAAAGGCCATAGCCAGCGACAGGGCCGGCGCCAGCGGTCCACCCAGCGGACCACCGGCCTGAAACAAAAGCACATCGCCCAGCCAGAACCCGCCGACCAGCAGCAGGCCGCCGGCAAAGCGCGGCGCGATATGGCTGGGCGTGCGGCCCAGAAAGGCGCCGATCCCTGCCATGAGCAGCGAGATCAGCAGATCAAGTTTCCAGGTGGTGACGGGAGACGAACGGCCATGCAACAGCTGCGACAAGGCATAGGCCTGAATTTCCACCCCCGCCAATCCCTCGCCGCTGGCGGACACGGTGCTGAACGGGGTGCGATGGCGGTCCACCAGGGTGATGTCCGAACCGATCAGGACAATCTTGTTTTTGAATTTTTCGTCCCAACTGGCGGGGAAGAATTTCAACCCATGGGCGGGATATTTCGCGAAGGTCGGATCGCCATTGGCCGGCTGTCCCCGCCAGGCAACCGGCGCCTGCTCGGCGTCCGTCCGCACACCGGCCGCTTCGGCCAAAGCGCGCGAAAACCCCATCACATAACGGCCATCGCTGGTGACGGTGCCGGGATAAATCTTGCGCACCACATCGAATTGGTCGGTGGCCAGATTCACCAATCCGCGTTTGCCGGGCGGCACAAAATTTTTGAGATAGGCGCGCTGCTCATCACTGACGATAGTGCCGGTCTCGGTATAGGCGATGCGCAACGGCACCTTGATGTTGGCGATCGCGCGGGCGAGCACGGCATCCTTGTCCGGCTCGGTGGGCTGGTCGAACAGAAAGTCCACGCCGATGGCGCGGGGTTGTTTCTCCGCCAGCCTGGTCAGCAGCTCCGCCAGGAAACCGCGGTCCACCGGCGCGCGATAGGGAAACTGCGCCAAGGTATCCTCGGTGACCGCGACAATCACAATGTCGGGATCCTGGGGCTCCGCCGGTGCATAGCGGGCGGTCTCCAAGTCAATCACATACTGGTCGGCGTTGGTGAGAAACGCCAGATTCCGTACCAGAAAGACAGCAAGCACCGCGCACGCCACCACAACGATGGTGACGGCGCGTGCCTGTTTCATACCTGACAGCCGGGCAAAAGCCGGAAGCTTCATTTCCCGGCGCGCAACAGGGCCCGGGCCTGGGCCTCGCATTCCTTGTCCGCCAGCCAGGCGGCGCGCATGGAGTCATTGGGAAGATTGGCGGGCATGCCTTCCACCTTCATCGCCGCTTGCACGCCATTCAGCGACACCAGATAGGTCGCGCCGCCCTTGATGATGGCGGGCGGCGGCACGGTGATGCGGTCGGAGCCGGCCGGCCATTTCGCTTCCGTCTTCCAGCTGCGGTCGGCGGGGGCCAAGGTCAGCACCGCTTCCTTGGCGGCTTCGGGCCGCCACAGCACCGCGGCGCTGCCATCGCGCAGGCATACGGTCCCTGCCCGGCTGGCATCCAACACCCAAGGATCGGGCAGGATAGCGGCGGCGGTGCCGCGGGTGGTGCCGACCTCGCCGACCCGCGCCTGGCGCTGGGTCACCAGCAGCGAAAGCGCGCTGGAAACATTGGTGCCCTTCGCCTGGTCGCTGGCCGGGGCTTTGTCGTAAGGGCCATCCAGCTTCAAGGTGATCCCCGCCGGACTGATCAGCGTGACATGCTGGCCCTGTTTGAGGGTCAGCGGCTTGGCGGAGTCGACGGTCTGGCCGGGGCGCAAATTGACCCCGCGCGCCTCCAGGACCACCAGGTCCGCAGCGCTTGCCGCGGCACAGGTGCTGCCCAGCAGGGCAAGAGTGATAAGGGTGCGCAATGCGAATGTCATAATGTGCCTCCGTTTGCCTGTGGAATAATAGTTGCGACCCCGTTGCCACCCAAGGCATCACCGGCGCCGATTAACGTGAAAGCCGCCCAATAATAAGGATGCGCGGTGGCGGGGTCGCGGATCAAATCCAATTGCGATTGCCGCAAGGCGTCGCCCAAGCCACGGCCTCGTTCCCGCCCATAGCGCTGAAAGACGTCCGCCATCAATTTGGCGGTGGCTGCAGAAGGGATTTCCCAATGGCTGGCCAGCACGGCGCGGGCGCCGGCATTGAAAAACGCATCCGCCAGCCCTTCCAGCGCGCTGCCGCCCAATGCCCCGCCGCCCGCCGCGGCGGTGTTGCAAGCCGAAAGCACCACCAGATCGGCATTCAGCCTCAGCATGGCGATTTCACCGGCCTCCAACAACCCATCGCTATCGGTGCTGGTGGCCGGCGCGGGCGGAGGCGACAACACCAGCCCCGGCTCCGCCTGGCAATGCAATTCTCCCGGCAAAAGTCCATGGGTGGCGAAATAGAGCACGCGATATTGATCCAGGGGGTGGGCGCGCAAGCCGGATTCCGTGGCCGCCGCAGCCAGCAAGATTGAACCGTCATCGCCGCCCAAGGCGCGGGCGGCAGTTCGCAGCTCCCCTGCGGTGTCATGCAACGGCGCCAAAGCACGCAACAGCGCGGCCGGCATGGGCGCGGATTCCCGGCAACTGGTGGCCAAATTTTCCAACGCAGCCCGGCCGGCGGAATCATCGCCGCTCACCACTGGGTCTCCCAAGCCCAGGAAAGGCCGGGGCGCCGCCGCGCGATTGCGCGCCGCCTGGCGCAGCGCCAGGAAGGCGCGCGGGCTGGGGACCTGCGTCACCGTCATGCGGCGCGCCAGCCAGGCCGCATTGGTGTAGCCGGCATTATCGGCAGGCGGCGCCTCCACCAGCATGGCGAAAGGCAGACTGGCCAGCACCGGGCCTGGCGCCACCGTGAGTTGATCGATGCCTTGCAGCTCTTGCGCGAAGGGGCCCAGCAACTGTTGGTGCAGGGTATAAGCATTGCGGAGCGAGAAATCCGGCAGGTTCCCCAACTGCGGCGCCAGGCTGTGGCGCAATTGGGCGATATCGCTTGCGGCGCTTTCCGACGTGATGTCCAGCTTCTTCACACTCAAGCCGGACTCGGTGACCAGCAGGCCGTAACTGCCTTTGTAACCCATCATGAAGGTGAGAAAGCCTTGGCCCGTTCTCAATTGCGCCTTGAGATCGGCCAAAGCCACGGGTTCGGGATTGGCCAGCCGGGCGTAATCCGGAAAATCCTTTTGGACGCGGGCGATCAATTCATCGGCTCTGGCGGAGACCTGCGTCAGTCTCTGGGCAAGCTGGGTTTCCTGCTGGACGTTACGTTCTTCGTTGGCCTTGGCGAGTTCGGCGGCGATATCGATGCGCAACTGATCGCGGCTGCGCTGCGCTTCTTCCGTGTCGCGCATCAATGCCGTCAAAGCCGGGTTGGCGGCGGCGAGCCGGGCCGAGGCTCTTGCGATCGCCTGATCGGCCAGATCGGAATTGACCAGCTGGATGGCGCGAAACACTTCCGTATCCAGCATGGCTTTTTGCTGTGGCCCGGCGGAGATGGACGTGGCTGCGGCCAGGAAAGGCAGCAACTGATCCGGCATGATGCGGGCGCGCGCGATGGGACTGCGGGATAAAATCCCCATCGCCAGGCGGAATTGCTCGATCGCCTGGGGATACAATTCCTGTTCGGAATAAAATCGCCCCGCCACCAGATGCGACATGGCGAGCGGCGCGGAATCGCCGAACAATTTCTGCCGCAGGGTTATGGCGTCGAGATAATTGCGCTCCGCCGCGCTGACACGTCCGCGCCGTTCATTCACTTCCGCCATCAAGGTCAGGACATCGGCGCGCCACCACAAAGCCAGCCCCGGTTCCAGATTGACGATCCACAGCGCTTCTTCCGCGGCGGCCTGGGCGTTGGGCAGATCACCCAGCCGCAGCGCCATCTCCGCCTCGATCCGCAGGGAATGGGCCAACTCACCGCTGCTGGCGACCGGCAGGCCGGAAAAACCGGTGCCGATCTCGCCGCCGCCGCTGGCGGCCTTGAGTTGTTCGCGGCGCTCCACGCTGGCCTGATGGGCATAGGCCAGCGCTTTGGCGAAATCGCGCTGGTTGGCGGCGTCCAGCGCCATATAGGAGGCGAATTGCGCGCGGGCATCCGCGCTGAGCGAGCCCTCGATAATGGGCTGGGCGCGGTTGAACAGGCCAGCGGCTTCATCAAAGCGGCCCTGGTTGCTGACCTGCACCGCCAATTCCATCAAGGCCTGGCCGACCGGTACCGAGTCGGTGCCGAACAATCTGCCGTTGATCTCCAGCACGCCGCGAAGCGCGGTCTCCGCCGCAGCGAAATCGTCGCGGCTGCTATAGATGCGGGCGGTCTCGATGGATTGCGAATAGCGCACAAAATCCGCGGTGGTGGCGGTGAGCACAGGGGCCGTCACCCGCGTGGCGAGAATGCCGCGTCCAGCCGTGACGTCACTGACATCGGGCCGGCGGCCAAGCGCGGCCGCGATCCCGGCATCCAGCACCGGCAACAGGCTGGGCATTCCCTCACCCACTGCCAGGCTACGTTCCGATGCCGCCATCAAAACGATGCGCGGCCAACTGGTGCTTTGCATGGTGCAAAGGTAAAGCAGCACATCGCCTTGACCCAGGAACTGGCCGGCCTCGCAAGAGAGCTGCTCGCTGACCGCCAGCCCTTCCATCAAAAGCTTGGCCCGCGCCTCGATCTCCTCGCGGCGCTTGGCCAACTCAGTGGGCAAGGACCGCTCCAAGGTGAGGGTCTGCAGCCGGCCCACGCTCTTGGGATTGTCGCCGCAGAAAATATCGCTGGGCCGCGCCTGAGCCGGATCGCTGTCGACATGGCAGGTTTCGTTGCCCAGGCTCTTTCCCAAATCCGGCGCGGAAGATTGGGCAAGCGCATTCGTACCCAGCAGCGGGCCGAGCAGCAGCAAAAGAAGGAATCGCCGCCTCATTGCCAGAAGGCCTCATTACCCCAGCTGGAATAGACCTGGCCGAAAGGCGGGATGCCATGCGGAAGATTGCTGCCGGGCGCGGGCGTGAATTGCCGCAGCAAACCGTCGATCAGAACCGAGCTGGTCGATTGGCTCGAGCCGCCCAGCGATTTTCCCAGCGCGAAGCTGGCGGAATCCGATTGATCTCCCACCCCGGTATCGGCGGTGGCGTCGGAGACGGCAGGGGCGCCGCCGCCGGTGGGAGCCGCGGCCGGGCCTCCCGTTTGCACACCGCCGCTGGTAAAGCTGTTGCCCAACACATCGGGCGCGCGATTGACAAGGATCACGCCGATCACGTCGCTAAGGCTTGTTGCGCTCAAGATATAATTGCCGGCATCTGCGCCCGATAGCGCCAGGCCGCCCACCGTGATGGTTTTCCCGATGCCGACGAATTTGGTGTCGTAAGCGCCTTGGGCAGGATTGTTGAGCGCCACATCATCGCCGGCGACAGCGCCTGTCAGGGCATAATTGGAGGCATCCAAGCCGGCATTGGTAGTTCCATCAAAGATCTTCTGGACCGTGCCGGCGAGCAGGACGGTCAAGGTGGCGGGATCGATCACGCCGATGTTTGCGGAGATGGTGGAGGACGCCAAAAGATAATTGCCGGCATTTGCGCCGGACAAAGCCAGACCCGTTACCGTGACGGTTTTTGCGCTGCCCACATTCTTGTCGCTGTAGACGCCGGTGGCAGGATTGTTGAGTGCCACGAGGTCGCCCGGCGCGATACCGGCCAGGGCATAGTTGGACGGCGTCAAGATGGCGGTGGCGGTGCCGTCATAGGTCTTGCGCACCGTTCCGGTCAAAGACGCGGTAGCCGTCGCCGTCAGGACGGCGGGATCGATCACACCGATATTTGCCGAGATGGTGGAAGAGGTCAGGAGATAATTGCCTGCATCCGCGCCAAACAGAGCCACGCCGCCGACGGTTACAGTTTTTCCAGTGCCCACATTCTTATCGTTGTAACTCCCGGTCGCGGGATTGTTGAGCGCCACGCTGTCGCCGCTGACAGCTCCGGCCAAGCCATAGTTGGGGTCGGCTAACGTCGCATTGGCGTTTCCGTCATAGGTCTTGCGCACCGTGCCTGTAAGGGAGGCGGTCAAAATAGCGGGATCAATCACGCCAATATTTGCGAAGATTGTGGAAGACGTCAGGAGATAATTGCCCGCATCCACACCTGACAAAGCCAGACTGCTGACCGTTACCGTTTTCGCGGTGCCGACATTTTTGTCGCTGTAGACGCCGGTGGCGGGATTGTTAAGCGCCACACTGTCGCCCGGCACTATTCCGGCGAGAGCATAGTTGGACGGCGTCAAACTCGCGGTCGCGGAGCCATCATAGGTCTTGCGCGCTGTTCCGGTCAAAGATGCCGTCGCCGTTAGGGCGGCCGGATCGATCACACCGATATTCGCGGAGATGGTGGAAGCGGCCAAAAGATAATTGCCGGAATCCGTGCCAGACAGCGCCAAGCCGCCGACCGTCACAGTTTTTGCGGTGCCGACATTCTTGTCGTTATAACTGCCGGTGGCGGGGTTGTTGAGCGTGACGCTGTCGCCCGCGACGGCCCCGGCCAAACCATAATTGGCCGGTGTCAGGGTGGCGACGGCGGTGCCGTCATAGGTCTTGCGCACCGTGCCTGTCAGCGACGCGGTCAAGGCGGCCGGATCGATCACACCGATATTTGCGGAGATGGTGGAAGAGGCCAGGAGATAATTGCCCGCATCCGTTCCAGACAGAGCCAAGCCGCCGACTGTCACCGTTTTTCCTGTACCCACATTCTTGTCGCTGTAGGCGGCGCTGCCGCTGACATTCACATTGTCGCCAAAAAGAATGCCGGACAATTGATAATTGGCGGCTGAGGGTGCTGCCGTGGTGGTTCCGTCATAGGTCTTGCGGATGGTACCGGTGAGGGATGCGGTCAGGAGCGCCGGATCGATGCGAAGCGTGCCGCCGACGAATTGGAAGCCGTAATTATAGTCCGAGACCAGCGTGCCCAATCCCGCCGTGATGGCATAGTTACCCACGCCGGAATTGTTGACGGCGTTGGTGGAAAACGACGCCGCACCGGAAACCCCCGCGCTTCCGTCTCCAGGCAGGACGCCAGCGATGGTGCCAGTGAGCGCGGGATTGGCGCTGCCATAGATTTTTGTCTGGCCGTCCGCGGTCACGGTCAAGACCGGCGCCAGTGCATAGACGAACCGATTGCCGGCCCCGGTGAGCGGTGCGTAGCTCTTGGCCGAGAAATCGAAGGCGCGATTGTAAAAGGGCGAAGCGCTCAGCCCGCCCGGCATGCTGTTGGCGGGTGCGGCCAGGAACACCAGCCAGCGGCCGCCGCTACTGACCTGCAGAGTGCCTTGATTGACGAAATTCCCCGCCGCCGCCACTACCAGCGCGTCACCCGCGCTACCCGCAGTGATTAAGGCGCCGGAATTCAACGAGACGTTTCCACCCGATGCCACTTGCACCGTTCCGCCGATGGTGGCTGTGGTCAACGCGCCGCCATTGCCGATCTGGGCATAAGCGCGGGTAGCCGCGCCTCCCGTCAGCGTAACGGCGTTCTGTGCCGCCACTGTGATATTGCCAGACAGCGTGCCGGCGCTGTCCGGTCCACCATGGCCGATTTGCGCAAAACGATCGGTGGCGGGCAAGTTGCTTCCCACCAGAGTCAGTCCACCGCTAAGCTGAACGTTGATATCGCCGCTGGTGGCGATCGAGGCGCCGGGCAGGCCGTGATAGCCAAGGTGCGCAAAACCGTTTGCCGCCACGAGATCGAGATTCTGGGCGGCAATAGTGGTGGTGCCGGCCCGGCTTCCCAGCGCGACGCCGCCGAGTGCGCCCGCGCCCCCAATCAGAACACTGCCGCCATTGGCGCCATAAGCGCCCGGCGTGGTGAGAACGGCGGAGGCTTGTGTCACGCCATCCCAGCCCGCGATGGCAAAAATCGCGCCCGAGCCGCTATTCTGCACGCTTCTATTGACCGTGATATTGTGCCCCGCCAGAAGGCTCAGGCTATTGGCGCTGTTATAGGAGAGCGTCGCATCGACGATGATGTCATTGCTGGCCGTCACGCTGACATTGGTGGTACCAATACTGCTGAGAATAGAGGCGGCGGAAATCGTGACATTCGTCGGATCCAGCAGCCAGAGCCCGGCCGGTCCCGCCGATGCGGAAGCATCGACACGGGCATCGTCCGAAATATCCAACTCAGAGCCCGAGGTTTCGACATGGCCGCCGCCGCCGATGCCCTTGGTGCTCAAGGAGGCGGCAACCTTGGTGGTTCCGGAAGAGATAATGGCGACGGAGCCGCCCTGCCCTTGTTTGACCGCATCGGCGGTGATGACGGCTTTTCCAACTGTCACGCTTTGCGAAGTCGCTTGATCCCCGATCGAGACCGTGCCGCCACCCGCCTGGCCTGAAGCGTCCAGCTTGGTGCCGTCGGCGATGGCGATTTTTTCGCCCCGCACAGAAATCGCGCCGCCGGTCTCGCCGTCCTTCTGGCCGGACGCCTCCACGGTGCCCGCGACCGCCGCGCCGCCATCGCCCGCATCCAGCACCACCTCGCCATTATGGACCGACACCGTATTGGCCTGGATGATGCCGGTGGTGTTGATCACTTGGTCGATCACATCGCGCGCGGCCCGCGCCGTCATCAACACCTGGCCGCCCTGTGCGGCGATGGTTCCGGAATTCTCGACCAGGGCGGTAACGGGCTTGCCGTCCTGGTCCTTCGGCGTCTCGGTCACCGGCGCGGTGATCTGATAGCGGATCAGATTGTCGCCGTCGAAATCGACTGAGAAGGCTTTGGCGCCACCCAGCATGACATGGCCCAGTTTGGCGGCGATCACGCCTTGGTTCACCACATGGGTTGCGGAAAGCACCACCGAGCCGCCCGTCGCCGCCTTGATCGACCCCTGATTGACCACCTGGCCGTTCTGCGATGCGTCACCAAAGGCGTAATTGCCGGAGAGGAAATCGGCATCCTTGATATCGGACGTGGTGGCCAGAAGTCCGCCGACATCGATATGGCTGCCCTGGCCGAACAGAACCCCGTTGCGGTTGAGCAGCCAGACCTGGCCATTGGCAAGAATGCTGCCGTCTATCGCCGATATGCTACTGCCCGTGACCCGGTTGAGCGTGATCGCGCCGCTGTCGGGCTGTTGGAAAGTAACGCTGGCGCCGTTGCCGACCGAGAAATTTTGCCAGTTGATGATGGCGTTGCGGCTTTGCTGGTTGATCAGGGTGCTGGAGGGATTGCTTTGCAGGATGGACGCGGCGCCCGCGGCCACCGTTCCTCCCGACGGCAACAAAGGATCGGCTTGCGCCAAGTCCGCCATAAGGCCTGCGGCGAAGACAAGCCCACTGGTCAGCATCAACCGCTGTCTTGAAAATGCCGGACGGGATCGGGCTCGGGGCGTCATTTAGAAACCCACCGCCAGATTGATCATCAACTTGGTAGCGCGGCGGCCGCCATCGCTGCCGGGCACGCCTTCCAAAGTATGGACAACCTCAATATCGCCGTAGAGCTCGTGATCCAGCCAGGCGCGCAAGCCGCCGCCCACCGAACTTATGCTCTGCTCCGGCAGGCCTGCACTGCCTTTAACGCTCCATACGCTCGCCGTGTCGTAGAAAAGATAGGGCTGCAAGGCCTGGACGCCGGTCATGCGCAATTGCGGATCATAGCGCAGCTCCACGGTGCCGCCCAAGCCATGATCGCCGGTCAGGGCACCGGTGTCATAACCGCGGCCGATGCCGGTGCCGCCAAAGGCGAATTGCTCGCCCACCAACAGCGGATCGAAGGCATATTGGCCTTGGGCCCCGAGCAAAAGGCTGAACGAAGCCGGCAACTCCGTCGTGGCATGCACGCCGCCGGAAAGCTTGGTGAAATCCATGCGCGCGCCGGGGCGCGACAGGTCCGGCGAGCCATTGCGGCTCGCGCCCAGCACCGGCAGCCCATGGGCGATATCGAGAGAGGCGGTCCAGGCCGCGCCAAGAAAATCGCTGCGCGCATAGCTGAGACCGATATCGGCAACCCGCCAGCTGTCACGGCTGAGCGCGGTACCCAGTATGTCGACGCGGGCTTCCTGTGCGGTAAGGCCGCCCTCGAAGATCACGCTCTCCGCGCGCGTGCGTTTCCAAGGGAGGGCGAAACGCGGGCCAACCGCCCAAGAATCGGTCAGCACTTGCAGAGATTGCAAGGTCGAGCCGGGCTCGCCATGGGTGATGGTGCCAATCATGCTCAGCACGCCGCCCTGATCGCCAAGGGGATGGCGATAGTTCAGCTGCCCCACGGCATGGCGCACCGGGGAAGCATCCAACGCCCCGATGGCGATGCCTTCCAGCTGATCCTCGTCGTCGAACACCGCGTTCATCGCCACATCCGCATTGGCGGACCACAGCCCGGAGAAGCGGGAGCCGCGATTGTCCACTGCGAAGCGGCCGGTGAAGCGCGTGTCAGGCACGGTCACCACCAATTCGGAAGCTCCCGGCGTATCGGGCGAAGGGCGCAGCACGCCGCCCGCCGTCACGCCGGGAAGATCGTTGGACAAGAGCAAGGCCTGCTCGATCGTGGTCAACTGCACCGGCCGCGAAGCGCGCGCCGGTTCGAGATAGGCACGGATGCGGTTGCGCGTGCCCGCCGTGCCGCCCTCGATCGAGATATTGGCGATAAAGCCTTCGACCACATTGATGGAGAAGATTCCGTCGCCGACACGCTGGGGCGGAACAAAGGCGCGCACCAGGATATAGCCGGCGCGGCGATACTCGTTCTCGATTTTCCCCGCCACATCGAGAATATCCGACAGGCTGACATCCTTGCCGATCAAGGGTTGATAAAAAGGGCGGAAGCGCTCCGCGGGTAACGTTACGGCGCCTTTGATCTCGACACCGTTCAGCCGAAAACGAATTTCGTCGACAGAGCGGGGCACGGTCGAACGGCCGGGCGTTTCGATGCGGAAATCGAATTGGGGTTGGGCGGGCGGCGTCAGCAGCGGCCGGTCGCGCCCGGGCTCGACCGAACTCGGCAAGCTCGGAGCTTGTCCCAGCGAAGGGCCTGTCGCGATAGCCATCACGGCGCACACGGCCAACACCGCAAGAACGGCGCGGCGATACCCAAACCAGGATGAGTGCGTCACACAATGCCCCGCCCGCCTTAAACGCCACCGAGGCGCCCACGCCTCGTCGAAGGTTTTGCAGGATTTGAGGAAGCTTGCCTCGCGCAAGCACCGCCGGCAAAAAGCGGCGCGCCTCACCCTGCCCTACCAAACGCCCAAACTCTGCCGCGGCCCTTTGGTCCCGGCAGCCGGCGCCAGCCTATCGCAGTGCGGCGGAGCAAAGAATATGCCGATGGTGCTTTTGGTTTACGGCGTGGCAGCCATACCAGTCCTTTGGGGAATTTGCCCTGAGAGCGCCAAATATTGCCTATTTATTGGGCGCAATAAGGCTGACTGGGAGGAAATTGTGCGCTGCGGCAACGTCGTTTGGGACGGTTGGATGCCGGAACTTTAGCCGCCCACCAGGGCATCCATCTTGCGCAGCCGCTGGCTGAGGATGCGCATCACATTGAGCGCAAAAGTCGGCGTCTGCTGAGTCAGGAAAAGAAACCGCTTCTCATCGATCGGCGCCAAGGTGCAATCCGTCACCGCCGTAACGGTCGCGGCGCGCGTCGCATGATCGATCAGCGCCATTTCTCCCACCAGACCGCCCGGCCCCAGCTCTTCGTAGATATTGTTGCCGTCACCGATTTTCAATTCGCCCGACAAGACGACATACATGCAGTTGGCGCTGTCGCCCTTGTGAAAAAGTGAATCGCCCGCCTTCACATTTGCGAGGTTCTCCTGGCTTTTAAAAAGGCCGAGAAAATCCGGTTTGAAAATTTCAGCGTGCGTCATTTTCCCTCAGCGCGTCCATGGCGTCCAACCAAGGCGCGAAGAACTATCATGGGGCAGTTTCAGCCACAACATCCCGTGCATAACTGTCATTTATCTGTCATGATTCACCGGGGGCTGAATGATGCGCATCTTGCTGGTTTCTGATCTTCACTACGCGCTCAAGCAATATGACTGGACCATCGCGGTGGCGCGGGATTTCGACGCGGTCGTGATCGCGGGCGACCAGCTGGACATTTCCGGCCAGGTCGATGGCAGTGTGCAGATTGTCGTGATCCTCAAATATCTGAAGCGATTGATGGCGGCTGCGCAAATCATCGTTTCCTCCGGCAATCACGATTTGGATTCGCGCGACCCCAGCGGCGAAAAAACGGCCGCTTGGATGCGCCGGGTGCGCCAGCTGGGCATACCTTGCGATGGCGACAGCATCATGTTGGGCGATATTCTGGTCACCATTTGCCCATGGTGGGATGGACCGTTCGGCAAACAGGCGGTGGAAGCCCAGTTGGCGCGCGACAGGGCCAGGGAAAAACGCGCTTGGATATGGGTCTACCACGCCCCGCCTCTTGGTTCGCCTACCAGCTGGGACGGTCAAAAATTTTATGGCGATGCCGAATTGACGGATTGGATCGGACGCTACAAACCCAATTTGGTTTTTTCCGGCCATATCCATCAAGCGCCATTCGTCAAAGACGGCTCATGGGCCGACCGCATCAATCAGACATGGGTGTTCAATTCCGGCCAGCAGCCCGGCCCCACACCTACCCATGTCATCATCGATACCGATGCTCACCAGGCGGTATGGATGTCAGCGACGGGGATGGAAGCCGTCCATCTCGACCAGCCGCTCCAGCGCCCGGTGACACAGCTGCAGCAGTTGCCGGAATGGCTTAGAGCCTAAAAACCCGGATCGCGATCCGAACCCGGCGCAAAGCGCTGGCGCTGCTGGTTGACCAGGCTCTCCAGAACATCATCGACCATGCCCAAATGATCGTCGCGATCGGTAAATTGGTGCTTGAGATCGACCAAATAGGTTGAAACGCCATTAAGGCGCTGGGCCAGCAACAAGGCGAGATGGAAGGTGATCTCTTGATTCGACCGCAGGAAATCGGCGCCACCTTTGATTTCATGCACGCGGCAAGGGGTCAGCGCGCGCACCGTCGCCATGTGAGGCATATCCAGCAAAACCGAGATTTCCCCGAAAATAGCGCCTGGATCGGAGACGTGGTTGATCTGGAAATCGCCTTTGACGATCTCAACCTCGCCGTCCGCCAGAACGTAAAGCAGACCCGATTTTTCGCCTTCGGCCAGCAGGATTGCGCCAGGCTCAAAGCTGCGAAGGGGAATATCGCGGCAAAATTCCAGAACGGAAGACACAGCCAGCCTCTATCCAATATCGGCCCGCAAACCCTAGCGAATTGATGCGCATGCTGCCAGCCGGTTGATTTGTTAAGTCGGTTAACGGCCGGCGCGGCCATCTTGATATTGTCGCGGTTCGGCTGGATGCTGGACCCATGCATCTCGGCATCGTTCCATGAGTCCCACCGGCGTCCTTCTTTTATCAAGCCTCGCTCTGTTCGAGGTGAAGCACTTTGTCTGCGATTTTGTGCTGCAAACCGCCTATCTCTATCGCAACAAGGGGATTTACGGTCATCGTGCCGGCTTCATCCATGCCGGCTTGCATGCCTTGGGCTCGCTTCCCGCGATACTCTTGATCGGCGGCGCTCCCGGGCTGATCGCGGTGCTCTTGGTCGGCGAATTCCTGGTCCATTATCATGTCGATTGGCTGAAATTGTATATCGACCACCGCTACCGGCTGCGCATCGACCGCAGCGCCTATTGGATCGTCTTCGGCCTTGACCAGCTGCTGCACCAGGCGACCTATATCGTCATGCTCGCGCTCTTGGCCCAGGCCGCGCATCTTTAGAGGAAGCTATGGCCCGCTGAGCAGATCGATGCGCCGGTTGGCGCGTCGCAACCGCCGCACCATAAGTTCGGCCAGGTTGCGCATGGTTTGCTCGCCGAATTCGGGATGGTCTTCCCGGATCTGATGGAAAAGCCTCAGCGGCAGTTCGATGCAGCGGATGGGGCTATCCGCCCATACATCGGCGGTGCGCGATTTTTCGAATAGGCACATTTCGCCGAAGGCCGTGCCGGGGACCAAGGTCGCCAGGCGCACACCGTCAGGCAGCTTCACGCTGACCATGCCGCGCTGCAGGAAAAAGATCGAGGTGGAAGCCGCGCCGCTGGAAAATATCTGCTCCCCCGTGTTAAAGGCGCGCGGCGTGCCCAGCGCCGCCACTTTTTCGACCAACGCACCGGGCAGGCCGGCCAGCAATTCCTGCTCTGCCAGATCCATCACGTCCTTGACCTGCATCAGGCCGCCAAAACGAAAGATGAGTTGGTCCTCCGCCCATTCGATGGCTTCATCCAGCCTCGCGAAATCACGCACTTTGGCGGCCTCGACCAAATGCTGCGTCAGGCTGGTCCAATTGGCGGAGCTTCTGGCGAAGCCGGATGCCACCGGGGTGATGCCGCCCGCCCGCAAGCCGGCGAACACATCGGCCAGAATTTTGGCCGCGCCGGTGCTCATGCTGGGCACGCGGCTGAAATCCAGCACCAAAATCTGCTGCGATCGATTGCTTCCCACCCGGCGGGCAATATGATCGGCATTGGCGAAAGTAAGCGTGCCAGTCAATTCGATAATGCGCACGCTGCTGCGATGCTCGTCCAGGATGGTCTGTTCATGCGGCTGACGGCCCCTGGGCGAGACATGAGACAGATCGTAATCCGCGACAATGCAGCCCCGCACATCGCTGGCGCCATTGAGAATGTGCAGATCAAAGGCCTTTGAAAATTCCTCGCATACTTTCAAGCCGCGTACGCTGTTGCCGTGATCGTCCAGCCGGGGCGAGAAAGAGCCCAGGCCGAATTGGGTGGGCAGAGCGGCGAGAATCCCTCCCCCCACCCCGCTTTTGGCGGGAATGCCCACCCGGTAAATCCACTCCCCCGCATAGTCGTACATGCCTGAACTGGTCATCACCGAAAGCGTGCGCGACACGGTGTAGGGGCTGATGACCCGCTCCCGCGTCAAAGGATTGACGCCGCCATTGGCCAAGGTCGCCGCCATTACGCCCAAGTCTCGCGCCGTCACCAGCACCGAACATTGGCGGAAATAGACGTCCAACACTTCGGTTACATCGTCCTTGATGATGCCGTAATTGCGCAGGAGATAGGCGATGGCGCGGTTGCGGTCGCCCGTCCGGCGTTCGGAGTCAAACACCGCTTCATCGACATCCAATTCGCGGCCTGCAAACCGGCCCAGCATATGGCGGACATATTCCGACGCCTTTTCGCCTTCCGCCTCACGGATCAGGCCGGAACAGGCGATGGCGCCGGAATTCACCATGGGATTGAACGGCCGGTTGTCGGCGCTCAAGCGAATGGAGTTGAAGGCATCACCGCTGGGCTCCACCCCGATCGCCAGCGCCACCCGGTCCGGCCCGAATTTCTCCAACGCCAGCGCGAAGACAAAGGCTTTGGAGATGGACTGGATGGTGAACGGCACACTCGCATCGCCGGACTCATAGACGTGGCCGTCTGTGGTCGCCAGGGCGATACCAAAATGAGCCGGATCGGCCTTGAGCAGCTCGGGAATATAATCCGCCACCGCGCCGGATTGATCGCGCAGCAAGGCGGCATGAGTCTGCGCCAGAAAACGCGAAAGCGTGTTGGCGGACGCGTCTGGCGCGCCCGATGCCGGCTGCAAAGTCTTCAAGCCGCCCCCGCGGAAGAAAGATGAAAGGAATTTTAAGCAGGTCGGCATGAGGGCGTCAAAAACCCACCATCCGCTATTCAGATAGGGCACGACCCCAGACCGTTGCCGGTCTGCCTATAATAGAGGCACGGGCTCGCCGCCGTTACACCGTCTTCCAGTAAATAACGTAGCGTTCCTGGCTTTGATAAAAGGGCTTGAAGACGATGTCCTGGCCGATACCACTGGTGTGCCAGACCTGTCCCGTGCCGGGCTTCAACCAGTCCTGCGGCTGTTTGCCCGCCACAGACAGAGCAGGCAGGTTGATCGGCGCATGCGCCACGTCAGGCCCGTGCGGCTTGTCGGCCGGCACAGGCACCTGGCCAAGCGGGAATTGGCCCGCCAGCACCAGCGGCCCATACAGCACCGCCTGCAAGGACGGGTTATCGGCAAAGGCTTCGACATGCAGAGCCATGGGCATATCCAACTCAACGCTGTCACCTTTTTTCCATTTTCGCTGAATACGGAAATAACCGCCCGGAGAAGGCGCGGCTTCCAGGGCGCGGCCATTGACCAGCACCCGTGCATTGTTCGTCGTCCAGGACGGAATGCGCAGGCTGATGGCCAGCGATTCGGGGGGCGCCTGCTCCACGACAAAGCGGCTGCGCGCTTCGTCGGGAAAGCGCGTGTGCTGCACCAGCTGAAGGCCGCGCTCTTTCCAATCCAGGCGGGAGTCAATGAACAAGTTCACCCACAGATCGCGACCGTCATTGTAGTAAATCGTGTCGGTGAGCTTATTGTATTCCTCACTGGCGCTGCCATTGCAGCACCAGAAGGTGTCGGTCTCGCCGCCAAAAGTGCGCCAGGCGCCCGGGGTGAGCGACAGGAAGTATTGGTTCATACCGTCGGCGCGGATGGTCCCCAGCCGGTGGTTGAACAGATTGCGCTCGTAATAGTCGACGTAACGAACGTCCGGCTCCCAGCCGAACAGATGCCGCGTCAGCTTCATCATATTATAGGAGCAGCAGCATTCCTGGTGACTGTCGGCGGCCAGATATTCCTCCGACAGGCGCGAGGGATTGGACAGCCAATTCTCGCGGGTCGAGGAACCGCCGGTGACATAGGTGCGGTTGTTCACCACCGCGTGCCAGAAGAAATGCGCCACATCATGGAAGCGGTTGTCGCCGGAAATCTCATAACGCCGCGCGGCGCCGATGATTTG
>Ga0157376_10001113_pt1 | contig 17638 bp, 14 predicted proteins | sample M45metaG_FD_121801 | JGI IMG/M metagenome (GOLD analysis project Ga0157376, IMG submission 121801) | Miscanthus rhizosphere microbial communities from Kellogg Biological Station, Michigan, USA - M4-5 metaG | ecosystem: Host-associated > Plants > Roots > Rhizosphere > Soil | place: USA: Michigan... | reverse complement strand
CGGCACCGCCCGCAGCAGCGGCCTTGAATTTTCGACAATGTATACACCGGTCGCCGGATTGCGCCTGGGCCTCAACGGCGCCTACACCAACGCCAGGCTGACCCAGGATGTGCCATTGGTCGGCATCGACGGCGCCCGCCTGCCATGGACGCCTAAGTGGGCAGGGTCGGCGACGGCGGACTGGGTTTTCCCGGTATGGGCAGAATGGACCGGCCGTGTCGGCGCCGGTATCCGTTACGCCGGCGACAGTTACAGTGGCATCGAGCACAGCCCATCGGCATACCCGCAGGACGGCTACACCGCCATCGACCTCAACGCCGACGTTTCGAGCGATCGCTGGACCGTGCGCTTCTATATCAGGAACCTGACCGACAAACGCGTCTACTCGAACCTGTTCGGATTGGCCAATGCCGCGACCGGAGAAGTCACGCAGGTCCGTGGCGTGCCGCTGCAGCCGCGCACGATCGGCCTGGGATTCGATGCGAAGTTCTGACCGGCCTGCTCGCGCTGGCCAATCAGAAAGATGCCGAGCTCTATTTCTGAAAACGTATACAACACCGACGCTGCAAGAATGGCAGCGTTGGACGCGTTGAGGACTACTTGTCGGCTCCACCTTCCGTGACGACATCGATGACGACCACTCCGGTTTTCTCTCCGGTCTGGACGTAGCGATAAGCATCGGCAATCGCGTCGAGAGGATATCTGCGATCGATGACGGGAACGTACCGGCCTGCTTCGAGCTTGTCGCGCAGGCCTGTCACGAAGGCCTGCCCGCTGCCCCGCTTCGCCAAGGGAATCACGACTCGCCCGTTTCCCGTGATCTTCGACCAGAGCAGGAACAGAAGATTTTGCGACCAGGGGCCTAGATCCGTCGCGGCGAACACGCCTTCGGGTTTGAGCCACCGGCGCCAACGGCGAATGCCGAGCTTTCCCACAGCATCCAGCACGAAGTCAAAGTTGCTGCCAGTCTGTTCGAATGCGTCGGTCGTGTAGTCGACGACAAAGTCGGCGCCCAGCGAGCGAGCCAGCGCGATGTGACGGCTCGCCACGACCGCGGTAACTTCGGCGCCGCAATCCTTGGCAAGTTGCAGCGCCGCAATGCCGATCGCGCCGGACGCCCCATAGATCAGTATCTTGTGTCCGGGTTTGAGGGCGAAGTAGTCGATGATCGGATTGGCGTAGAAGGCCCCTTCGCAGACGACCACCTGATCGAAGCGGAGATTCGAGGGCATGGGCGCGATCGGCCCGGTTTCGGGCATGCAGAAATATTCCGCCTGCGCGCCGTTGTTCCTGAACCCGCACATGCCGAAGACGCTGTCACCGGGCTTGAATCGTGTGACCGCTGTGCCAACCGCTTCGATCGTCCCGGCGAAATCCATGCCGAGGATGTTTCGTCGCGATGATCCGCCGCCGGTCAACAGTCGAATGAGTGTGGGATGCAGCAGTTCGCCGCAATCGGTCCGGTTGACCGTCGCGGCATGGACTCGGACCAGCACCTGATCCGGTTCGGGCACCGGCGCCTCGACGTCGCGTACCGCGACCACGCCGGGTGACCCATAACGCGCGATTGTGGCTGCTTTCATCGGCCTCGAAACTTCTCTCTTGGCGCTTGGCCGTACTGCAGGACGGTGGCGTTGCCTGAACGCTTGAGCGTTGGAGGCCGCAAAAAGGAATTGGAGTCTACAGCGTAAAGACTGCAGGGTTCGATCAGGCAGATATCGAAGGCTCGGCCTCCGTCTCAAATTTCTTCGGCGATGTGTTCGGAAATGCCGCGGAATTCCGTTCATACTGATTATGCCGACCCGGAGTCGCGCTGGCGCGCCATTGATGGCGGAACCGCATTCCGGCTGCCGTGTGACTCACAGCGGAGCAAAGGAGGCCGTGCGTGAACGCCATTTCCGGACGCCGCATTGCGATCGCGTTGGTGTCGGCATTCGTCCTCTGCGGATGCAATGGTAAGCCGCGCATCAACGGCGAGGTCGATACACTGGATGTTTGCGAACAGGTAACAGCGGCAGAAGCCGAACGCATCATTGGTTCTGCGACCGGCGCTCCCGAAGCCGCTCCGCACGAGCCGGGCTTTGCCGGGGCCTGCGATTGGCAGTTCAACGCAAACGGCACACCGGCGAAACTAAGCGCATGGGTCATGACGAAGGCGTCTGCTTCGAACCTCGCAACAACGCCGACACGCTGGTTCGAAAACGAGCCGCGCCTCGGAGAGGCCAAGGCAAATCTCGGCGCCCCGGCCAGGATTCGGAGCGTGGGCGATGTCGCGTATCTGTACGGCACGACGCTGTTTGCTCGCCAGGGCGAAACGGTCCTCATCGTGCGAACCGATCGTGGAAATGCTGCGCAAATTGAAGATTTCGCTCGAACACTTTTTTCTCCGAAAAAGAACTGAATCCACTGCGCGAGGTGCAATGCGCTGGGGCATTCGGTCGACAGTTGGTTCGCGGTCCGGCGGCGGTTCGGGATCGGCGTGGTTGAACAGGACGAAATCCGATGAAGCGTACCGCACTCTTGCTGGCGTCCATTTCCTGTCTTCTGCTGGTGCTGCCGGGATGCGAAAAGAAATCGCGTTTCGACGACAAGACGTCGGTCAACCTCTGCGCGGTCGTGAGCCAGGCAGAGGCAGAAAGCATCCTCGGCCCCCTCATCGATGAGCCGAAGGCCGACCCCGCGTCACCGGGCCTCGCAGGTACCTGCACGTGGCGCTTCAAGTCCGCCTCAGCGGGAGTGGACGGCAAATTGACCGCGATGCTCGTGACCGAGGCTTCCAATACCTTGCCTCAGAGTATCGGCCGCTGGTTTTCCGCGAGCCTGGCCGAAATGAAAGCCTCCCTGGACCCGCACCCGGTGGAACTGAAGAATCTGGGCGACAGAGCGTTTCTCTATCAGATCTTCAAGCCAAACGTTTCCACAATCGCCATGCAGCAGAGCCGCACCTGCGCCATCCTGAGGATCGACGGTGCAAGCTCATCGCAACTCGAGCGCTTTGCGGCAATTCTCGCAACAGAAGCAGCAGGACGGGACGTCCCTGAAGCACCGGGCAACAAGCCCGTCGCTGCCGCCACCGACACCACCGCCCGCGCAAACCCACCGCAAGGAAACGTTGCCGGCAGCAGCGGCGGCGATCACGGCAAGAACGACGAAACGCGAGTGCTGTACACGATGGGCTACATGGAGGAATGCATCCGCGTCGATGACCTGCTGCGGAAGTCGTGCGATCGTTGGCGCGATCAACTCTCGGAGAAAAACAGACAGTTTTGTGACTTGCCCGACGACACGTTCGAGGCACGCACTGCAGACAACTATCGCGCGTTCAAACAGACTTTCGATGCACAGATCAACGAGAGCGAGCCAAAGATATCGGACATGCTGGCGCAAGGGCGTGCGGACTTCGAGCAGCGCTTCGCCAGAGCCCTCGCCGGGAGCATATCGGGACTGGAACTCGAGTCACTCAATCGCCAACTTGGGCGGGAGTGCGCAACGATTGAAACCGAGTGGCTGCAAAGCAATGAGGCGCAGGAGAAGGCGAAGCAATAAATGCTCGAAAATGAACCTGACCCCGTTTTCGCTTTTTTGGCCTGATGGCTTTCACGACCGCGCTACGTAGAAGTAGGTATACAGTGCATCACTTCCCGTGCACGAGCGAGGAACGTCATGAAGTTGCATCGCGCGTTGCTGCTGTTCTTGCCGATCTGCCTGGGCCATGTAACCGGTCATGCGGACCCGGTCTGCGTGAGCAATGAGACCGAGTTGCGGCAGGCGTTGATCGACGCCAGCGTCGCCGCCAACCTGATCGAAGAAGTCCGGCTGATGGAAGGAACCTATTTCACCGGCGGCCAGGTGTTCACCTACAACACGTCGGAGGCGCACAACCTGAGTATTTCCGGCGGCTGGTACTACGACCACGATCCCTGTGACTTCCAGCACCCGCATGCAGACGGCACGATTCTGGATGGCCAAAACGTCACTGCCATCTTGAGCGTCAACAACAGCGGCGCCGCTCCTGGCACGACGCTTTCGGTCAGCAACCTCACCCTGCGCAATGGCGCGACCAGCACGAACAGCGAATCGGCGGCATTGTCGCTGTTCGGTGCACTCAATCAGGACCTGCGTGTGCAGAACGTCATTGTCCTGAGCAGTCACAACACGACGCAGCCGCCATCGACGATCTTCACCAATGTCGTCACCTTGTTCGGGTACGCCAACGTGTATTTCATCAACAATGTCATCGGCGACAGCAGCAGCAATTATGCGAATCTCGCAATCTTTGTCGTGTATGCATCGCAAACCGTCTACATGCACAACAACGCCCTGTCGCTCAACGGTGCCGCTTTCGGCGCCCTGCTCGACTCCAACAACGGCACCGCGTTTCGTCTGGTAAACAATGCCATCGTCGGCGGGATCAACTTCAACAGCCGCAACTCAGGCGATCCGATTCGAATCTGGCTGTACAGCAACCTGGGATCGTGGAGTTACAGCAGCATTGTCACCGCGCCGCTGGTTCAGGCCGACGTCGGCAACGACCAGGGGATCGACCCGCATTTCGTCGGCGCTCTGGATTTTCGTCCCGCGCCAGGTTCGCCCCTGGTCAATCGCGGCCTGAACGCACCCTTCGGCGGGTCCAGCACCTATGATCTGGACGGCAATCCGCGCATCGATCTGGGCGTGATCGACGTCGGCGCATTCGAATCGACACGCGAACGCATCTTCGCGAACGGGTTCGACTGATTGATGAAAATGGAGTAGTTCATTTTTCGACGCCGCGAAAAACGAACCTGACCATTTTTTTCCAAACTAGAAAATCTCTTGCAGACTCTTCGCCTGCGGCAGCAGCAGGCGCGCGCCGTCGTCGGTGATCAGCATTTCGTCTTCCGTGCGGATGCCGAATTCGCCGACGATGTAGATGCCGGGTTCGTTGCTGAACATGTTGCCCGGGGCCAGCGGCCGCGTATTGCCGCCGACCAGGTAATACCACTCGTGGCCGTCCATGCCGATGCCGTGGCCGAGCCGGTGAGTGAAGTACTTGTAGCCCGGGCCGTAGCCGTGGTCGGCAATGTAGGCGCGCGCGGCGGCGTCGACTTTTTCCGCCGGTACGCCCGGCTTGGCGGTTTTCAAGGCGGCATCCTGGGCACCGCGAACGATTTCCCACACGCTCTTCATTTTGGCGCTGGGTTCGCCGAATGCCATCGTCCGCGTGATGTCGGAACCATAACCTTCGACCTCGCAACCGCCATCGATCAGCACGTTGTCGCCCGGCTTGAGCAGGACTTCCTTGGTCAATCCATGCGGGTAGGCAGAGGCTTTGCCGAACAACACCAGCGCGTCGCCCTTGACGCCGAACTCGCCGTAGAGCGCGGAGATGACCGCGCCGAGATCCTTTTCACTCATGCCTTCGCGCAACTGTTTCTGTGCCTGGCGGTAGACCTGCGCGGTAACGTCGTTGGCCACCTGCATCAATTCGATTTCGTGCGCCGACTTGACGCTGCGACAGCCGGCGGTGACCGGTTTGGCGCTAACCAGGTTCAGCGTCGGGAGGCTTTTCTGAAGCTGCTCAACCGCGTAGTAGCGGGTCGTTTCCTCGATCCCGAGCGTCGCGCCGAGCAGGCCGCGTTCCTGCATGCCCTGCCTGATACGGTCGATCGGCTTTTCGTGTTCCTCCCAAGTGTAAATCTTCACGTCGCCCAGCTTTTCTCGCGAGCGCCCTTCCTCGAACTTCGGCGAGACGTAGAACGGCTCTCCGCGCTGCGGCAGCACCATGGCGAACAGGCGTTCACTCAGCCACCACGACAGACCCGTGTAGTAGGCAAGTGTCGTCCCGCCCTCGACGAAGATGGCGTCGATCGCGTTGTCCTTCATGAGCCGGCGCGCCTGTTCCTGTCGCGCAAGCAATTCGCTTGGGCCGATCGGACGGATACGGTCGCGCATCGCCTTGATCGTCGTGGCGTCGAAATGGGCGCTTGGTGAAGCGGCGTGCTCCTGGGCGAAGGTTTGGCCGGTGCCGAGCGCAGTCAGCGCGACGGTGGAACCTGCGGCGGAAAAGAAGCGGCGTCTATCCATTGATGGGTCCCGTAGTCTTGCGATTGTTTGAGGCGGGAGAGTATCTCGCGAAAACGCCAAGAGGAGCCAGGCAAAAAAAGAACGGGCCCCAATCCGTATCTGGAACCCCGTTATCCCGCAAGCCAGCGACACAAGGCGAGAAAGGAGTACTCTGACCCAGCCAGGGTTGGATGCGAGGGAAAGAAAATGAACCTCATCCCATCTTTCTTCGCGATCAGCAAAAGCCTTGTGCCCTGGGCTTGTCTCGCTTTCGGATGCCTGTGTCTGGCTGCCACCCCCGCGCGTGCCGGTTCGGTTTCGACGACACAGTGCTACGACACGTTTCTCAATAGTCATTACCCGGACAACAACAACGGCGGCAGCACCACGTTCTTCACCGGCCAGAACGGCGAAGGCGGAATCATGCGTGCCTTGATCCGGTGCGATCTCCCTGCCGCAATCAACGAGCGCGCGACAGTCGCGCAAGTCACGCTCACTTTGAGGACCGCCGGCCTCGGACCGACCGGCGCGATAGCTCCGACCGCCGCCACCGGATCCCTGAAAGCCCTGACGGAGCCCTGGGGTGAAGGCAACAAGGCCGGAGAGACGACGATGACTTATACCGTGGGGGCGGCCTGCACCGCGGGCGAAGCCACCTGGAGTCAGCGCCTGTGCTCGGTCGCCAACTGGACAACGGCCGGGGGAACGGTCGCCGCCGCCGTGAGCGCTTCGGCATCTTCGCCGTCCTCGATCGGTGCCGACGTCACGTTCACCAGTAGCAGTGGCGGCATGGTCACCGATGTCCAGAACTGGGCCGCCACGCCGGCGACCAACTACGGCTGGCGGCTTTCGAGCAGCACCGAAGGCACGTCGGGTCTGGCGCAGCGGTTCTACTCGAGCGAGGCGGGCGCGGGACAACCCAGCTTGGCAATGACTTATGCGTGCAACGCCGGTTTCCAGGATACGGGCACCAGTTGCTCCGCTTGCACCAGCGCAGCTCAGGCCGCGTGCCTGACGTCGCAGCTCGGGAACATCTGCGTGGATCCGGGTCCGCCCTCCGGATACACCTGCACCTGCGGCAACCCTGCGTACACTGGCACTGGAACTGGATCGTGCACCGACCTCAACGAGTGCATTCCGAATCACTGTACCGACGAAGGGGACACCGGTGCACTCTGCATCGATCACACCGCGCCCGCCACTGGCTACGACTGCTCGTGCAATACGGGCTTTGTGTTCGACGGCACTGCGTGCTCCGATCTGATCTTCGCCGACGGCTTCGGCGAGTGACAGCCACCGAAGCAGCTCCGGGCGTTACCCGCTTCGGTTCGCGACCGTCAGTTCCACGCGGCGATTCTGCGAGCGGCCCTGGGGCGTATGGTTGGAAGCGACCGGCCTGGCTTCGCCGAAGCCGTGAGCTGAGACGAGGCTCGTCTTGACGCCCTGCGCGATCATGTAGTGCATCACGTTGTCGGCCCGCTTTTGCGACAGAACGAGATTGGTCGTTATGCCCTGTTTAACCAATTCGGGACCGACCGGCGTGCTGTCGGTGTAGCCGTTCACGTTGATCTTCGCAGTCTGATGCGGCGCGAGGATCGCCGCGATCTTGGCGATGTTCGTCCTGGCCGAGTTCGACATTTCCCAGCCGCCCGGAGGGAACTGCAACTCGCTGTTGATCGAAACCTTGATGGCGTCTCGCATGCGCGAGATCTGCACGTCGTGGGCGGCGACCTCGGCGCTCATTGTCTGATTGAGTTGCCGGTACTCCTGTTCGAGTTCGGCATTCCGCCGCTGTGACTCGTTGTATTTCTGCTGCGACACGCAGCCCGTCATCAGCAGCACCGCAGCTGCCATGCACAGAATCGGGAATTTCGCCATGGGGTTCTCCCTTTCGCCAAAAAATTGACAGGCGCGGAGGCCGATATCACCGACACGAAAAAATAAGGCATTGGTCAGGTAGTTGGCGTGAAGAAACGGTTAGTCGCGCGTATCGCAGAACGATGCAGAATGCACGAGAGCACGGGGCGGAGTGATTTCGGTCAAATGAATATCGGAAGGCATCCTGACAGCGTTTCGGGAAAATGAGATCAACCCTTTTTCTCCCGACCACGATGATGGCTGCGCGCCCTGGCTCGCGTATATGACACCGAAGGCCCATTTTTCGGGTCGACGGAAAAGCTCCCATATGTCCTCTGCGCTAGAAACTGATGTCCGGGAAATTTGCTGTCCCTCCGCACGAAGTGCAATGCGCTTTGCACTCGCACTCGTTCTGGCAACCATCGGCATCCTGGTGCAAGCACCTCGCGCGCACGCAGCTGTTGCGTGGCGCGACGGACTGATCTTCGAGTCCTACACGCTCAACTGCCTCTTTCAGACGCCCGAGTACGGCATTGGAGCGTTCGTCGGACAGCTCTACGACACCAGCTACGCCGAGCCCTACGTCGGCGAGCGGTTCTACATGCGCGTGCATGTCGCGGGACTTGGGCACCCCTGCGCCGACAACTACATCGACGTGCAATTCGTGCCGCCCGCCGGCGTCACGGTCTCGAGCGTGGACAACTATCCTGTTCGCTGCTTCTACCAGGCTCCAGGTAGCACTGAGTACTCCGAATTCGGCACGGCCAACGGCTGCCCGCAGCCACCGTTCGGAATCGCGGCGAACAGCACCGGCACCGGTTACCGCATTGACCGGCGCCAGCCTGGCGATCCCCTACCCGCCTGGTTTCTCCCCGGAGGCGGTGCATACGAGTTCTGGATTCCGGTCATGTCGGACCGGCCGCTTGACGGGCTGCAGATCAGCATGGAATTCACTGCGCCTGTCCAAGCCATCGACGGCGTCTACAACTATTGGATCTACCCTTGGCAGACTGTCTTCGTGGCCAATGGTCCCGATCCAATTTTTGCGAACGAATTCGAATGAGTGGCAGAACCGGCTTCTACCTCCGCCTTGATTGCGTGGCATTCTTGGTATGCTCGAAGCCGTCGGCAAAATTCCTGCGAATCAATCGCCTCCGTTCCTTTTCCATCTCCAGGAGAAATCACCATGCGCATCCTGCGACCCGCCCGAATATCCCTGCTGCTGTTCGCATTGCCAGGTTTGCTCGGACCGATCGCTGTTTACGGGGGCGATGCGAATTCGTCCCACGCGGATCACACGCGCACCGAGATCACGACGATGCTGACCACGTTCCTGACCCCGGCCGTCAACAATACCGCCGCAGGCCACGAGCGCTTCTGGGCCGACGACCTGGTCTACACCAGTTCGACCGGCAAGGTCATGAGCAAGGCCGATATCATGAAGTCGTTCGCAGAAGAGCCCAGGGCCGAACCCGACAAGCAGGCCAAACCCGGCCCGGTATTCACGGCCGAGGATGTCCTCGTGCGCCCGTACGGCGACATGGCGGCGCTGACGTTCCGTCTGGTCGAGCACGATCCCGATGGCAAGATCAGCTACTTCCGCAACAGCGGCACATTCCTCCTGCGGCAAGGGAAGTGGCAAGCGATTACCTGGCAAGCGACGCGCGTGGCGGTGGCGGAGAAGTAACGCGCGCGTCGAATCAATCCTGATTCGTGTTCGTCCAGGCAAAACTTGCTTCGACGCTTTGCCACCCGCGAGACGAGCCCCCGGCAGAAGGCATCGTCGTCGAAGGTGCTCGAAAACGGTACGCCGGTTTCTGCACGACGGAGACAGACAGCAGCGCCGGAAATTGAAACCCTTTTTGCTTCAAGAATTGACACTTGAGCGCCTGTTCATTCAGCCCGAATCTGCCTGTGGTAGATTCCCCGAGCGCCTTGCAGAGCTTCTCGGGGAGACTCGACGTGGGGACATCCAAGCTGTTTGCACGCGGCATAGCCCTTGGCATGCTGACGCTGCCTTCGACATCGCCGGCGGCCAACTACTGTGTCGGCACCGAAACTGAGTTGCGCAATGCCCTGGCGGACGCCGAGTCAAATGGAGATCCTAACAACATCATCGCGATCAAGGAGGGCACGATTACGATCACCAGCACTGGTACCGCGGGCAGCGACGGACCGACGTACAACGACTCGAGCGGCGCGAGTACGTTGACGATCTATGGACAGAACAACAGCACCTGCACGGGACCGGGCGGCGCGAGCACTCTCGACGGCGCCTATCACACGAATCTTCTCTGGATCAACAACGCCAACGATGTGTACGTCGGCAGGCTGACGTTCGAGCACGGTGATTCAAAGACGTCGACCTCCGGCGCTTCGGCGTTGTACGTGCATGGGGATTACGTGAACGTGGAGTTGAACACGTTCATCGCCAATCGATCTCCTTCGAGTACGACGTTGGAGGCCGTTGCCAGCAGTTACGTGTTACTCACGACCAATCTCCTGATCGGCAACCAGGCGCTGGGCACGGCGTCGGGTTACCTGCAGTCCGGCGCCTTCGGTTTCGGCTACGTTGTCGGCAATACGATCGTTGGCAACACGTCGACCGACACGAGCGGTCTGGTCATTCCCTACGGCCTGTGGCTGGACGGCACTAAAAAGTTCTACGTCAGCAACAACATCATGTGGGGCGCTGTCTCTTCGTCAATTCAGGCGACCCACGACCTGTATTCGACCGGCGCAGTCGAGATGCACAACAACGATATCCAGGCCTACACCGGCCAGAGCTGGGATGTGGCCAGTTCCGGCAATCTGTCGGTCGATCCCGATTTCAACGGTTTCTTCAGCGTGAGCCTCGCGCCGACGTCGCCGCTGGTCAACGCCGGCCTGGACAATCCGCTCTGCGGCAATGCGATACCCGGCTGCAGTTACTACGATCTGAGCGGTCAGCAGCGGGTCATCGGCAGGCACGTCGATATCGGCGCTTACGAATCCGAAGTGCTGTTCCGCAACGGTTTTCAATAGGCCGCTCGCGATTGGCGATAAAGTAAACCCGTTTCGAACGCTCCACTCTCAATGCGGATTCAATTTGCAGTTGGAGCAGATTTAGGCTGCCATTTGGCGACGCGATCTTCCACCTCGGCAACCTCCTCCGGCGTCAGGAGGGCTCGCGCTTCGCCCAGTTGGTCCCTTTTATTTTCGTCATTGCGCGCGCTGAGCAGCCACCAGAAATAGGCTTCCTTGTCGCTCTTCGCGATGCCCTTGCCTTCGCTGTATGTCCCAGCGAGCTTGTTCTGCGCCTTTGTCAGGCCCTGGTCGGCCGCTTGCCGGTACCACTCAACTGCAGCCTTCTCGTCCTGTTGAACGCCGCGACCCTGCGCGTAGGCTACGCCCATGTCGAACTGGCCTTCGGCGGATCCCTGCGCTGCCGCCTTTTGGAACCAGGCCATGGCTTCGGTGTCGTCTTGCGGCACCCCGGAGCCTTTTTTGTATAAGGTCCCCACGTTGACCTGAGCGCTGGCCAAACCCTGATCGGCGGCTTTGCGGTACCAACTCATGGCCTCGGCATAGTCCCGTTCCACGCCGTCGCCATGGGCGTAATTGAATCCGAGGTTGTTCTGCGCCTTTGCAAAGCCCTGTTGGGCCGATTTTCGATACCACTTGAGCGCCTCTGACTTGTCCGTTTGCACCCCCTGGCCTTGTTCGTACATGACAGCGAGGTTGTACTGCTCCTTGGCGGAGCCTTGTTCGGCCGCCTTCCGAGACCACGTTTCGGCTTCGACGAGGTTCTTCGCTACGCCGTCGCCTTCGAAATATTTCTCCGCGAGTTCGGACTGCGCATTCGCATCGCCGCCTTCGGCGCGCGAGCGCAAGGCCTGTATGTCCTGCGGCTTCGAAGTAGCTGCCGGCTTTGCCAGGTTAAGGATCTTCCACCGGTTGTTTTCCTTCACGAACGTCAGCACCATAGGCACTTCGCCATTCGCATTCGTGACCGCGCCTTTGAGTTCGCCGCGTTGCCCGAGGACGCGCCTGGCCGGCCAGTTCGCTCTCTTGAAGCCGAGCACGTCGCTCTCGACCAGGAATTGCTTCAGCGCATTTTCATCGGTCGCGGCCTGCGCCTCGCTGGAAAGATACGTTCGCGCCTTCGCCACGTCGTTCGCTTTGACAGCCTCGAAAAACTGGCTGGCGACATCGATCATCCCCGATGTCAACGACGCAAGAACAGCCAGCGCGACGAATACGATCACCGATGTGGCCGAAACGAGGCCTGCGATTGCTTTCGGCGCGTTGCTGCGCCGGGCAACTTCATCGTCGCCGGCTACGGAAGGTGACGACCACGATTGTCGAATGCGCCACAGTACGTAAAGGAAGGGAATCTGGAACAGCGGTTCCAGCCGGATGTAAACGGTGTAGGTGTCCTTGTCTTCCAGCATCAGCGGCCGGATGAACATCGAGCCCAGGGACAACAGCAGGCCGATGAATCCCACGATGAATCCCGCGGCCCAGCCCCATCGCCGGCCCCAGAGCATGCCAAAGGCAGCGGCACCGGAAGCGGCAAAGTAAGCCACAACCAACAGCGAGTAAGTGTCGTATGGCGAGCCGCTGTGTTCCCAGCCGAACAGGCTGAATTGCATCGGACTTGGATAGAAGATTCCCGACACGAGCAGTGCCGGCATCGCCGAACCCATCACAAGAAACAGCCAGGCAAAAAACCTCACCCACTTCGGCAACAAGGCCTTTCGAAACCCTTCCTGGGGTGAAAGCGACATCGGCGATCCGTTTCTTGCTGTCGAGATGTTCATTCGTATGTTCCCCTATGATCGAGCATCGCTGCCTGATCCGACGAGCCGCAATCCGTGGCCGTTTGCTACGGCGAAGTGGGAAAGGGACGGAGGCAAATAGTTGGACCTGCCTAACGTTCAACGAGCGAAAGGGCTCCGAGCGAACGGGGTCGCCATTTGGCAGCCATGGTCAATAGGCACAAGGCAGCTCAGGTCCTCGCTCCGAACGAAAAATGACTGCGGTTGGCTACTTGCGAGGCGCGAGGTGGAAGGATTCAGATACGCGCAGGTGAACCCGCCAGCGTTTTGCGAAGGGCTGGATCGTTGCCGGTTCCGGCGAAGGCCTTCGCCCACTTTCAGGGATGCCGGTCGCGAAGAAAGAATGGAAATGGGGTTCGGTTCATTTCAACGCTGAGCAAATGAACCTTACCCCATTCTTGGTGCGCCTACCTACGGCACGTTGTGAATCATCGGGTCGCAAGGAATAGTGCAATTCGCGACGCTGTCAGTAACGACCGTGGTGTACTTCACGCTCTCCACTGCGGCCGCCGAATCCTGGATAACCGCGACAGCGGCATGGCCGCCGGCATGCCAGGTGAAATGAGTGCTCGCGGGAGAGAACGTGACATTCGTGATGGTGTAACGCGGATCGCCTCCCACGGTCACGTTGATCGCCGCTTGGCCTGCGCCGACTTTCACGTTCACGTTGCCGTTGCCATCGGATCCGCCGGTGTACTTGTAGTAGTACGGCGTTCCGTTGGACGCGGTCACCTGCGTGTAACCGGAGGCAGGTCCGGTAGCAGGATTCCTGACATCAAGACTGACGTTCACTGGACTTGGCATGATCATCTCCCTGTTTGGACGAATGAGCGCGGCTGCGCCCGTTGTGGGACGAGTCTGCGACTCGCTGTTGAAACATCGTGATCTTTCAAGGGCGGCGCCCTGCATACGGTTCGAACCGGGGATCCTTGAATCCGGCCGTATCGAGTTCCTGCGTCAATTGCGCGGCCAATTCGGTGTTACCGAGATCGGCGGCGAGCAGTCGGCGGATTGCCTTGAGTCCCAGATTGTCTTCGGACTCCTTGTCGAATCCGGCGAGCGCCAGCGTCCAGATTTGCGCGGCCGCGGCTTTGTCGCCACTGGCAAGAGTCGTGGCGCCAAGCGTTTCCTCGACCTGAGCCGCGATCACCTGCAAATCTGTCGCCGCACTCTTGCCGGCTATCAGCTTCTCGACGACATCGTGTGCTCGCTGCGCCGACAGAATTGCGGCCCCGGTTTTCCCCTGCGCAAGTTCGCCCAATGCCTGCAGACGGGCGACAGCGGCGATCTTTTTCCAGATTGTCTGGTTGGTCGGGTCGTTGTCCGCGAGCACCTGCAAATCGGTGGCCGTCGCGCCGAGCAGCTGGTATGTCTGTGGCGTCCACGTACCGGGCGCCGAGGCGGCGACCAGATAGTAGTCGGCAACCAGCGCGTTCTGATGCCAGAACGCATTTTTCGGATCTTGTGCAAGCAGCTCTTTGTAGATGGCCCGAGCCGATTCGATCTGCACCATCGCCATCGCAACCTGCCCTCGACGCAGCTGCGCGTCGGCGAGCAGCACAAGGAAGTCCGCATATCTGGCAGATCCGGGCGAATTCTTGCCCTGTTCGTGCACGCTGTGCATCAAGTCCGCTGCCTTGGCGGCGGCCTGTTCACTTTCCTGCAAGCGACCCAGGTCCTGCAGGGTCGAACTGATCCACGACCATATATCGGCCAGATCGGTTGTCGCGCGTGCGTTTCCGGGTTTGGATTTCAGTTCGGCTTCGCTGATTGCGGCGGCCAGCCGGAACTCGCTGAGTGCCTCGTTCGCATGTCCCTGCGCCTTGGCAACACTGCCAAGGTTGTTGTGCGCATAGGCCAGTTCCATCCGGTACGCGGCATTGTCCGGCGCTCGGTCGCTCAGCTCCTGGCTGTAGCGCATGTACTTTTCCATTGACGCGTGCGCCTGTTCCAGGTCGTTGCGCTGCCAGGCGACATAACCGACCCAGAACTCGGACTGGCCGAGTTCGAACAGGTACTCGTTGTTATCCGGTTTGGCGTCGTGAAGCGCGAGTACTTCCTTTAGCGATTGCTGAAAAGCAGCCAACGCCTCCGGCAAATGGCCCTCATTGAAGCGCACGTCACCGATTTGCCGCAAAGCCTTCGCACGATCGAGCATTTCCTGCGGCGTGCCGCGCGCACCGAGCGCGGCAAAGTAACTCATCGCCTCGTCGCCGACAGAATCGAGCACTTCGAGCTTGCCGATCGGCTCGAGCTTGCTGCGCAGAGTGCCCAGCATGAAACCGATGAGCTTTTCGCCCTGTTGCCGGCGAATCTCCGATTCCTGCCGTGCGATCAACGCCGCAATGGCAAAGCCGATCGTAATTACCGCAATGCCGAGCGAGCCCCCAGCGATGGCGGCCCACAGGCGTGCCTGCCGCTGTGCGTGACGCCGCTTCAATTCATCGATGCCGACACCGAGCAAGCCGGCTGCGATCTTGAGCATCGCGTTGCGCTTGCCATCGCCTCCCGGGGTGACATCGGCAGCAAGCGGCTCGCGTGCTGTCTTGCCTTCGTCGCTGCGCAGCAGCGCCGCCGGGAAGGCGCAATCGGGAGCACCAACTTTCGGGCTTCCGCTTACCAGCAGGCAAAAAATCTGCTCGTCGCCGCGCGTTTCGCGGAATCTTCGGACTTCCTCGTTGACCCAGTGCGACTTCGCCGACTCGGGCGAGCAGATCAGGATCAAGGCCTCGGAGTCGGCCATGGACCGCTGGATCGATTCGGACAGGTCTGTCGACGAAGCCAGTTCGTCCCGATCGCGGAAAATCGGAAACAGGCTTGCCGGCATCTCGGGATGTGCCGTGCGCAGCGTCTTGGGTAACTTGTAATGTTCCAGGGCACGCTGTAACCAGCGCGCCCAGCGTTCATCGCCATGGCTATAGCTGATGAAAGCCCTGTACCGCCGAGCTTGGTGCACGCTCTCCCCCGTATCGCGCAGAGTTGGCGGCCTCCCTGCCCGAGTTATTTACCGGGCAGTCTACTTGAAAAGGGGAAACGGTGGATTTTTTTTCGATCGCGCGCCCGCGCTGCCGATTTCTTGGCAGCGCCACCGAATGATGGAGCGGCTCCCAATAGCCGGCGCGGATCCTGTGGAATTTTGAGCAATCTTTCACCGTTTTTGTTCTGCGATCGCCTGGCGGGTTTTTCGGGTTTTGCCGTATCGATGGTGGAGCGACAGTTTTGCCGTTGCCCCCGCGCGCGTTGGGGCACGCGAGCTTGAGGCCGTGAACGCGCAAACGTCCACGTTGGAGGGTATAGCGATGAACCACCTGCGATCGGTCAACTGCAAGTCTGCCAAAAGAAATGGTCCATCCAATATCATCAAGGGAAGTGTGTTCGCCCTGATCTTTGCGCTGGGGGTCGGCTCCGCACCGATCGCCGCCAAGTCGCCGTCGTGTACGGCGGCGCACGCGCAAGCCCAGATCGACGGCGGTCGCTATGACCTCGCGCTGCGCGAATTCACCTGCGTCATCGACGCCGATCCGACCGGCGTCGAGGGCTACCGCGGCCGGATCGAGGCCGAACTGCTGCTCGGCCATTACTCCGACTCGGTGCGCGACTACGCCCGCGTCACCGCGTTCGTCGAGCCCGTCCACCCGGACGCCCAGAATACGATTCTCGGCGGCTACGCCGCGCGGCTCAAACTCGCGCCGGATGCGTTGCCCGCGCTCACCGGCATGAGCTTCGCGCGCTGGTGGTATTTCGACTACACCGGGGCGATCCACGTGCTCAACCGGCTGGTGCAGATCCGGCCCGGTGACGTGTTCGCCAACCTGTTCCGCGGATCGAGCCGATTGCTGCAGGGCGTGAGCCACGACGACGGCGTGATCGACATCGAGCGTGCGCTTACCCTCGACCCGCTGAACGCGCACGTCCGCTACGTCGTCGCCGACGCCTACACCTACGGCCTGGCCGACCCCGAGCGCGCGTTCTCGGAAGCGACGCTGGCCCTCCAATGGGGACTCGATACACCGCGCATCCACGCTATCCTCGCCAACGCCTACTTCGCGTTCGGCGACCAGCCAGCGGCGGCGGCCGAAATCGCAGAGCACTTCGAACTCGTGACCACCGAGCTGATCCAAACCACCGCGCTCGCCGCGGGCACATCGCTGGCGCTGAACCTGGTGCCGGGGCGATCGTTCGAGGTCCCCATCACCGTGTCCGCCGGACAGACGCTTTCGATCGCCACCAGCAGCCCGAGCAAAGAGATTTACGATTCCATCGCCGTGCTGCTTGCTGCCGACGGAACACCCATGATCGGCGCAGACGACGCCAACAAGTACTTCGCCGCCTTCAAATGGACAGCACCTGCGAGCGGAACCTACAGGCTGTGGGTCACCTCGTTCGAGAGCGTCAACACCGGCGAACTGGTGGTCGCGCGCGATTGACGTACGACTGAGTGAGTCCAGGGAACCCGGTTGGAAGAAAGGCGGGCAGGTACATTTTTGCGTGATGAGCGCAGCTGAACCTGTCACCGTTTTTCCGTAGTGAACCTGTCACCGTTTCTCAGGGGACGCCGTACGCTTCGGCTCCCAGAGCTCGATCTTGTTGCCTTCTGGATCGAGAATCCACGCGAAGCGGCCATTGTCATCGTCGGTGCGCTTCAGGATTGCGACGCCTTTCGCGCGCAGACGCGTGAGGAACGCGTCCATCTCGTCGACAGCATAGTTGATCATGAAGTCACCGGTCGATGGCGCGAAGTAGGTCGTCGAGGCGGGGAACGCATTCCAGCTCAGCGCCGGGGGATGTTTTGGCGCGTCGTAGCGCAGCGCCGCACCGCCCCAACTCTCCAGCGGCAATCCCAATACGTCGCGATACCACGCCGCAAGCGCCTTCGGATCCTTCGCCTTGAAGAACACTCCGCCCACGCCGGTGAT
>Ga0157376_10001112_pt1 | contig 17639 bp, 25 predicted proteins | sample M45metaG_FD_121801 | JGI IMG/M metagenome (GOLD analysis project Ga0157376, IMG submission 121801) | Miscanthus rhizosphere microbial communities from Kellogg Biological Station, Michigan, USA - M4-5 metaG | ecosystem: Host-associated > Plants > Roots > Rhizosphere > Soil | place: USA: Michigan... | reverse complement strand
TCCGATCTCCCAATCGGAATTTGACTCAAGATTATGCTATAAACCACACTCAGATTCTTTCAAATCCACCCAGAATTAGCCCAATATCCTATCCAAATCTGGATTATACATACGGGAATGCGCTTATTAATTGGGCTAGGGATGTGCTCCAAATTGAGCTGATGCCATGGCAGCAATTCCTGCTCAGAGAGGGATGTGTCAGGCGCAATGGCAGATTCCGTTACAGGACTGTGCTGGCAGTAGTTGCCAGGCAGAACGGCAAGAGCCTCCTGGCTGCCATCCGAATCCTGGGAGGCCTAGTCATATTTGGTGAGAGGTTCGCCGTAGGCACAGCCCATAACAGATGGACAGCCCTGGATATCTGGATGCAGGCCCTGGCAATAGCTCAGGACGCTGGGCTGAATATCTCCAGGCTGCGCAGATCCACTGGCAGTGAGGAATTCTACGTAGAGGGTGGACGCTACAGGGTTGCCACAGGCAGCACAGGAGGAGCCAGAGGGCTCTCAGGCGTGGATCTGGTAGTGCTGGATGAATTGAGACAAATGGTCCAGTGGGAGGGCTACGCAGCGCTAGATAAGACACGTAGAGTCAGAGCAGACTCCCAGGTCTGGGCCATCACCACTGAGGGAGATTTCAATTCCATTGTTCTGAACAGACTCCAGCAGCAGGCCAGGGATGCTCTGGAGGCAAAGCAGGAACATCCTGTTGGATACTTTGAGTGGAGTGCTGAGCCAGGCCTAGCAGCCTCAGATGTCAGAGGCTGGTACCAGTCGAACCCAGCCCTGGGATACACACTGGCTGAGGAAACTGTCAGAGCAGAATTCCAGACAGATCCACCAGGAGTGTTTGAGGTAGAAGTGCTCTGCCGTAAGGTCGCTCAGGTAGCTAGCTGGGTTGACCCTGGGGAATATGATGCCTGTAAGAGCCCAGAGAGATTCCCAATAGATAGGCCATTTGTTCTGGCTCTGGACGCTGGGCCTGAGCTGAGACATGTCTCCATCGTGGCTGGAGCCCTACAGGAGGGTTTCCATCACCTGGAGCTGGTGGAAACGTTTACAGGACCCAGGGCTCTGGCTTACGCTGAAACCCGTCTGGCTGGGCTCCTGGAACGCTGGAGGCCTCAGGCCTGTGTAACCCTGGCTAAGAGCCCTATGGAGCCATCCACTGCCAGGATTGCTGCTGCCCATAAGGTCGACCATTTGGTGGTCAGGCCTGCCGACTGGGCTAAAGCCTGCCGACTGTTCTACGCAGCAGTACGGCAGAGACAGATCAGGCACCCAGGAGGAGACTCCATAACAGCTGCCCTGGCTGTCACAAAGAGAGGCCCTGATGGACTGGTGACACAGGTCCACAGGATCAATGAGGATTCCGACAATGATGCTGCCATAGCAGCAGTGCTGGCACTCTGGGCTCCCACTCAGGTACAGGCCACTAGGTATCCAGACTGGACGGTATTCTGATGAAGAATGCAATACCTCAGTATGTGCTCTGGGTGCTGGAGCTGCTGAGCCTGATCGTGATCCTCTACACATCCTGGCTGCTAGTGGACAGGCCAGTGTTTGCCATGATCTGCGCTGTGCTGGTCCTGTTCAGCTGTCTGTACGTAGAACACAGCACTATGAGCAGGACTCTCTGATGGCACTCCTGGAGCTGCTTCAGAGGGCCAGGACACCAGTGGTACGTAAGACAGCTCTGGCTGAGCCCTCTCTGACTCCACTGGCTGTCTGGCAGGGATGGCCTGGCTATCCCACAACCCTGCCGTATGCCACAGAGGATCAGGCCCTGGGCCTCCCAGTAGTGGGAGGGTTCCTCAACATCACCACATCCCTGATGTTGCAAATGCCATTGCATGGCTACAGGCAGGGACAGCTGCTGGCAGTGGATCCCATGATCCTCAGCAATCCCACTCCTGGCCCAGCCAGAACGTTCGCTGATTTCATCAGTGAGTACCTGAGGGATATGTTCCTGTTCGGAAACTACGTCGCAGTGCTGGGACCAAAGAACGCTGCTGGATGGCCTGACCTATTCGTACCCATTCCAGCAGGCCAGTGGCAGATCCAGGTAGTGGGCTCTGACTACAACTACCTAGTGGGCGGAATCCAGTACCAGCCTGATGAGGTATTTCACGTCACAATGAATGCGCTGAATGGGTCACTGGTAGGCAGGGGAATCCTGTCCCTGTACCCAGAGCTAATCGCTTCAAATGTGGCAGCAGAGGCCTGGGCAGCCTCCTATTTCGAGGGAGGAGCTGTACCCCCAGGAGCTGTGAAACATCCTAACCCTGAGCTGACACAGACCCAGGCCAATGAACTAAAGGCCAAGATGAAATCAGTCGCAATGTCCAGGGAGTGGGCTGTGCTCCCAGGAGGGACAGAGCTGGAGGTTCTCAGTGCTGATGCTGAATCAGCCCAGCTGAACGAAACCAGAAAGCTGAACAGCCAACAGCTAGCCATGGCTATTGGAATCCCAGGAGCACTCCTGGGCCTGGACTCTCCCAGCCTGACCTATCGCAACATCACTGATGTGTTCCAGCAATTCATCACCACCACAGTGATGTCCTATCTGGTTCCATTGGAACAGCAGATGACTCTCCAGTGTCTGCCCAGGGGAACGTATGCGAGGTTCTTCCCTGGAGCTGTGCTCAGTCCAGACCTGACAGCCAGAGTGGAACTAGCAATCTCCAGCATTAAGGGAGGCCTCTACACAACAGAGGAGGCTCTCGCATTCTTCAATCTGAACCCGACCAACTTCATTTCAGACCTGAGCCCAGGAGGGATCTGATGGACGGAATGCTGATCAGATCTGTAGATCAGGACCTGGAGCTGACTGGGGATGGCCGGACGATCCTAGGACTGCTGGCTCCCTATGAGACTCCTGCCCTGGTGGATGATGGATTCGGTCCCTACTGGGAGATGTTCAGGCGTGGCTGCTTTGACCGCCCCATGAAAGGGAGCCCCAGCTACCTCAGGGTCCAGCTCGAACACAATGGTCACTGGGTCGGCAGAGGGAATGAGTGGCGGGACGGCCCTCGGGGGCTGGCAGCTGCCCTGAGGTTGGATCCCACAGAGGCAGGCAGAGAGGCAGCGTTCAAAGTCAGAGATGGCCAGACCCCTGGCCTGTCCCTGGGATTCCGTATCAGTGAGGCCTCTGACGCAAACCGGTACGAGAGGATCGACGGTAGGAAGGTTCTAGTTCGGACCAGGGTCAAGGCTCTCCATCATGTAGCCCTCTGCCAGCAGCCTGCCTACGTAGACGCCCAGGTGGAGGCTGTCAGGTCGGCGCCGGCAGATGCAGGCCCTCCTCCCCGACTGGCCTACTGGCAGGAGTGGACTGAAAGGGTGAAGCGAGTCTGAACCCCTAGACAGGCCTGGCCTGGAGTGGTTGGATGGCCTCTGGGCTAGCTCTCACCCCTAGCCCTGGCGTACGGCGCTGTAGCCCTGCCCTAGCACTCCCATGCTGGGACCCTTTCCCTAGGGCAGGGCTCTCGCACTGAGGCTGACACAGACACTGAAATGGTGTCCCTCCCAGCCAGAACATTTCATACGTTCTGACTGGAGTAGTCATGCCTGACACCCTTCCTGGTTCCAAGCGACTCGACTGGCTGATTCGCCAGCGAGACTCAGCAGCCACTGATGTTGAGACCATCACTGCCAGAGCTGCTGATGAAGACAGGGACCTTACTGATTCCGAACAGACCACCTGTGAAGCCAGGCGTAGTCGGATTGCTGAGCTGGATCCCCAGATCCAGGTAGAGGCAGATCTGGCTGAACGTTCTGCTACGTACCAGGGACTGGTCTCCCATATCGGCACTGCTCCCCAGCCTGAGCGTGTCCAGCTGGTGGAACGCTCCCAGCAGCCGGAGACCATCTACACCAGCCCAGGCCAGTACCTCTCTGATTTCCTGTGTCGCTCTGAGGATCCTGAGGCAAAGAACCGATTTGATCGGTACCTCCAGAGGGCTGTGGCACACCAGACCACTGCCAGCAATCCAGGCCTGTTGCCTGTGCCCATTCTGGAGCCTGTGTTCACTCAGCAATCCCAGCGTAGGCCTGCTATTGAGGCCACTACGCAGCGTCCACTGCCTGGCTCTGGCAAGACATTCCAGCGTCCTAAGATCTCCCAGTACACAACGGCAGGCCCTCAGAACCCTGAGAAATCAGAGCTGCCCAGTAGGGCTCTCCTGGTGGATCCCATCACCGTTACTAAGAGTACCTATGGCGGAGTGATCAATCTCTCCTGGCAGGATAGGGACTGGACTGATCCAGCGATTATGGATCTGCTGGTTCAGGATCTGGCAGCCTCATATTTCCAGGTTACTGACTCTGCATTCTGTTCCTATTTCAATACGCAGATTACGCAGACTCAGCCTGTGGCTACCGCTGATGGGAAGGGTGTGCTGGAGGCTATCTACGCTGCCACTGGCACTATCTACTCAGGCACCAATGCCATGCCTAATACGCTCTGGGTGAGCCCTGATGTCTGGGGTGCCCTGGGCTCTCTGGTGGACGGCAGTGGTCGACAGATGTTCCCCACTGTGGGACCACAGAACGCTATGGGTTCCATCCAGCCCACATCCCTCACAGGCTCTGTGGCTGGTATCGGAATGGTGGTCGATAAGAATTTCCCAGCAGGCACAGCCATTCTGGGAGACAGCACATTTGTTGAGGTTTATGAGACCATTGGTGGACAGGTCTCTGTGATTGAACCCTCAGTGCTGGGCACCCAGATGGCTTTCTATGGCTACATTGCCTGGCTGGTTCTTGAGACTGATGCTTTCGTTAAGCTGACTGGCCTGCCTGTGGCCCTGGCTGCCAGCAATGGTGGAGGCACTACTGAGACCTATAAGAGCCAGTCAGGAACGCCTGCTGCTAAGAAGGCTGGGAGCCAGTAATGCCACTGCCGACAGGGCCCAATTGGCCAGACCTGGATCAGTACAAAGACTGGGCCAGAATCTCTGATACCAGGGATGATGAGGCCATAGATGGAGCCCTGTCGGCAGTGCAGGAGGCCATTGTGGCCAGGGCTCCCACTCTCCTCACAGTGGCCTGTCCCACAGATGTCCAGTATGCAGTGATGTTGTGGACGAACAGACTCCTGTCCAGGCGTAACAGCCCAGACGGAATTGTAGGAGTGGCAGACCTGGGAGTGGCCACAATCTCCAAACGGGATGGTGATGTGTTCCAGCTCCTGTCTCCCTGGCTAGAACCTGTGATTGCATAATGGGAACCCTGGCCAGAGGTACAGAGATAGCAGCAGAGCTGGAGCTGTTGGGGGTCAGGGCTGTGCTGGATCCAGCCCTGGCCTCCCCTCCCTGTGTGCTGATCATTCCGCCCAATCTGAGCTGGGACCAGATGTGTTCCCTCACTGCCTCCTGGCAGCTAGTGGCTCTGGCTCCAGCAGCGAACACAGCAGACAGGGACTCCTGGCAGATCCTGGATTCCCTGGTGGATGCTGTTGCTAAAGCTGTGGATTCCAGGGATGCACAGCTAATCGCATACACACTGAACGGTAAGCAGTATCCCTCCTATCTGATCACATTCCAGGAGAGTGTCTAATGGCTGTAGTTGAGAGCAGACTGAAGCAGGGAAAGCTGACTCTGGGAGGGACTCTGCCTGTGCCTCCTCTGACTGGGCCTCCCACTGGTGGAACGGAATTTAGCTGCCAGGCCACAAACGTAACCATCACTCCAGCGTTCAGTGATGAGGGCGATTTGGTGGAGACTCTGTGTGGAGACACAGTGCTACCGACCACTAAGACAGACTGGTCTCTGACTGGTACCTCTATTCAGGATTTCGACAATCCAGCCTCATTCCAGAAATACACCTGGGACAACAATCTGGTGGAGGTTCCATTCCTGTGGCAGCCAAACACAGGGACTATGGAATTCCATGGCACTGTTCAGGTCAGGGCTCTGGTAGTCGGCGGTGACGTTAATACCAGGATTACCTCTGATTTCGAGTGGCCCATTAAGGGACAGCCCACAGCTGCCTGGCCTGTCGCTGCTGGTGATGAGCCTGCTGGTGATGAGGAACCAGAGCCTGAGGAGGAGCCTGAGACAGAGAATGTCTACGCTCAGGTTTGAGATACAGAACGTAGACCAGCTGCGTAAGGCTCTGCGTAAAGCCTCAGAGAACCTGGAGGAGCTGAAAGAGGCCAACAGGGAGGCAGCCAGGATTGTCACCACTGAGGCAGTAGGCAGGGCTCCCAGGCGTACTGGGACACTGGCTGCCTCAGGCAGGCCTACCGGAGGAGCCAAGAGAGCAACCATCACATTTGGCAGTGCCAGGGTTCCCTATGCCAGGCCTATCCACTGGGGATGGCCTGCCAGGCATATCAAACGTCAGCCATTTGCTGCTGATGCTTTGGAGGCCACTAGGCCTGAGTGGTTCTCAGAGTACGAACAGAACATCAGGCAGATACTCCGTAGGGAGGAGCTAGATGGCTAGTCTCAGAGAGAGGTTCACAGTCAGCTGGAATGATGGTGACACAGTAGAGATTACCTCCACTGTCAGGGATATGATCACTGCCCTGGATATGTTGCCTAAGGGTCAGACTCAGAACCAGATCTCAGTCCAGACAGCCCTGATCTACTGCGCACTACGCAGAGAGGGATTCGACATTCCAGGCTATGAGGACTGGCTGCTGGTCCTGGACAATTACGACAGGCTGCCTACAGCTGTGGTGATAGAAGGCCCTACACAGGAGGCAGCATTATCGGCAGATCCATTGCCATTGCGTGCCTCACAGGAACAGACTGGAGAGCCTGGGCAGAGTGTGACGATGACAGAGCCCTCCTCACTGCTGAGCAATTCCTTATAGATTCCGGCAGAGCAAAGAGAGCCCTCTGATGGCCAGTGCAACCACTCTGGTAATTAACATCCTGGCTGATGCTGCTGATGCTCAGAAAGCTCTGAAGCAGACAGAGGACTCTGTTGGTGGTCTGGGTGAATCCACCAGGAGCATGGGAAAGATAATCGCTGCTGGTGCTGCTGCTGGTGTGGCTGGGATTGTGGCCCTGGGAGTGGAGGCATTCAACGCTGCCGAGGAGTCAGCCCGAATTGCCAGGGAGACAGAGCGTGTCCTGAAGACAACAGGAGCTGCTGCCTGGATCAGTGCTGGACAGGTCTCAGAACTAGCAGGAGCAATCTCAGATAAGACTGGTGCTGATGATGAAGCCATCCAGTCTGGTGCGAACCTCATCCTGACGTTTGCCAAAGTTCAGAACGTAGTTGGCGAGGGCAACAACATATTTGACAGGGCCACAGAGGCAGCCCTGGATATGTCCACTGCGCTAGGTACCGATATGTCTGGTGCCTCCATCCAGCTGGGTAAGGCACTGAATGATCCCATTAAGGGACTCACTGCCCTGAGCAAAGCTGGAGTGTCTTTCACCCAGGACCAGAAAGACCAGATCAAAGTTCTCCAGGAATCTGGGGATGTGCTGGGTGCCCAGAAGATAATCCTAGGTGAGGTAGAGAAAGAATTTAAGGGAGCAGCAGAGGCAGCCGGTACTCCACTGGACAAACTTAAGGTTGCCATTGGCAATCTCCAGGAGGATATTGGCGCAAAGCTGATCCCTCCAGTGTCAGCTGTGGCAACCCTGATGCTGAACACAATGGGTCCTGCTATTGAGAAAGTGACCCAATTCTTTGAACAGCATGGGGAGGCTGTTAAGTTTCTGGCCACTGTGGCTCTGACTGGTCTGGCTGCTGCCCAGGTCCCTGTGATTGCTGGATTCGTAGTGCTCCAGGCTCAGGCCGTCGGCGGATTCTTCACAAAGATTGCCCAGGATGTCATCTATATGGGAGAGGCATTCCTGACTGTGGCTGCCCAGCAGGGAGTGCTGACAGCCTCTACTCAGGCCCTGAACTTTGCCCTCTCCTCAGCTGGTCCGATCATTGCTGTAGTGGCCCTGGCAGGAGCCATCTACGGAGTGGTGAGTGCCCTGACAGCTACGTCAGAGGCCCAGGAGAAATTCATCCAGCAGACCAAAGCAGAGGTACCAACAGGCAGCTTCAAAGCAATGGACGCTGCGCTGGCTAGCCTCAGGCAGCGTTGGAAAGATGTCAGCCAGGACCACCAGCGCAATCTCCAGGACTGGCGCAATACAGCTGCTGCTGTGGCTGACGTTCTGATCCCATTCCATGACGTAGACAACAGCATGGCTGATCAGCAGGCAGCCCTGAGGACTCTGAAGCAGGGCAATGAGGAATACTCAGAGGCACTGAACAAAGCAAAGAACGCTCTGTTCACTTATGCACAGTCTTCAGTGCTGGCAGCCAACGGAATCCAGGAACAGGCCAATGCTGATTTCGCTGCCACTGGTAAGAACAAAGCTCTGGGTGAGCAGATTGATAAGACAAATGAGGCACTGAAGCAGATTGCAGAGAGCAAGGGAATTGATCCTGTCCAGCCTGGAGCTATCGACAGGATCACTGCGCTGTATGAGCGTACGAAGATTACAGCTGCCACTACTCTGGAAATGTCCGACGCTCAGGAGAAATTCAACGATGCTGCCTCTGATGCTAAGGACAAAGTGGATGCATACAAAGCATCGTTGGATGCTCTGACTGGAGCCCATCTGTCAGCAGCCCAGGCTGAGACCAACTACAGCAGTAACAGCCTGGCCCTGATCGGCACTCTGAATAAGAACAAAGAGGCCATCAGAGGGATGGCAGACCAGACTGATGCCAGTGCTGCCTCCTCTCTGGAGCATGCTGGGATTATCAATACCAATAACAAAGCGATTCAGGACAATGTTAAGTCTGCTTTGGATCTGGCCAACGCTACGTTCAAAGAGCAACAGGAAAGAGTGGGCAGCACCAAAGCTCTGGAGATTGCTACCAGTGGGCTGAACCAGCACAGGGACCAGCTGATTGCTGTGATGGTTCAGATGGGCTACACAGACGTACAGGCAGCAGCCTATATTGACAGGCTGGGCCTGACTCCTAAGAACATTAATACCCAGATGAATCTGGACAACCATCAGGCGAATCAGGCTCTCACTGATACCCAGTACAAGCTGGATAAGGCCTCAGGCAAATATGTTGCCACTCTGGACGCTGATACCACACCAGCAGAGCAGGCCATCAGTAGGCTGCTGAACCTCTATAAGGGTGCTGTGAATGAGGCCAGGGAAAGAGCCCTGGCAGGCACCAGAGCCATTGTTCCCAGCAGCCCTGGAGCTGTAGTGCCCATGCCTCAGCCTGTCGGCAGGGCAGCCACTACAGCAGCTCCCACATTCTCAATCACGATCAACAGCACAGGTCTGGGAGCTGACAGCCCAAAGATCCAGCGTGACATTGTGGGAGCCCTCACCAGATGGACTCAGAGAGAGGGTGCCCTACGTGTCCCTGTCTCCTCCTGAGAAGGAACCATTCCATGGCCGATAAGAAGATCTCGCAACTGCCAGCAGCCGGCTCCCTGACATCAGCAGATGTCCTGCCCTTGGTCCAGGGAACCACTACTGCCAAGGTCAGTCTGACCCAACTGGATTCACGTTGGATCAGCAGCAGTAGCGGAGGAAGCATCACAGGTGGCCTGACAGTCAGCCAGTACATAGCAGTGGGAACGAACCCCGCCACTACTGGAGCAATCAGGCTGCCCAACAATCAGCTCATATTTGCCAGAAATGCGGCTGGCACAGCTGATGTGGCGTTGCTTCGTCTGACATCGGCCGATTGGGTTCAGCTTGGAACAGGCAGTGCAAAGATTACAGAGGTTGCTGGTCTGGAAGTTCGCATTGCCACTACAGCTGGTGTGAAGCTTGGATTCTATAACACCAATCCAGTCACCCAGCGCACAGGCACACCAGCAGCAGCCACGGACCCTGCCACGACTATGGCCCTGGTCAATAGCCTCAGAGCCTCACTGATTGCTCTGGGTCTGATCAGTTGACCTGGTCTCTGCTGACTGAGGCTTACGAGAGGCTCCTCACAGAGTCTGGGGAGAGCCTTGTCACAGAGAATGCACCAGTAGCCTGGCCTGGCACAGCCGGCGGGGCAGACAGCCCAGCCTGGGGGCCCAACATCAGGCTGTACGTCTGGGCCTCCATCAGAGCTGGAACCACTATGCACTGGGGGCCCGACGCCACAAGTCGCCTGGATTCGGGGAACGTCTGGGCTGCCAGTGGCAGCGTCACTCCCCCAGGCGTGCCTCCAGTGAGCGAGAGGCTGTGGATAGACCTGACCTGTGACACGCTGGAGGTAGAGACACACCTGGGAGGATCCAGCGCAGAGGGTCCTATGGTCAGAGTGGATGCTGGCACTGCCACTCTCACACTCTTTGATCCAGCCAGGATCTATGATCCACTCAATCCCTCAGGCCCATACCAGTACGGAGGGATTACCAGACTAGGCCCAGGGATCCAGATCAAAGTATGGGCTGAGGTTCTGACAGGCTCCTCCACCATCACCACGTACTGGCTTCACACGGGCACAGTGGACTCCTGGACAGAGCAGTGGGAGCCCTCTCCCACAAAGCGCAGAGCTGTAGTGGTCAGCTCTGATGCTGTTAAGGATCTGGTGAACCTGGACAGAGGAGAGCAACCACCAGTAGGAGCAGGAGACACAACCACTCAGAGGGTGGAGAGGATCCTTACCTATTATGGCTGGGCTGGAACCAGGAACCTGGACACATCCTCTGTCACTGAGCAGGCAACCACACTGGCTCAGAGTGCCTGGGAGCTGATCAGCAGAACCGCTGATGATGAGATAGGGATGGTCTGGATCAGCCCTACAGGTGTGCTCCAGATGAGGAGCAGGGCTACCTGGACTCAGGGGTCAGATCCTGTGCTCTCAGTGGGCTGTGCTCCCTCTCCAGCTCCCTGGGATATCGCTGTGGATGCTCAGGTGTCAGCAGCAGGCAGGCTCTTTAAGAACGCTGCCTACGTAGCCAGGACTGGTGGAACCCAGCAGATTGCCAGATCTGATACCTCAATCCAGCTGTACGGAGAGAGGGACCTGAAGCGTACAGACCTGGGCCACAGTGCTGACCCTGTCACTGCTACCTGGGCCTCTTTCATTGTCTCCCTCATTGGATGGCCCAGAGCCAGGATTGAGGACATCACTCTGGCTCCAGGACTAGTCCCTGGCTCCTGGCCTGATGTGCTGGGTGTGGATCTGGTGACAGACAGGATTGCCGTCCACTGGCAGCCTGCTGATGCCACAGAGGCAGTGGAGGCCACAGGCAGAGCTGTAGGCATAGACCACACAATCCAGAGGCATGGCTGGGAGACAAAGTTCAGCCTGGCCCTGGCTGATGTCTACGGCAGGACACTCCACTGGGGAACCCATCCCTTCGATCAGCTGAACAGAGGTAATGTCTATGGGTTATAAAGTGTTCACAGCAGGAGAGGAGGCCCTGGCTTCAGACGTCAATACCCTCCTGATGTCCCAGACTGTAGCTAGATTTGCCTCAGCAGCAGCCAGATCCACAGCTCTGACAGCACCAGTCCTGAATCAGCTCAGTGTTCTGGATAGCAGCCCTGGCATTATCTGGTACTGGACAGGGTCTGCCTGGCTGGCTGTCCCTCAGGTATATGAGCGCTCTACGGATAATGCTTATGGCGGCGCCATCAGCACTACTCCACAAGAGATTTCATTCTTCACATTCACAATGCCATATGCGGGAGCGATCTTCCTGAATGGCATAGCCCAGTGTTTCGCCTTGGCAGGGCAGCCAGCCACGCCTATGAATGCCATCGTAGACGTAGGCCCTACGTCTACTCCAGCAGCTGTGGCTGCTCCGCAATTCATTGGTCCTACACAGAACGCCAGCCAGTATTACGCCCCCATTCCCTTCGCCTATGAATGGGCGAATGTGGCAGTAGGTACAGCGGTAAACCTTAAGCTGAAGTATTCCACAAACGCTAGCCAGACAACCCTGTCACACGTAACTGCGAATATGCGGATTGTTCCAGGGGAGTTTTGATGAGAGAGCTGACGTATTTCCCGCTCCTGGAATCCTTCCCTAAGACATCCAATTACGGATACCGAATAGACCCCATCACAGGAGCCCAGGGCTCATTCCACAGAGGAGTGGATTATGGTGCTCCTGATGGAGCAGAGCTGATAGCTCCCTTTGATGGACAGGTCACTACTGGCAATGAGCCAGGAGGAGCAGGCCTGTGGTGCTGGGTGGTTAACGAGGGCGATATGTTCAAATCGTTCCATCACTCAGGATTTGCTGTCTCTGGTGGATGGGTTGAGGCAGGCACAGTTATTGCCTGGATAGACAGCACAGGCTCCAGCACAGGCTCCCATGCCCATCTGGAGCTGTGGGAATACGGAATGAATATTGATCCCACTGGCTACCTGGATAGGGCTCCTCTGTACGGAGGAGGATCACAGACAAATGAGGATGAGATGACAGAGGCAGACTGGAACCAGATGAGGAGTATGCTCAATAACTTCCTGGTAGGGAAGTTGGCTATGCACTCCACACCCAATGTTCTGCTGGAGGACGATGGCGGGCAATTTGTGATCGTGATGACAGACTCAGGGCCTAAGCGATATGTGATGGGTAGTCCATCAGAGGTGACCCTGTCACAGGTCCTGGGCTGGGTCGCTCCCCAGAAGCCAATGAACCCGCCAGAGCCCTGCCCTCCGGCATTTCATGTTGACAGGCTCAGCCAGGGCGAGCGAGATGTCCTGTATGGATACCCAGTCTGCTGAGCACCGGTGTAGGTACTGCGGTAAGAACCACCTGGAGGGCTCTCCTCTGCCGTTTGAGGACTGGCCCTGGAGGGCCATCATCAGCCTGGAACGCAGAGTGACCCAGCGGTTCAGCCGGAGGCCTAGGTGTGAGCTGTGCGACAAGCCAATGGTCTGTGGCCAGGAGGGGAGCCACTACGCCTGTCGTCATCTGGTGGATGTGCTCCAGAACGGGCCATAGCCCTGGCTGAGCTGCCTCAGGAGAGCCTGGAGCCCGTGCCGATGATGGGCAGGACCCAAAGAGGGCTCTGCCGAAACAGAGCCCTCACAGAAACCGAACGAACAGATTACGCCTGGGCCTCTACCTAGTAATAGGCAGGGCTCCTCACACTCAGGGCTACAACGGCAACCACCAGGACCACCAGGAACAGGGCCAGTAGGCCTGTCAGAGTGAGTAGAACTTTCAGCCAATTCGGCATGATGCCTCCAAAGGGTTCAAATGGGTTGATTGGGATCTAGCCCAGGGCAGTGTCCATAGCATCAGCAGCAGAGTCCCTGCCATCATCCAGCAGGTGGCCATAGATATCGAGTGTGGTCCTGATGCTCTTGTGACCCAGAATCTTGCTCACAACGTCAATCCGCACACCAGAGTCGATCATCAGACTGGCTGCTGTGTGCCTGAGCTTGTGGGGATGGACTGGACAGATGTGGGCTGTCCTGGCTTTCAGCTCAGTGGCCAGAGTGCTGGGATCCAGCAGGCCCTGGGAGCGTGTCAGAAAGATGTGCTGTGAGGGCTCCAGGCCCAGAGCCTGCCGTTCCAGCTCCTGCCTGGCCTGATGGTCCTGGAGTGCTAGCTGAGCCCTCTTGCTGAGGGTGACAGTCCTCCTGGACTCAGCTGTCTTTGGCTCTGACTGGTAGTGGAGACTGGGTTTCGTGACCAGGGTTCCAGCCACAGTCAACTTGTCTCCCACTACGTCAATCCAGCGGAGGCCCAGGGCCTCTCCCACTCTCAGCCCTGCTGTCAGCATCAGAACGGCAGCAGCCTCCAGCCTCCAGCCCTCCACTGCCTCCAGAACCTCCCTGGCCTGAGCTTTGGTGAGGCTGACAACCCTCTTGCCAGAACCTCTGGGACCAGCAGACAGGGCAGCAACGTTTCTCATCACCAGATCCCTGGCCTGAGCCCATTCCAGGATGATCACCAGGGTTGAGCGAATCTCCCTCCGGTAGCCCACAGCCAGGCCCGTAGCCTCCAGAGCTTTCTGCCACTCATCCACATCAGGTGTGGACAAAGCTGTGAGTCTCCTGGTGCCCAGCAGAGGCAGGATGTGGAGGTTGACTCTGGTCCTGTAGGCAGACCAGCTGCCATCAGCCACTCTGGATTCCATGAAATCCAACCACTGCCTGGAGACAGACCCCACAGTGATCTGATCGTTTGCCACTACCTCATAGTCAGAGAGCTGTCCCAGGGCCTCCCTGAGCTTGTACAGGCACTCAGCCTCTGTCTTGCCTCTGACCCATTTCCTGTTCCTGGGCTGGTCTGGATCTGTGGGCAGCTCGATCCGGGCTCCCCAGTCTTTGCGTACTGGGTTCCAGTGTGGGACTGGCTGTCCCTTCCTGGCCCTCTCCCTAGGTTTCGCCACTGAGTCCTCCTGCTGTTACTGAGTCCCCAGGCAGGGATTCAAGTTGAGTCCCCAAGTGTACCAGATTCCCCATATCAAGGGCTCTGTCGGAAACATCCATCATTTCCCCGGATCATATGCAGATACAGTCAGACACAGGCAGAAATACCAGGTCAGAGTACGTTTCAGGCTCCTCACCAGCACTGATGTCAGGGCCTCAAACCTACCCTGCCAGCATCCCTTAGGGTCTCAGGATCTGGGCCTACGCCTGCGTTCTGCATCCAGCCGCCTGGCCCTGGCCACTCTGTCAGGCCAGGCGTGGGAAGGATCGTCAACTGCCTGTAGCTCTGCTATCAGATCCTGGGCCAGAATCTCCATGACAGCTGTCAGAGTGATGTCGTTAGCCTCCAGGAACAGCACCAGAGCGTTATGGGCATCCTCTGTCAGGTCTGCCCTGACAGTGGCCCTCAGAGCCGAGACACCAGACCTTCTCGCCATTTGCAGGCGTACCTCCAGCAGTTGGCACAATTCTTGTGTGTGGTACATCCAGGGAGCGGAGGGTTACATCTAGCGTCATAGCTCCAGGCCATCGAATCGGCGGACACTAGATGCCTGGCGTACTTGCTCAGTCCCAGAGTCTTCACTCCGAATCCATGGAGCCTGAGGCCTACGTCTGCCAGGAGTCGCACCAGACCAGCCACCTCCTCCGTATCCTGTCGTCGGCAGACAGACCCTAGGCCTACCACTGGTTCTCTCTGGAGGTTGAGTCCAGCCTGATAGTACAGGGCTACGCGGATACCTGTGCTCCAGGGCTGGACTCCACAGGACTATCTGAATTGCAGTGCACATCTGGGGCCATCTGGCGGAGGGCCATCAGGTTCTCTACCGTCAGGTTCTGGTGTCGCTCCAGACTGAGGCCCGTCCTCTGGAGCATATGAGGTTCACACATCCAGTCCATGGGGGCAGCCCACTGCATAAACCCTATCTGGCTCTGGTACCGCCTGGCACTGGCGACGTATTCGCCTACCTCAGTCCTCCAGGTGCCATGCCTAGTCAGCTCAGAGAAGGCGCCACTGTCCAGAGCCCATGGAGCACTAGCCTTAGGATACTTGACTCTGGCTTTCAGTCTGGTATGTGAGACGAACAGAGGGAACGGGGATTTGGCTAGCCAGCTGGTCTCATGAGTCCCTAGGTAGAATGTAAACGGAGGGGGCTGCTCCCTGATCACCTGGAGGGCTGCTTCTGATGTCCAGGTCACCCGAGCACATCCAGGCAGCGTGGACAGCGGCTGACCACTGCTCGCAGTCGGTCAAGTTCAGCTCTGACAGCGTCCAGCTCCTCCCGTAGGGACTGGATAACGCGTTCCGATTCGGTCATCTCCCTCTCCGCCTACGCTCAGCGTCGATCTTCCGGGCACGCTTCACCCAGTCCTGGCGCACGTCTGTGGAACTACTGGACATGCTCAGCTCTGCCATCAGCTCCAGGCCCAGGGCCTCCAGGAGGCCTGTCACCGAGACTCCATTCTCCTCAGCAAACGTCTGGAATGCTCCGTGAGCCTCCTCTGACAGGTAGGCATGGATTGCCTCTCGTTGCTTAGGTACTCCTGCCACTATCAGGGCTCCCTCTTTGTGATGTCTGCCAGTGTGATGAATCCTGCGTTGGGCTCCTCAAATTCCAGCAGAATGCAGGGCTCATCGTCGCTGTTGTATTCCACAGCTAGCAGCTCAAGGCCCTCCTCATTCAGAATGGGCAGCTCCGGCCCTCTCGCAATATGGATGTCTGCCAGAGCGTCCAGAAACTCTCTCAGGTTCACTGCTCATCCTCCCAGGTGTCAGGGAATGGGTTGCGTTCTAGATCCTTCCTCCACAGCCTGAGTTTCAGTCGGTCAGAGGCCAGACTGACCAGCAGGCCAAGGAGCAGGATGAGGGCTGTGAAAGCCATCATGTGGATCACCTGGACACCAGCCCATAAGTGATCACCAGGAGGTTCAGGGCCTGGAATCCTACGATGATCAGGGCCAGGATGAGGAGCCTCCTGTGGGACCTGATGTGGCCCTCATGCCAGGCCTCAGTCTCTGGTGATCCTCTTAATGAATTCGATCCGGTAGGTGGTACGTGCCAGCCCTTCCCCTCTTGCCGATTGATATCCCTCTGGGTATTCATACCGCCTGTAACCTCCCAGGGCTCCAGTACGCCTGTTGATCACGTCTATTCGTCTGGTATGGCACTCCTCACAGACCAGAATGAATTGGTAGAAATGTCCCTGATCATCACCAGGACCCAGCCTCCAGGTGTGGCCAAATGTCCGGCAATGTAGGAATGGGTCCTGGTACTCCTCAGGTACTTTGGCTCTGGCCATCAGGACCCTCCAGGCTGTCTGCTGCCTCCCTCAATCGCTTTGCCTCAGCCTCCAGGCCATCAGCACTGGCTCTCATCTGTATGGCCTTCTCCTCATTGTCGTCAGCCCTGTCCCTCATCATCTGGATTAGGTGTGTGGGCTGTGGGCCTAGGTTCCTGGGTTTCGCTTTGGCTCTCTGGGTGGGTCTGTGAACCTCCTGAACCTCTACTTGATAGTTCTCCTGGACCCACTCCCTGGAACGCTGCTTTGCCATTATTTCTGTGTTATGGGTCCTGTCATAGACGACAGAGCCCTCTGAGTCAGTCAGGACAATCCTCCAGGTTCCATCCTTGAGCTGTCCCAGCTTCACATCTAGGCCTGCCCTACTGGCTGAGGATGCTCTTGCCATCCTGCTCCTCTCCTGAAGATTCCTGGGCTCCTGTGCGTGTCCATCGACCGTAGCAGACATCTGTCACAAGTTCTCAGGTGACCACATTTGCCTGTATTTGACCACAGATTGTGGTGATCCTGCCTACTGTCAGGGCCTTACGGCGAATCCTGAGCGACCATCTGACACTCTCTGCGACGTGCCTGTCCAGGCACTGCGGTTGACCTGGGATTTCACCTGGAGTACAGATGGTCCCCAGCAAAGCAAATCCATCTGGTGACCAGCCACAGGGCCCTGGGTGCAACCGCACACAGCCAGGCCTCCTAGAGGCTCCTCTACAGGGAGTGCCACAGCGCCAACTGTGGCCCTTTCCTGGCTGTGTGCTGGTCACCCTTATCCCTAAGGGAGTGGTATGGCCCAACATCGGCCATATGCGAAAGCTCCTGGTGCTCCTCCATCTGTGACACAGGTTCTGGGGATTCTCAGTGCTCCTGGTCTGTCCTGGGGAGCTGCCAGGGAGACAGCTCTGTATGCCGTACACCATCAGGATCAGTGGACTGGCCTCCGTACTGCTGATGCTGTCGACAGCCTATACAAACATCACAGAGGAGTGTGGGATCACAGAGCCCTCCTGGGCACAGC
>Ga0157376_10001109_pt1 | contig 17666 bp, 19 predicted proteins | sample M45metaG_FD_121801 | JGI IMG/M metagenome (GOLD analysis project Ga0157376, IMG submission 121801) | Miscanthus rhizosphere microbial communities from Kellogg Biological Station, Michigan, USA - M4-5 metaG | ecosystem: Host-associated > Plants > Roots > Rhizosphere > Soil | place: USA: Michigan... | reverse complement strand
TTCGACTACCTCCGCCACGGCAGGACCCGTACCAGTGCGCCTACCGAGCAGCTGAGCCTGCAATCAAACTATTTGCCGGGCTGGGATATCTCGGCCAAAGTGAGTTATACCAGCGGAAGCACTAACGTGTTTGACTGGCTCGAGAATTGGAACGGTCTCGAGTCCAAATCGAACACCCGAAACGAAACAATCACCGGACCGGTCTTCGGCGAGCGCGTGGCGACGACAGCGGATTTCGGGGCGACCTGGCACCTAACCAGCAAATTGAGCTTCATCGATTCGTTCCATTATTCGAATTTCCACAATCCCGTCGAGTTTGACCCATCTACCTGTTCCTTTTTCAGCCCGAACCTCCTTACACCCCCGAACGTCTTTTCGCCCGGGGCCACCTTGCCATTCAGTTGTGCGGCGCCGTCGGGCGCTCTTGCGGGCACGCCCGTCCATAACGCCTCAAAATCCGGCCCCGACCTTTCATTCGCCGAGTCCAGCCTCTTCCTGAAACAGGATGAAAAGACCAATCTTGCGGAGCTCGAATACCAATTTTCGCCCCGGCTCGGAGCGCGCCTGGGATTTCGCTACCGCCATCGAGCGATCAACGACAAGGACTTTGAAGCGATCTCCGAAGTTTTTTTCCCGGACAATGCCAATCGTGGAGACTGCGCACTCGAGAACGGCGTGCTTCCCGAGGGCTGCACGCCCAACGGCGACGGCTCGTTCACCTTCACAACTCCACAACCGATCGAGCTCGACACGGGCGAGACTTTCATTAACGAATACTCTGGCGTCTTCGGCATTTGGGCCAGACCTTTACCTGCCTGGAGGATTAGCTTTGATACCGAATTGATGAGCGCGGACAACACGTTCACCCGCATTAGTCCACGCCAGTCGCAGGAATATCGCATTCGTTCGACTTACAAGCCTGCCCCCTGGCTGAATCTGAGTGGATCGATCACCCTCTGGGAAGCCCGCAACAACGTACCGGAGATTAACAACCTTCAACACAATCGTTTCTATGGTTTCTCGGCATCGTTGCAACCGAAAGAGTCTCTCGGGCTGGAGCTCGGCTACGACTACAATGACGTCTTCTCCCAAATTCTGATCTGTTACGTCACCAGTGTTCCGCCTCCCGGATTGAGTCAATGCCCAGGCTCGTCACTCGTGCAACAGCTCTCGGTCTATACCAATACCTCGCATTATGGCTATTTTGCCGCAAACTGGTCGCCTTTTAAGCGCCTTACGCTGCACCTCGGCGCGAACCTTACCGGCACGAATGGCTCTGTATTAATTCTCAGTCCTAACGCACCGTCCGGGCCGCTCAATTCATTTTGGGCACAGCCTGTCGCTGGCTTCGAATATAGGTTTGCAAAAGGATGGGCCGGCAAGGCCTATTGGGGTTATCACAACTATCACGAAGATGAGACACCCCAATCGCCTCAAGACATTTTCGTTCCGCGCAACTTTCACGCAAATTTGGTCACCCTTTCACTTAGGTATGCGTTCTAAGGATAACCCTTGATTCTAATTTAGGAGGAACCTGCACGATGAAAACAAAATCGACGTCGAAAAGAATTTGTCTCGCAACTGTTGTTGTTGCTTCACTTCTGCTCTGCAACAGGACCAGGGCGGACGACAAGAGCGCTGCAACTTACAAGGCGAAATGCTCGACATGCCACGGCGCTGACGGGAAAGGCGACACGCCCGCTGGCAAGAGTACCAAAGCGCGTAGTTTCGCGGACCCGGAGGTAGTCAAGGCGAGCGACGACGATCTCGCCGGGATCATCGAAAAGGGCAAAGGGAAGATGCCCGGCTATAGCAAGAGCATGAAGCCGGACGAAATCAAAAACATGGTGGCCTACATTCGCAGCCTGGCAATGTGACCCTACCGAGGCGAGAGGAACGCAGGATTCCTCTCGCAGTCCGACTGGTGAGATGACAATGCTTACTATTTCGCTATTTGTGCTGATCGGACTGACCGTTGCTCTGATCGCCGTATTCGTCTTTCGCCCGCAAATCACGCAGACACAAGCGGGGAAAATCGCAGCATTTCTGGCCTTATTTGCCCTGCCTGTCCTTTGCGCGGGAATGGGTGCGTCGAGCGAACTCCTACACGCCAAGAGTACAAAGTTCTGTCTTTCGTGTCACATCATGGAACCGTACGGCCAGAGTCTCCGCGTGGATGACCCGACCCATTTGGCGGCAGCACACTTTCAAAACCATCGCGTGTCTCCGGACGAAGCTTGCTACACGTGCCACACGAATTACGCAATGTTCGGTGGCATTAAGGCCAAGCTTGGGGGCCTGAAGCACATCTATGTCTATTACCTGGGGACTCCTCCTTCGCCTGAGAACATCAAGCTCTATGAGCCATTCAACAATCGCGAGTGCCTGCATTGCCACGCGGGTGCGCGTTCATTCGAAGAAGGAGCCGTCCACACAGCCGACCCGGAGCTACTACCTGCGCTTAGAACGAATAAAGTGTCGTGCATATCAAGCGGCTGCCATGAAGTCGTGCACGATGTGAAGGACCTAAAAAACTCCAAATTCTGGAATGGCGGTAGCTGATGCTGAGTACGAATGCATTTGACCGAAAACTGCAAATTTCTGGAGTGATCCTCATCGTCGGCCTCGTTGTCGAAAGTCTTTGCCTACTGAGCGGCAGTCCGATCGGATTTATTTTATTTGTAGGTGTTGGCGGCCTGCTTATAGGCATTGGCATTCTCTACTACCTCTATTCGCTGGCCTCGAGCGCATCTTCATCGGTGAAATAGGGCGCCCATTCTTGTTTATCTCCGTTGGTTCCGTAGGACTCGGGCCATTGCCAATTCCTTGCACAAATCAGCCGAGAGCGGCATCTTCTTTCCAGTCGAAGCGGTCGCATTCAGCGACATTCTTGTAACCCGGGTGCATTGCTCGATCCGTTTTTCCAGCAATCGTATTCTATTGGTGAACGTCCCTTACCGCTGGTTTCCTGCGATTTGATATGCAATTTACGACGGTGGCATTGATAATCGTGGATAGCCGAGATTCCGCTATGGCGAAGTTCATCTTTGGCTGAACAAAGGTGTTCTAATAATTGAGGACATCCATAGCGAATTGGGTAAACCACTGGCGGGTACCGTGACACGGCGCTGTTCCACTGAGGAGATCACAATAGCGAAATTCGTCGGGATCGGCGTAAAGGATTTGGCGACGGCCGAAGTATCCATCGATAGGCTGAAGGAAGCAGGGGATTTGCTGTCCTCGATGTCTGGTTTGCCGTGATGCACAAAGATAGCGCTTTGCGTTTGGACTGCCAGGAGGTACGGCTTCCCACGAAAGAGAGTGTCGAGGTTGGCAAATGAGCACGTCCGCGGTTGTGATTCGAAAATTGAAGCTGGTTCTTGGTCATATCAATAAGGTGACCTGCTGGTTGGCGCTTGAGGTTGGTTTTCTTGCGATGCTGATGGCATTTGAACTGGCAGCTTTCAGCGATGGGCAGGGATTACGCGCTTCGGAACATTCGATGCCAGCGCTTGCTTCGTCCGATGTGGCGACGGCAGTTTCTGACTTTCAAATTAAAGAATGGCCTAGGAACTTGCGGACCGATCTAAGAGGAACCGCAATCAAGGTTGTCCTCCCGGAAAACGAACCGGACCGGCCATGGGACGACGCGCTCATGGAGAAATTCCGTGAGGTCACTGGCATTGAGGTTCAGACGATCCGACCGGGCAATGACACCAGCGCAGTCTTGTCGAGCTATCTGCGGGAGTTCACGACCGGCTCTTCGCAGGCGGACGTGTACGCTATCGACATCGTATGGCCGGGGATCCTGTCGGATTACGCTGAAGACCTGCGGCCGGTATTTGGCGACCTCCGTGATATGTTGCCCGGCCTTGTGCGGAACGATACTGTGAAGGGCAAGTTGGTCGCTGTTCCATACTTCGTCGAGATCAGTCTGCTTTACTATCGCCGCGACCTCCTGGAAACATATCATTTCGCCCAACCACCGCGTTCGTGGAATGAGCTCGAGCGCCAGGCGCGAGCGATCACGGAAGGTGAACGAGCAAATGGCAGAAATAGGTTTTGGGGTTTTCTGTGGCAGGGAGCCGCATCTGAAGCACTGACTTGCAACGCCCTCGAGTGGCAAATTTCTCAAGGTGGAGGTTGGCTCCTAAAACCCGACGGGACGGTCAGCCTTGAGCGCGCTCCCATGGTCCAAGCCTTGGAGCGTGCACGGCGATGGATCGGCACCGTTTCGCCGCCAGACGTTACTGACCAGCTTGAAGATGATTCTCTTCGAATCTGGAAGAATGGCGACGCCGCGTTCATGCGCAATTGGCCCTACGCGTACGTTGAAAGCATGCGCCCTGATTCAAGTGTTAGAGATAAGGTTGGCGTTACTCTACTGCCTAGGGGAGACGGGCCCGGCGGACGACACGCCGATATACTCGGTGGTTTCCAACTTATGGTGAGCAAAAAATCAACCAAAAAAGACGCTGCCATCGAGCTCGTTAAATTTCTAACCAGTCCCGAGATTCAGCGCGTCAATGCTAAGACGCGAGGCTATGCTCCAACCCGGCCAACGCTCTACGACTCGCCAGAACTAAAGGCAAATCCATTCTTCGCGACTTTGCGAGACGCGCTTTTGGACGGAGCAGTCACCCGGCCATCCACCGCGGCCGGCTCACAATACGATCGTGTATCGACTGCTTACTTCACCGCAGTGCGCCAAACTTTAATTGGACAAAGGAGCGCAGCCTTCGCGGTGACGGAACTCGAAAAGGAACTCCAGCGCCTCACTTCAAAATAGGAGTTGTGTTTCGTGCGCGATTGCAAGCACGCTCGGCGCCGCGAAACGCTTTGCCCCTCGCCGCCGGGCCGGATGTCATCAAATTCGATCCGGGTCTCCGGCGCATCTACGTTGCCGGCTACAGCGGGGCGATCTCCGTTTTTCATCAGGACGATGCGTATCACTACAGCAAGCTTGAAGACTTTCGCGTGCAGCACGCGGTACACACGGTTGCCGTGGATCTGAAAACGCACCGGCTCTACACGCCAGAGCAGGAAGGGGATGGCAAGCCGGTCGCGCGAATGATGGTGTATGAGGCAATAGGCGAGCACTACGTGCAGCGGGCAGTATGAGCTGGAAGTGGGAGGAGGCTTCCGCCGCAGCGTCCTATGTCGATGATGGAGCTCATCCCGGTTTCACTACGCGCGTTGCCGCGGGACGCCGCGATCCTGTTCCTTACGCGGTCCACGCGTCTTTTTGCGAACGGCGCGCTGTCCGTCGTGCTCGTGTTTTATCTGGTGAGTCTCGGCCTGACGGAAGCCCAGGTGGGATTGCTTCTGACACTGACACTCGCGGGCGATATGGCGATCTCCCTTCTACTCACGACGCGAGCCGACCGTATCGGGCGGCGGCGGATGCTGATCGTGGGGGCGGTTCTTATGGTGGGAGCTGGTATCGCGTTCGCCTCGACGAAGAATCTTCTCTTCCTGATTGTCGCGGGAACCATCGGCGTAATCAGCCCGAGCGGGCATGAAGTCGGGCCTTTCCTTTCGATCGAACAGGCCGCCCTGTCCCACGTGGTTCCCGCCCGCGGACGCACGGAGGTATTCGCGTGGCACACGCTGGCGGGTTCGGTTGCGACCGCTCTCGGCACTCTCACTGGAGGCGCAGGTGCGGGGATGCTGCAGAAGGTTTCGCTCTCCACCTCCGACAGCTATCGGATCGTCGTCCTTCTCTACGCCGCCCTTGGCGTCGCGCTTGCGTTTCTCTTCGCACGTTTGTCGTCCTCGACGGAAATCGATGCGTCCACCACGGCAGCGAGCGGAGTGTCCGCAAGAGACTTTCTCGGTGTCGGACGCTCGCGCTCGATTGTTCTGAAATTGTCGAGCCTATTTGCGCTGGACTCCTTCGGTGGCGGTTTCGTGGTGCAAAGTTTCGCGGCCTATTGGTTCTATCTGCGATTCGGCGTTCCACCCGTGAAGCTCGGCCTCATTTTCTTCTGGGCCAACGTTCTCGCGGGAATCTCGGCGTTGGTGGCCTCTCGCCTTGCGACGCGCATCGGGCTCTTGAGAACCATGGTGGTCACGCATTTGCCGTCGAATCTACTGCTCCTCCTTGTGCCGCTTATGCCGAACCTGGTGCTCGCGGTGGCGGTGCTGCTCGTCCGATTCAGCATCAGCCAGATGGATGTGCCGACCAGGCAGTCCTACACGATGTCCGTGGTGCGGCCCGAGGAACGCGCAGCGGCTGGTGGAATCACAGGAGTAGCGAGGACAGCGGGAGCCGCGATCAGCCCTATCTTTGCCGGGTTCTTGTTCTCGCGTCCCGCGCTGATTGATATGCCGTTTTTCATTGCCGGGACGCTCAAAATCGCCTATGACCTTGTGCTGTACCGGGAGTTCCGGGCGATCCGGCCACCGGAAGAGGCCGATTAATGGCAGGTTTAGATTAGCCCGAGGATAATTCCGAATGTGAGGTTGTGACGCTGATGAGAAGCCAGAAGGGGAGCGGGTGCACGGCGCTGGAAATCACCATCCGCATCGCTGTGCTCGTTTTGTTGGTTTCTCCGTTTTCATCCGGCGCACTCGGACAAACCTTGCGGCAGATCGGTGTCGTCGATCTGGGTTCCATGACCGTACGGAAGGGCCTAGTCACCGAAGCGAAAGTGAATGGGAGCGCGTATACCGCTCCATTTCATAAAGTGTACGTCTCCAACACTCCGGGGAAAGCCGTCACGGTTGTGGACACGGACAAAGACGAGGCCGTCCAGACCATCAGATTCGACAGCGAGACGGGGATGCCGCGATACGATTCAGCGGCGCGCAAGGTCTACGTGAATCTGAGAAACGCGAATGAAATTGCGGAGATCGATCCGGCAACCGATACGGTAGTGGGGCGATATCCAGTGGATGGCTGCCCATTCAACCACGGAATGGCCGCGGATTCGGACCATCACCGTGCATTCATTCTCAGCAGCGGAAACCGAACCCTCACGGCCTTCGCGCTGGATACTCAGAAATCGATTACGCATCTCCCCCTGCCGGCGGGCGCCGATGTTGTGAAATTCGACCTGAGCTCGGGGCGAATCTCGGTAGCTTGTTCGAGCGGATTCATTTCCGTGTTTCAGGCGGAGGGTGGGGAACGCTATCGGAAACTTGAGGATTTCGCCGTGGAGAGAATGGTGTTGCCGTGGGACGGCAAGGTTCGAACCTAGCGATGATTCAGTTGTTTAGGATTGGACCGTAGTTCAGTGCGAAGGGAGGCTGGTACTTTGGATTACGCGGGCCTCATGCGGGCTGCGCTGGTGGCGCTGATGCGGAACAAGATGCGCAGCGTGCTGACGGTGCTTGGGATTACGATCGGCATCGCGGCGGTGATTTGCGTCGTAGCCATCGGAAAGGCCGGGCAAGCGCGCGTCGAGCAGCAACTCAACAACCTTGGCGACAACTTCGTCTGGATCGAAGCCGGGGGTCGCGCGGTGAACGGCGTACGCACGGGAACGCACGACACGAAGACGCTAACGGTCTCCGACGCGATCGCCCTCAAGAACCAGATATCGATCATCAAGAGCGTTTCGCCGAACGTGGACGATCCGGTGCAGGTGATCTATGGCAATCAAAACTGGCACACGTCGTATCGTGGGGTTTCGCCGGAATACTTCGACATCAAGCGCTGGTTCGTGGATCAGGGCGCGATTTTCTCGCAAGACGATGTGGACCGGGCCGCGGACGTCTGCGTCATTGGCAGAACGGTCCGGGAGCAGGTCTTCGGCATGGAAGACCCCGTGGGGAAAGTGATGCGAATAAATAACATTCCGTGCAAGGTGGTGGCGACGCTGCAGGCGAAGGGGCTTTCACTTTCCGGGCAAGACCAGGACGACACCGTCATTCTGCCGTACACGACAGCGCAGAAGAAGATCAAAGGGATCACCTGGCTCGACGACATCCTGTGCTCCGCCGTCTCTCAGGAGTCCGTCAAGATCGCGGGTCAGGAAGCGACGGCCCTGCTGCGCGACCGGCACCATTTGCGCCCGGAGGAGGAGGACGATTTCAACATCCGGAATCCCGAAGACATCATTCAGGCGCAGCTCGACGCGAGCAAGACGCTGACGATTCTGCTCATCGCCATCGCTTCTGTTTCGCTGGTCGTGGGTGGAATCGGAATCATGAACGTGATGCTTGTTTCGGTGACGGAGCGCACGCGGGAAATCGGGGTGCGTGTTGCCGTGGGGGCGACGGAAGAGGCGATTCAGCTTCAACTTCTTGGGGAGTCCATCATGCTGAGTCTGGTGGGTGGCGCTGCGGGCGTGCTTCTCGGGATTGTGGGTTCGTACCTAGTCGGCCAGACGCTGCATTGGCCGATGGAAATGTCCGTCGAGTCGATTCTTGTGGCGGCGATGTTTTCGATCGCGGTCGGCGTGTTTTTCGGATATTACCCGGCGCGCAAGGCGTCGTTGCTCGATCCGATTGAAGCGCTGCGGTACGAGTGAACCAAAGTGGCCGTCAAAGGTCAGGTCAAAGAATGAAGAGACGCGGGTGGATCATCCTGGTGGCTGTCGTCGTGGCGGTGGGAGCGCTTGTCGCATTCGCCCTGAGCCGTAGCGGGCAGGTACAACACTTCACGGCCAAAGTGGAGCGGGGCGACATTAAGGACTCGGTGGAAGCCACCGGCACCATCAACGCGGTCATCACGGTGCAGGTCGGTTCGCAGGTGTCCGGGACAATCGCGAAGTTGAACGCGGACTACAACTCCCGAGTACACAAGGGCGACGTAGTCGCGCTGATCGATCCCGCGCTGTTCAAGGGAGCGCTCTTGCAGGCGACAGCCGATCTCGAAAACGCCAAAGCAAATCTCGTAGCGGCGCAAGCGAATCTGGAGAAAGCAAAAGCCGGGCTCGTGCAAATGAAAGCCGACTATGACCGGACAATGGGACTGTTCGGCTCCGGCATCATGAGCCAACAGCAACTCGATTTGGCGAAGGCGAACTATGACTCGGCGAACGCGGGTGTGAGCGGCGCGGCCGCGAGCGTCACCCAGGGGCAAGCGCAAGTCAGTCAGAAAGAGGCCGCGATGGAAGTAGCTCAAACAAATTTGAACTACACGGTGATTCGTTCGCCGATCGACGGAACCGTGGTGGCGCGCAACGTGGATGTCGGCCAGACGGTCGCCGCTTCGTTGCAAGCGCCGACAATTTTCACGATCGCGCAAGACCTCAGCAAGATGTGGGTGTACGCGAAGACGGATGAGTCGGACGTCGGCAACATCAAAGTCGGGAAGCCGGTGACGTTCAAGGTTGATGCGTTTCCGAAGGACACCTTCCACGGGGTGGTCAGCCAAGTACGCATGAACGCGACGACGGTACAGAGCGTGGTCACCTACGACACGATCATCGAATTTGCAAATCCCGAGCTGAAGCTCTTTCCGGGGATGACGGCATACGTCACGATTCCGGTCGCCACCGTGGAAAATGCGCTGAAGCTGCCGAACACCGCGTTGCGCTACAAGCCGCCGATGAGTGCCGACGAGATTCTTGCGACTTACAAAAAGTATGGAATCGACAGTGGCGAACGCCAGCTTGTGAGTTCGGGGCCGGGAGTGGTGGAGGCGTCCGAGTCGGGCAAAGGTGGAACGGAAAACCTGCCGCGCATGCCGAAGGCGGATACCGCCGTTGTTTGGAAGCTCGGGCCGGACAGCACGCTGGTACCGGCGGAAGTGTCTCTCGGAATCACCGACCATGCTTTTACGGAAGTCCTTGTGGTTCTCAAGGGTGAGCTGAAAGAGAGTGACGCGCTCGTGATCCGTTCCGTGGTTCCGAAAAACCAGGCACCGGGGGCGCTGCGTCGCTGAACATGAAATCGCTCGCCGCCAACCAAACCGAACCGAAGCCAGCCGGGCCCAGCGCAGCCGCGGTGATCCGGGTCGAGGAACTTCACAAGTATTACGAATTGGGCGAGACACGAGTACACGCGCTTCGCGGCGTGAGTCTCACAATCCAGGGCGGCGAGTTCCTGGCGATCATGGGCGCAAGCGGCAGCGGCAAATCGACGTTCATGAACATCCTCGGTTGTCTCGACCGGCCGACGTCGGGAACCTACTTGCTCGAAGGAATCGACGTCAGCAAACACGACAAAAAAGCACTGGCGCTCATCCGCAACCAGAAGCTCGGGTTCGTTTTCCAAGGATTTAATTTGTTGGCGCGGACGACGGCTCAGGAGAACACCGAGCTTCCGACGCTGTATACAAAAATCTCCAAAGTGGATCGCGAAAAGCGGGCGGCAGAGTCCTTGGCGATGGTTGGTTTGGCGGACCGCGCGCATCATTTCCCTTCGCAGATGTCGGGTGGCCAGCAGCAGCGGGTGGCGATTGCCCGGGCGTTGGTGAACCGGCCGTCGATTTTGCTGGCGGACGAGCCCACCGGGAACCTCGACAGCCGCACCGCGGTAGAGATCATGGAAATCCTGCAGAAGCTGAACGAAAGCGGATTGACGATTGTTCTTGTGACCCATGAGCACGATATCGCTCAGTTCGCGAAGCGCGTACTGGTGTTTCGGGACGGCAAAATCCGAAAAGATGATTTGGTGGCCAACAGACCGAGGGCCGAGGAAGTGCTCAGAACCTTGCCGACTCTCGAAGACTGAGTTCTCAAATTGCGGTCAGCCAATGCTGTTTAGACCGTGTGGGCCAAGGGAACGTGACAGATAGAGCGCATTAACCGGGAGGTCGTATCAGCGAACCGGGCCACGCCACGACATCTTCTTCGTGAGGAACTGATGCTGGCGAGAGCGAAGTCGTGGCAGCGATGAAACGAGCGCTCGAGGAACTGGAGGAAAGTCTCCGCTCGCTCACATCATTTACTCTCACTGCGTGCGGCACCGGGGTTATCAGCTCGAACAACTTCAAGCTTGGGTTGAACGTCTCGGCAAATCATCATGAACGAAAAGGAGTCGAGCGAGTCAACCCAACTCGACAGCGCGGACGCCGGCCCAAGGTCTCATAACAAGTCGCCGTACAATGCGCTTCCGGATACGCTTGGCGGGCGTTTTTTGTTCATTACCCGATTCCTTTCGTATATGGACTTCAGTTCCTCCCCTTTCAAAGGAAACTTCGTCCATAGCCAATTTCATTAAGTAGATGCCGCGCCCGTGTTCGGCTTCCAGGTTCTCGATCGCCAGAGGGTTAGGAACATTATTGGGGTCGAATCCAAGTCCTTGATCTCTGACGACGATGAACACTCCCTCGGCGTCTTCGCAACAGCAACCGACGTGAACCAGCTTACGGGCATCTAGGCGATTGCCGTGGAGCATTGCGTTACTCACGGCTTCTCGAAGCGCGAGTTCAACTAACTCCTCCTTTCCGCGGACGCAACCGGTTCCGGCGATCAAACTCATGAGCCAGTCCACAAACGGTGAAAGCAGGCCGATTTCACTCCTGAGCCAGGTGTGCACCAGCGGTTCACCGGAGAAACGGGGTTTGGTTAGGACCGACTGCAGAGATTGGAAACTGCCTACCCAAAGCATTTCCGCTACCTCCCGGCGTCACTCTTTCGCGCCGTTTAGAAAAAACAACATCGTGACGGGCTTCTTGCCTTTGTTTCGCCACGCGTGGCGCGCACCGTTTTGTACGACGACGTCGCCCCGATTGAGATGAATGGTTTTGGCGTTGTCAAGCTCCAGCCAAATCTCGCCATCATAGACTACGGCGTAGTCGACGGTGTTCGTCTTGTGCATTGCGGGATCTTCTTTTTCAAAGTGATCGGCTAACCCTCTGAGTCGAATCAGAGCCTCGTTGCGGGCGGCTTCGCCATCAAACGCTGGGTCCGCAAAAACCGAACCCGGAGGAAACGTCACGAAGTGAAGACTGGTGCCGCCAGGCCCCGGAACGACGGAGTCGGGATAGCGGTCAAACCTTTGTTCCTCGCGAAGGTCGGGAGTCTCCGGGTTGGCCCAAATGAGCGTGTGCTCGTAGCCGGGGACAGTCCTGAACTCGTAAGCCAGTAACGGTTCGTCGCTTTGAACGACAGCCTTTCCGTCTACATTGGCCGTCACTACACGGCGGTAAGTGCTCGGCTTCGCACCACTCTTCGACAACTCTTTTGTCCTAGAGGCTCTTCCATTCATAGCGTTCTCCTTTCCACGTCAAAGTCGTCGCTCGAACCTCCCAAACGATCGCACCAAGACAGTCGTCCGCCCTTGCGGTTAGACCTGGGCTCTGCCGCCGTCAACGAACAGTTCGGTACCCGAGACGAAACTGGAGTCATCCGAGGCCAGAAACAACGCGACCTTGGCAACCTCCTCAGGTTCTCCCATGCGTCCCATCGGGATGGTGGATACGATCCGCGCAATCACGTCGGCGGATTGCCGATTCGCCAGCGGTGTATTGATGGGACCCGGGCTAACAACGTTTGAGCGGATACGACGGTCCTTCAGATCTGTAGTCCACGTTCGGACGAAGGAACGAATGGCAGCCTTGCTCGCGGCATAGACACCGAAGGCGGCCGTACCTTTAACACTCGCGACAGAGCCGTTGAGAATGATAGAACCACCATCGTTGAGCAACGATAAGGCCTTTTGTACCGTAAACAGGGTTCCCCTCACATTGATGTTGAATAGTTTGTCGAAATGCTCTTCAGTTACGGACCCAAAGGGAACAAATTCGGCAACGCCGGCATTGGCGAAAACGATATCGATTCGCCCCTTCACTTTAGAAACGGTCTCGTAAAGGCGATCAATGTCGGCGAGTTTGGCAACGTCGCCCTGAACGCCAGAAACATTGCTACCGATTGCCTTCACGGCCTCGTCGAGTTCCTTCTGTCGGCGGCCGGTAATGAAGACATGGGCACCCTCTTTGACGAAGAGTTTTGCCGTAGCCAACCCAATTCCTTCTGTGCCGCCGGTGATGACAGCGGTCTTACCTTCGAGCTTTTTAGACATTGCGCTCCTCTGTTCTTGCCGCGCGTTCCTACGAGCTTTCGGGCTCTGCGTCACTTGTACGTTGGGAAAGTCTTTCCGAACATGGGAGCGCCGCTTTTCGATTGCTCTTCTGTGGCCTCATCCTGAATGACATCCCAATGCTCGACAAGAATTCCGTCTTGAATGCGTAGAATATCTGCGGCAATCCAATTCGCGGGAGCACCGATACCGCTAAATCTCCCGTGCACGATCACGAAGTCTCCCTCGGCTACGATCGTCCCGGGTTCGTACTTCAGCGTTGGCGGGATACTCTTAATGAGATCGAACAGGCCGTCGCGGCCCGGTGCGATATGAGCGCTGTGTTGAATGTACTGCGGCGACCAGTAGCGCTCGGCCGCGACGTAGTCGCGTTTATTGAAGAGAGTGTCAAAAGCTGCAAGAACGAGTGACTTGTTCTTTTCCTGTTTGGTCTGATTCATTGTTTTTCCTTTCCGGCAAACGGCTTGCTCCCTCAGAGTCTGAAGGTCCAGGCGGTCAATCCCTCTTCCCGTTGGGCAAGTGCACAGCTATCTCATCGACCCGTTCGGAATAGAACGCCACATGTCCTCTAATGGGCCCGACTGCAGGGAACGGCTTCTCATATGTCCATAACGCATTGATCGACTTCGTTCCCCCGGCTGGAATGCTGTAGTAGTTGCAATCGCCTTTGTAAGGGCAGTAGGTGACGTGGTCCGTTCGTTCCAATTGCGAAAAATCAACGTCTTCACGTGGATACATTGATGTCTGCCAGGCACACGATGTGCGTTCAGGCATTCATTCCGCCGTCCACAGTAAGATTCGCGCCGGTAATGTACGAGGACTCCGGTCCGGCGACAAACGCCACCGTCGCGGCGATCTCGTCCGCACGTCCGTAACGATCAAGCGCTGTGGCGGCCTTTTGCGGCACCGCCCAAGCACCTGAGGCGGGATTCAACTCCGTGTCGATCGGACCGGGCTGCACATTGTTGACCGTGATGCCCCGGCTCCCGATCTCTCTTGCCAACGCCTGAGTGAACATCTTGACGGCTCCCTTGGTGCCCGCGTATGGCACAAGCCCGGGCGCCGCGACACGTTCACCCACAGCCGAACCGATCATGATGATGCGACCGCCGCTCTTCATGTGCTTCAGTGCGGCCTGAGTCGCAACGTACACGCCACGAACGTTTATAGCAATCACGCGATCCATCTCTTCCAGCGTCGCCTCCTCGAACGGTTTCGGAATGGCCGTGCCGGCGTTGTTCACCAGCACGTCCAGTCGACCAAAGGTTGCAAACGTCTTTTCCACCGCGGCTCTAACCGCGGCGGCATCGGCGGCGTCCGCCTGAATCGCGATCGCTTTTCCGCCAACACCTTCAATCTCCTTAACGACCGACGCAGCTGCGTCGGCACCTTTCGTGTAGGTGATAGCCACATTCGCTCCGTCCTCAGCCAGACGCTTGGCGATTGCAGCACCAATGCCGCGCGAGCCGCCCGTGACGAGCGCGGTTTTTCCTTCCAGTTTCCTTGACATTGTTTTTCTCCTTCGCTTAGGAACCTATTTCCGCTGGTTAATTTCCCTATTCCATGCACACTGAGCATGGCTGCGATTCGCCCAGACCGTTCGGTGCGAAGCTCAGTCAGCTTTGTGATGCACCTGTCTGATGCATATAGCTGGTCTGCTGTAGCGACTTTGGAAGATACTTTGTTAAGCTGGCATCGATGCCTGGCGAGTATGGGAGTGAAGAATGGAATTACGACACCTTCGCTATTTCGTTGCGGTCGCGGAGGCGGGAAGTCTGACGGTGGCAGCAGAGCAGAAGCTGCACACTTCACAACCTTCCTTGAGCCGGCAGATTCAGGATCTTGAGAGCGAACTAGGCGCCCAACTGCTGACGCGCCGTGCTCGCGGGATCGAGTTGACACCCGCGGGCCGAACGTTTCTCGATCACGCGCGCTTGGTGCTATCGCAGGTAGACGCGGCAAGCGAAGCGGCTCGCCGGGTCGCTCATCCCAGCAAGCCATGCTTCACGATGGGATTTTTGACCGGACACGAATTGAGGTGGATGCCCGAAGCCTTGCGGATCTTGCGCGACGAACTGCCGAACATCGACGTGATGGTATCGAGTCAATACTCCCCGTTGCTTGCCGAGGGCCTGTCAAAAGGAAAAATCGATGTGGCGTTTCTTCGGCGGGAGAGGGGTATGCCAGAACTGGCGTACCGTGTTCTTGTCAAGGAGCCCTTAATGGTGGTTTTGCCCAGTGACCACCGTCTCGCAGCCCTCAAAGCCATCAGTCCGAAGGATTTGGCGGGCGAAACATTCGTGATTGTATCGAATACGGCTCCTGTGCTGCGGGAGGTCATCGAGAAGTACCTGAAGCGCTCCGGAATCGATCTCACGCCGGCTCATGAGGCGGACCATCTTGCCATGGGCATGTCCTTAATTGCGTCGACAGGTGGCGTAGGGCTGCTGCCCGCTTACGCACAAAACTTTCTCCCTTCGTCGGTAACGAGTCGTCCTCTCAAAGGCGATGTGCCAACTGTCGATCTGGTCCTCGGCTACAAGAAGTCGAACCAGTCTCCCGCCCTGAAGCTATTGCTTTCGAAATTGGACGAGTTGGTCACTCGAGCGTCAAATAAGGCCCGATAAAAACCCAAGTCGGTAAGAGGGAGACTGTACTCCGGTGGATTATTCCTGGAGCCTTTAGCTGCAGTTGACTTGAGGCGCTGAGCGAACCGATTCGTGGTTCGTTGCGTAACTGAAGGCACCCATGTGCTCATTCTTTAGGTGTTAACGCGCGGACGGGAGCCGAATTTTCCACGCGTGGCTAATGAGTGTCCAGCCATTTGTGAATGTTCGCGACAGTATCCTCGTAGAACGTCTTGTAGAGACCGTCCGAGACGTAACCGATATGCGGCGTTGCCAGCACGTTGTCGAGCGATCGGAATGGGTGATCCTGGGGCAGCGGCTCAATGTCGAATACGTCGATCGCCGCTCCGGCGATTCGCTTGTTCTTCAACACGCTGATCAAAGCTTGTTCGTCAACGATCGGCCCGCGCGACGCATTAATTAGCCGGGCTGTTGGCTTCATTTTCTCCAGCTCCGCGAGACCCACTAGGCCGCGCGTTCGGTTGCTCAACGCCAAATGGATCGTCAGGATGTCGGCCCGCTCGAACAGCTGGTCATTGGACACTAGGATTGCGCCCGCGGCTTTGGCGACCTCGTGCGTCATGTTCTGGCTCCAGGCAATCAAATTCATTCCAAAAGCGCTCCCAATCCGCGCGACTTGTGATCCAATCCGCCCAAGTCCCAGAATGCCAAGGGTCTTTCCTCGGAGATCCGTGCCCACTGCTTGCTGCCAGCCGCCGGATCGGACGGAGTTGCTCTCCGTCACGATATGTCGCGCGGCGGCCAAGATCAGCGCCCAGGTAAATTCGATCGTCGGGTCCGACCTATACCCGGAGTGAACCACGGCGATCCCATAATCGCCCGCGGCGGCGACATCGATCGACGCGTTTCCAGATCCGGTCGAGGCAATGAGCTTGAGATTGGGCATGCGCTCAATGACATTGCGGGGCAGCGGGGTCCGCTCGCGCATGACGCAAACGACGTCAAAAGGCAGCAAGCGCTCAATCAGGGCGTCCGGATCGGCGAGGTGGTTCTGAAATACGGTGATCTCCGCCCGATCGCCGAGCACCGACCAGTCGGCACTCTCCAGCGCAACATTTTGGTAATCGTCCAGAACAGCGATCTTGTACTTCTTCATCGGCCTCGATCCCGCGGTGATTGATTCGGACCTTCGCATCCCGCGACGAAGGCTCGACCTAGCAAATCGTCAGTTTGTTTTTCCGGGTTTAACATTAGCCTTCGCGCCCCGTTCGAGTGCTAAGAGCAGGTCGGCGGATGGGAATCTTTCTTTCATGGTGTCGATAAAGCTGTCCGGATCTTTGGCTTTTTTGAGTTCTTCTTCAAAAGCTAGTAAATAGTGTTCCGTAAAATCTACGGCGGTACTCGCGTCAAGGGGAGCTCCGACTTTGCTATGTCCAGGGATAACAACCAAAGGTTTTAGTGTTCTGATTTTATTCAATGAATTCAACCACTTCTCTCTAGTCTTACTGTCCGTTTCTGCGGTGTAAACGTGCATGTCGTTGAACAATACATCGCCGGCAATGAGAATTCTCTGTCCAGGAATCCAAAGCATGGTGTTTTCATCAGTGTCGCCTTGGACGTCTTTAAGGAGCTCTATTTTTGAGCTCTCAAACTCAATAAAGTTGCCGTCGAATTTTTCGATAACAACAACCTGAGAGGTCGCACCTGGGCCCAGAATCTTTTTCCATTTGTCTACTTTCTCCTGATAGACCTTGTTGATTCGATCGGTTACCGCAGAATTCGCGATAATCCTCACCCCCGGGTATGCCGCCTTGAAAACCTCGAGACCAAGAAAATGATCGGCATGCTCGTGGGTAATGTAGATGATGGACAGCAGCTTTTTAGTTTCTCTGATTTCCTCTAGCACTCTTTCAGCATTGGTTTTTGTTAACTGCGCGTCGACCAACATGACTTCATGGGTTCCCTCGACAATGACGGAGTTAGCCCAGAACTGATCGTCGGCAGAGGTGAACACCTTGATTGACAACCTATGCTGACCACCCGTAAATGCAGATGAACACGAAATTAGAAATAAGAGACTGATCACCGCTGTACTCCGCAGCATTACTGCTTTTCATCCCATCGATCGGTAAAAACCACCGG
>Ga0157376_10001108_pt1 | contig 17677 bp, 5 predicted proteins | sample M45metaG_FD_121801 | JGI IMG/M metagenome (GOLD analysis project Ga0157376, IMG submission 121801) | Miscanthus rhizosphere microbial communities from Kellogg Biological Station, Michigan, USA - M4-5 metaG | ecosystem: Host-associated > Plants > Roots > Rhizosphere > Soil | place: USA: Michigan... | reverse complement strand
TGTCGCCGGTAGCGCCGAAGAAATTCGCCTGATCCGGCGGAGAATCCCAAGCGATATTGCCGTCCACATCCTCCGACACCATGTTGAACAGGTTCGGCCTCCAAATGCCCAACTTGGCCGGAGTAAATGTGCCATTCCCGCCGTTTCCAACAATCAAGGTGACGGGAACGGTCATGGACATCAAACCGGTTTGCGCGGTAAGTACAATTTGCCCGGTGTAGGTTCCGTTAGGCAGCGCCGGATCGGCCGAAATTCCCACAGTCACGCCGTGAGGCGTAGCGCAGAATCCGCACCCGCCGACGTTTACCGCCGTTAGCCACGCCCCTCCCGTCGCACTCGCCGAGGCCGTAGTGAAGTTGAAATTGGTAGCACTGCTCGCAATGTTTAAAACTTGGGTTAGGGGATTTCCTCCGCCGACGGCCTTTGAGAATGTGAGCGGGGCCGGCTGCACAAAAACACTGGCCCCGACCGTGACGCTTACGGGAACGGTAATGCTTGCGCCGCCCGCTGCCTGCCACAAGAGTTGCCCGGTAAAGGTTCCTGCAATCAGTCCAAGTCCCGGTAGATTTGCGTTCACTACACTAATAGCCACCTTGGCAGGCGCGGTCCCATTCGAGGCTGATATATGAAGCCAATCCCCGCCATCAGATGTGCTAGGGGTCAAGTTCCAATACAGCGGGCCTGAACGGCCATTTCGAACTTGAATATTCTGCGCAGGAGGGCTTCCGCTTCCGGTTACAAACGAAAAACTCATCGCTCCCTGCAGGTCATCTAGGTGCGGGGCGCTGGCCGGCACGACGGTCAGTGTTATTGGTATCGTGATCGCCAAGGTTGCGACCTGAGAGATGACAACAATCTGACCCGTATAAGTCCCCACCGCCAACGCCGGTGCAGCGTTGATCGTCGCCGTCACCATACTCGGCGTTGCGCAAAAACCACATCCGGTGTTGGTCGCGGCCGTAAGCCAGGCGCCACCGTTGGCAGTCGAAGAACTAATGACATAGTTGAAGTTGGTACCGGTACTGGCCACGGTCACGATTTGCGGAAGCGGATTGGCTCCGCCAAATACTTTTATGAAGTTGATGGGATTCACCTGGCTGAAAACGTTGTCGCCGACTACAACGCTTATCGAGACTGTGACTGAGCTTCCGCCCGACTGGAATTCCAGATTGCCCACAAACGACCCGGCAATGAGCCCTTGGCCCGGAAGATTCGCCTTTACGATCGACAAGGTCAGGATGGACGGCGCCGTTCCACTCAAACCGCCCGACACGTTCAACCAACCGCCGCCATCCGACGTTGTCGGATTAAGGGTCCAGGCTAGACTTCCCGTTCCCGCATTTCGAATTTGAAGCTGTTGGGACGGTGGATTAGTGTTACTTCCGGTTTGGAGGGAGAAGCTCATTTGGCCTGGAACATTATCGAAAAACGCTGTGCCCGCGGACGCAACGGTAAGTGTTACGGAGATCGTCATTGCTAAAGTGCCGCCCTGAGAAGTCACGACGATCTCCCCGGTATACGTTCCAACAGGAAGCGTGGGGCTGGCAGTAATCCTGGCGATCACTGTGCTCGGTGTGGCGCAGAATCCGCATCCGTTGCCCGTGGTAGCCGTAAGCCACGCGCCACCGTTACCGGTTGACGAAGTAATGAAATAGTTGAAAGCTGTTCCCGTGCTCGGAATGAGTATGGTCTGCGGCAGCGGATTGGCGCCGCCAAAAACCTTGGTGAAACTAATGGAATTCACCTGGCTGAAAATGTTGTCTCCTACGGTTACGCTAATCGGAACCGTAACCGCGCTTCCATTTGTTTGAAACACTAGTTCCCCGACGAACGTACCAGCGATCAGGCCCCCGTTGGGAAGATTCGCAACTGTAACCCCGATGGTGACGAATGCGGGCGCCGTTCCGTTTGGCGCGGAAATAGTTAGCCAGTTTCCGCCGTCAGACGTGCTTCCGGCTACCGTCCAGTTCAGCGTTCCTGCTCCCGCATTGCGGATTTGGATGTCCTGACTCGTGATGCTAGTACCGGCGGTCTTTAGAGCGAAACTCATCTGACCCGTAAAGTTGTCGAGGAATGTACCACCTGCCGGAGCGACCGTCAGGGTCACGGGAATCGTGATCGCCATGAAACCCGTCTGTGGGACGATGACGATTTGGCCGGTGTAGGATCCTACTGCCAGAGTGGGAGTGGCATTAATCGTCGCCGTCACCATGCTCGGCACGGCACAAAAGCCACATCCATTGTTCGTGGCGGCGGCCATCCATGCGCCACCTGTCCCCGTGGTTGTACCGGTAGTGTTGATGAAATAGTTGAACGTTGTGCCCGTGCTGGCAATTGTCAACACCTGTGAAAGGGGATCGGCGCCTCCAAACACCTTGGTGAAGCTAATTGGATTCACCTGAGTAAGGATATTGTCACCTACCACGACACTAACGGGAATTGTAACAGTGGTGCTTGCGCCTGAAAATACAAGCTGACCGACAAACGTGCCTTGCGTGATTCCTGCGCCGGGCAGATTCGCCACGTTGATGCCAACTGTGACGAAGGACGGCGCCGTTCCATTAGAGCCAGATATCGTGAGCCAATCGCCGCCATCGGAAGTGCTCTTCGTCAGAGTCCAGTTCAGCGTGCCTGTTCCCCCATTTCGAACCTGAATGTCCTGGCTTGTCGCGGCTGTTCGGCCCGTCTTCAACGAAAAGCTCATTTGCCCCTGAAGGTTATCAACGAACGGAGTGGCCGAGGCGGCAATGATCAAAGTTACGGGAATAGTCAGCGTTACACCGCCAGCTTGAGATGTGGCGACGACCTGCCCTGTATATGACCCGGCGGCCAGCGTGATTAGGGGATTTACGGTAACGATTACCGGGCTGGGTGCGGCGCAGAAACCGCATCCGTTGCCTGTCGCGACGGATAACCATGCTCCGCCAGTCGACGTGGACGCAGCCACGGTGTAGTTAAACGCAGCTCCGACCCGTGCGACGGTGACTACCTGAGGAAGTGGGTTCGCCCCCGCGAAGACTTTGGTGAACGAAAGGGCCGGTACGGGCTGAAATGTCTGAGCGTCTACTGTTTTGGGAACAACAACGCTGGCGAGAAGAACCGTCCAAAGCGAAAAACAAACACTTCCATTGCGACGCGAGAACATTCAGACACCTCCTCCAGTGCCCTCATCACCCTAGTTTGCGTGAGTGTACGGCAAAACGCCTAATCCGTCAACATATCTTTAGAGACACTATCAAAACGCGCGACATGCTGTTCGAGACTGCAGCTACCACTTGCCTACCACGGCCGTGTCACCGGCTGCGCCGAGCGCGCCCCATTTGATCCCGGCGTCCCACACAACGTTGCCGTTGATGTCTAGCGCCCAGTACCCCAGGCCATAGAAGATCCCCACGCGGGTGATACCCGTGCCGTCCCAGTCTCCCACCACCGGCGTGACCCCCGCCCCTCCGGGTCCTAACACGCCTCCTTTGTCGAGGCCGTCGAACGTCAAGTTCCCGTTAATGTCCAAACCGAAGATGCCTCCGGTTGCCCGGTAGATTCCTACTTTAGTCTTGCCGTCTCCGTTCCAATCCCCGAGCAGAGGAGTGTCTCCGTTCGCTCCAAACACCCCGAAACTGTCGCCTGCGCTGATCGTCAGGGTATTGTCGACGTCCAGTGACCACAATCCGTTCTTGAAGGTCCCCACCCTGAAGACTCCGCTCCCGGTCCAGTCACCGACGATCGGCGTGTCACCTCCGGCGCCGAACTTGCCCGTCCTGTCGACCCCTCCATCAAAGTTCAGGTTGCCGTTGACGTCCAGTGCGAACAAGCCAGTGGTGGGTCGATAGACCCCGATCTTGCTCTTTCCGTCCCCGGTCCAGTCGCCAACGATCGGGATATCACCCGGCTGACCGAAGAATCCGAACTGGTCTATCCCAGGATCCCACGCGCCGTTGCCGTTCAAGTCCAGTGCAAACATCGCCGAGCCATTGGTAATGCGGAAAATACCCATCTTGGTTTTCCCGGAGCCGTCCCAATCGCCGAAGATGACCGTGTCGCCGGTAGCGCCGAAGAAATTCGCCTGATCCGGCGGAGAATCCCAAGCGATATTGCCGTCCACATCCTCCGACACCATGTTGAACAGGTTCGGCCTCCAGATGCCCACTTTCGATGCGACACGAGGGGCTACACCGCGCAGGATGACGACTGCGTCATTCCCTGGATCGGTGACGGCAACGTCCGTCCGGCCATCTCCGTTAAATTCGCCAACAATTGCATTCACCAGGCTCGATGACGCGGCGGCGTAGCCCGCTGGATTGGCACTCGCGAACCCGCCGGCTCCGTTGCCCAGCAAGACTCTCATTTCTCCCTTGCCTGTCGAAGTTGGCGTCCTGACGACAAATAAATCAACCTTTCCGTCTCCGTTAAAATCTCCGACTTGCACGGAGTTGATTCCGGTGATGGCCCCCGGGCCCGGCACGAAAGGACTCCCCCCTGCTTCCGTGAAGCCTCCGCTGCCGTTGCCAAACATGATCTCTATACCCGTGGCATCCCATACGATGAGATCCGTCTTGCCGTTGCCATCGACGTCGGCCGCCACGATTCCCTGCGGGTGGGGGAGGCTCGACGGGAAGGTCGTGTGTGCAATGTAGCCTCCGTTCGGATCCTTCAAGTCAACGCCTATCGTTCCAGCGGTTTCGGACTCCGCCAGATCGAAAACGCCGTCGCCGTTAAAGTCCGCGGACGCGACACCCGTGCGCGAACCGCTCGGCAGCGGAAACGTATTGACGAAGAAGAAGCCTGTACTGCCGACCGTACCGTGTTTCAGCTTGGCGAATTGTGTGCTCGTCAGGCCCACCACAGCCACGCGGAGCGTACCGTCGTCGTTCAAGTCCGAAACGGCCAAAGCGGTTGGGTTAAATCCAACGCCGAAAGGACTGCCCGGCGCGGGCGCGAATCCGCCTGCGCCATTTCCCAACAGCACAGTCACGGCATTTGCGCCGCCTTGGTTGGCAAGCACGAGATCCGTTTTATTGTCCCGATTCAGATCCACCGCGACGATCGCAACGGGCGAACTTCCAGTCGAGAAGGGGCCTCCGGCAGAGGGCGTGAAGCCGCCGTTGCCATTGCCAAGGTAGATGATAACCTTCTGCGATCCTGCATCCACTACGGCAATGTCCATTTTGCCATCGTTGTTAAAATCCGCGTTGGCAACCAGGTAACCAGTCTTACTTCCGCCGAGAACAAGATTCGACGGGAACGCCGCGAGCGAAGCCGATGGCACTGCATTCACGACTTGGAGTGTCGGTGCTGCGAAGCTGAAACTATAGGGGGTGTTAGAGTCCGGCAAAAAAGCGGCCAGCAACTGCCGTGGCCCGGCTGGAAGCATGATCGAGTCCACATGCGCATGCCCGCCGATCAGCGCCGCTGTGCCCAAGAGCGCGCCGCTGTCCTTGCTATCAACGAACACCACAGTACCCGTCGCGGCCAGAGGCGTCACCGTCGCGTTTACCGAAACCGACTGCCCAAACGTTGATGGGTTCGGCGAGGGTGCGGGCGTCAGCGAAACCGTCGTTAGGGTTGACAGACCGGTTTCGTTGCCGGTGACGTTGTTCAGCGCGTGCACGTCGCCGCCGCCCGGGGTGCTAACCGTTGCCAAGTTGAACTGGTCGGGAAACATCAACGCAGTGCTATTGGCGGAAAGCGCAATTACCGAGGAAGCGCCGGCCGCCAGGCCGCCTGCATTCGCATTCGTGCAACTGGCGCCACCGGTCACCGCGCCGCAAGCCCAGCCGGCGCCGACTCCGGAAGCGAAGCTCATTCCCGCGGGAAGTGTGTCATTGACCACGATGGATCCGTTCATCGTGGATCCCCCGACGTTCTTAACGGTGATCGTGTAAGAGTACTGGGATCCGGCGCCAGGTTCGCTGCTATGAGATTTCGTAATCGTGAGGTCGGGGGCCGTCCGCGACACCGGGGCGGTGGGGGTCTTCTGGAAAATTGTTGGTTGGTCGCCCAGTTGTCCGTTGTTGTCGAGTCCCCATCCCCAAAGCGTTCCGTCCGTCATAACCGCGAGGCTATGACTATTCGCGCTTATGGAATTCACCGTTTTACCGCCGAATCCAAGCGCTGGGACACCGCCGTTGCTGAAATCAAAAGTTCCGGTCCCGAGCTGGCCGCTGTTGTTTTGTCCCCAACCGCCGACCCAGGAAATGCCACCAATTTGAACCTTGAAGAGAGCGTAGCTATTGCCGGCTGCGAGCGAAAGTACGGGCGGTAAGCCCTGCGGTGCTGGTGCTGGCTGTTGAAAAGAGTCGGGATCGGCGTTGTTCGAGCCCCACGCCCAAACAGAGCCGTCGCCCTTTAGGGCAAAGCTGGACTGATTGCCTGCATAGATCGCGACAACACCCGTCAAGCCCGGGACTTGCACTGGGCTGAAGTGGGGGTTAGTGTCGACGGTACCAATTCCCAGTTGTCCGTTACCGTTGTTTCCCCACGCGTATACGGTTCCGTCGTTTTTGAGCGCCAGACTGTGATTATTCCCAGCCGCCACCGCGCTGATTGCAGTCAAGAAACCAACATTCCCCACGCCCACGACCTGAACCGGAACCGTCCTTTGCGTACTCGTGTTATCACCGAGTTGTCCAGTCCCGTTAAATCCCCATGCGTATACCGCGCCAGCGTTGTCCACGGCAAGGCTGAAATTGTTAGTGCCGCTGGCTGAAATTCCGACGATGTTCGACAAGAAACCACTACCACCCACCCCAAGGACCTGAACGGGCACCAGCTGCTGCGTGGTCGTATTGTTACCCAGTTGGCCGTTATTGTTGCCCCCCCAAGCCCACACACTTCCATCGTTTTTGCGGGCGAGACTGTGTAGGTTGCCCGCCTCGATCGCCGTCACATTCGCAGTGAGCCCACTCGCCTGCACCGGAGTCAGGCGGCGCGTCGTCGAGTTGTCGCCGAGCTGTCCGTTGGAATTGCTTCCCAGTCCCCACACCGCGCCGGAAGTTAACAACGCCAGCGTATGGCCGTTGCCGGCGCTGGCTTGAGTGACGGTGGCGGGAAAACCGCTAATCTGAATCGGAACCGCACGGATGTTGACGATTCCATCGCCCAGCGCTCCCTCGACGCCCCAAGTCAAAAGCGAGTCGGCTGGCGACGAGAGGCGAGCAACACTATAGCCGCCGGCCGCCGCTATCTCAATGGCATTCGTGATACCGAATGATTGAACTGGCACATGTTGATCGGTTGTAGTGGTGTCCCCCAATTGCCCGTTGAAGTTGCTCCCCCACGCCCACACGGTTCCGTCGCCTTTCACCGCTAAACTGTGGTTGCCCCCGCCCGCGACGGCGGTAATACCCGTAAGAGTGTTGGTGGCTACAGGAGCAGTGCGTTGCGTTATTGAGTTGTCACCCAACTGACCGCTCCCGTTGAGCCCCCAGGCACAAACGACTCCACCAACCACAGCAAGGCTGTGCGCATTGCCTCCGGCAATCGCGGTGGCCGCGCCCGCCGTGCAAGTCGCCAGCGATATGGAAGTGGGAACGATCTTGTTATTGCCTGAAGTGCCGTCGCCAACCTGGCCATTCGTATTCTGTCCCCAAGCCCACACTCCTCCACCGGTTTTAATCGCCAGGCTGTGATTCAAGCCAGCTGCTATGGCGATGACGCCGGTCAAACCGCCGGCTGTAGAAACCGCTGTCGGAACGAGCCTAACGTTTCCGGAAGTGTTGTCGCCCACCTGGCCGTTGAAGTTGCCCCCCCAGGCCCACACCGTGCCATCGCTTTTCAGCGCCAGACTATGATTCTGTCCTGCCGCGATGGCATTCATCCCGGTTAGCCCAGGCACCTGCGTTGGAATCGGGTTAAAATTAAAGGTCCCGTCCCCCAACTGGCCACTAGAGTTGCCGCCCCACGCCCACACGGTACCGTCGGTTTTAAGCGCCAGGCTGTGACTGCCACCGGCCGCAACCGCCACGACGGAACTGAGCCCAGGCACCTTTTCCGCGATGCCGTGGTTAACGAAAGTACCGTCTCCAAGCTGGCCACTCCCGTTGTTCCCCCAGGACCAAACTTCACCTGCAACGATCTGAAGTGTGAACCCGCCGCTGCCGGCAGCGATGTTGACGGCAGTCTGGGCTGCATGGGATGTGGCGGTGAACGCAAGGAAACATCCGAAGAGAACGGAGAGGCGGCTGAAATTACGCGACATACACATATGCCCTTTCAGAAACGGCGCTTTTGTTAACGGCTATAAATTTCGGTACTGCAAAGAATAACAGTTCAATACCCAGGAGTCACGCGATTCTGAAGTCACGCGAATTCGGGAATTATCGAGGGAGTATACCATGCACGCGCGCCCGTGGAAATAGGGTCGACGATTTGGTAGTGGGTAGTTTAGTACTACCCATTACCGACGATTTTGTCATCCAACCGTGTTGGGAATTAATGAATCCGGGCGGCCGCGGTGTGGATTCGAAGTTCATACCCAGGGACGGGTGACCTACCATGGCGGGTTAGGACCGGCTGCTATCGGCACCGACCAGGCTTGGGTCACCATTTACCGATCAAAGGCGTGTCGCCGGTTGTTCCGAAGACGCCGGAAAGATCGATGCCCGCGTCCCAGGCAAGGTTTCCGTTCACGTCCAACCCCCACAGCCCTATGCTTGGGCGGAAGACCCCGACGCGGGTGACGCCCGTGCCGGTCCAGTCGCCCACGACCGGGCTGTCCCCGGCCGCGCCGAACACGCCGGCCTTGTCAGTGGCGGCGTCCCACGCCAGATTATTATTGACGTCGAGCGCCCAAAGCGATGAAGTGGCGCGGTAGATGCCTACCTTGGAGATATGATCGCCCGTCCAGTCGCCCACAATCGGCGTGTCGCCCGGTACTCCGAACACGTTGGCTTTATCCGTCCCCGAATCCCATGTAAGGTTATTATTCACATCCAGTGCAAACAACGACACCGAGGGCCTGTAAATCCCAATCTTTGTGATGCCGTTGCCGGTCCAGTCGCCGACGATTGGCTGGTCGCCTAAAATACCGAAGTGCCCTGTCTTGTCAATGCCTGCATCGTAAGCCAGGTTGTTATTGAAGTCCAGCGCGAACAGTTGCGTCGCCGGCCGGTAGATTCCAATCTTACTTTTCCCGTCACCGGTCCAGTCTCCTATGATCGGTATGTCGCCCACCTGCCCGAAGAATCCAAACTTATCGACACCTGGATCCCACACGCCGTTCCCGTTCATGTCCAGTGCAAACATTGCCACGCTCGGGCGGAAAATACCCATTTTGGTCGTGCCCGAACCGTCCCAGTCGCCTTGGATCAAAACGTCGCCGGGGCTTCCGAAAACGAAGGCCCTATCCGTTCCCACATCCCATGCGATGTTCCCATTTACGTCCTCGGCCGTCATGAATGCAGTCGTCCGGAAGATACCCACCTTGCTGATTCGGGGTAACGCGTAGCCGACTACGTCCAGAACGAGAACCTCCGCCGTCGGCGCGATATCCAAGTTCGCCACACCGGGGCAGCCAACGGAGTTCTGAACACGAGGAGTTACGCAATTCGGTACCCAATCACCGGCATCCTGTCCGTTGTCGATGTTGTTATATTGTTGCACCATATTCACGCCGTTTAGAGAGAAACACGCGTTGGTTGGGTCGCTGGAGGTGCAGGCATTGTTCGTGCCTGCCACAAGGCTCCTCGCTCCGTTACTGTGATAGCGGAACAGATCCGCCGGCGTCACGTAGGTATGGCCGCCGCTGCTCAATCCGCCAAACCCAAACGACGATGTCCCAAGCGCTTCGTCCGTTTCGTGTTCCACCACCGTATAAAAATCATACTGGCTTGACGTTATCGATCCGCTACGGAAATAAAGGCCTCCGGAAGACAGCATGGAACTGCTGATGGTGATGATGCTGTCGTAGCAACCGGTGGTGCCAAGAGTACAACTGCCACCGGCAGCGGTTAATCCGGCGGTGGGAGTAATGCCGACGGCACGCAGGTTCGCGTTCGTTATCGCGATCAGGTCCGACCCGAAGGGATTCGTCGCCGGAACGCTGTTCGAAATCGCTATTGCGTCATTTGCACTGGACTGGGAGGCGATCAGGGCGGTCCGGAACGAACTGTACGAAATCCCCGCGAGAGATGTGACGCTTTGCCCCAGTCCTGTCGCACCAAAGGTGATGTAGATGCTTGCGTTCGCGTTAGTAAAATTGCCGGCGTAGACGCCCTTGATCGTCGAATTGAGGTAGCTACAAACCCCGGCCACCGCATTGACGGTTGTGTCGCATGTGTAAACGATGCCGGAAGGGGCGCTGGCCGTCGTGACGATCGCCCCATTGGCTTGTTTTGGTTCTGCAGGCAGTTCAAGAAGGAAATTGCCGTTGTTCACGAACGATGTGTTTTCGGTCGGGCCTAATTTCTGAAGAGTGGCCAGATGGGTGCCCGCGGGAGAGTCTCGTGACAACACGCTCAAACTTTGCGCAGACAACTCCAGCAGTCCTGCGGCGCAGGCAACGGACAGCGCGCATACGGTGAGAAACGATTTAAACGAGTTCATTAGATCCATCGCTGGGCTTAGGGCGCGTTTTTTCCAACCACACATCCCGAGAGCGTATACCCTTTGATCGGTTTTAATCGTGCATAGGATTATGTTCTAAGGCATTTAAGTCGGATTAGCTGAGTGCGCCAATTCCACTCAGGCCCTAACTCGGCCCTCGTACGCGTCTAGTACTTCTCTCACATCTCCCTGCATGATCAGTTGGCCGTGGTCCAGCCATAGGGCTCGGTCACAGAGCTGTTCAATCGTCGGCCTATTATGGGAAACGCACAAAAACGTCTTTCCACGGCGACGGAAACCGCGGATTTTTTCGAGGCATTGGGCTTGGAATTCCGTGTCTCCCACCGCGAGTACTTCATCAACGATCAAAATATCCGGATCGACATTGACCGCAACGGAAAAAGCCAGACGCAGGCTCATACCGCTCGAGTATGCGCGGAGAGGCTCGTTGATGTATTCCCGGATGCCCGCGAAGGCCACAATCGAGTCGAACGCATCCCGCGTTCGAGCTTCCGTTAGTCCGAGGAGCGCAGCGTTGACATACACGTTTTCGGCGCCCGTCATATCCGGATGAAATCCGGCGCCTAGGTCCATCAACGCAGTGATCCTGCCTCGAACTTGTAGCTTTCCACGATCTGGCGGCACAAGTCCCGCGAGCACGCTAAGCAGAGTACTCTTTCCGGCGCCGTTACCACCCACAATAGCCACACCTTCTCCATGGCCGATTTCGAAAGAGATTCCTTTTAGCGCGTGAAATTCATTTTCGGCGTTGTCTTTCTCGAACCACGCGGCTACGCGTTGTCTTAGAAGCAGTCGCGACGAATTCTTCCTGAAGTTCTTCCAAACGTTTTGACAGGTGATAATCGGATTGTCCATCGCACTATAGATAGTCGTAGAAACGGCGTTGTAGTTGGCGAAATACCGCCAAACCGAGTCCGAGCGAAACGCAGGCGACGGCAGCCAGTTTGATCAGCAGTACGCTCGACGGGGCATGAGCTTCTATTATGATCTCGCGCATCGCCATCACTAACGCCGCGACCGGATTGTACTGGTAAAGACTCTTGAAGCGTTCCGGGATCGCCGAAAAAGGATAAAAAATCGGTACCAGCCAAAAGAGAATTACACAGGAAGATTCGACGACGTACCGAATGTCGCGAATGTAGACGTTCATCGCTGAGGACGCCAACACCACACCGCAAGCGAACACAATCTCGAGCGTCCAGATGAGTGGGAGCCAAAACCAGTACTTGTTCGGGTGGACTCCAAATGCCAGTGTAATCGCTAATAACAGCAAGATCTGTATAAACAGATGCAGGCAATTGGATAGGACTGCCGCAATTGGCACAATCTCCCGTGGAATCGCAAGCCGCTTGACAAGACCCGCGTTATCTAGCAGCGAGGTCGTCCCAATCATCCATGCCGTACTGAAGAAATTAAACGGTACTATTCCGCACATCAGAAACACCGCGAAGTTTGGAATTTTGTTTGTAAACACGTAAGTAAACACAAACGTGTACATCACCAACATAATCAGAGGGTTAGCTAAAGACCAGATGATGCCCAGGGACATGTTCCGGTAGCGAACACGGAAGTCCTTTATCACCAATTGTTTCAGCAAAAACCAATGATCGCCGTGCCACATTTGATCCATCAGACTCAAATCTCGTACCGCCTCTTCCTCTTTGGGGTAACCGCTAGGACGAGAGGCCTGTCCATTATGCCATAGTCCCTGGAATGGCCAATCTGTTCCGCTGAGTCGCCAAAGGCAGGCTCACGTTATTATTATCAATAGCTTCCACAACGGCAAGATGTTTCCTCTAACAAAACCCGGCGACACGCGTTACAATGGCCACTTAAAATATGAGCCCTCCCAAGCGGCAAGTGGTCATGGTGCTGGGGATGCACCGCGGCGGCACGAGTGCGATCGCAAGGGGACTGGCCGCAACTGGCGTAAGCCTTGGAAATCACTTACTTGCGCCTGGTGCCGACAACCCGACTGGTTTTTGGGAAGACCTAGACTGTTTATCAATCAATGAGCGGCTGTTAGGTCATCTGGGCACCGCCTACGATGCTTTTGGCTTTGGTTGGAGTTTGCTCGGGAAACCAGACCCGGTCATTGACGACCTAAAGCTTTCGGCTGTCCAGGTGGTTCGCAGCCGGCTTCAAGAATATCCAAGCACGTGGGGCTTTAAGGACCCTCGCACATCCCGACTATTGAATTTCTGGCGATCGGTCATGGCTGCTTCGAAGTGTGAAGCGCGCTATGTCATTGCGCTGCGGAATCCTCTTAGCGTCGCCCTATCGCTGGAAAAACGGAACCAGATTCCCATAGAGAAAGGTCTTTGGCTCTGGCTGCATCACATGATTCCCGCGGTACTCGATAGCGCCGGCTCCACGCGTGTGGTGGTCGATTACGACGCGCTCATAGATCAGCCGGTTCGCCAAATACAGCGGTTGGCGTCCCACATGGGCTTGGGACGCGCTGCAACCAGCGATGCTTCTATTGCGGAATATCTAGATAGCTTCCTTTCGCACGGCCTTCGGCATACGAAATTTTCAACTTCGGAACTTGCAGCCGATGGACGCATCCCGAAATGGGTCGTTGACGTCTTTACACTTTTACTGCGCGCCGCTGCTGACGAAGTTGAACTCGATTCTCCGGAGGTTGTCGCGAGATTCAATGAAGTAAACGAGCTCCTGACCACGTTTACTTCCGTATTCTCATATGCGAAAACCCTGGAGAACGATAAGACAGGCCTTTATCTGTCTATTGCCGAACGTGACAGGCGTTTGACCGAGCGTGAGGAGCGCGTCGCCTCCCTCCAGCGGGCGGCAGTCGACGCAGAGGCCCAGAAGAACGCTCTCAACAACACCGTGGCCGAGAGTGATAAAAGGATTCATCACTTAAACATCTCATTGGTCGAGCTCCAAGAAAAAGAGGTTTCGCTGCAGCGGCGTTTGTCTGAGAAAGAACAGCGGATCACATCACTCAACCTTATTGTTTCCGACCGCGACGAATCGATCCGCGCGCTCCACCAAACGGTGACCGAGCGCGACAAACGCCTTACAGCAATGAGTGACGCGGTGTCTTCTCGAGACTTAGAAATCGTTAAGCTTCACAATGCCTGCTGGGAACACAACAACCTAATTGCTTCACTCGCCCAAGTCAGAGCGGCACAGGACGCTCGAGTCGAGGCGCTGAACAATCTTTCATCCGATCTCGCGAGACAGATTGCTAGCTTGCGCGAGACTGAGACGGAACGTTCTGCGCAGGTCGAGAGCCTGAACAGTATCCTGACTGACCGCCAGAAGCAGATCGCGGCCCTGCGGCTGGCTGTTGCGGCGTTAAAGAAGTCCGTGAGTTGGCGAGTAACCGCGCCGCTTCGCAGCCTTTATGATGTCTTGGAGAAAGTAGCAGGAATATCGAGGCGCCGGGTCAGTCCGCTGCCACCGAGGGTCGCTCCCACTTTAAACGAGGTTTCTTTAACCCACTCAACACGGGTTGCGAACGGAGTCAATTCCTTTCACGGCACAAATGACAGTGGAACGAATGACTTCGTCGCAGACTCGCCGGCTCCGGAGGGCTTCCTCCCAAGCGTCAGACTAGTCGCTTTCTACCTTCCCCAGTTCCACCCAATCCCGGAAAATGACGAATGGTGGGGGAAAGGGTTCACCGAATGGAAAAATGTGAGCGCCGCTCAGCCTCAGTTCCGCGGCCACTACCAACCCCACCTTCCTGGTGAACTCGGATTTTACGACTTAAGAACCAGAGAGATTCAACGACGCCAGGTGGAATTAGCCAAGCAATACGGCATCGGCGCCTTTTGTTTCTATTTCTATTGGTTCAATGGAAAACGGCTGCTTGAGTTGCCGGTGCAGGATTATCGGAACGACGCAAAGCTCGACCTTCCGTTTTGCCTATGTTGGGCGAACGAAAATTGGACGCGGCGCTGGGACGGCCTGGACCAAGAAGTTCTCATCTCGCAAAATTATAGTCCCGAGGACGATTTGGCATTCATCAGCCACATTGCGGACTATATGCGAGATCGCCGCTACTTGCGTGTCAATGGCCGCCCAGTATTGTTGGTGTACCGTCCCTCTCTTTTGCCCGATGCAAAAGCCACGGCCCGTCGCTGGCGGGAATGGTGCCGCCAAAATGGACTCGGGGAGCTTTATCTTGTTTATCCCCAGTCCTTCGAAACTTGCGATCCGCAGGAGTACGGCTTCGACGCCGCAACGGAATTCCCTCCAAATCTCAGCGATCCACCGATCATCACGAGTTCGGCAGAGGCGCTCAATCCGAATTTTGGCGGCATCGTTTATGACTGGCGCATTTTTGTACAACGGAGCCGTCAGTACTCGACGCCCGGCTATAAGTTATTTCGCGGCATTTGTCCTTCTTGGGACAACGAATCTCGGCATCGCGGCAGAGGCACCATCTTTATGCATTCCAGCCCCGAAGGCTACCAGGAATGGCTCGAGAACGCGGTGGCGGACACGCGCGCGCGCCTGCGGGGCGATGAACGTCTGATTTTCGTGAACGCGTGGAATGAATGGGCGGAAGGTGCGCATTTGGAGCCGGATCGACGATATGGCTATGCATGGCTGAAAGCAACACGGGCTGCGCTGCCAGCCCCTGGTTCTTCCGGCACCCCCGTTCGGGGGCGAGTCGTAGTGGTAACGCATGATGCGAATCCGCACGGCGGACAGTACATTGCCCTCGCGATCGTTCGCGAACTCGTGTGTTCCTTGCATTTCGAGGTGGCCATCGTCTGTCTCGGCGATGGCCCGCTGAAGTCCGAGTTTGCTGAATATGGTTCATTCCACGACTTGTCCGGCGTCGACCCAGAAGGACTTCACGCCGCGCGCTTGGCAAGCGATCTGTTTCAGAGAGGGTTTAGGCACGCGATTGTCAACACTACCGTCAGCGGTTTGTTCCTTGCTTCGCTCAAACAAGCGGGGCTAAGCTGCATCGCATTAGTCCATGAATTGCGCGAACTCATTTTGAGCTACAAGCTGGAGAAACATGCAAGCATGTTGGCACAACACGCCGAGCGCATCGTATTTCCGGCCCTCGAAGTGAAACAGGCATTTTCTGAATTTGCACCGGTGGGCGAGGACAAAGCGGCCATTAGGCCCCAGGGATTGGTAAAACGAAATAGACACGTGCACGGAAGCTTGGATGTGGCCCGTCGTGTCCTGCGTGAAGAACTGGCGCTTCCCGCGGATGCATTCGTGATTTTAGGGGTCGGATACGCTGATCTGCGGAAGGGTGTTGATTTATTCGTTGAAGTCGCTGCCACAACGCTGAACGTTAATCCCAAGGCTCACTTCGTCTGGGTTGGCCACAGTGATCCGGATGAGCAACGCCGTTTGGAGGCCATCCAGAAGGAGAATCCGACGCTGTTCAGTCACCTACATTTCATCGGACGAAGAGATGATACGGATCTATATTTTGCGGGGGCAGACGTATTCGCGCTTACCTCACGCGAGGACCCGTTTCCGTGCGTGGTACTCGAAGCAATGGACGTTGGACTCCCCATCGTTGCATTCGCCGGTTCGGGCGGCAGCAACGCGCTCATTGCGCGAGGATTAGGCGAAAACGTAGCGATGGGGAACACGACGGCGTTTGCCGAGTCCATTCAGCGCTTTTTGTCAGATAGCGTTGCGCGGAAAAGGATCGCCGATCTGGCTCAGGAATTGATCGCTCGGGACTTCTCATTCCGGCACTACGTCTTCGATTTGTTGGCGCTAGCGGGAATCAATCTTCACAAAGTTTCGGTGATCGTGCCAAATTACAATTACGAACGCTACCTTAAGACCAGAATCGAGTCGATCTTAGATCAGACCTACCCCATTTATGAACTGATCGTCCTGGACGATGCGTCGCGCGATAATAGCCTGGCCGTAGCGCGCGACTTGTTGTCTCGGACAAACATCGAGTACAGGATCGTCACCAATTCGTCAAATTCGGGGTCCGTATCGCTGCAATGGAAGCGCGGTCTTGAGCTAGTACGTGGAGATGTAGTTTGGATCGCGGAGGCGGATGATCTCAGCCATGCTGACTTCTTGTCCACGGTACTGCGAGGTCTTGACGATCCCGAAGTGGTGCTCAGTTATTGCGAGAGCATGCAAATCGATCAAGACGGACATATCCTCGCAAGCAACTACCAAGATTACGTCGCCGATCTGGGCCGGGAGCGCTGGCAAAGGAATTTCGTTAATGACGGAACGGATGAAATCTCGCGGTTCCTGGCTATCAAGAATACGATTCCGAACGTTAGTGCCGTGCTGATGCGCAGAAAAGAACTTTTGCAGGTAATGACTGAGCAGTTCGACAACATCCGCTCCTATCGAGTAGCGGGCGATTGGATGACCTATTTACATCTTCTGAACGGCCGGCGGCTGGCGTATGTGCCTTTGGCGCTCAATATGCACCGCCGTCATGATCAAGGGGTGGCAATTGGATCCTTTCACGAATCCCACTTTAGTGAGATTCGAGAAATACAGGAATGGGTTGCCAGTCGCTACGACCTTGAGCCCAAGGTGAGACTGAAGGCGCTGCAATACCTAGAAGCTCTCGTTGAACATTTTGGTTTCCACGGCGTCAGTGAGACCGCCACGACAACTTGATTTTGGAGTGGGTCATTCTTAAACGATGAAATGAGTTTTGCCGCGGCTTTGCGGAAAATCGTCTTACTTGCCCTCGCATGATGGAACACGAGAATCGCCGCTGGGCGCTAGCCGAGATGGCAGAGGCGGGTGTGTCAGACGCGACGCTGATGGCGGTATCAGGCCACATGTGCCGTCGAATGCTGGAGCGTTACAGTCACGTGCGCTGGCCGCGAAACGCACGGTGCTGGATAAGTTGGAAAGCGGTTTGATGGACGGGTAGGGGAGAGTCACCCCTTGGTTGAGAGTATCCATCACATGAACCCCACTATCGGAGCGGCAGCAGGGACGGCATAGTGGAGGGGTGAACAAAGCAGAGCAGAGGCGCGAGTTGTGGCGCCAGAGAATCGCGCAGCAGGAAACGAGCGGCCAGTCGGTGCGCGCATACTGCCGCACGCGAGGTCTGGCGGAGCATGCGTTCTACGGATGGCGGCAACGGCTGCGGAAGCAGACCACACCGGTT
>Ga0157376_10001101_pt1 | contig 17732 bp, 11 predicted proteins | sample M45metaG_FD_121801 | JGI IMG/M metagenome (GOLD analysis project Ga0157376, IMG submission 121801) | Miscanthus rhizosphere microbial communities from Kellogg Biological Station, Michigan, USA - M4-5 metaG | ecosystem: Host-associated > Plants > Roots > Rhizosphere > Soil | place: USA: Michigan... | reverse complement strand
TGCATGCCAGCTCTGACGCTCACTTTCACTCCTCCAATCGTGAAAATGATGTTCCCCGATGGTTTGGTCTCGGCGGTCCTTACTGCTGCGCCGGGGTATGACCTCAGCCAGTGGACCTTGAGCAACACGAAGCTTGGGAACATTTCGCCTGTGAGTGTCGCGCCCTCGAGCGATGGGAAGTCGTATTTCCTGATCTTCAACAAGAGCGCACTTTCGTCTCTGCCATCCGGCACCGCCGTTCCAGTGAGCATTACCGCAAGGCTTGACAGCAATGGCCGGCACGGCACGGCCGCGGCTACTGCGACCGTGAGGATTGTGCGTTAGCGATCGTTCTCCACTCGTGGACGGGGCGATGCGTAGGGGGCAATGACTCCCCGGCATCGCCCGACGACATTAGCTCGAGCGGACATCGTCTGCCATTGTGCAGCCGTGGCGCGACTATCTCAGGATCGTCACCGACGGTCCAGCAACAAAAGGCGTCGCGCGTCCTCCCCGATGCAACGTTCCAGTGATGTTAAAGGCCACGGGCGACCCCGCTCGAACATTGGCGAGATCGGACTTGAGGAACGTCGCCAGATAGAAACTCCCGTCAGTGGACAAGGTACCCGAAATCGCGCCAGCACCATCAGCCCGGGCATCGACCACCGTATAGCCTGTGGGAACTGAGACCGCCACGGTCACTACGCCCCCTACGCCGGTCCGTACGTCCACGAGCGGGCTCAACGGTTTCGCAAATACCGTGGGCAGTTCCATGCCGAAAACCGTCCGCGCGATGAGCGGGATGAGCAGTCTTGCAGCCTTCGCGTGACCTGCCTCGTTCGGGTGAAGACCCGCCCCCGTTTCCGTGTAGTCGACGTTGTTGCCGAGGAGCCAACCAGTCGTATCAATGTAGACAATACGGCTGTCGGCGAGCGCGGTGACTACGCTGCTAACGTCGGCGGCGTGCGTTCCATTGAACGGCCGCATGGCGAGGATCCACGCGTTCGGATACTTCGCACGAATTGTCTGCAGGAACGTTGTATACGGAGGAACGAACATCGCACTTGTGGCGCCTCCGTCGTTGGTGCCTTGATTGACTACGACGACATCCGGGATAAATGCCGGATCGGCTGGCGAGCCCCCGAAATTGAAGCCGAACGATAGTCCGGCCATTGGGACGCTTCCGCCGCCGGCCCTCGTAATACCTTGCGATCCAAATCCCACCTGATTGAAGTTTGCGTCGAATGCCTTGCCGATTAGATACGCGTAATCTCGCGTGCCGTCGTTTCCGGATGGTTCGGCAGTCATAGCCAGGGCCCGCACACCTTGAGTGATGGAATCGCCATAGAACTCCATCTTGATTGCGCCAGGCGACCATCCAAACCATTTCGAAATACCGGGCAGGGGTACAGCTCCGTCATCGAGCAGAAATCCCTGAAATCCGATGCCGGACAGCAGAGGAGGATTCCAGCGGTTGTTGTGCTCGTCCACATCCTTGACCACCAGCTCGACCGTGTGTGAGCCTGCGACTAGCGGAATTGGGGTGAAGTCCACCTGCGTTGTGCCATCCCTGATGATTCGTACGGGCGTTGAGCCATCAATCGATACGTAGATTTCGCATTGATGCTGCGCCGTCAGCGCGCTCGCGACGAATTGCCCGCTCAGGCGCTGCCCCGTAAATCCGAAAAGAATGGACGCTCCCGAATTGTTGGTGGTCGATACCGTTGGCTGCCGATCCCAATGCCCCATGTACTGGATGTTCGGATTGTTCGGCGGAACGAACGTCGCAGCAAACGTCAGCGCCGATGTCGTCACCAATACGGCCGAAACCAGTCGGCTCACCCATGCGGAGAGGCGGTCGGTCATGATTCCTCCTGTGCGTGTGTCATTGAATCGTGCGCTTACGCCGAGGCAAAAACGTCGGTAATGATACAAGAATGAATTGCGGGGTAAACCGGACCAAGGTGTCGTACTGGTATCGAGCCGTTGATCCTCAGCATCTTCAATTGCGGGCAGTCAGGCGGGCCGGTATCGGCATCGAAATGCAGGCTACCGCAGCAACATCCTCGCTTCGAGGCCTTCCAATCCGAATTCAACACCGAGCGACCCACGAAGCGTTGGCCATGAAGACGCCGGCGAGGCGTATTCATCGTCGCCAACACCCTATCGCGGTTTGCCCGAGCTGACCTAGCCCCTGCACGATCGCGATACGCTGGTCACCTCCTGCGGGCGGATCTGCCTGCATCGCAAGAAGATCAACATCTCGACCGTCCTGCCGGTCAGCGCGTGGGCGTCAACGAGGTAGACGAAGGCATCTGGATCGTAAGTTTCATACACTACGATCTCGGCTACATCGACTTGGAGCAGAAAACCCTACAACCCCTCGACAACCCGTTCGGCGCGAGGTTGTTACCTATGTCTTAGGTACGGCCTGTTACCTATGTCTTCGACCGTACATTCGGACCGTACTTGATTATTGCGTTGCGCGGCAAGGATTCGAACCTTTGACCTTCAGGTTAGGAGCCTTACGGCGCCCAGTTAGCAAGCGTAAGCAGCAGCATGAGCAGCAGCCACAGGACCAGCGCACGCCAGACGAGTCCGACCGCACTCGGCAGGAGATCGGCCTCGGGCGTGTCCCCGAGACCGAGATCGGGCCGGACGTGGGGCTCGCCGACCAGCGTGGGGATCGAGCCGCCCACCTGGATGCCGAGCGCTCCGGCGCCGCTCGCGAGCACGATGCCCGCATGCTCGCCTCCCGTTTCGTCAGACCATGACTTCGCCTGCGTGCGCCAGCAAAACGCGGCGTCCTCGAAGTCACCCACGATCGCGAACGACAGCGCCGTGAGCCTCGCCGGGATCCAGTCGAGCAGCCAGAGAAGCGCCCGGGCCGGGCGGCCGAACACCGAGCGTGACAGCGCGATGGGCGTCGTGTCCGCACCTTTGACCTCGCCGCGCCACTCCTGCGCGAGGAGCACGGCAGCGCGATAGAGCACCGCGCCCGCGGGGCCTGGCAGCACGGCGAACCAGAACATGGTCGCGAACACCTGCCGATACGAATCCATGAGGCCGCGCTCGATCGCGAGCTTGGCGATGTCGCCGCTCGACAACTCGCCGGCGGCCACGCCGCGCCACGCGGCAAGCGCGCGCCGCGCGGCATTGAGGTCGTTGGCCTTCAATGCCGCCTCGACGGCCGTGTACGCGTGGCTGAACCGACGGAATCCCATCAGCAGGTAAAGCACGGCCACGTTCCAGACGAGGGCCAGCGGGGGAAGCACGGCGTCGAGCGCAAAGTACACACCGGCGGCGATGAGCACCGGCGGCGCAACCGCTGCAAGCGTTGCGACCGAGCCCTGCTCCGCGCTGCCGCCGTTCAGCTTGCGCTCGAGGGTGCGCGCGTAGCGGACGAAGAGCTGCTCGATCGCCGCACGCCAGCGAAAGGCGCGCCACTGCTCGAGGCCCAGCGCGGCGAGGATCGCGATGACGTTCATCCGCGCAGAAACTCCCGGCTCACGGCCCGGAACAAAGTGGTTCCCGCTTCGCCGAGCCACTCGAACACCACCATCTCGCGGGAGACGATGCGGGCGCCCTCCTGGCGCATTCGAGCAAGCGCGCAGTCGCGATCCGCAGCGTGGCGCGAGCCGACGGCGTCAGCGACCACGTAGACGCTCTTGCCCTCCAGGATGAGCTCGAGCGCGGTCTGCAGCAGGCAGACGTGGGTCTCGATGCCGACCAATACCACCTGCGGGCGGTCGGCGCCCGGCAGAGAGGCCAGGCATCCCGCCGCCACGGCCGAGAAGCGGATCTTCTGCGCGATCGCGCCGTCCGGCAGGAGGTCGCGCACCTCAGTCACGATGCGGCCGAGCCCCTTCGGATATTGCTCGAGCGCTGCCACCGGGACGCCGATTTTCTGAGCCGCCCGAATGAGCCACAGCACGCTCGAAAGCAAGCGCTCGTGATCGGCGATGACCGGCAGGAGCTTCTCCTGCAGATCGACGACGAGGAGTTGCGAGCGCAGTGCGTCGATCAGCACGTTCGCCCGCTCATGTCCTCAACTCCTCCCGGTCGCGGAATTGCTCGAGCGCTTCGGGATTGGCCAGCGCCTCGAGATTGCGCACCGGCATTCCGTGCACGACGTTGCGCACCGCGAGCTCGACGATCTTGTTGCTCTTGGTGCGCGGGATGTCCGTCACCTGCAAGATCTTGGCGGGTACGTGCCGGGGCGTGGTGTTGGCGCGCACGTGCTGCTTGATCCGGTCGATGAGCGCACCATCGAGCGCCGTGCCGTCCTTCAGGCGCACGAACAGGATCACGCGCACGTCGCCCACCTCGCCCGGCGGCCAATCCTGGCCAATCACGAGGCTTTCGACGACCTCGGGCAATTGCTCGACCTGGCGATAGATCTCCGCGGTGCCGATGCGCACCCCGCCCGGGTTGAGCGTCGCATCGGAGCGCCCATGGAAGATCACTCCGCCATGCGCGGTCAGCTCCACGTAGTCGCCGTGACACCAGACGCCGGGAAAGCGCTCGAAGTAGGTGGCGCGGTATTTCGCATCGCTGGGATCGTTCCAGAATCGAACCGGCATCGAGGGGAACGGCGCCGTGCAGACGAGCTCGCCCTTGGTGTGGGTTCCCGCGGGGATAGGCTTGCCGGCGTCATCGTAGACGTCGACCCGCATCCCGAGACCGCGGCATTGGAGCTCGCCCCGCCACACGGGAAGCGTGGGGCAGCCCAGCGCAAAGCAGGAGACGATGTCGGTGCCGCCGGCGATCGACGACAGGCAGAGGTCGTCCTTCACGCACTGGTAGACGTAATCGAAGCTCTCGGGCGCGAGCGGGCTCCCCGTCGAGAGCAAGGTTCGCAATTGCGCGAGCGCGTAATCCTTGCGCGGGACGACGCCGAGCTTCTTCGCGTGATCGATGTACTTGGCCGAGGTCCCGAAGTGTGTGATGCGTTCGGCATCGGCGAAATCCCACAGCACCTTGCCGCGATCGATGAAGGGCGATCCGTCGTAGAGCAATAGCGTAGCGCCCACGCCAAGCCCGGATACGAGCCAGTTCCACATCATCCAGCCGCAGGTCGTGAAATAGAACAGACGGTCACCCGCCTTGAGATCGCCGTGCAGCAGGTGTTCTTTCAGGTGCTGCAGCAGCGTGCCCCCGGCGCCGTGGACGATGCATTTCGGCACGCCCGTCGTTCCCGACGAAAACAGGATGTAGACGGGATGGTCGAACGGCAGGCGGGCGTACTCGATCGGCGCAGGCTCGTCGCGGCCGACGAAGGCATCCCAGGTGATGGCGCCGCGGATGGCCGTGAGATCCTGCGGACCGAGCCCCGTATCCGCGAGGTACGGAATCACGACCACGCGCTCGACCGTGGGCAGGCGGTCGACGATGGCGGCCACCTTCTCGAGGATCGGCAGCGGCTTGCCGTTGTACCAGTAGCCGTCCACGGTGAAGAGCACGCGCGGCTCGATCTGGCCGAAGCGGTCGAGCACGCCCTGGACGCCGAAATCGGGCGAGCACGATGACCACACTGCTCCCAGGCTCGTCGCGCCCAGCATCGCTATGATGGCTTCCGGCATGTTCGGAACGTATGCCGCGATGCGATCTCCCGGAGCGATGCGGATGCGCTTCAGCGCGGTGGCCACCCGCGACGTCGTCGCCACCAATTCCGCGTGCGAGACGCGGCGGACAAGGCGGTCCTCACCGCGAAACACGAGCGAATCGCCCGGGTCGTCGGCCGGGCGGCGCGTCAGCAGATTTTCCGCGAAGTTGAGGCGTGCATCCGGAAACCAGCGCGCGCCCGGCATGAGCGTGGGGTCGACGAGGGTACGCTCGCCGCGCGTTCCGACGACGCCCGCAAAATCCCAGACCTCGCGCCAGAACGCTTCGCTCTCATCGGTCGACCACTTCCAGAGCGTGGCATAGTCGGGAAACGAGCGGCCGGACGCGCGTGCTGCGCGCCGCGCGAATTCGGTGATCTCGGCCCGCGCGATGCGCTCCGGCGAGGGCTGCCACAGCTTGGCGTCAGTGGTCATGACAGTTCTGTCGGAGCGCGTGGGTTGGGAAGTGAGGAGTTCCGGCAGCGGTACGCTGCAGCCGCCCGGAACATCGACCCAGACCATCTTCGCCGCGCCTTCGGCGCCGTCAGCTCGCGGCGCCGAGTATCGCCGGGTGCCGCATTATACAATTCAGCACGCTCCACCGGGCGCAACGACAGGGGATCTCCATCGTGCCACGCGAAGCCATGGAATACGATGTCGTAGTCGTCGGCGGCGGCCCCGCGGGCCTCGCCGCCGCGATCCGCCTGAAGCAGCTCGCCGCAGAGAAAGGGCGCGAGGTCTCGGTCTGCCTCCTCGAAAAGGGCTCGGAGGTCGGCGCCCACATCCTCTCGGGCGCGATCATCGATCCGCGGGCACTGAACGAGCTCCTGCCCGAATGGAAGGCACAGGGAGCCCCGCTGGAGACACCGGTGGCCGAGGACCGCTTCCTGATCCTGACGCCTGACAAGTCGTTCCGGATTCCTGGATGGGCGCTGCCCCGCCTCATGGATAACCACGGCATGTACATCGCGAGTCTCGGCAACGTGTGCCGCTGGCTCGGCCAGCAGGCGGAGGCGCTCGGCGTGGAAATCTATCCCGGCTTCGCGGCGGCGGAAATCCTGTATGACGACAAGGGCGCCGTGCGGGGTGTCGCGACGGGCGACATGGGTATCGCCAAAGATGGCACGCACAAAAGCGAATACCAGCTCGGCATGGAGCTGCACGCGAAGTACACGCTCTTCGCAGAGGGCTGCCGCGGGTCGCTCTCGCAGGAGCTGATGCAGCGCTTCAATCTGCGCGACGGTGTGGACCCACAGAAGTATGGCATCGGCCTCAAGGAGCTGTGGCAGCTCGCTCCCGAGAAGCACCAGAAGGGTCTCGTGCTGCACAGCCAGGGCTGGCCGCTCGACCCGAACACCGGCGGCGGATCATTCGTCTACCACTTCGGCGACGGCTTGGCGTCCGTCGGCTTCGTCGTCCATCTCAACTACGAGAACCCGCACCTCTCGCCGTACGACGAATTCCAGCGGTTCAAGACGCACCCGGCGATTCGCGGCATGTTCGACGGCGGCAAACGTCTCGCCTACGGCGCGCGCGCGATCAACGAGGGCGGCCTGCAATCGGTGCCGAAGCTCGCGTTTCCCGGCGGCGCGCTGATCGGCTGCGCGGCGGGGTTCGTGAACCTGCCGCGGATCAAGGGCTCGCACAATGCGATGAAGACCGGGATGCTGGGCGCCGAAGCGGCGTTCGCGGCGCTCGCCGCGGGGCGGGAGCACGACGAGCTCGCGACGTACGGCGAGGCTTTTCGGAAATCGTGGGTGTACGAGGACCTCTACAAGGTGCGCAACGTGAAGCCGGGGTTGAGCTGGGGCATGTGGGCCGGGACGATCCATGGCGGCATCCATATGTGGCTCAACGATCTTGGCCTCGGCGCGCTCGTGCCGTGGACGCTGCGCCATGACAAGCCGGATCACGCGTCGCTCAAGTCCGCGGCTTCGATGCCGAAGATCGAATATCCGAAGTACGACGGCACGCTGACGTTCGACAAGCTGTCGAGCGTGTTCCTGTCGAACACTAGCCACGAGGAAGACCAGCCTTCGCACCTCAAGCTGCGCGACGCGACCATTCCGGTGACGATCAACCTCGCGCTGTACGACGGCCCCGAGGCGCTCTACTGCCCCGCCGGAGTCTACGAGTTCGTCGATGCTGAAGGCGGTTCAGGCAAACGCCTGCAGATCAACGCGGCGAACTGCGTCCACTGCAAGACCTGCGACATCAAGGATCCGCTGCAGAACATCCACTGGGTGACGCCCGAAGGCGGGGGCGGGCCGAACTATCCGAACATGTAGTCGTTCCTCTGCGGGCCGAAGCGCCTAGGTCGAGGCCGCTCCGCCATTCTGCTGGCGGGCGATTATGGCAAAGGGCGACCAGACGAACTCGGCCTGCTCGTCGAGTGGCTCCTTCAGCTGGATCGCGTACTCGTCCGTACGCAACTGCACCGAAAGGCGATAGCTGGGTGCAAGCCCGAGAACCGGCAAGACCAGCGTTCTCATCGGCAGCGACGGATCCTTCGCGCTCGCCGACAGGTAGAGTGCGGCGAAACGAGATGACGTGCCGCCGGGACGGCTGCCGGCCTCCGCTTCCAAATCACGAACGACGAGGATGACCCGCCGCGGCTCGCGGCCGAGAAACTCGACGCCGATCTCGACCCGTTTTCCGGCCAGCCTTTTCTTGACGCGGCGCACGACTCCCAGCGTCCACGGCGACCCAGCTTCTTCGCGGAGCGCAATCAACGCACCCGGCACGATCGGATTTGAACTGAGGGTGGGCCCGTGCAACCGGCAACCTGAATCGCTGCGATCCACCATCGTGAGCGGGGGGTGGGCCGCGTCGATCGCATGGGTCGGCGACCGCCGCGTCAAGGTGCTTGCGCCGTCGACGGAAATGCCTATGCGGCCTTCCGACGACCTGCCGAGTGCCATGATTGCTTCGTTCTTGCCCATTACCGCGGTTCGCGGCGCCTCGATCACACCCTCCGCTTCCCTGCGGAGCGTGCCCAGGATCTGGGACATCCCGACCGCTACTTCGACCGTCAACGCCGTCGGTTTCCGATCACCGCAGCGCGCGATCACCGGACGCTCGGCTGCGCATATGAGGTTGAGCTTGGTCAGGACCCTTCGCCGCTGGCCGTATCCCAACGGGAGACCCTCGACCGGACGGTCCGAGGCCTCGCGAAGCGAAGCGAATTCTTCCCGCATCGACTTCAGTACCGGAGCCATATCGAGGCAGAGGCAGGGGCTCACCGAGCCGGAGATCGATCGCGTGAGCCCCGCGTCCCCGTCCGGATCAACGATGAATCCGTGGTCGGCGATTTGGGCCGTCCGCAATTCCAGCCTCGTGGACCGGGACCAGCGGGGAATGCCCTGGCTTACCCATAGTGCGTCATGGGGCGGGAAATGCCCGCCGTTCATGAGATCCTGCAACAGAACGTGGACGTATTCGCGCTCCAGCGTAGTGTCCGCCGCGTGGTACGAATGGCAGCGGTTGACCGGAAGCTCGTGGCCGGTGAGCTCGTGCGATTCCACGAACTTGTACGCATCGTGCAGTTCCGTCCACGAGAATCGCGTGAACTGCTCGTCGGCGAACGGCCGGAGCAATAACTCGACCTGGCGGTGCTGAAAGAAGCGCAAGGTTATGTTGGCCAGGTACACGTCCCAGCCCTGAAACTTTGTGTTGTCGCGCATGGACCGAATGAATTGTCCGTGGGCCCGGCCGAACGAACGGGAAAGCTCGAAGGCCGCCTGCCAGGACCGCGGCTCAAACGAGGAAGCCGGCGCGTTTTCGGACACCTGGTTCAGCAGTAGCATATCGACGATTGTCCGTGCCCGCTGATCGAGCGCCAGTAGCGCACGCAGCCGGTCCACAGCGAAGGCTGCCCGCGGGACATGCTCGCCAAGCGCTGCACACACCTTTTTTTGCGCTGCGATCAGGTCGTCTCGCGGCAGCGCCCGATAAAACGCCTCCGCCGCCACCACATCAAATAGCGGATCGGTTGTCTCGTGGCCTACAGAAGTCAGAAAGCGGAACACCCGGACGCGAGCCTTGTATTGAGCCATCAACGCAAAGCACACGCCGTGCCATGACCCGCCGGGATCGGTGTAGGCGACAGCAATCGGCTGCCGCAAGCGTTTCGTGCCGCGCCAGGAGCTTCACGGCGATCTCGGGCTCAATGCCATTACGCGCGCGAGCCGTCGGCGCGTGCCCGCGACCCGGAACTCCGCGACGACGCCGCGGAGTCTTGCGCCTTCGTCTCGGACGGCGCGTGCGATGCTTGCAGCTTCCCCCGCGACTCGTGCAACGACGCGAGCCAGACGTGCAATACCGCGATGAGGTAGAGGAACGCGGGTACGAACCACAGGTTCTGGACGAGCGGAATCAGCGGGACTCCGGTCAGCACGACCGCGAACGGACCGTGCGCGAAGAGCCAGCGATCCGCCTTCCATGCAAGGAGCACGACGAAGGCCGCGTGGACCGCGAGCGCGACTACGCCGGGAACAAGATACGGATTGGCGCCGCAGAACGACAGCACGCTTGCGGGCGCCGCGAAGTCGTGGCCCGAAGAGAGCCCTGCGGCGATGCCGCTCCATAGCAGGACAAAGCCGCCGAAGTAGATGATGACCATCGACCGCGGCGCAGGCTTCCATCTATGCATGGCAGGCCCTCACCTGTTGCGACACGCGCCAGCAAGATAAGTCATTTCGCGCGACTTGCAAACTCTGAGCGCCAAGCCCCCAATGTCCAGAGAAAACCTGCGCAGTCCTGTACCGGGGTGCGCATGGATGCGCCGGCTTGCTCAGAGAGTCTTGAGGTACTCGACTAGCGCGTCCTTTTCGCTCGCGGAAAGCGACGTTCCGAACTCGTGGCCTTGATTGCCATTGGCTTTCTGTCCGACGTCGAGCTTGCTGCCAAGCCGCTCCGCCTCGGCGCCTTCGGTGACGAAGCCCACTTTGACCGGATCGTACACGTCGTAGCCGCGATAGAACGTCGTCGGCCGGCTCGCCGCCGGCTCGAGGAGATCGCGTAAGCTCGGCACGGAACCGTTGTGCAGATAGGGCGCGCGCAGCCAGATGCCGTCGAGGAACGCCGCGATGTAGCCATCGAGGGTGGCCTCGACCAGCCCCTTGCGCTGGATCCCCATGTCCGTCACCACCTTGTTCGCGATCACCGCCGCATTCTTGTTCCAGGAATCGAGACGGTTGCGGTCGGTGCCGATTTCCACCAGCGGGATGGGGGTGCCCGTCCGTGCGCTGGAGTGGCACGTGGCGCAGTTCTTCGCGAAGATCTCCTTGCCGATTTCCGCGCGCGCCGCATCGATCGGAAAGGGATATTTCGGCGCGGGCAGCTTGGTCAGATATTCGTGCAGCCACGCCACCTCGTCGAGAAATTCCTGCTTGTGCGCAGGCGGCGCGCCGAGCAGGCCGAGCGCGGAATCGATGATGACCGAGTACGCGTCGTGGCTGTCGCCGGCGAAGTTCATGAACATGCCCTGGTCCGCGCGGTATTTCTGCAGGTTCCAGATCGAAGGCATGTCGGTCGGGCCGAACGTGTCGTCCATCGGCTGCTTCACCATGAAATACTTGGTGAGGTTCATCGCGTCATCGCGGCCGCGGCCCCAGTCGGGAAAATCCTTGCGGTAGATCCAGGCGAACTGGGCCTCGCGCTCGATCAGGCGCTTCTTGGTGATCGGAATGACGAAGAACCGGTACAGGAGCTTGTCGATCACATCGAGCTTCGTGACGAGGTTGATCTCGCTCATCAGGTTGTCCGCGTTGAACCGCGGATCCTTGGCACAGTCGATCAGGAACCGGAAGAACCCCTCGACATTGGTCGTGTGACCCGGACTGGCGACGACGAAAATCGGCGCTTCGTCCGGCTTGGCGCGGTACGTCGCCGTGTGGCAGACGGCGCAGTTGTTGGCAACGCGCGGAAAACCGATGGTCTTCTTGGTGAAGCCGACCGGCAGCTCCTGCCCCTGCTCCCACGGGACGCCGAGCGCCGCGTAGCCGCCGGGACCCGGCAGCTTTTCCGGGAACATCCGCGGCAGCACATAGAAGATCCAGTACGGAATTCCGGCGTCGTTTTCCGCGCCGAGGGAGCCGTACTTGAACCGCATCTCCGGGGTGGCCCGCACCCAGTCGGGCTGCGGATGCTCACGAAACCCGCGATCCCACGCCACGTAGGCGCCCACGGCGCCGACGAGAAGCAGGAGGAGCAGAAAAACTTTGAACGCGCCGAGGGTGCGCCCCGATTCATAGCGTGCAGCCATGGCGTGTCTCCGCTCAGAAGGTCTTGAGAAATTCGAGCAGGGCGGACTTGTCATCCGCGCTCAACTCGGTGCCGTAAGCCTTGCCCTCGTGTCCGACATTGGTGTTGCCGTCGATGCGGGTATCGAATTCGAAGTAGAGCTTGCCGTCCTCCTCCGCGACATTCGACACGAAGCCGACGCGCACCGGGTCGTACAGAGTGTTACCACGGTAGAACACCTTGGGGCGCATCTCTGCCGGCTCCAGCAGGTCGCGCAAGGTGGGCACCGACCCGTTGTGCAGATAGGGGGCGCGCAGCCACAGACCGTCGAGCGGCATGTTGGCATAGCCGAACGTCTTGCGAAAATGCGTGAAGCGCCAGGGATACCCGGCGTACAGCGTGCCCTGGTTCACCGCAAGCTCGGGCGTGTACGAATCGAGTCGGCGCCGATCCGTTGCGATCCCGGCAATCGGGGTGACCTTGCCGACGTATGCGCCGCCGAAGTCGCTCCCGCTCGCCCCGTGGCATTCTGCACAGAATTGCTTGTAGAGAGCGCCCCCTTTGGCCGACTGCTCGGCATTGACCGGAAAAGGAAACGCCGGCGGCTTCGCCTCGAGCAGCCAGTCTTCGACCCGCTTGATGCGTTCGACGTCGATCGTGGGAGGTGTGGTCCCGGTGCCGAACGCGGCGCTCTTGTTGCGTTCTTCGACCAGCGAGTTGTTGCCGTCCCAATGCAGGTTCATGCCCTGGCGCGGCTTCTGGTTCCAGATCGACGGAAAGTCGGCCGGTGCCGACATCTCCTGCGCCGGGAGATTGTCCATCGGAAAGTTGAAGATCACCTTCGCGGAGTTGAACGTGTCCACACGGCCCGGACCCCACTCCTGCTGCCGGTTTATCCAGTCGAAGCGCCCCGCCAGCGTCAGCACCCGCTCGCGCATGATGGCGATCGCCACTGGATAGACGACGATCCGGTCGAGCAAATCGAGGTTGGCGTCGAGGCGGTCGATCTCCGCCATCACGTATTCCTTGCGGAACCGCGGGTCCGCCGCGCAGGCGAAGAAGAATTTCTGGAACTTCATGATGTCGAAGTTGTTCGCCGGCATGCCGGTCACGACCATGGGCGGCTTGTTCTTTTCCGTGCGCACCGTGCTCGAATGGCAGACGGCGCAATTGAGAAACACCCGGTCCACCCCCTGATAGCGACGCTTGGACGTGCCGACCGGAACATCCTTGCCCGGCTCGAAGGTCATGCCCAGGGATTCGTACCCTGGACCCGGCAAATGCTCGGCGCACACCTGCGGCAGCGCCCGCCAGATCCAGTACGGAAAGCCCATCTCGTGCTCGCCCCCGGTGGACCCGTACTTGAAATGCTCTTCGGCGCTCGCGTAGTCGACGGGGGTATCGCCGCCGAAGCGCTGGAACAGATAGATTCCGAGGAGGAACACCGGGACGAGGATGAGGGCGAGAAGAGCAAGAAAGCGGCCGCGCCACCTCGCGGCTCGTTGCGCATCGCTCTGTCGGTCCATGGCGTTCCCCTTACCGGTCGACTGTTGCGTTATGTCGCGAAAGCTTTGGATCGGGCGGGAGCTGCGGCAGTGTCGCCGCGGAACCGTCCGGCAAGCATGCGCGCAGTGTCTCGTAGCTCTGGCGCAGGAGCGCCTCGCCTCCCTCGGCGCTTCCCGTTTCGGCGCGCAGCCTCTCCCTCACCGAGAGGAGAAGGCCGGACAGCGCGCCGCCGTCGCGCCACGCGGCGTCGCCGAGCTTGAAGCGGCGCAGCGCGATATCCGGCGGCATCGGGGTCTTGGCGCGGGCTTCCGGCCCGCGGCGCCACATGCTCAGTCGAAAGTAGATGCGCGGCGCGCAATGCTTGAGCTTGGCCTCCACTTCGTCGGCGTCACCGAGGAGAAAATTCGGCGGGGCCCGTTCCGAGCCCAGATGGCATTCCGCACAGTAGCGATAGAATCCCGCGTGCGACGCGGCCACCGCGGACTTGAAACCGTCGCCGGTGGATGCGTCGGGATTCTCGACGCGCTCGGCACGCGGGGGCGGCATCCCAAAAACGTCGACACAGCACCAGGCGCCAGCCGAAGCACCCACGCGCGCCAGCAGCGCCGGCATCAGCCGGGCGCGGCTGAAGGCCATGGCATCGAAACCGTCGAACTTCCGCGCGAGGCCGTCGCGCGCCAGTTCGTCGATCGCGTTCCGCGCGGCGGCGAAGTCGTCGAGCCCGACCACGCTCACGACCCCATCGCGATCGCCCCAGCGCAATTCGATGCGCTCGAGCGCGTTGCCGTCCGCGCCGCGTGCGCGCAGCGGGCCGCGCATGGGCGTGACGAGCGCCACACGCTGTGCGCCGCGCGCATCGAGACGCCGCGCGTCGAGATCGAGGTCGCGCAGGGGCGGCTGGCCGTCGATCTCCAGGCGATCGATCGCCCCGCGCGATAGCGAGTTGCCGACCACGAACAATCGGCCTTCCAGCGATACGCCGGGCAGAGTGGCCGTCGGCGACGATGTGCAGCGGAATTCGACGCGCTGGCGGCCGTCTGCGGGCAGCGCAGGCTGGACCCTGCAGGTGCCTCGGTAGGTCCGACGTGCGGCGCCGAGAGCCTCCGCTTGCTTGAGCAACGCATTGTCGAGATGCCGCACATCCGGCTCGGCGATGAAAGCGGATAGACCGGCGACAAGACGCGCCACGTCGTCTGGCTCGCCGACCCGCCAGACTTCCAGCGGCGGACGCGGCAGCAGAGGATCGAAGGCGGCGGCGACATGCGCAAGCTGCGCGCCATCGCGAAAGGCGATCGCGGATGACACCGGCGTCTCGCTCGGCAAAGGGTTGCGATTCGGAAGATCGGGATTGCCGAGCGCGAGTCCGCCCGGCCATTGCCGGCGCACGGTCTCCGTCACCCGGCCCGCGACCTTGTCGCGATACGACGCGTCGGCGCGGTCGAATTGCTGCTGTCCCGAGAGCCGATACTGGAGGAGCGCCGCGAACAATCCGGCGCGGCAGGTAACCGCGGGCTCGTCGTTGCCGCCGCAGCCGTCTTTCCAGAGCAGTTGCTGCACCGCGAACCGGTTGGCGCGCAGCGCCGCATCGTCGATGGCGTTGGGCACATCGATGCCGCGGTCGACCGGAATGCCATGGAAATCCCTGTGCTGAGCCGCGAGCAGCGCCGCCACGCGGGGATTCGCATTGGTCTCGTCCCAGATGGCGCGGGAAAAAATCGGCGCGGCATTCTGGTGGCAGGCGACGCACAACGTCCGGTTGGCATACATGACCCGCGGCGTGCCGCCCGCGCGATAGTCGGTGACGATCTGAAATTCGAAGCGGCCTGCGTCCTCGTTATAGCTGATGACTTCGAGCAGGTTCGCCTTTTCCTGGTACCCGAGATAAAGGCGGTCCTTGAGGTACAGATCGCCGGGCCTCTCCGGCTCCGCGTCGACGGCGACCACGGCGCGCGGATAGGCGAAAAAATCGGGCGCGGCGGAGTTCCGCTGCAGGGAGCGGCCGAGCGGAATGAGCACTGCCTTCGCATCCTTGGTGCGCGAATCGCGTCCCATCCGCGCGTCCAACTGGTGAAGCAGCGCCGCGAAGGGAAACGCGACGACCTGCACGCGTTCGCCGCCTCGCGCCTCATTCACCAGGAAATCGAACAACGAGCGGCCACGCGCTGGCAGGTCATCCCCCGGGACGCCCGGGTCGACCACCCAGTGCGCTTCGGCGCGATCGCCGATGCCTGCCGCGTTGGCCGAAACGACGGGCGCGGGTCCGGCGGTGCTATCTGACGCATGACTGGTTGCGTTCATGGAGCCAGGCGCAAGCAGTACCGCCAGGAGAATGAGCGCCGCCGGGCCGCCGGCATTGGACAATGAGGGCGCTCGCCCTCCTGGGGGGGAACGGCGCGCGGCGCCGATCGGGGGGGAGCATGCAAATAGCGCCGATTTGCGCCGCGTCTTCATCGCCGGGAGCGCGCCGCTTCGACGTCACCGGTTTGCGTAGGCACGCGCCTGAGTTCCCGTCCAGCAATCTTCGTTCACCTGCCCGGTCTGCAGAAACGCCGCGCCGTCCTTCTCGGCGATGGCCTTGTTGTACAGCGTGAAATTCAGGCCGAACACGCGGTCGAGATACGCGCGGCCGAGATAGAAGCCGGGGCGCACCATGCGAATCTCGTCGCGCACGCGTATTCCGCGCCGCCCGGCAAGAAAATCGGGCTTCTCCTGATAACCGGGAATCTCCTCGGTGAAGAAGTAGTCGATGATGATGGATTCGCGCCGGGAGTCGAACAGGCTCTGGCCGCAATAGAGCTTGGCGGGAAACAGGAGCCACGCATCCTTGCCGTTGACGGAGAGCTTCTTCGGCTCGCCTTCGACCAGACCCAACTTCTTCAGGGCGCTCAGGTCATCGATCCGGTTGCGCAGCACGCGCTCCTCGCGAAAGAACACCTTGCCCTGCCACAGGGTTTCGCCCACCGCATCGAGCTCGATGCCTTTGAGGTGAAGCGCCGCTCCGGTAAGGCCCCCCATGATCTCGGCGGCGCGGAACTTGCCGCTCGTCCCGCGCGGAAACAGGATGCCCCCGTCGAAGGGCCCGTTCGGGATCGGGCCTGCCGACAGTCGCGCATAGATCTGGTCGATCTGCTCCTGGCCGAGCGCGGCGAGATTCTCCGGCGTGATCTTCGCGAGATCCGCGGGCAGCAGCGGATACTTGTACTCGACCTCGGCCAAGTCCATCTTCAGCCGATAGTCGGCATTGTCCGGCGCGAACTTGATGTCCGGCGGGCGCGGCTTGAACCAGTCGCACCCGGCGACGAGGACACTCAGCACTACGCACGCGATCCATAAGCTTGCTCGCATGGTCCTCTCCACTACAAGGTCGCGAGAAACGCGATCAGCGCTTTCTTGTCCGCCTCGGGCAGATCTTCGCCGAACCGGTGACCGTCGTTCTCCACTGTCTGCGTGCATGTCTCGTAGTTTTTCTGGATGAAGGCCGATCGCTCTTTCAGGACGTCGACGAACCGCGCCGGGTTTTTCTGCACGTCGTCGGCGATGGCCAGGAGCTCGGGGATCAATTCCTTCTTGCCGGCCGCCTCGAGCCGCGCCGGATCGCGCTTCGCGAGGAAGAGGTCGTCGATGAACTGCTTGTGCTCGAAGCCATTGAGGAGACCGGCGGAGCTGCCCTTCGGCATCGTCACGACGCCGGTCCCGATCAGGGCCTTTTCCGTCTTGCCATCCCAATTGCGGATGCCGATGTCGACGACCACGTCGTAGTCGGTGAGCGTCTGCTTTATGCCCCGCTCCTTCGGGTGCAGGAGCTCGTGCATCGACCGCTTGTAGAGGTCGAAGCGGCCGGCGACACTCGGGTCGTAGGCCGTGCATTGCGGCTGGGGATCGACGAGCTTGCCTGAGGCATCAACGTAGCGAGCGCGGAAGAAATCGTTCTCCGCGTTCTTCGGCTTGCCGCACACCTCGGGACCGATGGCGTTGTTGTGCATGAACGGCGCCGTCGCCCACACATTGAGCAGCGAAATGTTGCGGTAGTAGCCGCGGCCGTTGTCCTTGTTTTCGGTGCGCTCGGGAATGTCCGCGACCACGGGCCTGCCGCGCAGGGTTTCCGAACCGTATTCGGAATAGAGATGGCCGGCGACATGATTGGAGTGCAGCGCGCGGCAGCGGAACGTGCCCACCTCGGTCGCCGGCGTGCACGCGTCGTTGCCCAGGAAATCCTTGCGCACCTTGCGCGGGTGGTCTTCCGCCACGGCGTAGAACTCCCGCGTCTTGAACGAGTCGGCCGGCGTGTCCGGAAGGCTCGAATGACACCGCGCACAGTTTTCGGCGAAGAGCACCCTGCCCCGTCGCACCGCGTCCGGGCCGAATTCGCGATCGAGATCGGCGATCAAGTCCTGCCGCGTG
>Ga0157376_10001097_pt1 | contig 17761 bp, 16 predicted proteins | sample M45metaG_FD_121801 | JGI IMG/M metagenome (GOLD analysis project Ga0157376, IMG submission 121801) | Miscanthus rhizosphere microbial communities from Kellogg Biological Station, Michigan, USA - M4-5 metaG | ecosystem: Host-associated > Plants > Roots > Rhizosphere > Soil | place: USA: Michigan... | reverse complement strand
GCGCAGAAGAAGGCCGACGCCGCCGCAGCGGTTGACGAACAGTTCAAAAAAGCCTGGAAAGACGCGGACATAACGCTGACGGCGTCCGCCTTCTGACGTCCGGCCGTTGGCAGCCATGGCTCCTGCGGTTGTCCGTTTTCGCCATAAAAGTAGCAAATCCGCCACTGCCTTTGTTAGGCTTCGAGGCGCAAAGTGCATGGCGTGAGCAGTAGCAGCGAGATGGCGTAGTCCACGCCAAGAGTTCGTTTCTCGCTGGTAGCGCTGCCACCCCGCCAAGACGCCGGGATTGTCAGTCTGCTCAGGTTTGTTACTGGAGATGCCACCATGCTCAAGCACTCATTGATCGCCTTGTTCACTTCCGCGGCAATTGGTGCGGGTTCGCTTGCCGCCGCCACACCGACCTACGAGCCGCTGTACATTTTCGATGGCCAGTACACGGCGACGTTGAAACAGCATTCGCATCGCTGGCAGTTGCAGCCGTTGCGCGGCGACGAAGTCGAGGTCAGCGATCATGCGAAGGATTGCGGCAGCCCGAAGCCGATCCCGAATGGGTTGTGGATCGTCAGCCAGGACGCCGAAGGCAGACCCCAACTCGTCGCTCCATCGGTAACGGCTCTCCCGGCCGGATTCCCGCAACACGTCGCGCTGCGGGCGTGCGGCGAGAAGGCCGACGGCGATCTCGCGTTGTTCGTGCCGGCTGTGGCCTTGAACTGGATCAATGCGAATGTCGGTTCCGTGTTGATAGATGACTAGGTTGATCGACGACAGGCTGATCCCGATGACCAGAAAGACGTTCCGACTTGGATTGATGGCGCTCGACGGCTGCATGCTGTCGAGCCTTTCAGGTCCCGCCGACGCGTTGCGCGTCGCGCAGACGCTGGCCGAAATCCGCTCGCCGAACGATGCGCCGAAGTTCGAGAGCGTCGTCTTCAGCGCGCGCAACGCCAAGCGCGTGCGCAGCGAGTCCGGAATCGAGATCAGCGATATCAAGCCGCTCGGACGCGATCAGCAATTCGATCTTGTCCTCGTGCCGGGCATCAACCACCACCGACCGGGCGAATTGTGGCAACGGCGCGCGGAGTTCGAACCCGAGTTCGCCGCCCTGCGCGCATTTCACCTTCGTGGCACGCGCATCGCTGCAACCTGCAGCGGCACGTACCTGCTCGGCATGGCTGGCCTGCTCGATGGCCGCCGCGCGACGACCAGCTGGTGGATGGCGAGCTCGTTCCGGCGCCACTTCCCCGCGGTGCGGCTCGAAGAACAGGCGCTGATGCTAGAAGATGGCAACATCATCACGACCGGAGCGTCGACCGCCGTGTTCACGCTCGTGGTCCGGTTGATTGCGGAATTCGCCGGCGAAGAACTCGCGCAGCAGACCAGCCGCATGATGCTGCTCGATACCGAGCGCCAGAGTCAGGCGCCCTATGTCAGTCAGGCGCTGCTGGAAAAGCCGCGCCATTCGCTGGCCGAGAAGATCACGCACTTCCTCGACAAGGAGCTGCACAACCAGATCAGCGTGTCGCGGCTGGCCTCGCACTGCGGCACGAGCGAGCGCAGCCTTCTGCGTCATTTCCACGCGCATTTCGGCTCGACCCCGCTCGGCTACATCCAGCATCTGCGCGTCGAACGCGCCAAGGCATTGCTGGAGGCGACGCAATTGAGCTTCGACGAGGTAGTCGAGCGCTGCGGTTACAGCGACGTGCCGAGCTTCCGCAAGTTGTTCAAACGCGAGACCTCGCTGACACCAGGCGACTACCGCGAACGCTTCCGCCTGCGCGCGCGTTGAGCGGTCATTGCGTGTTCCGCGGCATCGTCACTCGTTGACGATGCCGCGTATCGGCAGCGCGAGGCGATCGCCCGGGTCGTGGTCGAGGCGGACGCGGATGTTCTCGCCCTGGTACGCATAGACGACGTCATATACCGGAGCCGCGCCGGCTGGCTGGTCGACCATGTGGCACCGTTTGACCACGTGGGTCACCGTGTCGTTGCTCTGGTGGTTTTTCTGGACTTCCTTGCCGACGACACCGCCGCCAACGGCACCACCGACGGTCGCAAGCGTCTTGCCTCTGCCACCACCGAACTGATTGCCAATAACGCCGCCGGCAATTGCGCCAATGACGGTGCCGGCAACCTGATGCTGATCGTTCGGCTTGCGTTGTTCGGTCACGGTCTCGTTCGTGCACACCTGATGCGGTCCCGTCACCGCCATCACGCTGACGACGCGCGCGTACTGGGCGTCGGGGTCGGCGCCTTCGGATGCGACCGTCGCAGTGCTTTCACTGACCTGGGTGGCGGAGCCCGGCGGCGTCTGCGGCGGCTGATTTGCGGACTGTTGCGAATCGGATGAGCCGAGCAGTTCGGCGACCGTTGCGTCGTTCTGCGGGGACGGTGTCGTCGCATTCGCTGAAGCCGGCGGCGTCTGCGTCCCGGCGCTGGCGTTGGGGGCGCCCGACTTGTCGCCACACGCGGAAAGCAGCGCCACCAGAACGCACAGTGCGCACTGACGCCACGAATCAATTTTGAAACGAGCCATGGCAGTCTCCTTGCTGTCTGACCCATTGATGCTACGCGCTGAATTTGTACGCTGGCTGAAGGGCAGCATTGTGAGACGCTTGACAGTCACGCGATCACGTCGTTCCTGGCTCGCCTAACGGCCACTGCTCCAGTACTTCATGCTGTGTCGCTGCGCCGTGACTTTCGACCAGCGCGAAGTCCTGGACACGCCACGCAATCGTCGGAATCTCAATCGGCTCGTTCAGGCGTCCATCGACATACGCGATCGTGACGTGCGGCGTGAAGCGCTGCTCGAGCCACTCCGCTAGACCCGCTTCGGCAAGAGCGTCTCCCAGTTTTGCGCGCAGCCTTTCAAGCGAACAGTCCGAACCCGACGAGCAGCGCACGACGCACGGCGATTGCCGGCGCGCGCCGAACGTCTCGACGCGTTCGAGCTCGATTTCGAACGGCGAGAGCCGCACCTGCCGCGCGGCGATGCGAGCACGATCGATCAGACTCGCGGGTCGTTCAACGTGGTTGCCGAGAAAATGCAGCGTGAGGTGGTGCTTCGACGCTTGCACCCAGCGGCCACGCACGCGCTCGCTCGCCCTGATCGCCGCGGCGGCGATTTCGATTCGACGCGCCACGTCTGCATCGGGACGAAGCGCGAAGAACAGGCGGTGAATCGGCTCGGACATGCTCTTGAGTCGCGGAGGCAAAGGATTCCGCGAACGGCTGGACGACGGCCCTTCCAAGCCGCTAAGGCTGGGACGCGACCTTATCCGCGTCTGCCGAATCGGCGACCAGCGTAGCCAGGAACGTCGACACGCGATTGCGGCCCTCGCGCTTGGCGCGATACAGCGCGCTGTCGGCGTGAATCAGCATCTGGCGCAGGTCGTATCCGGTTTCGATCGTCGTCGTGACGCCGAAGCTGGCCGATACGTCGAAGTCGATTCCGGTTTGCGAGCGCGTCAGGCCAGCGATCGCGACACGCAGCAGTTCCGCGCGCTGCAACGCCGTGTCGAGACCGCAGTCGGGCAGCAGGATGCCGAACTCCTCACCACCCAGACGCCCAAAGATGTCGTTCCCCCGCATGTGAACCTGGAGCACGCCGACGGCACTTTGCAGCACGACATCTCCGGCGACGTGCCCGTGGGTATCGTTGACGGCCTTGAAGTTGTCGAAGTCGACCAGAATCATGCAGGCCTCGCGCCCCGACCTGCTGCAGTGATCGAGCACGGCCTTGGCTTCGTCCATGAAATGCTGGCGATTGAGGATTCCGGTCAGTCCGTCGCGGCGGGCGAGTTTCTGGAAGCGCATTTGCGAGCGCTTGGTGCGGTAAGCCCAAAATACGATGAATCCGAGCACGCTTCCCAGAAGCAACAGGTATAAGCGTTCCGTTTCCTCGGACTTTTCCGCGACCTGCTGTTGCAACTGCAGCACCTGATTCGTTTCGGTCAGTGCCTCGATCTGGTGCTTCTTGTCCATGACCTGCTGATTGACGATCTGGTAGGCCAGCGTCTTGGCCGTCGTGTCGGTCAGATAGCCCTTGTCGGCGGCCGCATATTTTTCATGATAGGCAAGTGCGGCCGCGGAGTCGCCCGCCTTCTTGGCCACTTCGTACAGCACCTGATAGGCGTCCACCACCGGCTTGATCACGTCGTTCTTCGTGCTCTCGTCGATCGCGCGTTGCGCGTACTGCCGGGCCTGCGTGAAATCGCCGACCTTCAGGTAGGCCTTGGCCAGAATCGAGTCGAACTCGGCCATCAACACGGCATAGTGCGTGCGCCGCGCTTCCTCGTAGTTGGCCTGCACCAGTTTTATTGCGTCTTCCGCCCGGCCCTTGTCGACGGCGAGCCCGGCCACGAAGCTTCTCATCCGGTTTGCGAACATCGGCTCGCTGGCCTTGCCGCACGCGTCGATGCCTTTCGTGACCAAATCGTCATTGACGCGCAGCTTGTCGCCCCGGTACAAGGATTCGACCTTCAGCGAGATCGCCTTGCACACGCCGGCATCCTCGCTTTCCTCGGCAATCCATCGGTCCGCATAATTGGCCGCCAGGTCGTACTGGCCCGCTTGCGTGTTGAGCTGGGCCGCCACGGCAAACCCGAGCATGCGCGTGCCCCTGTCGGGCACGTGCGGTTGCAGTTCCAGCGTCTGGTTCAGGCGCCGGTAGGCCTCTTCGTAATGACCCGCAAACCCCAGCGCATTGGTAAGGGTAACATCGGCGCGAAAGCGCAATGTGACGTCTTCCGACGACTCGTCCGCGATCGCCTTCAATGGCGGAATCGCCAGTTCGTAGTCGCGGTCGAACGTCGCGCGCCAGCCCCGCAGATAACGCACATGCGCCTGCTGATTCGGGTCCAGTGATTCGTACTTGCCGTCCAGCCGCTTGAGCAAAGCGACGAACCGCGAATAGTCGGAAGTCTTGATGTCGTCGGCAGTCTTTATCAACTGCCCCACGTCATCGTCGGGAGCGGCCGTGGCGGCCGCGCCCGAGAGCAGCGCGAATGCCAGACAGGTCCCGCCCAGCAACGAACGCAATCGGTACGGAACGCCGCGGCGCAAACCAGTCCTTCGTTGCGTATCCAGCCGCGCTCTCATGCTGATTGAATCGCTCGCGGCGGTCCGCGTCTCCGCTATTTCTTGCCCTTGCCCGGAGTTTTCTTCGCGGGTTTCTTGGCAGGCGCTTTGCCCGGCTTCTTCGGTGGCGCCTTGGTTGGCTTCTTCTCCGGCACCTTCACTGGGAAGACCGAGCAGTAGATACGGTTCTGGGTATCCAGCAAAGCGTGGATCTCCACGACATCACGATCCAGAATCGCTGTCCGGAGAGATGGCTCCAATTGCGAATGTTTCAGTGCGTCTTTCAGTTCGCCGCGCTTGGCGTGGCGCAATTCCGGGTTCTGCCCGACGATCTCAAAAAACCTGATTACGTTCGACATTGCCTTGCCCCTTAAGTTGGCCGAAACGCGCCGCATGCAGCCTTCTGATGCGGCGAACGCATTACGCTCCCTCTCTCCTCGCCGAACGACCGCTCGACGAATCCGTTCCGTGCATCGGTACGAGCCGCGCGATATTGCACCCAAATGCAGTCGATCGGCAACGACCGCCGCCTTTCCGCTTGTCGAATTCTCTTAAGCACTGCCGGCGCGATCAAGTTCGGCGAGGCGCTTGAGCATTTTGCGGTTGACCTGGGGATCCCCGACAGGAGGAATGACAAGGGTATCCGCCAGGTCGATCTCCGCATCCGGCAGCCGGGAAAGAGGCATGCGCACGATCCGCGGCTCCTGGATCGGCAGCGTCGCGGCACGATAGACGATGACCTCGTGGTCTGACGGGTAATCGCGCGCGAGCAGTCCCACGAGGAGCCGGCGATAGGCGCCGCCGGTCGAGAAGCGCGCGAGAGACTGATCGCCAGTTATGCCGATCTGCCACAAGATGAGGTAGGCACATGCATCGATGCGGCGCTTGTAGAAGAGGAACTGACTGGCCTCGTAGTGCTGGCACCCGGCCGTGCCGGGATCGATGCCGAGATCGGCATACAGGCAGTCCTCGGCCGAGATGCCCGGCTCCATATGCGCCCGATAGCCTTCAGCCCGCGCGATCCGGATGGCCTCGTGCGGCGGCCAGGCAAATACACCGGGGTGACCGTAGAAAGCGCCACAGACCTTTTTGCCGGCGCGCACTTCGACGAGCATTACTTCGACCATCTCCCGATAAGTTTCGGCGCGCGACTTGCCGTCGCGATAGAGCGGCTGCAGGCTGCGCACGTCGCGGTTCATCTGCTTGATCCACAACTCGACGATCGCATCGGACACCGCGACAAACACGACGTCGGCATTCTCGATGTAACTCCGGGCGAGTGGGCCGATGTGCGAACCGAGCGTCATCCCGACGCCGACGCATGCCAGGCTCCCCTTGCGCTTGATTGCGGCCTTCACACGCTTCAATGGAGCGTTCCCTGCGATGTGGTTTGCGGGTGCGCCAGCGCCGCCGCCACTTCTTCCGCGACGTTAACCGTGAACGCCTCGACGCGATTGCGACCGTTGCGTTTCGCAAGATACAGCGCGCTGTCCGCATGGATCAGCATCTGCCGCAGGTCGTATCCGGCCTCACGCCCCGACGCGACGCCGAAACTTGCCGAGACATCGAAGCCGATGCCGGTTTCGGCGCGATCCATCCTGCCGATCGTGAGCCGCAGATCTTCAGCACGCTGGCGCGCGCTCTCGAGGGCGCAATCCGGCAACAGCACACCGAATTCCTCCCCGCCAACGCGCCCGAAAACATCAAGCGCACGCATGTTGACCTGCAGCACCGCGGTAGCGCATTGCAGGACGACATCGCCGGCGACGTGCCCGTGGGAATCGTTTACCGCCTTGAAGTTGTCCAGATCGATCAGGATCAGGCAGATCTCCCGGCCTGAATCCTGGCACTCCTGCAATATCGCTTTTGCTTCGTCCATGAAGTGCTGGCGATTGAGGATTCCAGTCAGGCCATCGCGCCGGGACAGCTTCTGGAATCGCAGTTGCGATCTCTTGGTGCGGTAGCCCCACAGCACGATGAAGCCGAGGACGCACGCCAGTAGGAGCAAATAAAGACGTTCGGTCTCCTCCGACTTCGCTGCGACGGCTTTTTCCAATTGCAGGACCCGGTTCGAACTGGTCAGTGCTTCGATCTGAAGCTTCTTGTCGAGCACCTGCTGCCTGACCATCTCGTAAGCCAGGGCCCGGGCGCCCGTATCGCCCAGGTAACCCTTGTCCGCCGCCGCATATCGTTCGTGGTACTCCAGAGCGGATCGGAAATCGCTCTCCGACTGCGCCACCTTGTAGAGCACCGCATACGCATCCACGAGAGGCTTCGACGATTCGTTCTTGATGCTTTTCTGGACTGCGCTCAGGGCATATTGCTTGGCGAGGGCGATATTTCCGGTGAGCAGGTAGGCGCGTGCCAGGATCGAATGGAACTCCGATGACATTCTCGCGGAGTGGGTGCGTTGCAGGTCGGCATCATTCGCCCGCAACAGCTTGATGGCGTCCTTCATCCGCCCCTCGGCGATCTCGATGTTGGCGACGAACGTGCGAACGATGTTCGCAGAGAGCACATCGCCGACTTTCGTGCAGGCGACGATGGTGCCTTGTATTCGCGGGTCTTCCAACTCCAGCTTGCCGCTTCGGAACTGAGCGTCGAGCCCCAGGTACGTGGCGCGGCATTGCGCTGCGTCGCCGTCATCCTCGGCTCGCCAGCGCTCCGCATAGTTGAGGGCCAGGTCGTATTGTCCGGCTTCGTTGTACAGCAGCGCGGCTACGGCGAACACGAGCATGCGTGCATTCTTGTCCGTGACCTGCGGCTGAATCTCGAGCAGTTCGCTCAGTCCGGCGTAGGCTTCGTCGTAGTGCGAAGTGAACGCCTGATCGTTGACCAGGCTGATCTCGGCGCGCACACGCAGTGTTGCATCGCTGGTCTCGATCATGACCGCCTTGAGCGCGGGGACCGCAGCTTCGTAGTCGCCGGTGTAGCCCAGTTGCCAGGCTTTCAGATAGTCGAGCCAGGCGTGCTGCGAGCCGGAGAACCGACTCGACTCGCGGTCGAGGCCCTGCACGATCTGCAGGAACTCCGTATTGTTGTACGTCTTGATGTCGTCGGCGCGTTGCAAAAGGTCATCCACTCCATCGGGCGCTTGGGCGGCCGGTTCGCCCGACAGCGCCAGTGCCACGCAGGCACACGCAGCCAGCCAGAGCGAGCGCCCCCCACGCCTGGAAGCCATCGCCGCCGTTCCTAGGAAGGGCCGCATGTGACGCATCGCGGCTGTAAACACTCTGGCCACTCGAGCGGCGCAGCGACACCATAAGGCGTGCGATTTCGCGCTGCGCACCCTTCCGCACGGCATGTTGCCGCAGCTTGCAACTGGCTCTGCGCAACGCCGAAGGCGTCTGCCATGTTCCCGCCCCTGATGCTCCCTTCCGGAAACGCCCGCCACCGTTGCATTGGTGGACCCCTTGCGTCTGCCGTCGCCGACGATATTGCACCCAATGTGCCAAGTCGGCAACGCTTGCAGATTCCTGACGCTGCTGGCCACACAGCAGGACGCGCGCCCGCATGGCGATGCCGTATGCTCACCGGACAACCAATCGACTGCGACCATGAAAATATTACCGACCTGCCTCGCGCTTGCGTCCCTGCTCTTGGTTACCGCCGCCGACGCTGCGCCGGCGAAGCCACGCGCGCGCGACCTCGGTGTGCCGTTCGACGGAACGCCGGGGCAGTTCAATGCGATCACGGACGTGAAGGGCGTCGAGGTCGGTCACACGACGCTGATTTCCGGCTCGGGGAAACTCAAGGTCGGAACAGGTCCCGTACGGACCGGAGTCACGGCCATACTGCCGCGCGGAAAAGCCAGCCTCGACCCGGTGTTCGGCGGCTGGTTTTCACTGAACGGCAACGGAGAGATGACCGGGACCACGTGGCTGGAGGAATCCGGCGTTCTCGACGGCCCGGTCATGATCACGAACACCCACAGTGTCGGCGTCGTTCGCGATGCCGTGATCGCCTGGCGCATCAAGCAGGCGCCGCCGGACGAAGAAGGCTATTCCTGGTCCCTGCCGATCGTCGCCGAAACAGCAGACGACGACCTGAATGACATGAACGGATTCCACGTCAAACCCGAGCACGCCTTTCACGCGCTCGACTCCGCGCGCGGCGGAGCGGCGGAGGAAGGCAACGTCGGCGGTGGCACCGGCATGATCTGCAACGAGTTCAAGGGCGGCATCGGCACGTCGTCACGCATGCTGCCGGCCAAGCTCGGCGGCTACACCGTCGGTGTGCTCGTGCAATGCAACTACGGACGGCGCAGCCAGCTGCGCATCGCCGGCGTGCCGGTCGGCAAGGAAATTCCGGAGCATACGGTCCGCGAAGAAGACATCGGCTCGATCATCATCGTCGTTGCCACCGACGCACCGCTGATCCCGACCCAGCTCAAGCGCCTGGCCCGCCGCGCCGCGCTCGGGCTCGCGCGCGATGGCAGCTTCGCCGGAGACGGCTCGGGCGATATCTTCATTGCGTTTTCGACCGCCAACCCCGGCGCGGCAACCGGCAAGGGCGTGCGCGACGTCAAGATGCTTCCGAACGATCAGATGAATCCGGTCTTCCTGGCCACGGTGCAGGCGACCGAGGAAGCCATCATCAATGCGATGGTTGCCGCGGAGACGATGAAGGGCAAGAACGATCTCGAAGTCATCGCACTGCCGCACGATCGCCTGCGCGAAGCGCTGAAGAAATACAACCGGCTGGTGGAATCGCGGTAGAACCGCGGCGCGCCAGCAAGCACCCCTATCCGTTCGCGCTGAGCGTGGCTCGCGCAGCGAGCGAAGTCGAAGCGACTGTGTGCCCCTTCGACTTCGGCCTACGGCCTACGCTCAGGGCGAACGGGTTTGGCGCCTTGTGACAATCCCTGACGACGGACAGTCTTTCGTTTGGCATCACGCGTGCGCAGCTATTTGCGCTGGTCTGCAGTCGCGTCGCGGATGGTGCGGAATTCCGAATCGCTCGACCAGTTCGGCCATTGCTTCGAATTCGCAAGGTCGCTTCCGACCTTGTAGAGAATCGGCAGGTCGTGCGTCATGCCGGTGAACAGCCAGTCCGCCTGCCACTCGTCGGCCGGCTGGTGGTAGCGCGTTTTGCCGTACTCCTTGCGCTTGGCTTCGCCGGCTGCCTTGCCACCGTCCACGAGATCATTGCCCGATTCGAACGACAGCGCGGGCACGCCGTTGCTCGCGAACGAGAAGTGATCGGAACGAAAGAATCCGCCGCTTTCCGGATGCGGATCGGGAACGAAGTCGAGACCGCCCGCCTTCGTATCGGCAATCAGCAGGTCGAGCAGGCCCGACTGCGCGCTGCCGCTCTGGGAAAAGTTGCGCGCCGGCCCATTCGGATCGAGCGAATCGACGTTGATGTTGGCGACCGTCTTCGCCAGCGGATAGAGCGGGTGCGACGCATAGTATGCCGAGCCGAGCAAACCCTTCTCCTCAGCCGTGACGTTCAGCAACACGATCGAGCGCTCGGGCCTGGGGCCATGCGCAAACGCACGCCCGAGTTCGATCAGTGCCGACGTCCCGGTCGCGTTGTCGACTGCGCCATTGTATATCTTGTCGCCTTTTGCATCGGGCGCACCGACGCCGAGGTGATCCCAATGCGCCGAGTAGATGATCGTCTCGTCCGGACGCTTGCTGCCCTCGACGCGGCCGACGATGTTGTGCGAGACGATCGCCGACCGTTCCACGTTGAAATCCGCCGCAAACGTCGCGCCATGCAAGGTCACTGGCTTGAAGTCGCGGGTCTGCGCCTGCTTTTTCAGCGCCTCGAAATCCAGGCCGGTCCGCTTGAACAGGTCAACGGCGAGATCGTGCTGGATCCAGGCTTCGATTTTCGTGTGTGCCGCTGCGGGATTGTCGCGCCCGATATCGAACGTCGCGACCGTACCGGAGTTCTTCACGGTCGCCCAGCCGTATGCCGCGGGCGCGGTTTCGTGCACGATCAGGATGCCGGCCGCGCCCTGGCGCGCCGCCTCCTCGTACTTGTAGGTCCAGCGTCCGTAGTAAGTCATCGCCTTGCCGCCGAAGTCACCGGATCCGGTTTCGAAATCCGGATCGTTGATCAGCACGACCATGACCTTGCCGCGCAGGTCGACGCCCTTGAAGTCGTCCCAGCTGCGCTCGGGCGCCTTGACGCCGTAGCCGCAGAACACCAGCGGCGCGTTGGCGAGCGACACGGATGTCGAGCCGTCCATCGTGGCACGCACGGTGATGTCTTCGCCTTGCCTGAGGTCCTGCATCTTGCCGTCGACGCTCAGCGAAAATTTCGGCTCGCCGGAAAACTGCGTTCGTACCAGCGGAACGGCCTGCGTCCACTGGCGTTTGCCGTTCTCGAGGTCGCCGCCGGGTTGCAGGCCGGCGGCCTTCATCTGCTCGCTGACATAGGCGACCGTTTTGGTTTCGGCCGGCGTCGCCGGACCGCGGCCCTCGAATTCGTCCGACGACAACGTCTTGACCTCGTCGGAAATGCGTTTCGGATCGAACACAGGCGCATTCGCACCTTTCCCCGCCGCGAAGGCTGCAGAACAGACGCTCGAAACCAGGACACACGCAATCAGCTGCTTCACTACCGGCTCCACGCAAAAAATGAGGCGCGATCTTAGAGCGCCTGCTTCGCAGCGTAAAGGACACAGAGCACACCTTCTCGCGCGCCCAACCGGAGGCTGCCGCAGTCAGGCGAAGCGCGCGAGTATTCCGCGGACCGCGCCGAGATAGGCGCCGCCGAAAAGGTTCAGGTGATTCAACAGGTGATAGAGATTCAGTATCGCTGCGCGTTCGCGCCAGTCACCGCGAATTCCCGCATGGGTTTCGTACGCCGCAAAGAATACCGGCGGCGGCTCGCCGAACAGCGTGAGCATTGCCAGATCGCCTTCGGCCCAACCGTAATGCGCCGCGCCGCCGTCGATCAATGCGAGTTCGCCATCGGCGCAGGCGTGCAGGTTGCCGAGCCAGAGGTCGCCGTGGACGAGTACCGGCGGGCGCTGCGGCAACCATTCGCGCAGGCGTGTGGCGACCGACTCGACGCGCCGCGCGTCGGCCCGATCGAGCCTGCCGGCTTCGACCGCGCTGCGCGCCTGCGGCAAAAGCCGGTATTCGGCGAAGAACCGAAACCCGTCGCTGTCCCAAGTGTTGTCCTGCGCGCTGTCGCCACACCAGCCCGAAGCGTCAAAACCGAACTGCGGACTGCGCAAGGCATGCAGCCTCGCCAGCGCGCTGCCCGCCTGTTCCCAGTCCGACGGACCTGCGCGTCCGTTACCGAGTTCTTCGAGCGCAATGCAATGTTCCTCGACGGCGAATACTTTCGGCACGCGCAGCGCCGCCGCGCTGCGCAGTGCGGCCAGTCCGCGCGCCTCGGCGGCAAAAAAACCTTCCGGCGCGCGACTGCGGATCTTCGTGAATGCGGCACGGCCGTCCGACAACCGGACATGATGCGTGCCATCCGGCAGATCGGGCAGTTCGCTATGCATTCTGGCGTTGAGCGCGTGCATGGCTCACCGATCACCACGCGTTTCGGGCCGCCGCGCCCGCAAGGCACGCGCGACATTGTCCTGCACGCTGCGCTGCCATTGCGGCGACCGGCGATATATTTCCAGTGCACCCGTCGGTGCGGCCGCGGACATTGATTCCGCTCCGGCAGTGACCGCGGCCGTTGCCGAGACTGCCGGCGCGGCGAAGACATCGGTTCGATTCGCGGGATTGCCATTGTTCGTCCGCGCGAACAGCGGAACAAACGTCGTGCCGACGCTCACGAGTCCCTGGTAGTCACCGAGGAAAAAGCCTTCCGGCGCCGTCGCGGTGGATGTCGGCGCGAAGGCAAGGTCGAATGCCGCGGCGATCTGCGTCTCCTGCCAGACTGTTCCGTTCGAAGAGCGTGCCAGCCAGTAATCAGTCAGCAGCGTGTTGCGATCGGTCGTATTCGCGCGAAAATCGAAATACGCAACGCCGATCGTGCCATCCGCGCGCACGCTCACCGACGGCAAGAACGCGGCGACTGCGCCATTGGCGTTGACGCGCACGGGCGCAGACCAGTTGAGGCCGCCATCGTCTGAACGCGTCAAGGCGATGCCATCGCGCGCGCCCGCACTGAAACGCGCGTCCTGCCAGACGACAAAGAGGCTGCCGCCGGGTCCGACAGCAATCTCGGGCAGGATCGAGGCATCGCGAACGGGCTGGCCTGTTTCCGGGTCGCGTGTCCCGACCGAGAGGTCGTCGGCCACTCTCACCGGGCTCGACCATGTTGCGCCGTTGTCGGTCGAGCGGATCAGTGAGAAATAGGTCGAGGCTGCCGTTCGCGGCGGTGTCGATCTCGACAAAGAAGACGATCAGCGTGCCATTCGGCAACACGACGAGAATATTGTTGATTGTCTGGTTGTTCGGGCCGGGGTCGTAGATTGCCCGCGCCGCTTCCCAACTCGCGCCGTCGTCCATGCTGCGGACGAACCACGTCGGACCGGTGTTGGTCGTCGTGAGCCGATCCCATACGGCGTACACGAGATGCGGCGTGACCGGATCGGCGGTGATGGCGACCTTGTCGTTGAAGGAACCGTCGGTGTCGCGGATCAGCGTGGCAGTCGCGCTCCAGGTTGCGCCGCCGTCGGTCGACCGGCTGGCGACAACCGCGCTGACGGAGCCGGGCTGCAGCGCAAGACCGGTAAACGCCAGCGCGGCGACGTAAGCCGTTCCCGATGGCGCCGTCGCAACCCATGCATTGCTTGCACGTTCGTAGTCGCCGCTGTTCGCCGACGCGCCGCCAGCGCAGCGCGTAAACGGCAGCGTGAGCCGTGACCAGGCCGTTCCGCCATCGCTCGACGCGCCAACGACGATTCCTCGCGATCCGCCGGTCGACCAGCGATCTTCCTGCCATGACGCCACGAGATTGCGCGCGTTCTGCGGATTGACGGCGAGCGAAGGTTCGACTTCGGCATTTGGAAACAGCGTGCCTTGACTCGCAATGCCCTCGCAACCGGCTGCGAACGGCGACTGCGCCGAGGCGAGATACTGCGGATCGAGCGTGGGCGGAGGCGGCGGAGGCGGAGGTGGAGATGTCGGAGGTTGCATCATCATCGAACTGTTCGACGAACCGCCGCCGCAAGCGGCAAGCAGCAGCGCAGCGGCAATCAGATACGCGCACAACTGTGCTGACCTGCACTTCATCCCAGCCACCACCCCAGTGAGCAAGGCATTCCGCAAAGCGACCGTAGCGCAGCAGTGGCGCAGGTCTCAGTGCCGTAAGTCACGTTACCACGAAATCCTTCGTAGTAAAACCCTCGTAGTTGGCGTGGGTTCGTGCCAGCGTCTTTGCCAACCTGTCGTCATTCCCGCGCAAGCGATCACAACATTCGGGACTCGTAGCGCCCGAACCTTCTCGACGCGTCAAATTGCTCGTGTGTTTGACGCGTACTTGGGTGGAGTCCCCATGCTCTACTTCCCAGCCAGATCCAGCTCCCACGTTTGCTCGACCAAGTCCATGCCGAACGCGGAGTGTTTGCCCTGCTCGATCAAGCGGAACCCGAATGACTCGTAGACATGACGCGCTGCATCGAGCACGCTGTTGGTCCACAGTACCATCCTGCGATAGCGCTTCGAGCGCGCAAAGCGGATGCATTCGGCAACCAGCTGCTTGCCCAGTCCCACGCCTCGCGCGGCCGGCTCGACCAGCAGCATGCGCAGTTGCGCGGTGTCAGGATTTTTTTCGACGACGAACACGCATCCGAGAAATCGGCCGTCACGTTCTGCGATCCAGCAGCGCTCACGCTCCGGCCTGAAATTTTCGACGAACTTCGCCAGGATGCCGGCAACGAGGGCCTCGAAGCGTTCGTCCCAGCCATATTCCTCGGCATACAGTTCGCCATGACGCTGGGCGACCAGACCGATATCGCCCGGGCGATGCGGGCGCAACACGATGGGCCCCGGGGCGACCGAGTCGTCGCCGAGCAGTTCGCGCGCCGTGCGCAACGCTTCGACCAGACGCCGGCGCCGCGCCGAATCCAGCGGCGCGAGCATTGCTTCGGCTTCGGCCTGCGAACGTTTGTCGAGCGGTTCGAATGCCGAGCGGCCTGCCTTGGTCAGCACGATCGGCCGCCGGCGCTTGTCCGCGGAAGCAGGAGCGGTGGTTATCCAGCGCTTGCGCCGGAATCCGGCCAGCAGCCGGCTCATGTAACCGGCATCCAGTCCGAGTTCGCGTGCCAGCTGCGACGCCAGCGCGCCTTTGCGAGCGCTCAGCTCGTATAGCACCCGTACCTGCGCCAACGACAACCGGCTGTCGAGCATTCGCTCCTGGAGGACGCCGATGCGGCCGGTATGAAAGCGGTTGAACGCGCGTAGCTGCGCCGCGTCGTGCTGTATCTGGCTCATGCCCGATTCTCCTATACGTGCTCTTGGCACTCTATTAGTTGCCTCTGGCAAGTATATGCACACTCGCAGCCTCCGCAAACGTGCCGGCGGGATCGGGAGGAACAGCGCGGAGACCGCCAAATAGCAGCATTCAAACGCAGACAACGCTATCCTATGCAGTCCGGAATGCGGCCCTGTAGCCGCCCGATCCACTCAGCACAACGCAGGAAATCCGTATGGGCAGAGGCCCCAGCATTGAAGGCCGCAAGAACGCCGAAGACGCGCGGCGCGGCAAAATATTCACCAAACTGATCCGCGAGATTACCGTGGCGTCGCGCAATGGAGGCGACCCGGCGACGAACGCGCGGCTGCGCGCTGGCATCGACAAGGCGTTGTCGGCCAACATGACCAAGGACACGATCGAGCGTGCCGTCCGGCGCGGATCCGGTGCCGAAGGCGCCGACGACATGCACGAATTGCGCTACGAGGGCTATGGCCCGTCGGGTGTCGCGCTGATCATCGATGCGATGACCGATAACGCCCAGCGCACGGTAGCCGACGTGCGTCATGCCTTGGCCAAGCATGGAGGAAATCTCGGAACGAGCGGCTCGGTGGCGTTCCAGTTTCACCGCGTCGGGGAAATCGTGATTGATACTTCCGCGCCGGGAAGCGAGGACAAGTTGCTCGAAGCCGCGCTCGACGCCGGCGCCGACGACGTGCAGACCGAATCGGGACAGAGCACCGTGTTGTGCTCACCAGAAAATTTCGAAGCGGTGAAGAAGGCTTTGCTCGCGGCGGGGTTCCAGCCGCTGAGTGCCGACGTGGTGATGCGTCCGGAAAACCGCGTCGCGGTCAGCGAAGAAGTTGCCGAAACGTTGCGCGATCTGATCGACTGGCTCGAAGAACTCGACGACGTGCAAGAGGTGTATCACAACGCTGCGCTGTGACGGCGCAACTGCGCCGCGATTCATGAGGTGGGCCGTGGCCCACCGGCCTCTTGTTTGTGAAGGAAGAATGGTGGGCCAAGGCCCACCCTACGTCCCGGGATAAGACAAAGTATACGTGACCCTGCCCTGCCCCTCTCCTGTGGAGTGAGGCAGGCGAAACCGCGCGTCGGCAGCGCCTTTCAGTGGCTGCTGCAAGAACCTTCCTTGCCTTTCTTGTCGGCCGAGCAGGAACCTTCCTTGCCCTTCTTGCCGCCGTCGCTCTTGTTCAACAGGTGATAGGCATCGAAGTTCGCCTGGGTCAGAAAGCCCTGGTGAGAGGTATCGGCCATGTTGAATTGCGCTTCGGTCCAGCCGGCCGCCATCGCCTCCGATTTGGTCGCCTTGCCGTCCTTGTTGCCGTCGCACTTCTCCATGCCGCACTTGCCTTCCGTCGCCTTGGCGTCGGTTCCGGCGAGTGCGTAGGGGGCGACCAGCGAACCCAGCTGGAACGTATTCGACGCGCTGGCGATCTGACTCAGCGACAATGATCCGACGAACGCCACGCCAAGGGCCATTGCGATCGGTTTGATGTTCTTGTTCGACATGCGATTCTCCAGGTAGTTGTATGATTTAACAGGAATAGAATTTTGCACGACGCCTGCTTTCGACTTCTGGCTGACTCCTGGCAGGCAGTACAAGCTTTCCAATTCATCGACTCGTTTGTATCTGGCCGGTCCGCATTCGGTCGCCACCTCTCCTGCGCGACGCGTTTGGACCACTGACCCTGACGCGGCCAATCCGCCGACTTGTACCGGAGTAATAGACGCGGCCCGCCGGATTTCCTTACACACGTTTCGCAAAACGTTTGCCTGGCGTGGCGAGCGGCCCGCAGATCGGACTTGGTTTCCCCGGCCCGGATGTCATATCTGCACACGTTGTCTGGTCTTTCGTGGCGTTCGTTCGCGCTCAGCGCGAGCATCGCATCGAATCGCAAACTCCCAGGAGCCACAACATGACCGCATTCGATCTGACTCCACCGAGCGACGCCCAGCGTCGCGACCTGAGCGCGGGCCTCAGCGCCGACGAGCGCCGGGTGTTGCTCCAGCACGGCACCGAAGCGCCGTTCTGCGGCGCGTTTCTCGACAACAAGCTTGGCGGCGTCTATACCTGCCGCTTGTGCGGCTTGCCGCTATTCCGCTCGAGCGCGAAGTTCGCCCCGGGTACCGGCTGGCCCATCTTTTTCGCGCCGTTCGATCCGGAGCACGTCCGCGAGATCCGCGATACGGCCTACGGAATGGTCCGCACCGAGATCCGCTGCGCGCGCTGCGACAGCCATCTCGGGCACGTGTTTCCGGACGGTCCGCCGCCGACCGGCAACCGGTATTGCATGAACTCCGTGGCGCTCGAGTTCGTGCCGGAAGG
>Ga0157376_10001096_pt1 | contig 17764 bp, 20 predicted proteins | sample M45metaG_FD_121801 | JGI IMG/M metagenome (GOLD analysis project Ga0157376, IMG submission 121801) | Miscanthus rhizosphere microbial communities from Kellogg Biological Station, Michigan, USA - M4-5 metaG | ecosystem: Host-associated > Plants > Roots > Rhizosphere > Soil | place: USA: Michigan... | reverse complement strand
GCTCCTCGACAGGTTCGCGTCGATGTTGGGGTAATCAAGCACGGCGGCGTCCTTGGATTCCGCCTTGTCCTTTGCCGTTGTCACTAATGTCGTCGCCTCTGCGGCGTGCTTGGCCTTCCAGGTCGGATAGTCGTCCGTCGTCAGGCCCGCCGCCTTCTCCGCCAGATACTGTCGCTGCTCGAGGTCGCTGCCGCCCATCCCGCCGGCGATCAGGTTCGCCTTGTAGTCGGCGATCTGTTGTGGCGTCGCGTTCGGGTTCGCCTTGGCCCACTCGCGGGTCGCCGCGTCGGCGTTCTTGACCTCGCCGGTTATCCCCGCGTTGCCCGCCGCCGCTGCGCCGAACCTCTCGAGCAGACCCGGATTGTTCATGATCTCCGTCGCTTGCGCGTCGGTGACGTTGATACCCTGGTTGCGCAGCGTCTGAGCGAACACCGCCGCGTTTCCCATGAAGCGAGCATGCTCATTATCGGCGATGGTCTGGTCCTGCATCTTCTGAATGCCGGCAAGGTCGGCCAGCCCGCCGCCGACGCCGCCTTGAGCCAGAGCATGCTGCTTCGACGCCTGTTGCTGCGCGGTGCCAAACCCCGCCGCCATGCCCTCGAGGTTGCGGTTGAAGTCAGCCGCCAGCGCAGCCTGGTCGGCGTATTTCATCAGGTTCTTGGTGTAGGAGGTATTGATCGGGTCGCCCTGCGTCGCCGCGGCGGGGGCCAGGTTCGCCCCCGGTGGAGGGGCCGAGGGGTTGCCTTGGCCGTCGACGGTCCCCGGCTGCGTGATCCCTTGCTGGGCCAGCGGGCTGGGATTGGGCGTGAGCGAGCGCGCCACGTCGTCCCGAAGGCCGGGATTGATCAGGCCAGAGAACAGGCCTCCGACGCCGGTGCCGGCCATTTAGGCGGTCCTCTTTGTTCGATGATAAGAGATCAGACTTTGCGCAACGCCGAATTTTTCAGCTAGTCGAGACTGATATCCAGCAACGGGATCGGCTGTCCTAATCTCTTCAATTTGTGATCGAGTTAGCTTTTGCCCGCCTGCTCTTCCCTTGGCGGCCATGTCACGTAGATTATCTAACTGGGTTCCGAGACGAAGATGATCAGGATTTACACAAGGAGGATTGTCACACGTGTGCAAGACAATCTCTCCACCCGTGATCATTCCGTTGTTTAATTCCCACGAAACACGATGCGCGAGTACGCGCCCAGCCCCTCGCTTACCCGCAGTGAGGTAGCCGTACCCCTTATTGTTGATCGCTCCTCGCCAAATCCAGCAGCCACCAGCGCGATCAGTTAGCCGATCAAATCTAACCGACAACGAAGCCCTAGTCTTAACTGCCTTTGGGGAGGCGATCTCTTCGCAAAGGAAGTTCATTGGCCTGCTCTTAACTTATTAAGAGTTGAGAAAAATCCTTCGTTGGAATAGCCGCCAGCCCCCGGCGTGGAGGAGCCTTTGTTGTTGGCGAGAAAAGATTCCATCACCGAAGGCGTGCCGAGGGGCGCAGAGGGCTGCACGGTCGCCCCCGGCGTCGTCACATGGCCGGGATTGGCGAGGGCGTCGAGATAGGCCTGGCGCATGTCGACGGGGTTGGTTTGCGCCGCTCCGCCCGCTGTACCGCTTGTACCCGAAGCGGTTCCCGCCGCGCCGCCGCTCGTCGTTGGGTACACGCTCGATGGGTTCGCCGGATTCCAGCCCGCCGTGGCGCCGACGCTCCCTGCGCCGGCGGTCGGGTTTGGGCGTGAACTCTGCGCCATCATCGGATCGAGCAAAGCCCAATCGCCATAGCCGGCGTTCTGCATCGCTCTTGCTTGCGAGCCTTGCGCCTCCAAGCCAGCTGTCGAGTTCAACGTCGTCCCTTGCGCCGGCGCGGCAGACGGTTGCCACGCATCGTGCGCAGCCTGCGCGTCGGCGTAACTCTGGATGACATTGCCGCGGGCGTCGGTCGCAGGACCGCGGAAGCCCTGCAGCGACAATCCGTTCTTGTACTGAGGCAGCGTATATTTGTTCGGCTGCATCATCTGCAGCATGCCCATCATGGTGTATGGGTTTTGTTGGTCGTCAGCCATTGTAGCCGTATCCCGTGTTGTTCAGGGTCGTGCCGCCGCCTTGTCTGATCCTCTGCAGGCCGGCCTTGGATCCGTAGGGTTCGGAATTCCACGTCAGGGGCTGCGCCGACGCCTGCGCCACCGACGCCCACAATTGCTGCGCCGCAGGAGCGAGGCCCGGTGTCGGATCTTGCACGGGCGCCATAGGTTGCATCTCGGGGATCTGCGCTGGCCCCTTCTCCTCGCCACCCTTGCTGCCGAACGCGCTGGCGACATTTTCGAGCGGCGACTTCTGCTCGACCGGATTGCCCTTGTCGTCGGTCTTCGGCGGCGGCTTGGTGATGAGGGATTTAAACATGCCGCCGACGTCGCCCTTCGCCGCCGCCTCACCGAATGTGGGCGCAGCTGGGGCTGCTGGCGCAGCGGACGCTATCGCCGTTATTCCGCCGCCTTGGCCTACTGACGCCGCCAGTTCGCCAACCGTCTTGCCGGTATCTAGTTGCCCGTATTGCTGGCCGAGCATGCGCTGCGTCCGCGCGCCGAAACGAGACAGCGGAATCAGCGACGCGACTTGCGCCTGAACCTCCTGCGGCGCGTTCATCGCGGACGGATACTTGCTGATGTCCACGCCCGCCTTGGCCGCGAACTGCTGCCATGTCGGCGTGTCGATTTGATAATAGCCCTGGCTGCGTGAGCCGGGCTGGTTGGGATAGTCCTTGTCGACGCCGCTGAAGATGTTCTGGTTGTTGCTCTCGATCTGGCTCAACGAATCGAGGAAACCGGATCGAGGCGCTGCGGCGGTTGTCATTGTTGTCCCAGGATTGTAGCCGGACGCAACCGAATAGCCGAAAGCAGGCGACACGAACTGCGACAAGTCGGCGGTTGATCCCTCGCCAAGCTTCGGCGGATTGGCGACAGCGTCCGCTAAATGTTTGTAGCCTGCAATCTGGAAGTGCGGCGCGTCTCCCGGCAGTGGCGCAATGCCAAATTCCGGATGCGCGTTAGCGTAATTGATCAGCTTTTGCTGCGACGCGCGATCATCGGCCAGGATGTCGGAAGCATAGCCGCCTTCGTGAAATGACGTACCCGGCTTCGCCACCGGATAGGGCCGCAGCCCTTTCAGCTTGTCGGCGTAATATTTCTCCTGAACAGCCCTGTCCCGATAAGCTTCGATGATATGCGCGGGGATCCCCGACTTCTTCGCGGAGGTGAGGAAATTGCCCAGCCGCCGGCGAAACTCCGGATTGAGATCCTCAAGATCAACGACCTTGGAGTCGCTATCAGACGCCGCCACTCAGGCCCCCCATCGTCTTCGGCCTAAGTTTGGTGTTCGACAGCGCGCCCCGAAGGCCGCGCGCCCCGGCCCGCACCGCAGTCGTTCCTTGATTGTGCGCGGGCGGCATGAACCCGCCCTTCGGGATGGACGGCGTCGGAGGCGTCGGCGTGAAGGCGGCCAAGGTCGGCGCATGCACCGCCAGCTTGCCGCCGATCCGCTTGACCGCTTGAGGCGCAACCTTCTGCACGTCCTGCGCCATCGGCCCCATGATCTTCGGCGTCGACGGCGGCTGGCCCTTAAACCGGTAGGTGTAGCTCGGCACCCCGGCGACAGACTCGCCGGTCGGCTCGATGTCCTTCTTCAGCGTCTTGTCCGACATGCCCCACAGGTCCGCCGCCGCGCCCGCGCCCTTCTGGATGATCGAGGCCCAGTCCGTCGGCGTCGTCGTTTGCTGCGTCGTCTGACCCGAGGTCGAAGTGTCGTGCGGGGTCATGCCGAGCGCCGACAGCAGCGTTCCCAGCTGCTTTTGCGGATAGTTGAAGGCGTCGTTGAATTTACTGATTTGAGAATTGATCTGGTTCTGCGCCTCCATGCTTTGACCCGCGCCGGCGGATTGCTGCATGTTGAAGTTGGCGACGTTCGCCTTGTTCATGCTGTCGCCGGTGTTGGTCAGTCCTTGGCTGGCGAGAATGTCACTGTTGATCTTTGCCTGCGCCGCCGTCTGGTTGCCCTGATCGGCCTTCAGGCGGTTGCCGATATCGCCCATCGCGCCAGCCTGCGCCTGGGTGAAATTCGCTTGATTGAGGCCGGCGGCCATCTGCGCCATGCCCTGCGCGCCTTGCGCCTGTGTCACGCCCTGCTGCACGCCCTGCCGCGAGCCGCCGAAAGCGTTGGCGCTGTTGGCTGCATTCTGCTGCGCGTTCTGATTCAGCCCCAACTGCTGCTGGTAGATCGGCATCGTCGTGTCGATCACCGACTTTGTGTACGGATTCATGTACGGGTCGAGATTCGTGCTCGCCAACTGACCCGCCGTGACGTCCTGCGGCTTCTGACCTAGCGCGCCGAGATAGCCTGCAGTGCCGGCGTTGTACTGGTCTGAGCCGACGTTGCCGGAATTCGCCGCCGTGTTCCAGGATTGCTGGGTCTGCGCCGACGTGTCCGGAACCAACTGCCCTTGGTATTGCTGCAGCGGCTGCATCGCCACTTGCTGGGCGAAGGCATAGTTCTGCTGACCGGCGTCCGACATCCATTGCGGGATTTGATTGATCGAGGTCGAGGTGCCGGATTGCTCGGTTGTGCCGCCGCTCATGGTTCGATGTCCTTAGCGTACACGTAATTCTCTGCTATGACTTTCCAGCCGCGCCGCTGGGCGTCAGGCATCCAGCCGCTGCGACCATACGCCTGGATCACGCCGGCCCCTACTTCCGCGGCGAAAACGAGGATGCGGTCGTGCAGCCTGCGCGCCTCGTCGAGTCGCCCGACCACGGCGAGAATCTCGACCACCTTGGCGCGCGGATAGAGCGCGATCCTGGTCAAGGCCCACGATTCACCATCGACCCACGACTGCATCTTGTTCTGGGCGATCTCGGTCAGGATGTCGTTGACGGTGTAGAGATTGCCCATGCGGTCGAGGACGCGCTGCAGCTTGCGATGGTACGGATGGACGCTCATGGCGAGCCGCTCCCCGACGGCATCAGCGTCATCACAATTGTCGGCGCGCTCGGCGGCGGACCAGCCGTCGCCTTGATGGTCAGCATGTAGACAGCGTTGATCGGCAGGCCCGAGGTCGCGTCGACAGCCTGAATCATCACTCCCGGCAAGGCCCGGTTGGCGTCGAGCTTGGCTGCGAATCCGTTGCGGCACCACAAAGCAAAGGTGCGCAGGTACTGCGACGTCATCTCACTCAGCTTCGGATCCGCAGGCAACTCCGGTGGCGGCTGGGCCGAGGTGTAAGGCGGACGTGGGGCCATCAGTCCTCCGAATCGCCCAAGGCGGTTCCTGCGTGGCGCCTCTCAGCGGGAAACGGCTTCCATTTGACGAAGACCGGTCCTACAGCAGGCGTCTCACGCACCGTGTGATCCGCAAACCAACCAACGCCGCCGTTCAGAGACGGTCTGCCGTAGGTAAGCGTCTCCAGTCTATCGCTCCGGTCAGCCTTTCCCTCCGCAATCAGTCTGCGCGCCAAGCCACACGGGTCGTTGGTTTCAAATCGATGCGTCGCCATCAGCGATCCCCTCTCGGAACCGCATCTATAAGGTGAGCGCCAAGCGTGAACGGCTGAACGCTGGCCGAATCCATGTCGATGCGCAGCCGCAGATCGCGGCCCGTGATGCGGAAGTCGACATAGCCGTCAGACCGTACCGGAACCTTCGGCGTCTGCAGCTCGGGATCGCCCAGACTGCGCGAACGCCGGTAGAACATCGAATAGCGCAGGTTGGAGATCGCCGCCTGCGCCGCATTGGCGTCGGTCGGATTGAGCGCCTCGACGTCGGGCATCAGCTGCTTGACCGTCGTCAGCCGCGCGCCGCTCGCCAGGTTGAGGTCGAACGTCTCCGCGAACGGCGCCTCCACCGGCATCGACACGTTGACGTAGCTGGTCGCCTGAAAAATCTCATGCTGGATGGCGACGTAGTCGTCGGCGAAGATCGGATGCGCAGTGTAGCTTGAGGTGATGCCCGCCGACCGCGATAGCCGCGCCTGCGTCCACCAGCCCTCCTTGTACGAGTAGATCGCCGCGCGCGTGTTGAATGGACTATTGAGGGTTGGGTAGAACCACCACCATTCGTTGAATTCACCGACGTGGCAGGCGAAACTCAGTTCGCGCACCGCAACCGGATCGATGTCGTCGTCGATCCATGGCCGGACCATGCACTTGACCGGCAGCACCGAAGTGCCGTCGTAGCTGAACGGCCCCTGCTCGCTCATCCATAGCGTCAGCGACGAGGTCGTCGTCACTGACTGCGGACTCCACGGCGTCGTGCCGTCGGCGAGCTCGACGTAGTTGTAGATGTACGGCGAGCCCAGAAAACGGCTGGCATAGACCTTCTTGGCGGTCCAGAAGATCGTTCCAACTCGCGAGGCGCATGCGGTGATGATCGGACTCGCCGGCTCGACGTCGAGCCAGCCCGCCATCGAGGTGACGTTGGTGTAATCCCACGCGCCGGGATTTTCTTGGTCGCACCAGGCGAAGCGCCGCGGCCCGCCGCCTGACGATCCGCCTGCGGAGCCATCATTGGTCGAGCCGAAAATCATGATGAATCGTTCTTGGGTGACGACGAAGCACCGTCCATTCGGCACTGGGCCACGCCCGCTCGAGGCCGGCTGGGTCACCGCCACGTTGCCGAACGCCAGAACGTCGCCCAACACACCCGCATTCGCCGCATTGGCGGTCAGCACCAGAGCCGTGCCGACATAGGTCAGGACCGTGCCGACAGGCAAAGACTTGGTCGTGTTGTAGACGCTCATCCCCGGCGTCACCGTGCCAGGATTCGTCGGCATGGTGATGTTTGGCGAACCCGTCGTGATCGCCCCAGCTGCGACCAGGCTGGCGGCGGCCCCAGGAACGCCCGCGCCAGGATCCCACATCAGCAGGCGCGAGTCCGCCGAGGTCATCGCATAGAGAATCGAACCGAAATTATCGAGGCTGTAGGCGTCGGGAATCTTGGTGATGGCGACTGAAGAAGGAATCAAGCGCGGCGTGCCGTAGAGATCGGTGTCGTAAAGTCCGTCGCCGTAGCCACCGACCAAACCAGACGGCGCAACAAGCGGGGGCGTCGGACTGATGTCCATCAGCACCCCGCCCGTGTCGACGTAGAGATGCTGCTCGCAGAGGTAGGCGATGCGATAAACGCCATCCAAGCCGAACCAGCCATGGATACGCTTGCAGCGCGAGGCGAAACTGTAGCCTTCGCCCTCGAACCGCAGTTGATCCGTAGAGCCGGAACTGGCGTTCGCCGCCGGCGCCATCAGCGTCAGAACCCAATTCGTCGCGCCGCCAAACTGCAGCACGTCGTTCGCCCCCGCGCTGGCGAATGCAGATGCCGCAGCCAAGGTCAGGACATGATTCGAGCCGCTGCTGAACTGCAGATGATCCGACAATGTCGCAGAGCCGAAGGTCGCAGGCGCGCTCCAAGTCAGCGTCGTTCCGATCCAACTCACCACCGTGCCAAGAGCGCCGCCGGTCGTGGTGTCGGTGATGGTCATGCCGGGGATGACTTGGAAAACAGGCGATCCACCCATGGTGACTGTGGTGTCCCCAACGTGCCATTGCTGGGTTGCGTTCTGAACCGTCAGCTTGGGCGCGTAGCTCGACACCGTGCCGAGCACATGACTGCTCGTCGTGTCGGTCACCGTCATGCCCGCCGTTACCCAGCCGGGATTGGGCGGCATGGCGATGCCGGCATAATTGGTCGTGAACGCCGCCGCCGCCGTGATCGAACCCGACCCGGGACCAAAGCTCTTCACCACGCCGACCGGTTTGTCGCTGGTCACATCGTAGACGGTCATCCCCGGTCGGATCGTGCCGGGATTGGTCGCCATGCCAATCGTCGTCGACGCCGTCGTGAAGGCTCCCGTCGCCGCCACCGTGACGTTGACTTGGCGGGACAGCTGCGCCTGGCCGCCCATCGGCATCAGCTGGCCTTCGCGCCAGCGAATCAAATTGACCTCCGACCAGTTGGACGAACGCTGTTTCTTGGTCGGAGTCGAGACAACGCCAGCAGGTATTTCGATGGGTTTAAACGGCGTGCTCATAAATACCGCACGATGTAATTGAGGGCGACGAACGGCGGCGTAATGGTGAACGGCAAACCGCCACCGGTGTTGCCCGTCACTGTCAAGCCGCTGCCGCTAGGGGTGACGGTGATCGCGGGCTGCGCCGCTCCAAGGCCAGTGTAGTTGCCTTGAATTGAGATGCCGGTCGTCGCCGGGTCGGTCGAGCTCGCCCCAATCAGCGGCGCCTGCGACGAGAGGGCGTAAAACCCACTTCCCTGCCTCATCGTCCCGCCATGCACATGGCCGGGATCAGTGACGCCGTGCGTGTGACCAGGATCGGGATGGACGTGCGCTGGCTGAGTCGCCGTGTGCGTATGCGCGACATCGGTGATCGGATGCGCGTGCGGCGGCAGCATGCCAGGCGCAAGCGCATAATTGAATTGACCACCTGTTGTGCCCAGCGGATTCGGACCTGCGCCAATCGGAAACTTCTGCGTCAGATCCGGCAGCATGAACTTGTCCGCCGCCACCGTGCCGACGTTGAAGGCGGTGCCGAGGACAGCAAACAGTTTGTCGTAAGGAGCCGCGCGCGACAGCAACGCTCCGTTGCACAGAAGCCAGTTGGCGGGGGCGACCGCGCCCGCGTACATGGTGACCGCGCCAATCGGAGCGAGGCCCTGCTCGTTGGCATAGACCTTGGCGTCGACCTTGTCGGTCGTGGCGTTGAGTGTCGTTCCCCAAGTATTGGGTGAGCCGCCGGGGTCAGGCTTCGTCCAGCCGTAGTTGACCGTAGTCGTCTCGGCCAATTCATTTCTCCTTGGCTACGGGCGGCGGCGTGTACGGCGTCGGCGCGTTGCCCTCGTCGAGCCACGCGAGGTAAGCCTGATAATCGACGTTGTCGGGATCAGCCGGAATATATGATTGCACGCCATCGTCGTCGCCGCGGCGGATCATGTCGGGCTGGGCGGTGAGTGTATAGATCACGGTCAAAGCTCCGCGCTGGCTGAAATCTGCCCTGCCGTAATCGAAGCAGGAGCGTTCACCGTCAGCCCGGTGAATCCCGTCACGGTAAAATCCATAGCGGTCGCGCTGTTGGAGGCATGCGAAGCAGAAACTGTCGAACCGCTTCCCGGCTTGGCGGCTGCGAGCGGCGGGCTTTCCCCGCCGATTGTCGAGGTAAGCAGAGCCAAGGTCGCTGCGGCGCGCATTTGCACCTGAAACGGCCACAACACGGATATGGCTGTCGCGGTCGCCGCAAACCCATAAAGATAGCCGTTTACTTGATAGTAACGCTGGCAATCAGCCGTACTCTTCGCCAGCGACTGCCGGTTGTAGGGCGTAGCGACAGAGCCGGTTTCGAGTTTGACGCCAGTAATAGCGAGATTAGCGCCGTTCGTTGCGACGACGCTGACTGACCCGGTTGCGGTGAGAAAATTCCCACTTACCCATGCCCCGGCAGCAGCGCGGTAAGTCGCGCCTGTGCCAAGATCAAAACACAAACGAACACCTTCCGCATTGCCCGTCAAAGCCCATGCCCCACTCGTGTCGCCGGGAATGATCATGGTGATCTTCGTCCAAGTCGATGCAACCGGGAGCGAGAAGGTGAACGGATAAGCGCGCGCGGCAGGCAGTGTGATTGCACCGCCGAACGTGCCAGTTAGATTAGAAACCGCCCAGAACGACAGGGTGACCGGCTGCGCGTTCGCGGTTCCCCAAGCGAAGTCGCTGACCATGTCGGCTTCGATGCGCTGATGGAAAGCGAAAAGTTCCGTCGTCGCTGCTGTGTAAGCTGAAGACGAAACGAAGTTGAGATAATAGGGAAACCCCGCTTGAGCTATAGCAGAAGTTGACACAGCGGTAGTTCTCGTCCAAGTCCCCTTGCTCGCTACATTGCTGCTGTAGAACCAACGATCAGCCGTGTAGACGTTATTCGCCGTCCCGCTCGCGCCGTTGTTGCGCTGATCGATCCGCATGTCGCCGTTGATGATCCGGTTGTCGCCCAGCCAGCCGCTCGTATCGGTCGGATGGACATGGTCAGCCCTAGCCCAGGTCGTTCCCGTCCCGACCGCCGCCGTCCCGTTCACCAGCGGCGTGGTCGATGAGGCGACCGGAACCGCCGCCGTGACTTGCGCCGCTGTCTGGTAACCGGAGGGATTGCTCGCCGGATAAGCCGCGTTGGCGACGGTCGAGACTGACTTGACTGTCGAGTCGATGCCGTCGAGGTCGGTGTTGAGCAACCCGCCCCAAGCGTCGTCCGAAGCACCAACATCCGGCTTGACCCAACCGTAATTGGTCGTCGTCGTCGTGAGCGGCGTGACCTCGTCGTCAGCCATTGCAAAGCCTCGTCTTGCCCCAAACGACAGGCTCGCATGGCGCCGTTATCATCCATGCCGGCGGCGGGCAGGGTTCGCTCTCCACCCACGGCGGCGTCGGGCAGGGCTCCGTATCCGCCCACAATGGCCCTGAGATGAAGCTGGAGGCCCCGTAGACGACCTCGAAGCCAAAAGAGCCCAGTAAGCTGTCCAGAGGCACCAAGAGGCTCAGAGCCCCCTCCAGCGCGATCTGAGGAGCTATTCCGCCAGCAAGGTCGATCAGGTTGACGTGAACGTCGAGGTCGGCGGCGAGGACAATGGTCGGAACCAAGCCGCCGGCCAAGTTAACGACCGGCGCAAGGGTCAGGTCAGCGGCGAACAACGGCGCGAAGGCGTCAATTCGGCTGTAATGCCCCTTGCCGTATTTCAGCTTGCCGTACTGTGAAACGCCGCCAAGGTTGCCAGCCAGATCGATGGTCGGCCTTGCCGCCGGAACCCATTGCTCCAGCGCCACCTGGGTGACCATCGCCTGGCCGCTGACCGTCGCCGTCGTCGCCCATTGCTCGATGGTGACCTGGGTGACCTGCGCGGGCGGGTTGGTGGCGAGGAACTGCTCCAGCGCGGATTGGGTGGCGAGGGCGTTGGTCGGCGAGGTGACGCCGGAGACAAAGCCGGAAGTGAACCCCGCCGGGACCGCGCCGGTAAAAGCGCTGTCGCCGAAATTGGCGGTGACTTGATCGTTTAGAAGATTAAGCCAGGTCGCCGGATAAAGGGGGATGCCTATCCCCAGAGACGTAATCGAAAAACCGCCTGCGCCGGTCGCGGGACTGGCTGTCCCAGAATTGTTCCAGTTGCCCGCCGCGCCAAGCCGGAACCAGATCAGCCTTGCGCTGCAATCGACCGCAATGCAGACCAGAGAACCAGCCGTCAGCGCCCCGATGCTGCCGGTCTGGAGGACGCCATCGACGTAAATCTGGCCTAGATTTTTGATAACCGAGGCTGCTCCGGCTACGGAGAACCCGCCAGAGGTGGTGAAGATCGCGGTGGGAGAACAGACGCCAATACCGCTCTGAGTGCCGACAATCGTATTGCAGGTGACTTCCCAGTAAAACTTGCCGGTGATCTGCTTGTCAGCGGCGCGCACGCCGCCATTTGCGTTGTTGTTGTTGGTCGCAATCAGATTGCTTCCGGTCAGCGTAATGTTGGCTGACTTGTCGGTCGCGCTCCAGGCAGTGTTCGCCATCAGGCGATGACCTTATGCTGTGACGCCTGACCGACTTGTGATAGATTATTCGGATGAGAAAACCGAGCCTCACCGCCAATTGTGTTCACTGCGGCAAGGAGTTTCATCCCCGACCATTCCAGTTCAGACGAGGCCAAGCACGGTTCTGTAGCAAGCCGTGCGCCTACAAAGGCAAATTCGGCACAGCCGAACAAATGTTCTGGAACAACGTCATCAAGAGCAGAGGCTGCTGGACCTACAAAAGAACCAGCGTTCGCGGCTATGGGAAGATCAAAGCATATGGCAGACACATGCGAGCGCATCGCTTTGTGTGGGAACTGACTAACGGCCCCATTCCCGCAGGATTGCTGGTCTGTCACTCCTGCGACAATCCAGCTTGCGTGCGGCCCGATCACTTGTTCCTCGGGACAAACGCCGACAACAATCGAGACATGTGGGCCAAAGGCCGCGCCAACCCGTCTGGACCCAAAAACCGTGCGCGAGGCGAACGCTCCAATCGAACCATTCTGAAAGACGACGACATCCGACGCATCCGGCAACTCCGCGTCGCCGGTCTTAGCCAACAAAAAATCGCCGACGAAATCGGTGTTCACCAAACTCAAGTTTCGCGAATTGTGCGTCATGTCGCTTGGGCTCATGTCTCCTAACTAGGCAACAACACGGGGGCCGATGGTGCAATTATTCACCGCCGCCGGGGTCCACGCCGCGCCAGTGTTCGGATCAGTCGTGTCAGTGCGCCACGCCCATTGAAAGCCCGACGTGGTCAGGACGAGCGTCGGCGAGGCGACCGTGGTCGCGCCAGACTTGAGCTGCACCGCCATCGTGCGCGTGCCGGCGTCGCTCTTCTGCGCGTAGGCGCGCACCGTGGTGGCGATGACGGTCGCAGGCGTCGAGGCGATGGAGGCGACGCCATAGAAATCCGCATCGCCGGGAGTGCTGTCGTAGACGTAGGAAGTAAGGGCGTCCTGCTGGGCGTCGTTGACCAATGTGGCGTTGGAGCCAATGGTCAGGTTTGCTGAAGAGATCACAGCATTAGCTGAAGTCAAGGAGCCGGGATTAGCGGTTGGAAAAGCTGAGTATCCCACCGGGGCGGTTCTGCAATTCGCGCCGCCGCCTACATTGAACGCGCTCGCCGCCGCCGTGTCAGAGGCGACGCCTATCCAGTAGACAGAACCCTTACTCACGGCGAATGGAGACGGGAACGTAATCGTGTTAGCGCCGGTGACCGGATTTGTCAGCGTCGTCGCTGACGCAACCAGCGTCGTTATCGTGCTGCTCGTGCCGTTGAATACGGAGCACTTCAAGTTTCCGGTGTAGCCTGCGTTGATGCTCGCGCTCACAGTGCTCACCGTGCCGTCATAGGCGGCGGTGAACGGCAAGTAGTACGAGGTGTTGGTCGCGGGCGTCAGCGTCGATGCAACCGTGAACGGCGTCTGTGTCACGCTCGTCGGCGCTCGCGAGAACGTCACGCTGGCGTCGCTCGCGGGCATCCGCGCATAGCAGCGGATGTCGCCCAGCCACACTCCAGTCGCCGCGCTGCTCTGCCAGAACAGGTCATCATCGTAATGCGTGAGGGCGCCCTGTGACCCGATAACCAGTTTGTTGGCGTAAGCGTTGGCCGATGTCGGACGAGTGTTGAGGCTGGTCGCGGTGAAGTCGGCGACGGTGTTGCCGTTCTTGCGCACGGTGAACGACCCGGCGGTCGGATGAATGACAATTTCAAACTCGAAAGCGTACCAGGTCGAGGCGACTGAAAACGCGCCCGCATAGGTCGCCAGCACCGTTCCATTGGCGGCGCCGGAGGCCAGCAGGATCGCGCCGTCGGTGCGAAACACGACGCTGCATTGCGTCGTCGCTGCATCCATCAAGGTAAAATATGCGCCAAGGGTCGAGCCGGTTATGGCGGCGTTCTGCTGAAAGGAGACGACGATATGGTGGACGGCGTCGTTCACGCCCGACGACTTCACGAAATTCGATGAGCTGGCGATATTCAAGGCGCGACTGCCGGAAAACCGGCCTGTGACGAAACTTGAGCTTGCGGGGCTCGCCCCGCTGTCCCAATAGCCGGTGATCATGTCGGCGGGGGCCGCGTACAGGTCGAAAGAATCCCCAAAACTCCACGCCATGTCAGTTCGCCGTGATCGTCAGCGCGTTGGCCAGAAACCGCGCTGTATCGCCGTTGCCGACCGCCTTCGGCGTCACCAAAGCGCCCGAACCCTGAAACGTCCCGCCGCTCGCCGCCGTCCAGACGCCGAAATGCGAAACCGTGCCCCAGCTTCCCGTCGCCGCCGGAAAGGTCACGATGGCGCTGTTGCTCGCCACTGTCGGGTTGTTGCCGGCGTTGGCGAAAGTCACCGGACCCGTGCGCGCATAGGCGCTGCCCGACACTTCGCTCGTCCCGCTGTCGCCGGGATCGGCTGTGTGCAGCGACACGTAGGCGGTTGTGGTCAGCGGCGTCAGGACCGCCGCCTCGCCCGCTGAGGAGAGACCTGTCATCCAAACGACCTCGTTCTGGTGCGGGTGACCCGCGAGCCGCTCGCCCGCGACATCGCATGATTGGCGTTGAGCTTCTGAATCATGTCCTCGACCAGCTGCTTGAGCGAACCAGCCTTGTCCTCCTCGCCGACCGCATGCAGATCGGCGTGCATCAGCGAGCCGTAGAGGTAGAGCGTCGGGTACTTGCTGTAGACCCAGCTGTCCTGATCGTCAGAGAAGACCGGGACTTCGCCGTAGTATGTCAGCTTGACGGTTTGGCCGTTCACATCGTCGGGATAACCGCCAATGAAAATCTGGCGCCCTTGGATGGTGTAGAAGCCATACGTCCACTTATCGACGGTGGTGAAGAACTCGTCGCGCGACTTGTAGCGAATCGGGATGAAGCCGTCGGGGACGTTGTCGTTGCCGATCCGCACCAGTTCCATCTGCAGCCAATCGTCGGGCAGCGGCGCACAACGCGAGGCGATCAGCGCCTCGTTGAACTGGATCATCCGGTCGATGCGCAGTTCGGCGTTGAGCTTCTGCTCGCACTGCCGGATGAAACCGGTCACCAGCTGCGGCGACCAATCCTGCCGATTGGCGTAGTCGGCGATCTGGGTCTGAAGATCAGCGAAGTCGGTCAACTAATTCGTCCGCCCTGGCCGCCCTTGGTCAGCCCCTTCTTACCGCCGCCGCGGGACCGCACCATGCCGCGCGGCTCCTTGGTGTCCTTCGTCGGCGGCGGCGACATCATGCTCCGCGCCGGATTCGCATAGACGTCGTTGGCGACCCGCCCCTTGAGCTTGGGCGGTCGCTTGGCCGGATTACCGGTGGGCCTGAATGTCTTGCCGCGCGTCAATGCCATGGGTCACCTCAAAAAATGAGGCGGCTCAGAGCCGCCTCCAAGTACGCCTGTGGGAGGTCAGGCGTGATCATGCCGACGCGACCGAACACCCCCGCGCATTCAGCCAACCGCCAGAGAAACAGCAGGATGATGATCGCGACTACGCCGCCGATCACGATTGAAATGATGTTCCAGTAAGGCGTCGCGGTGATGCCCGTGAACCAATCGCCGAGCAGGATGCGAAGCAGCGCGAGGACGACCAGAACAACGATGACGAAGATGGCGACCTGAAAGATCGTCCCGATTCCGAAGCCGCACATTACAGTCGTCCCTTCCATACCCGCCACGGCTCGGCGTCGCTCGAGTTGAGCCACGCTTTGAACAGGTCAGGATCGTCGGCAATGCCGGCCCGCTGCAGTTCTTCGTAAATTACAGTTGGAATCCTTGCCGCGAGCTTGTTATGCCCGCCCTGCGGCATGATCTCCTGATCGCGCTTGATCGAGTCGAGAATCGGCTCGACGTCCTGACGATGCTCGACATGAAACACGTCGGAGGCGTCGTCTAGGATCATGGTGCGCGAGACGCCGTTGCGAGCGTCGTATTTTCTTCTTTTCTCTCCCACGTTAAGCCTCACCCATGCTATGGTGAAGACGAGGCGATCCGCCGCTGAAACGACGGATCGTCTCTAACAAAGCAACCTTGAAAGGAAGGTCGCTATGCATTTTGTTGACAAAACAGGGCAACGATTCAGACACCTGATCGTTCTCCGTCTTTCCCACATGCATGAAGGCAGATCGCATTGGCTCGTCCAGTGCGACTGTGGAGATGTGCGTTCCGTCAAAGGCGGAGACTTGATGAGCGGAAGGGTAAGTAGTTGTGGCAAATGCTCTAGCCACGACCCGAGAAAGTCGAAACACGGACACCGCAGAAACAAAGCCACGCCAACCTATTACAGCTGGCAAGCCATGCGCCAACGCTGCCTTAATCCCAAGGCGCACGCCGCAGAACGCTATAACGGAAGAGGAATTACGATCTGCGAGCGTTGGCATATCTTTGAAAATTTCCTCGCCGATATGGGCGAACGACCACTCAACAAAACTCTCGACCGCATCAACAATGACGGGAATTACGAACCCGCCAATTGTCGATGGGCTACCCGATCAGAACAGACCAACAACCGCCGAAAACACCATCCACCGCAAACCCTCTAGTAGAATACGCAAAACCCTATATGTTTACGCTTGCTGCAACCGCCGTCGAACACGCTCCCGTAGGAGTAACTCCCTTGGGCCGACGGTAGTGACGACAGGAGGCGGTGCGCCTCTGCAGGGCGGGCCGCCTCCACCTTACGCATTACTCAAACTCCCTACGACCTTTGCGCAGGTTTTCCGTTTCTGGAATGACCTGCAAATTCCACGGCACATGCAGTCCGCAAGAGTTCTTCCCATTAAGCGGCCCGATATGGTCAACAACATGTTTGACCCCGGTTAGCTTAGTTAGCTTACGCGCCTCGCGATACACCATAGAGATAGCCGCCTTTTGTTCTTTAGTAAGCCACTTTGGCGTAGCCTGAAGTTGACCTTCCTGACGAATGCGGCTTTTAACCTGATAGTAATCGGGATTAGCTAGATAATCTCTCTTAGATTTCTCCCTGAGAGCGTCTCTGTTTTCCTCGCTATATTTTTGCCAGTACTCTAATCGCCTAGGACGTAATTCATCCTTGTGGGCATAATGATATGCCCTGTTTTTTTCCTTTATGTATTCGACATTGTCAGCCGCGAATTTCCTGTTCTTGGCGTTTATCTTCTCACGATAAACGTCGTCACTGTCATAACGCGCCTGTTGGTATGCCCGCCGCTTTTCATCAGCCAGCGGGTCACGCTTACGCGATTGAATTGACCGCTCGCAGGCGCGCTCCTTCGCGCCCGGCACGGTCACATAGCGCCACTTCTCATAGGCACTCTTGTACGCTCGCGAATCCGAGAAATCGGCACGGTTAGGTTTTGGGTAAGGAGGGATGTTTGCCATCCCTCCTCTGTACACCTCTACCCAAGGCATTGTCAATCAGCCTAGTTTCTGCTACTTCACAATGCCGTTAAAAAGTATATGCGCCAAGGCGTTACGGACCTCGACCCCCCATTCGCAGATTATCATTCTGGTCTCCGCATCGCCCGTGCGCGCCATCAGATATTGCCTAAAGCTGCGGAAGAACGCCACCGCGAGATAGTCAGGATCGATCAGCAAGCCGACGTCCGCAGGAACCCAGCGGCTTGGGATGACTTTGATCCTGCCGAAGTCCGTCGCGATCACATCGACCGTCGACACCACCTCGGTCTTACCTACCAAAACTTGCGTGGTCGAACGGCCCACAAAACTTGAGATCGTCCGCTTCGGCCCCGGCCCGACAACCCAAAGCGTCGGCGTCGCCCCGTTGGTATAAGCCTTCTGCATCGCGTCGCCCAATATGGCTTCGGTGATTGCCACCGTAGCCGGCGCAACGAACACACCGGTCGCAGTCGTCGGCAGGCCGGCGACCGAAGTGCCCGGCGCAATCGCGCCGGCCACGGCGCTAAGTTTGTCGGTCGCTCGCGCGAGCCAGTGCGAGATGCCTTCGGTGACGCGCGCGACTGGCCCAGAATCATTGCCGTCGACCCGCGGCTGCCGCGAACACATCGCGGCTTCCATGTCAGATTTCAGAACCTTCGAAGCCATCGCCATCTGATGACTCATCTCGGAGCCTTTACCAGCTGCGTCGCTTTCCTCCTGCGAACCTGAGATGGTCGCGTCGCGCTTGGAGATTTGCGTCACATTGTTCTGGCGGATCGTCGGCTGGGCCGTGCTCGGCGCGAGCGCGAAGCCTTCGAGCTG
>Ga0157376_10001094_pt1 | contig 17772 bp, 6 predicted proteins | sample M45metaG_FD_121801 | JGI IMG/M metagenome (GOLD analysis project Ga0157376, IMG submission 121801) | Miscanthus rhizosphere microbial communities from Kellogg Biological Station, Michigan, USA - M4-5 metaG | ecosystem: Host-associated > Plants > Roots > Rhizosphere > Soil | place: USA: Michigan... | reverse complement strand
GGATTAGCTGCATTCTGGCAATATGGTGTTCCGGCATAACTAAATGTAGCTACCGGCAGTGCAGTAATAGTTATAGAACTTGTTGCTGCTACCGCTGCACATCCACCGGATGCCGCAATCGTATTGGTGACGGTATATGTCCCTGGTGTACTCGCAGATAAATTAATCTGACCAGTAGCGGTACTTACAAATACAAGGCCAGCAGTTGAAGAGAATGTTCCTGCCACACCGCCACCGCTAAATGTCGGACTCGGGTTGGCTGCATTCTGGCAATATGGTGTTCCGGTGTAACTAAATGTCGCTACTGGTAGTGCAGTTATAGTTACAGAAGTTGTAGCAGTCTGTGCAGCACATCCGCCACCAGCAGCCATTGTATAAGTAACCGCATAAGTTCCGGCGGTGCTTGAACTTGGAGTAATCGCACCTGTCGCTGCATTGATCGTTAATCCCGCAGTAGATGAATATGTTCCGCCTGCGGTACCAGTAAGGGTTACAGCCTGCGCGCCGACCAGTGAAGTACAGAATGGACTTCCTGCATAACTTATCGTTGCCGCAGGTAATGTAGTAATGGTAATAGAACTTGTTGCTGCCACCGCTGCACATCCAGCAGATGCTGCAATCGTATTAGTAACTGTATATGTTCCAGCCGTGCTCGCAGATAAATTGATCTGACCTGTTGCCGTGCTCACAAATACAAGACCAGCAGTGGATGAGAATGTTCCCGCTACACCACCACCGCTAAATGTCGGACTCGGATTAGCTGCATTCTGGCAATATGGTGTTCCGGTATAACTAAATGTAGCTACCGGTAAAGTAGTTATTGTTACCGAAGTAGTCGCCGTCTGTGCTGCACATCCTCCTGCAGCAGCCATTGTATAAGTAACTGTATAAGTTCCGGCAGTGCTCGTACTCGGAGTAATTGCTCCAGTTCCCGCATTGATTGTTAATCCTGCCGTGGATGAATAGGTTCCGCCAGCCGTGCCGGTTCGGGTTACTGCCTGGGCTCCAACCAGTGAAGTACAGAATGGTGTACCGGCATAACTTATTGTTGCTGCAGGTAAAGTAGTTATTGTTACTGAAGTAGTAGCAGTCTGTGCAGCGCATCCGCCTGCAGCAGTCATTGTATAGGTAACCGTATAAGTTCCCGCTGTGCTCGTACTTGGAGTAATCGCACCCGTCGCTGCATTGATCGTTAATCCTGCAGTTGAAGAGTAAGTACCGCCTGCTGTGCCCGTCTGTGTTACACTTTGCGCGCCAATCAGTGAAGTGCAGAATGGTGTACCCGCATAACTGATCGTAGCCGCAGGTAATGTAGTAATGGTAACAGAACTTGTTGCTGTTACCGCTGCACATCCGCCGGATGCGGCAATTGTATTGGTGACTGTATATGTACCAGCCGTGCTCGCAGATAAATTAATCTGACCAGTAGCGGTGCTCACAAATACAAGACCTGCTGTTGAAGAGAATGTTCCAGCTACACCACCGCCGCTAAATGTCGGACTTGGATTAGCTGCATTCTGGCAATAAGGTGTTCCGGCATAACTAAATGTCGCTACCGGTAATGCAGTAATAGTAACTGAAGTGGTTGCTGACTGTGCAGCACATCCACCCGCAGCCGCCAAGGTATAAGTAACCGAATAGGTTCCCGCAGTGCTTGAACCTGGAGTAATCGCACCCGTCGCTGCATTAATCGTCAATCCCACAGTAGATGAATATGTTCCACCCACTGTGCCCGTCTGCGTTACTGCCTGCACTCCAAACAGTGAAGTACAGAATGGTGTGCCGGCATAACTTATCGCTGCCGCTGGCAATGTGGTAATGGTAATAGAACTTGTCGCAGTTACCACCGCACATCCGCCTGCAGCCGCAATCGTATTGGTGACTGTATATGTTCCGGCCGTGCTTGCAGATAAATTAATCTGACCAGTAGCGGTGCTCACGAAAACAAGACCAGCAGTGGATGAGAATGTTCCCGCTACACCACCACCGCTAAATGTCGGACTCGGGTTAGCTGCATTCTGGCAATAGGGCGTTCCCGCATAACTAAATGTAGCTACCGGTAGTGCAGTAATAGTAACAGAACTTGTTGCCGTTACCGCTGCACATCCGCCGGATGCTGCAATCGTATTAGTAACTGTATAGGTTCCAGGTGTACTTGCAGATAAATTAATCTGACCCGTAACCGTACTCACAAAAACTAGACCTGCTGTTGATGAGAATGTTCCCGCTACACCACCGCCACTAAATGTCGGGCTCGGGTTTGCTGCGTTCTGGCAATATGGTGATCCGGCATAACTAAATGTAGCAACCGGCAGCCCAGTTATTGTTACTGAAGTTGTCGCCGTCTGTGCAGCACAACCACCTGCAGCAGCCATTGTATAGGTAACCGTATACGTTCCTACTGTGCTCGTGCTTGGAGTAATCGCACCTGTCGCAGCATTGATCGTTAATCCGGCAGTGGATGAATATGTTCCACCTGCGGTGCCAGTACGGGTTACAGCCTGCGCGCCAACTAATGAAGTACAGAATGGTGTACCTGCATAGCTGATCGTTGCTGCAGGTAGAGTAGTTATAGTTACTGAAGTAGTCGCTGTCTGTGCGGCACATCCACCGCCTGCAGCCATGGTATAGGTAACCGTATAAGTTCCGGCAGTGCTTGAACTTGGAGTAATCGCACCTGTTGCTGCATTAATTGTTAATCCGGCAGTAGAAGAATAGGTCCCGCCCGCGGTGCCCGTCTGGGTTACAGCCTGAGCGCCAACCAGTGAAGTACAGTATGGACTTCCTGCATAATTTATTGTTGCTGCAGGTAAAGTAGTTATTGTTACTGAAGTAGTAGCAGTCTGTGCAGCGCATCCGCCTGCAGCAGCCATTGTATAGGTAACCGTATAAGTTCCCGCTGTGCTCGTACTTGGAGTAATCGCACCTGTCGCTGCATTGATCGTTAATCCTGCAGTAGATGAATATGTTCCGCCCGCTGTGCCAGTCTGTGTTACAGCCTGCGACCCAACCAGTGAAGTACAGAATGGTGTACCGGCATAACTTATCGTTGCCGCAGGTAATGTAGTAATGGTAACAGAACTTGTTGCTGTTACTGCTGCACATCCACTCGATGCTGCAATCGTATTGGTGACAGTGTATGTTCCAGCCGTGCTTGCAGATAAGTTGATCTGACCCGTTGCGGTGCTTACAAATACAAGACCCGCAGTGGATGTGAATGTGCCTGCTACACCGCCGCCGCTGAATGTCGGACTCGGGTTTGCTGCATTCTGGCAATAGGGTGTTCCGGCATAACTAAAAGTAGCGACCGGTAATGCTGTAATCGTAACAGAACTTGTTGCAGTTACTGCTGCACATCCACCAGCGGCGGCTCTTGTATTGGTTACCGTGTATGTTCCAGGTGTGCTCGCGGATAAATCTACCTGACCCGTTGCTGTACTCACAAAGACAAGACCCGCCGTTGAAGAAAATATTCCCGCTACGCCGCCGCCGCTAAACGTCGGATTTGGATCTGCCCCGTTACTGCAATATGGCGTTCCGGCATAACTAAAGGTTGCTGCCGGCAGAGCTGTAATAGTAATGGAACTTGTTGCCGTTACAACTGCACATCCGCCGGAGGCTGCAATTGTATTCGTAACTGTATATGTTCCTGGTGTACTCGACGCCAAATTAATCTGACCTGTGATTGTGCTTACAAATACAAGGCCCGCCGTAGAAGAGAATGTGCCCGCCACACCACCACCGCTAAAGGTTGGGCTGGGATTCGCTGCATTCCGGCAATAAGGTGTTCCGGTGTAACTAAACGTAGCTACCGGTAAGGCTTTAATAGTAATAGAACTTGTCGCAGATGCTGCTGCACATCCGCCCGATGCAGCAATTGTATTGGTGACTGTATAAGTTCCTGGTGTGCTCGCAGATAAATCAACCTGACCGGTTGCCGTACTTACAAATACCAAACCCACTGTTGAAGAAAAAGTTCCTGCAACACCACCACCACTAAACGTTGGGCTCGGATCTGCGCCATTACTGCAGTATGGGGTCCCGGTATAACTAAATGTTGCGACGGGCTGCGCGGTTATGGTAACCGAAGTAGTTGCGGTTTGTGCAGTGCATCCACCTGTTGCGGCCATCGTATAAGTGACCGTATACGTTCCCGCTGTGCTCGTACTTGGAGTAATTGCACCTGTTAATGAATTTATAATTAATCCTGCTGTGGATGAATATGTTCCCCCCGCCGTACCGGTTCTCGTTACAGCCTGTGCGGTAGCCACAGTTTTACAGAATGGTGCTCCTGCATAACTTATCGTGGCCACCTGTAGTGCAGTTATTGTTATAGAGCTTGTCGCTGTTACGGCTGCACAACCGCCGGAAGCGACAATAGTATTCGTGACTGTATAAGTTCCCGCTGTGCTCGCAGATAAATCAACTTGGCCCGTTGCTGTGCTCACAAATACCAAACCTGCAGTCGAAGAAAAGGTCCCAGCCGCACCTCCGCCGCTAAAAGTCGGACTCGGGTCCGGCTCATTACTGCAAAAAGGTGTTCCCGGATAACTGAAGGTAGCTACCGGAAGCGCGGTTATCGTGACCGAAGTGGTTGCTGTATTAGTACAACCTCCACTGGTAAAAGTATAAGTTACAGTATATGTGCCCGCGGTGCTCGTGCTCGGCGTGATAGCACCAGTTCCTGCAACGATGCTCAATCCCGCAGGTGCAGAGTAAGTCCCCCCAGCCGTTCCTGTCCGGGTAACGGATTGTGGTAAAATAAGTGTTTTACAGAATGGTCCGGCATAGCTGATTGTGGCGGTAGGCAATGCTTTTACCGTAACCGAAGTAGTTGTTATATAATCGCAATTCCCAACACTAAATGCATAACTAACCACATAAGTTCCGGCAGAGCTTGCTGCTAGATTTATTGTACCGGAGGCTCCATTGATACTTAAACCCGCTGTAGAACTATACGTTCCGCCTGCTGTTCCTGTTCTTGTCACGGTTGCTGTTCCCGTTGGACAGAATGGACTTCCGGTATATGAAATAGTAGTTGCCGGAGCCACACTAGTCAGACATAAGTCAAATGTTCCGGGATTTCCAAGTGGATCGTAGTCATCTACTTCAATATAGTAGGTATTTCCGGGTGTAAGTCCGGAAGTTCCAACGCATGAATTACTATTAGTTCCGGAAGCAATCTGGCAGGTTAGTTCATTCAAACTCGCGTCGAAGATTGCAATGTGCGGCCAGGTCATTGTCTCTGCAGCACTTCCGACTAAAATCTGAGCACTGATAAATCCGCTGGCTGGAGCGGTAAATTTAAACCAGACATTATTAGCCGGCCCCGCTAACCAACAGGAAGGTCTGGCCAGATCCGCCGTAGCACCGACATTGGTGTACACCCCCGTGTTCACACAGGCAGCATTGATTGAAGCCGTAATATTCGTTGCGTTTGCAAAATTGTCGTTGGCTGGAGGCGCCAGTTCTTTTAATGAGCCGGAAATATTCGTCGCCTGCCTTAAATCATTTTCATTTCGGAATACCTGCAAATTGACCAGGCTGTCATCACTTGTTCTCTGAATTAAATTGTCTTTGGAAGGAAGTGCCGGAAGATAACCCGGTGTAATAGAATTATTATAAGTAGTATCCGGGCCGCCTGAGAGATCTTTAGCTTGGCCCTTCGTAAATGCCGTCAACATTCCCAATATGCACAAAAACGCAGCGTACAGGTTTTTCATCGGTAACCGGCTAGTGGTAAAGCAAGCCGTCCCTTCAGGATCGCGGCTATTGGATTTTTAAACTTGTTCCAGATTTACGTCCGGTAAACCAGTAATCGGGGATCTAATTGGGAGCTAATAGGTGATTAGTCATAATCAGAATTACCAACAATTGGGTTGCCAGTGTAATTGAAACTATGTTTCAGAGGGTAGGAGGACTGCAAATTGCCCCGGTAATGAACCTAATGGTTAGTACTTAGCAATTAGCTTCATAATAACTGCTAAAGTGTTAGATTTATTGTCATCATATGCAGGACATTAGAATAGTTTTTTCCACATTTGCAGAACTGCGAACGAATAATTATCCAGACGCATGAAATACACCGGTCTGTTGGCGTTTCTGATTTGCCTGGGGTGCCGGCAATATTATGAACCGCCTGCATTGAAAAATACTCCCGATTTCCTGGTGGTTGACGGTTTTCTGACCAGTTCCCCCGATTCTACCTATATAACACTCACTCATACGCGCAGTTTAAAGGATACGGCACCCGGAAGCCCGGAACTGAAAGCCTCATTGATGGTGGAGGGGGATCAAAATACAGTTACCACCCTGCCAGAGATCAGAAACGGCTTGTACGGGAATCTGCTGAATTTGACCAGTTCAGAAAAATACCGCCTTATCATCCTCACGGCAGACGGCCGAAAGTATCAGTCGGACTATGTTCCTTTCAAACAAACTCCGGCGATCGACAGCCTGACCTGGGAACAGGATAACTCCCAGGTGAGCTTTTATATCAACACGCATGATCCTGTCAACAACACGCTATACTATCGATGGCATTTTGAAGAAACCTGGCAATACAGTACTTACCTGAATACGAATTTTGATTACAAACATGGAACTATTGTGCGAAGAACTCCGGAGGAGCAAATTCATAATTGCTGGAGTTCAAATATATCTCCCACTATCCTCCTTGCTTCCACGAACAGGCTGAGCCAGGATCAAATCTCTCATTATTTATTCAACACCGTATCCAAGTCAACTGAAAAAATCTACATTCTGTACAGCGTAATAGTGTACCAGTATGCCTTAACGAAGGATCAATATGATTACTGGACAGAATTGAAAAAAAACTCAGAACAATTGGGAACTCCGTTTGACGCACAGCCTTCTCAGCTAAATAGTAATATTCATTCCCTTGGAAATTCACAGGAGCCGGTATTGGGTTACTTATCCGCCTCCACAGTTCAAAAAAAGAGGATTTTTGTAGGAATTAATGAAATGGATAACATGAATTATCTGCCGTACTATATTGCCTGCCGGGTGCTGAAGGATGTGACATCAGGCTTTTCGCAATATGATACCAGCAGAGCTTATGAATATCTGGAGGCGCCAAAACACCCGTATACTTTCTGGTATTTTGATGGTGCCTATCATATTGCCCAGAATTTTTGTATCGATTGCAGAGTACATGGCGGATCGAATATTAAACCGGATTTCTGGCCCTGATTAAAAAAAACAGGCGATTTTCTGTAATAGATAATCGGTCGTACTATAGATTTCATTATTTCTGTCGCAACGTTTGTTATCTTACTGATCCGGCCTTTTTATTAAGGCCACGGGAAATAAGCCGTTAGTATCATTTGACCTTCTTTCTGTCGCCGGAGTCAAAATTGTTTGCATTATTTATGTTCATTCCGCAAAAAGATCTTAATTTGATCGACATTAATTGCTTGTCAGAATATGTGCGAAAAAAGGCCTTCCTATTTGAGATTTTTGTTGTGTGGATTGATACTTGTGAAAACGGCCTCGGCACAGGAACACATTAACGATTCAATTACCAGTTCACTATACAATTCCTTTCCGGTAAGTCTTTATTTTAATGCCATCGGTGAAAATGCGCATATTTATACCGGTTATGAATACTTTACTCCCGATAGAAATATTAAGGGATCCCCCTATTTCCTGTCAGACGGTCCGGTTCCTTCCAGGTTAATTTATGATGACAGCTATTATCAGGATATCCCGGTATTGTTCGATATCGCCCGGGATGAATTGGTCGTTAACCGCCTGGGACAGAATTTCAAAATCAGCCTTGTTAGCGACAAACTGATGTCCTTTACAATCCGTAACCATGAATTTATCCGCATTTCCAGGGATAGCGCCCATGGCATTGAACTCGAATCCGGCTTCTACGATAAAATGTATGCAGGGAAAACAACGGTACTGGTTAAACGAAAACGGCGGCTGCAGGAAACCCTTTACTATAGCACAATCACATCTGAATATAAGGATGAATATATCTATTATGTGATAACGGGCAACCAGGTCGTTCAGGTCAGCAGCAAATCGGGGGTGTTGGATTTGTTCAATTCGAAAAAAACAGAAATTAAATCCTTCATTAGAAAAAATAAATTGAGTTTCAAATCCGATTTCGAGAAAACGCTTGTAGCAGTTTCTGCATATTATGATCAACTAACCAGCTGACATGCAAAATATTTTTCGAAATCTCTTCTGCCTGTTCGCCGGCACGCTCCTGAGTTTCTTTGCTCACGCGCAAAACAAAAAGACATTTAGTGGTGATTTCAGAGGTATGAAACTGGAGCAGCTGGCCGAAGCAATTGAATCACAATCAGACTACCATTTCTATTTTAAGGCGAGTGAAACCGATAGTATTGTACTCGATTTTGTTGTCCAGGACCAGACGCTGCCTTCTATTCTTGACAAGGCTCTTGCCCATACCGATTTTCATTATGCGATCGATAATGAAAATAATGTTTTCATTACGGAAAAATTCTCGATTCAACCCGAGCTGCCGGCAGATTATTTCAAAACCAGAAACGCAGTCCGGGATTCAACCCGCGAATCCGCTTTTTCCGTAGACAATTACCTGGACAATCAGCGAAATCAAAAACTCAGATCCTCGTTGGAAAATAAAGTTTTTGTAATCGGTCCCAAAACAAATTCCTACCGTGTCGGAAAAGGTACGGTAGCCGGCTATGTCCGGGATGCAAAAACCGGTGAGACCCTGGTAGGTGCTACTGTTTCCCTGGATAACCCCCCGGTTGGCGTAAGCACAGACCAGTTCGGATATTTTTCACTGACTGTTCCCCTGGGACCGCATACCCTGCATATTTCAAGTATCGGCATGAAGGAGACAGTACGACATATCGCTTTGTATTCTGACGGAAAACTGAATATAGAAATGGAACAATTTGTTCCTGGACTTAAAGCTGTTACTGTCACTTCAGAAAAAAATTCAAATACAGGCCGCCTGCAGATGGGCGTGGATCGCCTGAATATAAAAACGATCAGACAGATGCCTGTAGTCTTTGGTGAAGCCGATATTCTCCGGGCCGTTCTGACATTACCGGGTGTGACTTCTGTTGGTGAAGCAACCACCGGTTTTAACGTGCGGGGCGGATCGGCAGACCAGAATCTTGTTTTATTCAATAATTCCACCATCTATAATCCAACGCATTTCTTTGGATTCTTTTCTTCGTTTAATCCTGATGTGGTAAAAGGAGTTGAATTATACAAAAGCAGTATCCCTGAAAAATACGGTGGCAGGTTGTCTTCTGTTTTGGACGTTACAACCCGGGATGGCAATAAAAAGAAAATATCAGGAGCGGGAGGAATCGGACCGCTGGATGCCCGGCTTACGCTGGAAGGTCCTTTGTTTAACGATAAAACAACATTTCTCATTGCTGGCAGGTCCACTTATTCAGACTGGCTGTTGAAGCAAATCCCGGATGACGCCTATAAGAACAGCACGGCTGGTTTTTATGACGCTAATCTCCGGCTCACGCATGAGATAAATCAAAAAAATAGTCTGTTCCTTACCGGATATCTCAGCCACGATCGCTTTACCCTGAATAGTGATACACTATATACTTACCAGAATAAGAATGTCAACCTCCAATGGAAACATGAATTCAATAACCGGTTCAATGCAGTCTTTATGGCGGGCATTGATGATTATAATTATTCCATCTCGAGTACCGGCAATCCGGTGAATGGATATAAACTTTCATTCAAAATTACCCAGTATAATTTTCACGGGGATTTCACTTATAACCTGAATGCAAAAAACACCTTGGATTTCGGTGTTAGCTCTATCTATTATAATTTATATCCGGGTTCTCTCGATCCGCTGGGATCAAAATCACTGGTGGTAGCCGATCATGTGCCGAAGGAACAAGCTCTCGAATCTGCCGTTTACGTTGGCGACCGGATAAATTTCGGAACCAATTTTTCAATGAACCTGGGTATCCGGTATTCCTATTACAATTATCTCGGTCCTCAAACCATCTATAATTACGCGCCAGGACAACCTCTGGAACCTTCCAGTATGATTGATTCATCTTACTATGGTCCTGGAAAAGTAATCACTACATATCAGTATCCGGATTACCGGATTTCCGCCCGGTATCTTCTGAATGAAATGTCTTCATTAAAAATCAGCTACAACAGCCTGCATCAATTCATTCATCAGCTCACTAATACTACGGCTATTTCTCCTACGGATATTTGGAAACTGAGTGGACCGCATATCAAACCTCAGGCAGGCCAGCAAATTTCACTGGGTTATTATCGCGATTTCAAATCCCACACTATCGAAACTTCGGTGGAAGTTTACTATAAAACGCTGGATCAGTACCTGGATTACAAAAGCGGTGCGTCCCTGGTACTCAATCATCATATTGAAACCGATGTGCTGACAACGAGGGGAAAAGCCTACGGAGTTGAATTGCTGATAAAGAAAACAGCGGGCAAACTAAACGGATGGCTGAGCTATACTTATTCCCGAACTTTCCTGCAACAGGATGATCCGAATGCAGGTCAGCTCATCAATGGAGGACTATATTATCCCGCCAATTACGACAGACCCAGCGTCCTGAATTTCATCGGTAACTACCAGATCAATCATCGTTTTAGTGTTTCCCTGAATGTCAATTACAGCACCGGCCGGCCGATTACCCTGCCCACAGCAATTTATGATCTGGGAGGCGGAGAGCGGGTTTATTATTCTGACCGGAATGCTTATCGGATTCCTGATTATTTCAGAATGGATCTTTCCATCAATATTGAAGGAAACCATAAGATCAAAAAGTTCAAGCATAGTTCATGGTCTATTGGCGTATATAACCTGACCGGCCAGAACAACCCATATTCTATTTACTTTACCCAGCAAAACGGCGTAATCAAAGGATACAAGCTTTCCATATTTGGTTCACCCGTGCCGTCGATCACATATAATTTCAAATTTTAAATGCGGAAGCAGGGATATATTATATTGACTCTTCTTATCATCGGCCTGGTTAACCAGAATTGCAAGGAAGTCTATCAGCCGAAAGCCACTCAAACCAATCCAAATCTGCTGGTCGTGGATGGGATTATAGTCAGCGGTAATGATTCCAGCATCATTACCCTTTCCAGAACCCGAACCATTACTGACGAATCCCCTTCTGTAAAAGAGCTCGGCGCCCAGGTTTCTGTATTAAGTGTTTCAGGAGTTGAATACCCTTTCACGGAGGAAGGAAACGGAAGATATGCCGTCGGCCAGCTATTGTTAGACACTACACAGCAATACCAGATGAAGATAATTACAGGTGATGGCAACGAGTATCGTTCTGAATTCGGTAAAGTTTACACCAGTCCTCCGATTGATTCCGTTTACTGGGCGCAGGACTCTTCGTCCAACGTTCATGTATACTTAAATACCCATGACCCCGCTAACAATACCCATTATTACCGCTGGGATTATACCGAAAGCTGGGAATATCATTCCTATTTTTTTTCCGCGCTGGAGTATTACCCAAATGGTGTTATAGATTTCAGACCATCCAGTGATCAGATATTCAAATGCTATCAATCCCAATCGTCGTCCTCCATCGAAGTCGTTTCGACAAAACAATTATCAAGTGATTTGGTCAATAAGTATGAAGTGACCACAGTGCCGGTGGGATCGGAAAAAATCAGTTTCCTGTATAGCGACCTCGTCAGGCAATACGCGCTTCCGGTGGAGGCATATAATTTTTGGAAAAATCTGAAAAGAAACACGGAACAACTGGGATCACTTTTTGATCTCCAGCCATTTACTGAGCTGGGGAATATAAAATGTGTGAATAATCCTGATATAAAATGCATCGGATTTATCAGTTTCTCAACCCTTCAGGAAAAAAGAATTTTCATTTCAAAAAATGAAATCATTAAATGGAATTATGACCCTTACTATGGCGAATGTTTCCTTGACACAGTACAGGCGATGGATTTAGATAAATATATGACACCCGGCGGACCTAATTTTTATGAACTAATTGGGTCTCTAACCAGCCCTGTTCAACCACCGCCGTATATACTTTCGACCTCGCTATGCGTGGATTGCACGTATCATCGGGGATCAACAACAAAACCAGCTTACTGGCCTTAAACTTTTTGAATATGCAGCTATTCTGGCGGGTATCTTTTTCTGTTCTGTTAAAAAGGATTGTGCCCGCATCTTTTATATTGATCAATTTAGGCGCAAGGGCACAGGATCCTTTCCTGAATACGCTTACAACGAATCTAAGCCAGTATGAATCAAAACAGCTTAGAGAAAAAATATACCTGCAGACAGATAAATCTTACTATATAACCGGCGAAATATGCTGGTTCAAATCCTATGTCGTAGATGCCTCGCTGCATAAGCCATTTTCACTGAGTAAAGTGGCGTATGTTGAAATACTGAACCGTGAATCCAAACCCGTTTTACAGGGCAAAATTTTGCTTCAACAGGGAATCGGCAGCGGATCCTTTTTCATACCATTATACCTCCCATCCGGTTCATACAAAATCCGGGCATATACTAACTGGATGAAAAACCACGGACCGGAATATTTCTTTGAAAAAAATATAACAATCGTCAATACACAGAAAAGAGACCGGGATAGTGCAGTGCAAAAATCAACCGCCTTTGATATACAGTTTTTCCCGGAGGGGGGCACGATGGTGGAAGGAAATCCTTCCGTGGTAGCTTTTAAAGCAGTGGATGGAAACGGGAATGGAATAAAAGCGGAAGGTGACATTGTAGATGTCGATAAAAAAACAATCGTTCATTTTCAAACCGGCTTATTTGGTATGGGGAGATTTGAGATTAATCCCGTTGCCGGCAAACAATATAAAGCTTATGTCAGGGTTGGCGACAACCAGCTCACGATGGTCGATTTTCCGCCCGTATCTGCTAAAGGTTATTCCCTGCAGGTTAGCCCGGATCAGAATAACCAGTTCATCATTTCTGTTGTTTCAAATTATGATGGGGATTCCCGGCCGGTCTACCTCCTGATTCATACCAGGGGTATTGTGAAACTCGCGCAACCACTTACCCTGGTGAATGGAAAAGGCAACTTATCGATACAAAAATCCATTCTGGGTGAAGGCATATCCACCATTACCCTGTTCAGTGCGAATCAGCAGCCGGTAAGCGAAAGATTAGTTTTCAGGATGCCGGCCGTCCTTGATATTGCAGCTCAGACAGAAATGGAGGAATACCAGCCCAGGAAAAAAATAACCGCCCATATCCATCTGAATAATAGTCAGACAGATTCTACGATTACCAATCTGGGCCTTTCCGTTTACAGGATCGATAGTTTACAATATGCTGAAGCCCCGGATATCCGTTGTTATTTATATCTCGGTTCCGATATCAGGGGAAATATCGAACATCCCGAGTATTATTTCAGTCATTCCGGTCAACAGGCGGAGACTGCGCTGGATAATCTCATGCTTACCCAGGGCTGGAGGCGTTTTAAATGGGAAGAAGTATTACAATCGAGGGAGCCTGTTGCTGAATATATTCCGGAGTGGACCGGCCATCTGATCAATGCAAAGATTACTGACCGTAATAGCGGAGAACCGCTGGAAAACCAGACAGTATACCTGGCAGGCCCCGGAATTAAATCCCAACTTGCCGGTTGCATCAGCAACAAAAAAGGACAATTATTATTCGACCTGCCGCATTTACTGGGCTCGAATGTGATCGTGCTGCAAACAGAAAACAGGAATGATAGTAACTACCGGCTGGATATCGCAAACCCGTTCAGTGAAAAAAATTCCGGTTATGCATACCCTGCTTTCAAACTGAATGAAGAGTATAAAAACGAACTTCGTTTTTACAATGTCAGCACTCAGGTGCAAAATGTTTACTCTCTCAGCAGTCTGATTAAATTCAGGGCGCCGGTATATAGTGACAGCAATTCATTTTATGGTACACCGGACAAAAAATTTTTCCTGGACGATTATACCCGGTTTAATTCAATGGAGGAAGTAGTTCGCGAATATATTACCGGTGTGTCGGTCCATAAGCGCCAGAACCGGTTTTATTTCCGCATCCTGAATGATCAGCAAAAGCTTTTCTTCGACCAGGATCCGCTGATTGTGCTTGACGGAGTACCGATTTTTGATGCAACCGAAGTAATGAATATCGATCCCCTGAAAATAAAGAAAATTGAAATCGTCAACCGGAAATTCTTCCTGGGATCCGTGGTGGCCAGTGGAATATTCGCATTGTATTCATATAACAATGATATGGCCGGTCTGCAACTAAATAGTCGTGCACTGATACTGGAATATGAAGGTCTGCAATTACAGCGCGAATTTTATTCTCCAAAATATGATAACCCCCCGAACGGCTCAAAAAGGCTTCCTGATTTCCGGAACGTGCTGGAATGGGAACCGAATATTACTATTGGGAAAAGCAGAGAGGCGCAAATAAGTTTCTATTCCTCCGATCGCAAAGGAAGTTTTATGGGTATAGTGGAAGGAATCAACGGAAACGGACGGGCCGGAAGCACCCGGTTTTTTTTCCAGGTTGAGTAAACAACCAGGAAAGTATGGGAATATGGAAGTATGGGAGTGTAAGTTATTTTGAAATGTTTTTTAAGTAAATAAAAGGCGGCGCCGAATTCCAGGGAATCCTGGATTTAATAAAGGCCGGTGCGATGGAAAAATTCCCCAATACTATATCCGGTTTCCCGTCTCCGTTCAAATCCCCGACATCCATCGTCAGCCACCTGCCCTGCTGAGTTTCGGGCATGGAATGCGGCAGGAATTCATAATTCCCTTTGTTCTCCAGATAAACGAATCCTTCTTCGGGTTGATTCTTATAGTCGGCAAAAAAAGAAATGACCGCCAGGTCCAGATCACCATCCCCGTCAAAATCCCGGGCCATGGCTTTATAACATCCGTTAACCGGGAAAAAATATTTTTGTTTGAAATTCCACTGACCGTCATTAATAAAAATATACACCCCGTGATAGGGTTTTAATTCAACAGAAAAATCTGCATTGTCCCCGCAGGTATAAACAATATCCGGGTACCCGTCTTTATTAAAATCATCCATCTCGAAATAAGAAGACCCGAAAGTTGGAGGGAACTGCAGAATTTCTTTCTGATCAAATTGGCCATGTCCGCGGTTAGTGAATAAAAAAACGCCTTCTTCACCCTGCGCAAATAATACAAACAGGTCTGGCAGGGCATCGTGGTTATAATCCTGCACATAAGCTTTTATCGCGCCCGGTAACGGGCGCAAAACGTGCCGGGTATAATGATTGTCACCCAGGTTTTCATACCAGCTCAATGCGCCCGTAGTATGTCCGAATTCACAAATGAGTTCATCGGGTTTTCCGTCGCCGTTTAGATCGACATGGACAGACTGGACAGGTCTTTGCAAAAATTCAATGGCTGCTGCAGTATCCAGGATCATTTTCCCTTTTTCATTGATGAACAGGTTCTGAAGCTTACCCAGTTTCGCATTGGTGGGATTTAATTGACCGATATTGGTCGCAACCATGGGCCTTGCGCGGAAGTCAATGTCAATAACCGAACCGGCGACGGGAAAGGAATCAACGGGCTTCAGGTCTTCATCATACCTCGTCACTGATCTCCTTAATATATCACTTTGTAATATGCTGTGGGGACACTGACCCGTATCCACCTTTACGAAACAGGTTACCGGATTGGTTCCCGAAATCACAGGTGCAGAAATACTAAAAATAGCCAGGTCATTTTTTATCGGAAAGGTTCTTTGCTGGGGCGGCAGACTGTCCGGCGCAGTTGCCGTATAATAATTGATAATATTCTGCCATTCTTCCGGCTTAATCAGTGGTTCAGAAGGATAAAAACCTGCTGGCAAATTTCGATCCCTGCGCATGGAAGGATATTCCGTAAAATGAAAATTGAATATACCAAGCCTTGGACCCATATTCGGCATTACACCATTTTCCCAGGAATTTACACTCAGTAATGAAGGGTCGGGAAATGCATGACAGGACTGGCAATATTTTCTGGCCAGTATTTCGCCTTTCTCCACCAGATCTTCTGAGATCAGTTTATGGGATTGATTTCTGTTGTGCTGCTTACAGGAAAAAATCAAAGAGGTAGAGAGAATAATAATTAAATACCGCAAGATTAAAGATTTATTTTCCGCTTGATACCCTTGCTGTCAGTAATTTCAACGCCGGCCATCTGGTCGGTTATGCGAATAAACCTGCCCGACTGCGACAAAAAAGAACTGCCGTAATAAAATTCCTGCTCAGAAACATTTCCATTTTTATACCGGATGGTCGCCTTTACATCCATCGGTGCCAGTTGAATAATTTGCTGGGATTCTTTCAGGCGGAATACTTTTAACGGTCCACGGTTCTGGCTGGCTGCCAGCAGATACTGATTGTTCGCGCCACTCAGTTTAACCAACGCTTTACCATTGCCCGGAATAAAAATACCGCTTTGTAAAATGGACCTTGGTTCAAATCCATTCTTTCCATTACCGTTCAACAATAAACCATTAAATGCATCATATCTGCCAACCGTAACTTCCGTGCCATAATCATTTCCATTCATCAGCAGATCCAGGTTTCCATCTCCGTCAAAATCATCTGCCACCATCCCGTTGATCACAGAGAATTGTGCCTCCTTAGGTAAAGGAATCAACGTGAAATCTAATTTACCGTCATTGCGCAAAAGAACTGTTTCAAAATCATTCGCTTCCATGACCAGGGCATTTTTTCTTTCCGCTTCTGTAAGTACCTGGTCCATACCCGCCACGGCATATTTTTTATAAGAAGGAAATTTCTTTCTCATGGCATTGATTTGTTTTAACAAATCATCCCGCCCGTTAGCCGGGAATTCTTTTTTATTCCCCTCGACATCCGGAAGATAAACAGAAGGAATCAGGTCGAATATTCCATTGTTGTCGAAATCCTTCGCATAGGCATGCACGGGATATTCTTTGTTCCCCCTGAAAAAAGAATTCTTACCCAGATTTCCTACGATATAATCCATATCTCCGTCATGGTCAAAATCACCGGCCGTTATGCTATTCCACCATCCGTATATTTTACCAACACCGGTTTGCGGGGTCACATTTATGAAGTTTCCATGATCATTTTTTAGAAAAGCCAACGACATCCATTCGCCCGCCAGGATAAGATCGGGCCAGCCGTCGTTGTCGAAATCTGTAAAAACAGCATCACACACCATTCCGCAGTTAACCATGTCCTCGGCGACTGTTTGCGTTACGTCCGTGAAAATTACATGTCCGTCTTTTGAATCATTTCTCCAGATAAAACTGGAAACCGGCCTGGGATAATTGCCGGGATCTACACGGCCGGAAATAAAAAGATCCAGGTCTCCATCATGATCATAGTCTGCTGCCCGTACACAAAATTTACTGGTCATGTTTTTTGGAATGGCATCCGGTTGCAGAATGAAATTTCCTTTGCCATCATTCAGATAGAAACGATCCAGGTATCCGGTTGTATATCTGGGCATTTCATTTCCACCGGAGGCAATGTATAAATCCAGATCGCCGTCTCCATCTGCATCAAATAATAGCAAACCCATATCATGCCCGGCCTTGGTTAATGAATCTGCCTGCATCAGAGATTTCTGAATAAATTTTCCATCCGCCTGCTGAAGAAATATTCTGGCACTCTTGTAAGGAGAGCCGCCCATAATAAGATCTTCCAGGCCATTGCCGTCTATATCACCGACTGCGAGTGCGGGACCATAGTCAGATAATTTATGCGGAAG
>Ga0157376_10001092_pt1 | contig 17780 bp, 13 predicted proteins | sample M45metaG_FD_121801 | JGI IMG/M metagenome (GOLD analysis project Ga0157376, IMG submission 121801) | Miscanthus rhizosphere microbial communities from Kellogg Biological Station, Michigan, USA - M4-5 metaG | ecosystem: Host-associated > Plants > Roots > Rhizosphere > Soil | place: USA: Michigan... | reverse complement strand
CCGGTTTGATGTAAGCCCATATGCGGGCATTCAGATACTGCCCGTTACATGATATTATGCCCATAATTGGGCAGTAGGTGGTTTGCAAGCGACTGCCAGAATTCATCTAACTATATGAAAACACACATGTTAATGTTTAACCGAGTTTTCATCCGGATTGGAATAAACGGTGCACTTGTCCGGTCTAGCTGAGAGAGATGGAATGCTTAGAATAACCACCGAAAAAAAACGGACCAAGACCGTCGTTAGTGTAGAGGGACGACTGGCCGGTCCCTTGGTCGCCACCCTCGAGCAGTGCTGGCGCGAATTGCGGGCGGCCTCACCCCAGGAGAAATTTTACGTAAACCTGTGTGGGGTCAGTTTCATTGACGGGGCTGGGAAGATGCTTCTCAAAGAGATGTATCGGCAGGGTGGCCAACTGATGGCCGAGGGATGCCTGAACCAAGCGATTGTGCGGGAGATCATCGGCCAGGAAAAGTCTGATGGCCGCAAAAGCGACGGCAAAGACTCCAAAGGAGCTCCGATTATTTTCTACGTTCTGCTTTTCAGCTTGTGGTTTGGAGCGAGCCGAGCCAGCGCGCAGGAGCTTCCTTCGGCTCCAGCCCCGGCAGCGACCGTCGGCGAACCGCTGAAGCTCAGTTTAGACAAAGCCGTGAGTCTGGCCGTGAAACAGAATCCCACTGCACAAATCGCTGTGCTGCAGGCGGCCGAAGCGGTGGAAGACAAGAATATCGCTAGAGCCGGTTTGCTGCCGCAGGCGGATTTGCAGGTCTACGATGCCCTGCGCCGCTCCAACATCGAAGCGCAATTCGGAGCGCGGATCGCCGGCTTTCCGCAGCACATCGGCCCAGTGAACGTATTCAACGCGGGTCCGACGTTTGGCGCGCCAGTTTTCGATCTGACGCTTTGGAATCGTTACCGCTCGGCACGGGACACTGCCAACGCCAGCAAAGCGACCAGCCTTTCCACTCGCGAACAGGTGATCTTGCTGGTCGTTTCTCAATATATCGGCACTTTGCGCGCAATAGCCACAGTAGAAGCTTCGCAATCACGCGTTGAATTGGCCCAAGCGCTCTACGACCAAGCTGCCGACCTGCAAAAAGAAGGTGTGGGCACCGGCATCGACACTCTGCGTGCGAACGTCGAACTGCAAAACGAAAAACAAGCATTACTAGTCGCGCAAACGGATCGCGAATCTTCGCTTTACGCCTTGAGCCGTCTGCTGAATCTTGACCCTCGCCAGGAAATTACACTCGCCGATTCGTTGAGTTTTTTTGATACTCCTCAGCCAGACGTAAACACTAGTTTGGATGAAGCTCTGGCTACCCGGCAGGAATGGAAATCGCTGGATTCGCAGGCCAAGGCCGCGCAACACGACAAGCTGGCAGCGCAGGATTTGCGGCTTCCTACACTGCGCGTGGACGGCGACTGGGCCTATCAGGGCACGCGCCTGAACAACGGAATTCCTGTCTATAACTACCAGGCCACGCTGAATTTGCCGCTGTTCACCGGCGGCCGCACCCAGGCGGAAATCGCCAAGTCCGATTTGCAATTGAAAGTTTTGGACGAGCAGAAAGCGGATCTGCGCAATCAGATTTCGCTGGATGTCAAAACGTCGCTTTTGAATTTGAAGTCTGCTCGTAATCAAGTGGAAGTCGCAACGCTCGGCGTGCAACTGGCGAAAGAAGAAGTGGACCAGGCGCGCGACCGCTTCAAGGCCGGCGTCGCCAACAACATCGAAGTGATTCAGGCTCAGGACGCATTGGCTCGTGCTAACGACAACCAGATTGCTGCGCTGTACCGCTTCAATCAAGGGCGTGCAGATTATGCCAAATCGATCGGTCAAATGGAAAAGACTTACGCGAAGTGATGGAGAGAGGATTGGGGAATGAGTATCGAGATCGAAGTAGGTCTAGAGAACGCAGCGAAGGTTAAGACAACTACCGAAGAGTTGCAGCTGGAGCTGCGTCCGAAAGGTTTGGCCAATCCCAAGACGCGGCGGCTGCTTTTTGCAGGAGGCTTGGTGGCGTTAGCGGCGGTGGCTTCGCTCTTCCTGTACTACCGCAACCGTGAAAGCACCGATGACGCTCAAGTGGACGGCCACATCACGCAAATCTCTTCGAAAGTCTACGGTCGCGTCGCCGAAGTGCTGGTGAGCGACAACCAGCAAGTGAAAGCAGGCCAGCTGCTGGTGAAGCTCGATCCGCGCGATTTTCAAGCAGCAGTCGATCAGGCCAAAGCGCAGCTCACCTTGGCAGAAGCTGAAGCGCAATCGGCCGGTGTGGATGTGCCCAGGACACAATTGAACGTGCAGAGCGGAAATTCCAACGCCGATGCGCAACTAGCGGGAGCGCAAGCCGATCTAATGCGCGCACAAACGACTTACGAAGAGACCAAAACTTCGGACCTTGCGTACGCGCACGCGAATATTGACAAGAGCACCGCCAACGCACGGTTGGCACAAGCGGATTTGGAACGCTACCAGCCTCTGATGGAGAAGGGCGAAATTTCCAAGCAGCAGTACGACGCAGCCAAAGCTAACGCCGACGCCAGCGCGAGTTCATTGAAAGCGGATCAGGAAAAACTCGAACAAGCAAAGCGCAGCGTTGATATTGCTAAGGCACTGCTCGACGCGGCAATAGCACGCGTACAGCAAGCACAAGCCGGAATTGTTTCCGCGAAGGCCGACACCAAGCAGGTCGCCATGCGCCAGGCAGATTCGCAAGGAAAAATCGCGAAAGTGCAGCAAGCCCGTGCGGCTCTCGAAGCTGCTCAGCTGAATCTCGAATACACGACGTTGGTGGCTCCGGTAGACGGCGTTGCCACCCACAAACAGGTGGAAGTCGGCCAGATCGTGCAGCAAGGCCAGGGGCTGATGGTCATCGTTCCTCTTCACGACGTATGGGTCACCGCAAACTTCAAAGAGACTCAACTTCGCAACATGAAACCTGGCCAAAAAGCCGAAGTGAAAGTCGACACCTACGGCAAGACTTTTGCCGGCCACTTGGATTCGATTGCCGGCGCGACCGGCGGCGTCTTGAGTCTGCTGCCGCCGGAAAACGCCACCGGCAACTACGTGAAAGTCGTTCAACGCGTGCCGGTGAAAATCGTTTTGGATCCGATACCGCAGGAGAAAGCGGTTCTGCGGCCCGGAATGAACGTGGTGGCAACCGTAGTTACTGATTAACGATTCGCAACGAAAGGCTCACGAGGCGCACGTGAAGCACAGGCTGCTATCGAAATTGCGGATGCCGGACGGGTCGATCAACCCCTGGGTGATCGCCGTGACGGTGACCCTCGCCACGTTCATGGAAGTGCTCGACACCTCCATCGCCAATGTGGCGTTGCCGCACATTTCTGGAAATCTATCAGCCAGCGCCGACGAATCCACCTGGGTGCTCACCTCGTACCTGGTTTCCAACGCGATTATCTTGCCGCTTTCTGGCTGGCTTTCCAGTTTGATCGGACGCAAGCGCTTTTACATGTCTTGCGTCGCGTTGTTCACGGTGAGTTCGTTTTTGTGCGGCCTCGCGCCGAGCCTTGGCATCCTGGTGCTGTTCCGGATTTTGCAGGGAGTCGGCGGCGGCGGCCTGCAGCCGAGCGAACAGGCAATTTTAAACGACACTTTCGCACTCGAAAAGCGCGGCATGGCTTTCGCCGTATACGGAATTGCCGTAGTCGTCGCTCCGACCATCGGCCCGTGGCTTGGCGGCTGGATTACCGACAACTTTTCCTGGCGCTGGATTTTCTATATCAACGTGCCAGTCGGAATTTTATCGCTGCTGCTCACCAACTGGCTGGTCAGCGATCCACCGCATATGAAGCGCGCCAACATTAAAGAAGGTTTCCGCATCGACTACATCGGCATCGGGTTGATCAGCCTGGGCCTGGGCAGCATGCAGATCATTCTGGACAAAGGCGAGCGCGACGACTGGCTTTCCAGCGGCTTCATTCAGGTGTTCTTTGTATTGATGCTGGTCGGCATTATCGCTGGAATCGTCTGGGAACTTCGTCACAAGGACCCGGTGGTGGATTTGCGCATGCTCAAAGACCGCAATTTCGCGGTGGCCACGCTGGCCATGTTTTTCCTGGGCTTTGTTCTCTATGCCAGCACCGTGCTGATTCCGCAGTTCCTGCAGGAAATGATGGGTTACACCGCGGAGCTCGCCGGACTCGCGCTTTCTCCCGGTGGCGCTGTGATCATGCTGATGATGCCGGTGGTCGGATTCCTGGTATCCAAGGTCAACACCAAATATCTGATCGCCTTCGGCTGTACCGTCTCCTCGCTATCACTGTTCGTCATGGCCGGATGGAATTTGCAGATCGATTACAAACACGCGGTGCTGGCTCGCATGATGCAGAGCTTTGGCCTGGCGTTTTTGTTTATCCCCATCAACGTTTCGGCTTTCGCGTTCGTGCCCAAGGAAAAAACCAACATGGGCACCGGTATCATCAACCTCGCGCGCAATATTGGCGCCAGCGTTGGCATTGCCACGGTCACCACGTTGTTGCAACGGCGTACTCAGTTCCACCAATCGCAGTTGATGGAGCACGTGAATTCGATGAGCCAGGCGTTCCAAGCCAAACTGCACGCTCTGACTGTGGCATTCAGCTCCAGCGGCGCGAGTGGGCCAGGAGCCGCTTCTCAAGCTTACGGGATGATTTACGGCTCTGTGCAGCGCCAAGCGGTGATGCTGGCCTTCGTAGACAATTTTCATTTGCTGGGAATCGTGTTCTTCATCGTCATCCCGGTATTGATGCTGCTCAAGCGGCCGCCCAAGGGGGCTAGCGCTCCGGCGCACTAGCCGGCGAATCCGGCAATACAGCAACGAATTTAGAAAAAGTTTCGCAGTAAATGGGGGAACAAAATGGCAACGCAAGTGGCAGTCGGAATAGAGCTGAACGAAGCAAAGCTGATTCGCGCGGGACAACGCGGCGACTCGCAGGCGGTGGAAGCATTATTTCGCCGCTACCAGCGCCCGCTGTTTCAGACCGCGCTTCGCGTGTTGGGGAACGCCGAAGATGCCGAAGACGCTCTGCAGGACGGATTGCTTTCCGCGTATCGCAATCTAAAGCGCTTCGAAGGCCGTTCGCAATTTTCCACCTGGCTGACGCGCATCGTCATCAACGCCGTGTTGATGCGCCGTCGCAGCGCCAAGTCTCGTCCCGCCGTTTCGCTCGACGAAACTCCGCGCGAAGACGAATTGCCGGCCAGCGAACGTTTTGCCGATGATGGCCCGAACCCGGAACAGGTTTACGCCGGCACCGAGCTGCGCGAAATGATCAATCAGAATCTCGATGAACTTTCGCCGCTGCTGCGGACTGCGTTCGTACTGCGCGAAGTGCAGGGCTACTCCACAGGTGAAGCCGCCAAGAAACTTGGCGTCACCGAAAACACGCTCAAGGCACGCCTGTGGCGCGCGCGTCACCAGATGGCTGAGCGCCTTGGCCGTCGCCTCAAGCGCATTAAGGACGACATGACCGGCGGCATCGGCGACCCCGAATGCAGCTACTGCTAACAGTCTGATGTAAGAGCGGTTATGCCGCCGTTGTGGCCTTTCCTAGCGCAAAAAGGAAAAAGGTCGGCAACTCTGGCCGGCCTTTTTTCATCGCCACATTGCTTAGTGTAGTGCCGCGTACTCGCTTTTGGCTTCCTTCAGGATCGGGATGTCGGGATCAGCGTCTTTCCACAGTGCCAGGAAATTCTGATAAGCGATCTTTGATTTCGCCGTGTCCCCCACAAGCACGTACGCGCGGCCAAGTCCCAGGTACGCCATCACACCGATCGGGCCGTTAATCACCACGCCGCGATGATCCAGAATTTTCTGATATTCCGCGGCGGCTTCCTTGCCCTGCTTCGCGGCGCGGTACGCTTCGGCGCGGACGTAAACCGGTAAGAGCGCCACTGAGATGGTGCTTCCCGTATTCGGCTGTCCGAGTTCTACAGACGACGTTACTTGCAATTCCGAAATGGCTTTCGCCGCATCCTTCCGCAGCAGCGCTTGCTGGCCGCGAATTGTCGGGAGGTACAGAGATTTCACCAAGGTATCCACCGGAAACCGTTTGACGAAATCGTTTGCCAAAGCTTGCGATTTCGCCGCGTCCCCGGCGATGGTGGCGGCCATCGCGGCAAAATACTGGACATCCCGACCGGTGGACATGGCCAGCGCTTTGGCAACATGCTGCTTTGCGGCGGCGGAATTTCCAAAAAGTGCTTGGCGCAAACCGGCTTGGGCTTCGTAGGTCGCTGCGGTTTCTTTTTCGTCGGCATGCTCTGCCGAACTAACCGCTCTCTTTGTCAGCTCCTCGGCTTTGCCAAGCTGCCCATGAAACGCGGATGTGTCGGCCTCCATAGCAAGCAAAGTGTCCTCTACACCCGCTTTGCCCATTGCCCACGCAACATGTTGCGCCATTGCGGCGGAATCGTTCTTCAAGAATGCGAGTTGGTACATCGCGGTCCGCAAATAGGGTGAATCGAGTTTCTTGGCTTGAGCTTCTTCAGCAGTGACCCGGGCCTCATCGAACCGCTCAAGGGTGATAAAACTCGTTACCAAGTTGGAGTAGTTCAAACCACTCGGATTCAGGCGGAATGCTTCCTGTGCTTCGGCTAGGGACTTTTCGTAGCGGCCGAGACTAGCGTCGATCGAGCCAAGATTCGTGTAGGGAATTTCATCGCGCGGGTACGCTTTGGACCAGGACTCGTAAGCTCGCGAGCCGTTTTCCAAATCTCCTGAAACAAAGTTGAAGTAGTGCGAGTCGATATAAAGCTTTTCGCGCTCGCTGGCTCGGTCGCGTAGCTCATATGCTTTCTTGGCGAAATCTGCGGCACGCCCCGGTTCGGAAATGTTGTTGTAAGCCGTTGCGAGCCCGGCGTAGGCCATAGCGAAATTTGGATCGAGTTGGATGGCGCGCTGCAGCGGAGCGATCGAGCCCGCAAAATCGTTGGCGCCGGTCATCTTGCGGCCCAAACTAAAAGCTTGCAACGCTTCCAGCGAAGAAGTGGACGCCTGCTCCACCGGAGTATCGAATTTTTTCACCGTGGCCAGGGATTCTCCCAGCTTGCCGCGAATCTCCGAGCCTGCCTTGGCCAGTGCATCCAGAACGTGGTTTTTGTCACTGGCCTGTTCCTGAGCGCTAGCCAGGGTATCACCGGTGGCGCAGTTCACAGCTTTCAAAATCAAAGTGTACTGGTTTCCGATCTGCGCGATCGATCCATTCAGAACGGCAGTGCTCGAAGTTCGCTGGCAGACTTCACGAGCAATCTCCGGAGTCAACCGCACGTTGGGCGATTGCTCCATGAGCTTCAACGTTTGCTGAATGCGCTCTTCGGTAAGCAAGGTAAGGAATGGCGACTGTTCCAATTGCACTTCGAGCCCCTGTCGAAGTGTGCCATCAAAGACGGAGTCACCCGTGGTGTTGGTGAAATCACCGAGCACCACGGTATCTTTTTCCGAGAGCTTCGCCGAACTATGCGTTCGCCAAAACCACGCGAGCGATACCAGCGCCGCCACCACCACTACTCCCACGATTTCCCACAGATACCGTCGTGAACCGCTCTTCGCAGCTGCGGTCCCCGAGGATTCAACCGCCGGCGTAGCCGCGGCCGTTTGTGCAGATGCTGCTTTTTGTCTTCCGCTCGAAATCTTTTTTCCGCTTGCGCTCGACGCCGCCCTGGGCACTTCATCTTCTTCCGCCGCCGGCTGCAGCGTCGACCGGCTGGAACTGGTTTCGCGCTTCAACCGCTTCAAATCCGCGCGCAAATCCGAAGCATGCTGGTAACGCAAATCGCGATCTTTCTCCAAGGCCTTGTTGATGATGCGCTCCAGCTCGTCTGGAACTTCGGTATTGAAGCGCACCGGTGCCACCGGTGCTTTGTGCAGAATGGAATCGAAAATTGCCGCCGAAGTGTCGCCCTTAAACGGCAAAACGCCGGTGGCCATTTCGTACAGCACCGCGCCAGTAGAAAAAAGATCGCTCCGGGCATCCAGTTGTTTTCCCAACGCCTGTTCCGGCGACATATACGAGACCGTGCCCACCGCGCTGCCCGGACTGGTCAGGTGATCTTCGGTCTGACCGCCGTCGTTGGTGACGCCGGTTTCTCCCTCCAGCGCGGAGTCGGTCATCGTGAGCTTGGCCAGCCCGAAATCCAGAATCTTGGCGTGTCCTCGTTCGCTCACAAAAATATTTGCCGGCTTGATGTCGCGATGAATGATGCCCTTGGAGTGCGCCGCGTCCAGTCCTTCCGCGACGTCGATCCCGATTTCCAGCAACTGCTCGATTTCAAATCCGCGGCTGGTAATCAGATGCTTCAGCGTTGCGCCCTCCATAAACTCCATCACGATGAACGCGCGGCCACCATGATCTTGAATGTCGTGAATAGTGCAGATATTGGGATGATTTAAGGCTGACGCCGAACGTGCTTCGCGCTGGAAACGTTCCAGGGTGTGCGCATCCTTGGCCACGTTGTCCGGCAAAAATTTAAGCGCAACAAAACGCCCCAACTTGGTGTCCTGGGCCTTGTACACCACACCCATTCCACCGCCGCCTAACTTCTCAATAATTTTGTATTGCCCGAGCGTTTCGCCGATCATGGCTGGACTGTGCGGTCGAATCTTATCCGCGCTTGACCGCGGAGTCAAAAGAATAGCTCTCCGTGTGTGTCGCCAGAAGATGAGAATGTCCGGTTTTCCGCCAGATAGAAATGTCCGCTTCCATCGCTACTCAGGCCCCGTGGAACCCGCCGGGGCATATTGCCCAAGCACCCGACAAAAACTTGTCGCCGCCCGCACTTCATGCAGCGCCTCATGCAACTTCTGTGGTTCCTCCGTCTGCACGTCCAGAAAAAACTGATATTCACACGGCCGCCCGTGAATCGGCCGGCTTTCGATTTTCAATAAATTCACGCCGTGCTCTGCGAACGGCTGCAACGCGGCCAATAGCGCGCCTGGCTGGTGTGCCAGACGAAGCGCCAGCGAAACTTTGCGGATTTTGGCATCCCGACGCGGGCTCAATAGCGGGTTCTGACTGGGAGAGTCCTTGGGCACCAACAACACGAATCTCGTGAAATTCTCCGGGTTGTCTTCGATCGATTCCGCCAGAATCACTCCGCCGTAACGCTTCGCGGCTTGCCGTCCGGCTATCCCCGCCTCGGCCCTGTCGCCTTTTGTCAGCGCGTCCCGCACGCTTCCCGCGGTATCTTCTGCCGGAACCCGTTTCAGCTCCGGATGCTTCAAAAAGAAATTTTCGCACTGCGCCAAAGCCATCGGGTGCGAGGCTACCGATTTCAGGCCGCCGAGCGTCGCTCCCGGGCAGCCGATCACATGATGTTCAATCCGCAAAATCGTCTCGGCCACGATGGCCAGATTGCTTTCAACCAGCAGGTCGTAGACCCGTACCACCGATCCTGCCAGCGAATTTTCCACTGGCGCCAGCAACGCATCCGCCGCGCCTTCGCTGATAGCACGGAACGCGGAATCGAAAGTTGCACGCGGAACTGTGGTGATTCCCTCACCCAAGAGCCGGATTGCCGCCGCTTCGCTGAACGCACCGTGCTCGCCTTGGAATGCCACTCGCAAACTGGATTTTTCGGGCTTGGCCATGGAACCTTCATACTTACAACGGTTTACCGCGAAGAAGCAACCTTTCACTCCGCCGCAGCTGCTCATAATCCGCTGGGGATAACCGGTGCAATTTGGCGCTTTTTGGCGCCCCGACTTTTTTATCCGCTGCATATCGGCATCGGTATAATGTCCTTTATGCCTGCGAAGCCAAGCCCAAGTACCCAAGTTCGCCCTGAACCCACTGAGTACGCCGCGTACTACGAAAAATACGTGTCGCTGATTGTTGGCAACGATATTGTCGCGATACTTGACGGCCAGCGCATGTTGATGACTCAACTGCTTGCCGCGCGCAGCGAGCGCGAGGGAAATTTCCGTTACGCAGCGGACAAATGGACGTTGAAGGAGGTCGTCGGCCACGTCATCGACGCCGAACGCGTTTTTAGCTATCGCGCCCTGCGGTTCTCGCGCGGCGATAAGACTCCGCTGGAATCATTCGAACAGGATGAATATGTGAAAAATGGGGGATTCAACGAACGCACTCTGGCCGACCTAGCCGATGAGTTTGCCAATGTGCGCAGCGCTACCCTGGCCCTTTTTCGCGCAGTGCACGGCGATACTTGGCAACAACGCGGCGTCGCCAGCAGGAATGAAGTGACCGTCCGCGCGCTTGCCTACATTATCGCTGGGCACGAGCTTCACCACCGCCGCATTTTGGAAGAAAAATACCTTCCGGCAATTCCCCGCGCGTAGTTCCTCGCCAGCGGTCCGGTGAGCTCGCTTCCCTTTTTAGGAGTCCGCGACTACTGGCGCTCTTGTAGCAGGTACACCACCAGCGGAATTGAAAATGCCAGGCTCGTTGAGCAGATCGGAACTTGTCCGGAGTCTGCCGTTAGCGCGAAGGCCGGAGCGTTGTAGATCGGCGCATCACAAAGAACCACCAGCAGTGCCAACGCATGCCCGCCCCCCAAGCGCAATTCGCGGGCCCGCTTCAGCGCATTGGCCGTCACTGCGTTTACGCTCGCTATGGGCTATTTTTCGCTTTCTTTGCCAAGCGCGTGCTCTGCAAAGACTGGCTCATGCAATCAAAAAAATCCGGGTGGGTAAACGACGGCGACTTGCATTTCTCTTTCATGGTCGCGCCACAGGAACATCGCGGATTCAAAGCTTCCGGTTGACTACCCTCTTGAAATCAGCGCAGCGCCGTGGCCGGAAACATCCGTGCAGTGCCAGGTCTCCCCAGGATGCCTATTCATAAACAGTCTCCATGTAGCAGGAACCCGGGGCTTATAGAATGTAGCGTTCCTATACTTAGAGGCAAATGTATTTGCGAGATAAAGAATAACGCAATTTCATCCGCGAAGTGCATCATCCATCGCGGATGCGCTATCCTGATCATTCGCTTTTGACTTATGGACGGAGCCGACCAGACGCAATCATGCATGACCTCAGCTATTTTCGCGAACATCTCGACGTTTTTGCCGACATGGCCAAACGCCGCAACGTCACGCTCGATTTGGATGGATTTCGCGCTCTCGACAAAGAACGCCGCGAGCTGATCACCGCCAATGAACAGCGCAAAGCGCTGCGCAACAAAGCCAGCGACGAAATTGCCCGCCTGAAAAAAGAAAGACAAAGCGCCGACCCGATCATCGCGGAAATGAAGCAGGTCTCGGAGCAAATCAAAGCTTCAGACGAGCGCATTGCCCAACTTGATTCGACGCAGCGCGAGCTTTTGCTGATTATTCCAAATATCCCGCACCGCTCGGTGCCCACCGGAGTCGGCCCGGAAGACAATCAGGAAGTCCGCCGTTGGGGCAGTGCGCCGAAATTCGATTTTGAGCCTAAGCCGCATTGGGAAGTGGGCGAACGCGCCGGCATTCTCGATTTGCCTGCCGCTACCAAGGTTACCGGCGCGCGCTTCGCGATTTACAGAGGCTGGGGCGCACGCCTGGAACGCGCGCTGGCCAATTTCTTTCTCGATGTGCACACCCGCGAACACGGCTACACCGAAATTCTTCCTCCTTTTCTGGTGAATACCGCATCGCTGATGGGCGCGGGCCAATTGCCAAAATTCGCCGCGGATTTATTCAAGGTGGAGAACAGCGATTTCTGGCTGACGCCTACCAGCGAAGTCGAACTCCACAATCTCTATCGCGACGAAACTTTGCCTGAAGAAAAACTCCCCATTCACGTCACTGCGTGGACGGCATGCTTCCGCTCCGAAGCCGGTGCTGCCGGAAAGGACACCCGCGGCATTCTGCGCCAGCACCAGTTTCAAAAAGTCGAGCTTTTCAAATTCACCCATCCCGAAAAAAGTTACCAAGAGCACGAAGCGCTGGTTCGCAACGCCGAAACCATTCTTCAAAAACTCGGACTTCACTACCGCACCGTTTTGCTCTGCTCCGGCGATATGGGCTTCGCTTCTGCAAAAACCTACGACATCGAAGTCTGGTTGCCCTCGAGCCCGGAGTTTCGCGAAATCTCATCCTGCTCGAACTGCGAAGCTTTCCAAGCACGCCGCGCCGGCATCCGCTTCAAGCCAAAGGGCGGCGGCAAGAGCGAATTCGTGCATACCCTGAACGGTTCCGGTTTGGCAGTAGGCCGCACCTGGATCGCTGTCGTCGAAAACTACCAGCAGGCCGACGGGTCGATTCTGGTTCCAGAAGTCCTGCGACCTTATATGGGCGTCGAACGGATTCCTCCAGCTGATTAACTGGAAGCCGCCCTTCATCAGCGTAAGTAATAGATAATACTAGGCTTACAGTCACGCTCAGTTAATTTTAGATGGGCCAAGGTGTGTCTGTTCGGCCTCGCAACCTATTGAAATCACACAATTTCGTTTGACGACCCCTTTTCCCCTTGCATACACTCGCCTCGCTGCGTCTTAGAATGGTGTAGTGGCGCTTAGGTGCCATTTTACGGCCGGTAAAGGGGGGCGCAGGCAAGCGCTTTATAGACCATGGATTTTCTTGGCAGAGTTTTACGCTTTCTAGTGTGGCTGCTGATCCTGTCCTGGGCTGTGAAATTGCTGGGGCGGGCCCTCGGTGGTTCGAAGCAAGAACCACCCAGTGGTGGCGCCAGCACTGCCACTTCCCGTCAGCCGGAAGGACACGGCAAGCGCCTGGTGAAAGATCCGGTTTGCGGAATGCACCTGGCAGAAGAGTTGGCGTTGCCGGCGAGCGTCAATGGCCAAACGCAGTTCTTTTGCTCGGACGAGTGCCGGAGGAAATATCAGGAGAGCGTTTTGCGGCGTGCCGCAAACGCCTGAGCAAATCGCCGCAATTTTTCGGCGGCAACGAATTTTGTGGTTGCACTGGTAGCGAAAACGAAATCCAACGGCGAGGAAATTTCGCCGGGAATCTAAATTAACCAACAGAGGAAAGGACCGACGCCGATGGCCACGGTCGTAAAGCCCGCAGTGCAACCCCTGGTGCCGCGTATTGCACCGCGTGAGGATCTCAATCCGTTCCGTATCGCACAAATTCAATTCGATATGGCCGCAGAGTTTTTGAAGCTGGATCCGGGATTGCGTCAAGTATTGCGGACCCCGAAGCGGGTGCTGGAAGTTTCGCTGCCGACCAAGATGGACAACGGGCAGTTGAAAGTGATGACCGGATTTCGCGTGCAACATAACGTTTCGCGCGGACCTGGCAAAGGCGGCATTCGTTACCATCCGAATGTGACGCTGGATGAAGTGAAAGCGCTGGCGGCGTGGATGACCTGGAAGACTGCGGTGGTCAACGTTCCGTTTGGCGGCGCCAAGGGCGGCGTGATCTGCGATCCGAAGCGCATGTCCAAGAGCGAACTGGAAAGAATGACGCGGCGGTATTCCAGCGAAATTCTCCCCTTGATCGGTCCGGATCAGGATATTCCCGCGCCGGACGTGTACACCGATTCGCAGACCATGGCCTGGATCATGGACACCTATTCCATGATGAAGGGCCACACCATTCCAGGCGTAGTTACCGGAAAACCGATCTCGATTGGCGGCTCGCTGGGCCGTTCGGAAGCGACGGCTCGTGGACTGGTTTACGTGGTGGAGGAAGCGTGCAAGTTGAAAAAAATTCCGCTGCGCGGCGCCAGCGTGGCGATTCAAGGTTTTGGCAATGCGGGAGCAACCGCGGCACGATTGCTGTTTGAGAAGAAAGCAAAAATCGTGGCGCTCAGTGATACCCGCGGCGGCGTAACCAATCCGCGCGGTATCGACCCGATCAAGGCGCTGCGTTACAAGGAGCGTTCCGGAACAGTGGTGGGCATGCCGGGAGCTTCGCGCATTTCCAACGAAGATTTGTTGACCCTGAAATGCGACATCCTGGTTCCTGCGGCGCTCGAAAACGTGATTACGCTGAACAACGCCGAAGCGGTGAAAGCGCGGATCGTTGCCGAAGCGGCCAACGGGCCGACCACTCCGCACGCTGATGAAATTCTGGCGCGTCGCGGCATCACCGTGCTTCCGGACATTCTGGCCAATGCCGGCGGCGTGACCGTCAGCTACTTTGAATGGGTGCAAAATCAGGAAGGCCTGCTGTGGGATTCCGATGAAGTGAATTTGCGGCTGCAAAAAATTATCGTGCGCAGCTTCCACGAAATGGTGGAGACCATGCGCAAACATCACGTACCGCCAAGAGCTGGCGCGATGATTCTGGCAGTGAACCGCGTGGCCGAAGCCACCCTGGTCCGCGGCCTCTTCCCCTGAGCCTAGGAAAGGCTGCAACGCGCAAATCGCGTTTTCCCGGCGCAAACTAAATTCCTTCGAGCGCTGAGATTTTTCTTGCGCTCGGAAAATTCAACGCGTACATTCGCAATTGCCGGTACGTTCCAGCCGATAGTGGAACGTACCGGCAATTTTCGTCGTAGAACAGGAAGCTAAACCAACGATGAGCACGAATGGACAGGCAGCCCCGCCGATTCTGTTGACGATTGCCGGATTCGATCCGAGCTGCGGAGCGGGCACCGTTGCGGATTTAAAAACTTTTGCGGCGCATGGGTGCTATGGCATCGCCGCGATCACTTCAGTGACGGTGCAGAACACGCAAGGTGTGGAAGCAGTGCACAACACGCCAAGCGCGGAATTGCGCGAGCAACTGGAAATTCTGGCGAAAGATTGCGAAATCGCCGCGGTAAAAATCGGCATGCTGGGAAATCGCGGCAATGCCGTGGTGGTTGGCGAATTTCTGGATGCGCACAAGTTTGCGCACGTAGTTCACGATCCGGTGATGAAGTCTTCTGCCGGAACGGAATTGCTGGATACCGGAGGTGTGAAATATATCGCGACGGAACTGCTGAAGCGGGCGAGCGTGTTTACACCGAATGTGCCGGAAGCGGAAATTCTGACCGGAGTGGAAATTAGGGATGTGGCGGCGATGGAAGTGGCCGCGCGAAAAATTGTGGAGCTGGGCGCGCGGGCGGTGATCGTGAAGGGCGGTCACATGGACCGCGCGGTGGACGTAGTGTTCGACGGCAACGAACTGGTGCAGCTGGGCGGCGACAAAGTAAAAATTGAAAATACCCACGGCACCGGATGCACGTTCGCCTCGGCGCTGACGGCGCAGCTGGCAGCGGGACGCGGACTGATCGAAGCGGCGACGCTGGCGAAAGCCTATGTAACCAAAGCGATTGAAAAGGGCTACGCGATCGGCAAAGGCCGGATGCCGTTGGATCATTTCTATCGCTTGAAGATTGAGCCGCTTACGCGCGGCACCCACGAACTACCTACGCATGGAATGCATCCAGCTGAGTCTGGGCACTGAAGATTCAACTACCTAGACAATCCGGGAAAAGGCTCTTGAACTGAGAATAGGAACTATGGTTCCTGATTGATGGCCAGCGGATTGGGCTTGCTGCGTGAGTCCACCGGGCAAATCATCCAACTGAACTAGTGAGGGTAAGCCTGATCGATGGGGGATGCCCAGCCGTTACCGGTGACATTCCATTTAGAGCTGGTCGTGGATCTTGAAGAAACCGAGTTGGCGGAAGCCAGGAGAGGTTTGATTCCTGGCTATGAGGAAACGAGGGAGCGTGCAGCCTCGGGATGGCAAACGGGGCGTTTTGGTTAGTGGAGCGCGATGATGAAAAAAGCAGTCCGCTTTTAGAAAGCGGAGGCTACAAAAACGGTGCATCGTCGACGGCATGCAGTCGCCTGTCTTCCGGGGTGCGGCCACGCTAGAGAGAGCAGGGCTGAAGCTCTGCACTACGGTAGGAAATCAGCGCCGGTAGGAGAATTTACCAGCGACTATTGCGGCCATAGGAGCGCCTTGGAAGGTGCGGCCATCGAATGGTGAGTTGCGGGATTTGCTGGGGGAATCGTTGACGTCATATTTCCACTGATGAGTGGTGGAGAAGATGGTGACGTCGGAGGGCTGGCCTGCGGCGAGTTTGCGCTCCATCCCGAGAACGCGCGCCGGGCCGGTGGTGAAGAGTTCGACCATGCGGGTGAGTGAAATCTTTTTGGTGTGCACGAGCTGTTCGAGAGTGAGCGCGATAGCAGTTTCGAAGCCGAGAATACCGAAAGGCGCGCGGTCGAACTCGACGTCTTTCAAGGCAGGCTCGTGTGGAGCGTGATCGGTGGCGATGACGTCAACGGCTCCATCGGCGAGTCCAGCGATCAAAGCTTCGCGATCTTCGCGGGAAGCAAGCGGTGGATTCATTTTGAAGCGCGAATCGTACTGCACGTCTTCGTCAATCAATGTGAAATGGTGCGGAGTGACTTCGCAGGTGACGTAGAGGCCGTGTGATTTTGCCCAGCGGACCTGATCGAGCGACCCCTTGGCGGAAAGATGCGCGATGTGCAGGCGCGCGCCGGTAAGTTCCGCGAGTTGTACATCGCGTGCGACGCATACGGATTCGGCGGCGCCGGGCATGCCACGCAGACCAAGTCGCGTAGAGGTGACACCTTCGCGCATCACTGCACCGGCAGCCAGCGAAACGTCTTCAGAATGTTCGATGATCGGAAGATCGAGCGAGCGGCAATAGTCCATGACCTGGCGCGCGAGCCGGGCAGTGGCGATGGGCTTGCCGTCGTCGGAAACTGCGACGATGCCGGCTTCTTTCATGGCGGCAATTTCAGCGATGCCTTCGCCTTGACTGCCGACGCTGGCGGCACCGATCGGCCAGACATGGGTTGCGCCGACCCTGCGCGCTTTGTCCACGATGAAGCGAGTAATGGAAGCGTTGTCGTGAACAGGTTTGGTATTCGGCATGCAGCAGACCGCAGTGAAGCCTCCGCGCGCGGCGGATTCAGTGCCGGTCTGGATCGTTTCCGAAGATTCCTGGCCGGGTTCGCGTAAATGAACGTGAAGATCAATGAAGCCAGGCGCGACGATCATTTCAGCAGCGTCGAAAATTTCGGCGTCCTTAAGCCCTGCATATTTTCCTGGCGCGGCGACTTCTTTCACCACTTCGCCGTCGAGCAAGACATCCATTGCGGCGTCGGTCCTTGACGCGGGATCAATCACTCGGCCATTTTTAATCAGCAACATTCTAGGAGTCCTTAGGTCCGGAAACCGGGTTGGTGGAAACAGGATCGCGATCGGTGGCGCGGCGATTGTGTGTTACAGGGGTTTGGGCTTGCGCGGCAGGATGAGTGCCGTCGCCGGGATCGCCGGTGATCAAGAGATAGAGAATCGCCATGCGCACGGCGACGCCATTGGTGACTTGTTCGAGAACGCAGGATTGCGGGCCGTCAGCGACTTCGGGAGTGATTTCGATGCCGCGATTCATTGGGCCAGGATGGAGGACGAGTGCATCGGGCTTGGCGCGCTTGAGGCGTTCGCCGTTGAGTTGGTAGCCGTGAATGTAGTCGTTGGCGGAGATGGATGGCTCATGCTGTCGCTCGGTTTGCACGCGCAGCATGATGATGACGTCGGCGTCCTGCAACGCTTCTTCGATTTTGTAGACGCTGCGGATGGGAGTGCCCGGAGCGATTTTTTCCAGTTCGCGGGGAACCCACATGGCCGGGCCGCAAAGCGTGAACCGGCAGCCAAATTTTCCGAGAAGATGAATATTGGAGCGAGCGACTCGTGAGTGAGAAAGATCACCGACGATGGTGACATTCAAGTTTTCGATGGTGCCTTTACGATCGCGAATGGTCAGCGCGTCGAGCAAGCCCTGCGAAGGGTGTTCGTGGGTGCCGTCGCCGGCGTTGACGACCGGAATGTCTAGATGGCGCGCGACGTAGTCTGGCGCGCCGGAAGCGGCGTGGCGCATTACCAGGCAATCGGG
>Ga0157376_10001091_pt1 | contig 17789 bp, 9 predicted proteins | sample M45metaG_FD_121801 | JGI IMG/M metagenome (GOLD analysis project Ga0157376, IMG submission 121801) | Miscanthus rhizosphere microbial communities from Kellogg Biological Station, Michigan, USA - M4-5 metaG | ecosystem: Host-associated > Plants > Roots > Rhizosphere > Soil | place: USA: Michigan... | reverse complement strand
GGGCCGACGCCAAGGCCGACGGCTCGCCGCCGAACAACTGGTTGTCGATTTTCGGCGGCGTCGCCTGGCGCTGGGAGCCGCGTCGCCGGCAGTATTTCCTGCACAATTTCCTGTCCGCGCAACCGGACCTGAATTTCCACAACCCGGCCGTGCGCGGTGCGGCGCTCGACAACCTGCGCTTCTGGCTCGACAAGGGCGTCGATGCGTTTCGCCTCGATGCGATCAACTTCTGTTTCCACGATCGCCAGCTGCGCGACAATCCGGCGAAGCCGGCCGATCAGCGCGTCGGCCGCGGCTTCTCGCCCGACAATCCGTACGCATTCCAGTATCACTATTACAACAACACGCAGCCGGAGAATCTCGGCTTCCTCGAAGAACTGCGCACACTGACCGATCGCTATCCCGGCAGCGCCACGCTCGGCGAAATCGCGTCGGAGGATTCGCTGGCGACGATGGCCGAATACACGCGCGGCAACCGCCTGCACATGGGCTACAGCTTCGAGTTGCTCAGCGACGATTTTTCGGCGGCCTATATCCGCCGCACCGTCGAGGCGCTCGAGGCCGGCATGACCGATGGCTGGCCGTGCTGGGCGATCTCCAATCACGACGTCAAGCGCGTCCTGAGCCGCTGGGGCGGCGACCGGCCGACACCGCAACTGGCGAAGCTTCTGACGGCACTGGTGGCGTCACTGCGCGGATCGGTATGCATCTACCAAGGCGAGGAACTCGGCTTGCCGGAGGCGGAGCTGAAGTTCAATCAGCTGCGCGACCCATACGGCATTGCGTTCTGGCCGAACTTCAAGGGGCGCGACGGTTGCCGCACGCCGATGCCGTGGACGAACGGCAATGGCGCCGGATTCAGTTCCGGCAAACCGTGGCTGCCGATTCCCGACGAGCATCGCGCGCTGGCGGTCTCGCACCAGGAAACCAATCCCGGTTCGGTGCTGCACGGCTTCCGCGCATTCATGCAATGGCGCAAGGCACACGTGGAGTTGCGCGTCGGCGACATCCGTTTCATCGATGCGCCCGAGCCGTTGCTGCTGTTCACACGCACGCACGCGCGCCGCAGCCTGCTCGTCGCGATCAATCTCGGCATCGAACCGGTATCATTACCGCTACCCGCCGAGACGCCGACGCTGCAACAGATCGATTGTCCCGGTCCGGTCAACGGCCGGATCGAAGGGCGGGAACTCAGACTGCCAGGTCAATCGACTATCTATGCTCGAGTCCTCGAAGGTACCAGTGCTTAAGGCGCGGCGATCGGCTGCATTCGCCGCCACAAGTCTCGTTGTTGCCGCTGCGGCCATCGCGGCACCGGACGACACGGCATGGCGGACGCAGCTGACCGAACGCGGCAAAACGGCGGGCGTGACGCTGACCGAAGACGGCTACAGCATCACCACGGTCAACGAGGGCCGCGCGATTCCGGCTCAGGGCGCGAAAACAGAAACCGCCAGCGTGCTGTTCGATGCGCTGTTTGCGCTGGCCCAGGACGAAGAGGGTGACGCGCGCGTAGGCGAAGTCCAATACAACGCATTCAACGACAACAACCCGGTGCCGTGCGCGTGCCTGGTCGCCGGTCAGCTGTGGCCTTGGGTATGGACGCGCGATACAGCCTATGCCACCGATCTGGGCTTGTTCCGCTTCGACCCTTTCTACGCGCGCAACAGCCTCGAGTTCAAGTTGTCCGCGGAGCGCACGGATGATGGCAAGCGCGACTCGAAGAAATCCGCCGCGCGCTCTTACATCGTGCAGGATACCGGGTCGGGGGGCAGCTGGCCGGTAAGCACCGATCGCATTTCGTGGTTCCTCGGCGCCCGCCATCTGCTCGGCAATGCAGCGTTCGCCGATAAAGTATACAAAGCGCTGGTCGATACCCTGGCACAGGACCACCGCTACGTCTTCGATGCCGAGCGCGGTCTGTATCGTGGCGAGACGTCGTTTCTCGACTGGCGTGAACAGACCTACCCCGCGTGGACCGCTCACGACGTCACGTTCATCGCCGAGTCCTACGCGTTGTCGACGAACGTACTGTACTTCGAAGCACTGCAGTTGGCCGCAACGATGGCGCAAGCACGCCACGACGATCCGGCGCCATACCGGAAGCAGGCGGTCGCGCTGAAGACGGCAATCGACACTGCCTTCTGGCGCGAAGACCGCGGCATGTACATGAGCTATGTCGGCAATGCGAATTCACCGCGGAACATCGAAGCCTATGACCTGCTCGGCACGTCCCTGGCCATTATTTCCGGCGTGGCGCCGCCGGCGCGCGCGCGGCGTGCGCTGGCCGGTTACCCGACCTGGAGCGACGGCAGCCCGGCAATATGGCCCGAGCGCGAGGAAGTGCAGATCTATCACAATCGCGCGATCTGGCCGTTTGCCAGCGCCTACGCGCTGAAGGCCGCGCGCGCGCTCGATGAGCCGGCGCGCATCGCCCATGAGTTGCGCTCGATCATGCGCCGTGCGGCATTGTCCGGGTCGAACATGGAAAACTTCGAGTTGTACATCGCCGCGTCGCGCGACAACGGCCCGGCCGGCATGCAGTCGCCAGAAGCCGACCTCGGCAACTTCGACTTTCCCAAGGCACGCGGCAGCGAAGTGCCGCACGCACAGGCCGATCCCCGCCGCGCGACCGAAGCGGACCGCGGCGATTTGATCTTGCCCAAGCCGGACAGCGCCGCAGCGGATAGTGCGCCGAGCAGGCCCGAGCAGGGCCCGGCACCGAAGAGCAAACCGGCAACCGGCACGCCAAAAAAGGTCCCGCGCGTGAAGGAAGCGCGCAGCAACGAACCCAAACGCAGCGGACCGGTGGTCAACTCACGGCGTCAGTTGTGGTCGATCGGTGCCTATCTCGATCTGGTCGTCGAGGGCGTCTTCGGACTGACCGATCGCGGTACCATCGAGCCAAAATTGCCGCGCGAGTTGATGTCGATGCTGTTCGGTGAGCGCAAGGAAATCCAGCTGACGCTGGCGGACCGGCGCATCACGCTGATCAAGCCGGCCCAGTTGAAGGAACAGGACAACCTGCTTGTCGCGGGAACGACTTCGGGAACGCGCGCCGACACCCGCGTACAACTGCGTGGCGTGCACGTCGAGTCTTCGCCACTGCCACTGGGTCGGCCGGTTTTCGCGGCGCAGACTCCGGCCCCACCGACCGTCGAGCGCGACGGCGAACAGTGGCGCATCCACGGTGCGGCACCGGCTTCCGCGCTGTTGTACGTGAACGAGCGCAGCGTGGGGCCATTCAGCGGAAGCGCGAGCGTGCCGTATCGGCAGGAACTGCAGTGCATCAGTCTGACTGCGCGCAGCCGCGACGGCGTCGAGTCGTTGCCGAGCAAGCCGGTTTGCGTCGGCGAGTCGGACGCGGTCGGCGGCGACTGGCCGCGCGCGTGGACCGCGCAGCACGACGGTCACTATCAAGTGCGCGTGGACTACAACAATCCGCACGGCCCGATCATGACCGGCGTCACCGCGACCGTGAAAATGATGATGATGCAATGCGCCGGCGCGCCGGTGCAATCCGCCGTGGTGGTCATGCCGCACAGCGAGGGCAGGCAGCAATCTACTGCCGGGGAGTTCGACGCGCGGGCAGGTCAGCGCTGCACGTTCACACTCGATGATGGCTTCAACATGAGTTATCTGGCGCACTATGCAAAGTTCACCGCCGGTGACGGCGGTGTTCATGGCGCGGTCAACGCGGCGGAGATCGGCGACATGCACATTTCGCCACAGCGCTGACGGAACCCATCGAATGACGACCGGGCGCGAACGCCGATGACGACGAAACCGCGCCTGAGCTTCTGGCAGATCTGGAACATGTGCTTCGGCTTCATGGGCATCCAGTTCGGCTTCGCGCTGCAAAACTCGAACGTCAGCCGCATCTTCCAGACTCTCGGCGCGAGCGTCGACGATATTCCCGTGCTGTGGATCGCCGCACCGCTGACCGGATTGCTGGTGCAGCCGATCGTCGGCTATTACTCCGACCGTACCTGGACCGGGCTCGGCCGGCGCCGGCCGTACTTTCTCGCTGGCGCGATCCTGGCGACGCTGGCCCTGATCGCGATGCCGAATTCGCCGGCGCTGTGGGTTGCGGCCGGGCTGCTCTGGGTGCTCGATGCGTCGATCAACATTTCGATGGAACCGTTTCGCGCGTTCGTCGGCGATCAGCTGCCGTCGCCACAGCGCGCGACCGGTTACGCGATGCAGAGCTTCTTCATCGGCACCGGTTCGGTCGTGGCCAGCCTGCTGCCATGGCTGCTGGCGAAATACGGCGTGAGCAATACGGCGGCGGCCGGGGCAATTCCCGATACCGTCAGGTATGCGTTCTACGCCGGTGCGCTGGCCCTGTTCGGCGCAATCGGCTGGACCGTGCTGTCGACGCGCGAATATCCCCCGGACGCGCTGGCGACGTTCGACGATGCGCGGCCTGCAAGTGATGCTCCGCGTGCAACGGGCACGACGGGGGCAACCTGGCTCTGGCTGCTCGCCGGCCTTGCCGGCGTGGCGATCGTCTTTTTCCTGCGCATCGACAAGCAGCTCTACCTGCTTGCCGGCGGCATCGCCGCGTATGGCCTGGTGCAGATCGTCGTCGGTGCCAGCCATTCGCACAACCTCTTCACCGACATCGTGCACGACATGCACACGATGCCGGCGACGATGCGGCAGCTCGCGGTCGTGCAGTTCTTTTCCTGGTTCGCTTTGTTCGCGATGTGGATCTATACGACCGCGGCCGTGACGCAGGTGCATTTCGGCGCGACGGATACGCAGTCGGCGGCGTACAACGAAGGTGCGAACTGGAACGGCGTGCTGTTCGCCGCCTACAACGGTTTCGCTGCGGTGGCGGCACTCATCATTCCGCGAATGACGCGGCGCTTCGGCCTGCGCGTGAGCCATCTCGTCAACCTGTCTCTGGGCGGACTCGGTCTGATTTCGTTCCTGCTGATCCGCGATCCGCAATGGCTGCTGCTGTCGATGGCCGGCGTCGGCTTCGCCTGGGCATCGATCCTGTCGCTGCCGTACGCGTTGCTCTCCGACAGCGTGCCGGCCGCGAAGATGGGCGTCTACATGGGCATCTTCAATTTCTTCATCGTCATCCCGCAACTGCTCGCGGCGAGCGTGCTCGGCTTCCTGCTGAAGACATTTTTCGGCAGCGCGCCGATCAACGCGTTGCTGATCGGCGGGCTGAGCCTGCTCCTGGCCGGGCTGTGCACGTTGCGCGTCAAGGAGGTGTCGAATGCTGCACATTAGCCGGAATGCCATCGCATTCGTGCTCGCCGCGACCGTCGCGCTCAGCGCGTGCGCGCCGGCGACGAAACCGGAAGTTTCAGGACCGTTCTATGGCACCGCCGAACCCTTCGCCGGCGAGGCGATCTACTTCGTGGTCACCGACCGCTTCGTCAACGGCGACCCGGGCAACGATCAGCGCGAGCAGGGCGGTGCCAATCGCACATTCGACATTCCGATCGCAGGTCCGCACGGCGACGCGGACAACATCGGCTACCTCGGCGGCGATTTCAAAGGCGTGCTGAACAACGCCGACTACATCCGCGACCTCGGCTTCAGCGCCGTATGGGTCACGCCGATCACCGACAATCCCGACGAGGCTTTCACCGGCGGCGACCCGATCCACTGGGCGAGCGGTCTGGCCGATCGTGGCAAGACCGGATATCACGGCTATTGGAGCGACAACTTCTTCGTCCTCGACGAACACCTGTCGAGCCCGGGTCTGGATTTCGCGGCGTTCACGCATGCGGTGCGCGACAAAGGCCTGAAGACTGTGCTCGACATCGTCGCCAACCACGGCTCGCCGGCCTGGACGATGCCAGTCGCGCAGCCGAAGTTCGGGCAGATCTACGACGGCGCCGGCAAACTCGTCGCCGATCAGCAGAACCTGCCGCCGGACAAGCTCGATCCTGCGCACAACCCGCTGCATGCGTTCTACAAGAACAAGCCGATTCTGGCGCAGTTGTCGAACATCGACGAGAACAGCACGGCGGCGCTCGACTATTTCGTCGCCGCCTACGACCACTGGATCGACGAGGGCGCAGCGGCGTTTCGTATCGACGCCGTGGGCCTGACGCCGGCCGCTTACTGGAAGAAGTTCAGCGATCGCGTGCGCGCGACGCATCCGGGCTTCTTCATGTTCGGCGAATACTTCGAATACGACCCGAACAAGATCGCGCCGTATACGCGCAGCAACGGCGGCAACATCTCGCTGCTCGATTTTCCGTTGCGCGGCAAGCTGCAGGAGGTGTTCGAACATCCCGGCAGCGACTATGCGCTGGTCGCGCCGCAACTCCACCTCGCGGACCGGCTGTACCGCAATCCCTACGAACTCGTCACGTTCTACGACAACCACGACATGGCGCGGTTGAACGCAACCGACAGCGGCTTCATCGACGCGCACAACTGGCTGTTCACCGCGCGCGGCATTCCGGCGGTGTACTACGGCTCGGAAACGGGCTTCATGCGCGGCCGTCCTGAGCATGCCGGCAATCGCAACTACTTCGGCCAGGAGCGTGTCGATGCCGCGCCGCGCAGCCCGATCTATCAGGCCCTGCAGCGCATAGCCAACGTGCGCCGCAATTCGATAGCGCTGCAGCGCGGTCTGCAACTCGATGTATCGCTCAAGGGCGACACGGCCGTGTTCTATCGCGTCTACGAAAATGCCGGCGCCGCGCAGACCGCGCTGGTGCTGCTGAACAAGGGCGATGCCGAGCAGACCATCGACGTGCGCGACTGGCTGGAATCCGGAGACTGGCGCGACGCGTTCGGCGGAGCGACTCAGACTGTGGCCGACCACCTCGCGGCCGCGGTTCCCGCGCACGGCGTGCGCATCTATTTCCACGATCAGCCGCTGACTCGCGCCGATGCGCGCGCGCGTCTGGCAGCGTTGATGAAGGACAAGGGCGCCTGACGACAGCGTTGGCTCGCCGCCGACGCTACTGCGTGGCTTGCGCTCGCAGCGGACCGAGCAGGAATTCCCGTGGAATTGCCAGACGCCGTAGCCAATCGTCTTCGTCGCGGGCGGCGCCCTCGAACACGCGCGACTGGGAATTTTTGCGGCGTGTAGCCGGGCGCCACCACGGATCTGATCGACGAACAACCGGACGGTGCGTAGCACCCGTCGACTCCATCGGTGCCGCTGTCCAAGTACGCCGACGCCCTCGTGCAATTGCACGGTCTCGCATCAAAAATGCGACACAGGCGGCATTTCTCAGCGCATTCAGGCTAGCCGACAGATGCCGTACCACGACGCATTTGCCCATGAATACGTATGCAACAAATTGTTTACAAGTTCCCATGCGTCTAGGCTAGCGGCGGGTCGAAAGCGTCCATCGGCTTTCGAAAAAAACCATCGCCTTTCGAAAAAAACAATGATCTGAGATATCCATCGGCCAGCGGACGGCAAGGGTACGTTGCGTTCAAATTCACGGGGAGAAAAACAATGATGAAACCCAATCTGTTGGCGTTCGCCGTCGCGTCGGTTCTTGCCAGCGCGTTCGCCGCTCCAGCGGCGGCGCAGGATTCCAGCGCCACCGGATACGCGCAGAAATCGACACCCGATGCAGGTTCCGCCGCCGATGCGCAGGCGCCGGGGTCCCAGGACACCGCGGCTGCCCCGAAGGGAACTGACGAGAGCACGATCAACCTCGGCGAGATCAAGGTGACCGGCGTGCGCGCCGCGATCGAGCAGGCAATCTCGGTGAAGCAGAATTCGAACGAGATCGTCGAGGCAATCTCGGCCGAGGACATCGGCAAGCTGCCCGACAACTCGATTGCCGAATCGCTGGCACGCTTGCCGGGCATCACGGCGCAACGCATCGGCGGGCGCGCGTCGACGGTAAGTCTCCGCGGCTTTTCCGGCGACTTCTCCGGCACGTTGCTGAACGGGCGCGAACAGGTTTCCACTGGCGACAACCGCGCGGTCGAGTTCGACCAGTATCCGTCCGAACTGATCAGCGGCGTCGTCGTCTACAAGACGCCGGAAGCCTCGCTGGTCGGTCAGGGCATCGCCGGCACGATCGACTTGCAGACTGTGCGCCCGCTGGATTTTAGCAACCGCGTCGTCAACATCGGTGCACGCGGAGAGTGGTTGTCGATCGATTCCGTGAACTCGGGCACCGACGACAACGGTTATCGCGTGAATGCGGCGTACATCGACCAGTACTTCGATCATACGCTGGGACTCGCAGTCGCTTATGCGCGGCTCAAGTCGCCGGTGCAGGACGAGCGCTGGGAATCGTGGGGCTACACCGGCGTCAACGTGCCGGCGGGCACGCCCGGGCTGCCGGCCGGCGGCACGGTGCAGGCGCTCGGCGGCAACAAGGTCTATGCCGATTCGACCGAAGGTACCCGTGATGCGTTCATGGGCACGCTGGAGTGGCGGCCGAACGACAATTTCACCAGCACGCTCGACCTGTACTACTCCAAGTTCAACCAGGAAACGACCTACGGCGGTTTCGAGGTCGGCCTGCCGTGGGGCAGCAACACCGTGCTGACGAATCCGGTCGTCGACAACGGCAATCTGGTTTCCGGCACGTGGTCCAACCTCAAACCGGTCGTCCGCGACGAACTCGATCATCATGACGACAAGATCAAGTCGATCGGCTGGAACAACAAGCTGCGCTTCGGCGACGGCTGGCAGATCGCCGGGGACCTGAGCTGGGCCAAGGCCACCACCGATCAGTCGTTCCACGAGGAATACGCCGGCACCGTAGCGGGCACGCCCGGGGCGACGGACACATGGGACTTCACGATCGACCCGAGCACCGGGTTGCCGCACTACAAGGTCGGCCTGAACTACGCCGACCCGAACATCATCAAGCTGGTCGATTCCGGCGGCTGGGGCCAGGACGGCTACCTGAAGTTCCCTCAGGTCAGCGACGAGCTCAAGGCTGGCCGCCTGGATCTTTCCAAGGACCTCAACGGTCCCGTCAGCAAGATAGACATGGGCTTCAACTGGAACCAGCGCGAGAAGACGCGCCATTCGGAAGAGTTTCTGGTCAACCTCCCCGGCGGAACGAGCACGCATGCCGACGTTCCGGCGGGCTGCCTGATTCCGTCGACCTATCTGGGCTACGTCGGTTTCCCGAGCATCCTGAGCTGGGACGTCAATTGCGTCCTCGACCAGTCCTACGTCCTCACGCAGAAGCTGCACCAGGACATCACCAACAAGGACTGGCGCGTCAAGGAAAAAGTCACGACGAGCTACCTGAAGTTCGACCTCGACACGGACATCGGCGGCATGCCGCTACGCGGCAACTTCGGTGCGCAATACGTCTACGTCGACCAGCGTTCGGACGCGTTTGCCGTCGCCAATCAGGACGCGGTCAACGGCGTTGCGCCGGTCAGCGACGGCGCGAGGTACGGCGACCTGCTGCCGGACATGAACCTGGTCTGGGAAATGCCGATGCAGAACTATCTGCGCTTCGCGGCCGGCAAGGAAGTGGCACGTCCGTGCCTCGACCAGATGCGCGCGAGCACCGAGTACACCATCAATACGACGCCGGGCAGCCTTACCGAAACGACGACGTGCCAGAACACCGATACCGGCGCGACGATCCTCTGTCGCCTCGAAGGCAGCGGCGGCAATCCGAAGCTCAAACCGTTCACGGCCAACGCCTACGACTTGTCGTGGGAGAAATACTGGGAAACGCGCGCTTACCTGCAGGCGACCTTGTGGTACAAGGACCTGCAGACCTACGTCTACCAGCAGAACATCGTCCGCGATTTCAGCGGTGTGCCGAATCCGTCCGACAATCTGATTCCGGCCTCGACCACCGGCATCTTCAGCGCGCCGGCGAATGGCAAGGGCGGCTACATGCGCGGCTACGAATTGTCCGCTTCGCTGCCGCTCGACGTGATCTGGGGGCCGCTCGACGGCTTCGGCATCCAGGTGGCCTACGCCGACACCGAGAGCAACATCGCACCGAACGGTCCCGGCACGTCCTCGCCGTTCCCGGGGCTGTCGAAGTACGTGTCACAGGCGACGTTCTACTACGAGAAATACGGCTTCTCGGCGCGCATCGCGGCGACGCATCGTTCGGATTTCCTCGGCGAAGTGCAGGCGTTCGGTGCGGATCAGGAGTTCCACAACATACAGGCCGAAACGATCACCGACCTGCAGGTCGGCTATTCGATGCAGGGCGGGACGTTCGAAGGTCTGACCTTCCTGTTCCAGGTGCAGAACGTGTTCAACGAGCCCTACCGCGAGTACTACGTCGACCGTACGCAGCCGCGCGTGTACACCGATTACGGCCGCCGCTACCTGCTCGGGGTCACCTACAAGTTCTAACGTCACGGTTATATCCAACCGACCCTGCCGGACTCGTGACGGCAGGGTTCTTTTTTGCCGGCGGCACGATGAGGCGCAAAAGAACGAACCACGAAGGCACGAAGGACGCAAAGGAAAGCAGCATCGGATAATGGGAAGCCCCAAACTACCGGACCTCGGCAGGCAACACCGCTCGACCGTTCGCTATGCCTCGTTGAATTTCCCAAGTTGCAATTCTGCTGATTGTTCTTTTTCGTGTTCTTCGTGCTTTCGTGGGTTATCTTTTGATCTTGCTCACACCACTCGCACAACATGAGTGACCAGCACATCAGGAACATCGTCATCGTCGGCGGTGGCACGGCCGGGTGGATGTCCGCGGCGGCGCTATCGAAGGTGCTGGGCCGCGACTACTCGATCCGGCTCGTCGAATCCGACGAGATCGGCATCGTCGGCGTCGGCGAAGCGACGATTCCGCAGATCAAGCTGTTCAACAGCGTGCTCGAACTGGACGAGGACGATTTCGTACGCAAGACCCAGGGCACGTTCAAGCTCGGCATCGAATTCGTCGACTGGACGCGCATCGGCGACCGCTACATCCACGGCTTCGGCACGATCGGCCAGGACCGCGGCCTGATCCAGTTCCATCATTACTGGTTGAAGCAGTTTCTCGCCGGCAAGGCGTCGGCGATCGGCGCGTATTCGATCAACACGGCGGCCGCGCCAGTCAACAAGTTCATGCGCTCGGCGGACATTCCGAATTCGCCTCTGTCGAACATCGCCTACGCCTACCACTTCGATGCCGGTCTGTATGCGCGCTACCTGCGCGCGTACGCCGAAAAGCGCGGGGTTCGCCGCACCGAAGGCAAGATCGTCGACGTCGTGCAACGCGGCAGCGACGGTTTCATCGAGGCCGTGGTGCTCGAAGGCGGCGCGAAAATCGCCGGCGACCTGTTCCTCGACTGCTCCGGCTTCCGCGGCCTGCTGATCGAGCAGACCCTGAAGGCCGGCTACGAGGACTGGACGCACTGGCTGCCGTGCAACCGAGCGATGGCCGTGCCGAGCGAGAACGTCGGGCCGCCGACGCCGTATACCCGTTCGAGCGCGCGCACTGCCGGCTGGCAGTGGCGCATTCCGTTGCAACATCGCACCGGCAACGGCTATGTCTATTCGAGCGAACACATCAGCGACGACGAAGCCGCCGCCACGCTGCTGAAGAGCCTCGAGGGCCGCGCGCTCGCCGAGCCGCGGCCGCTGCGCTTCGTCACCGGCATGCGCCGGAAATTCTGGGACAAGAACGTCGTCGCCATCGGCCTGTCGAGCGGCTTCATGGAACCGCTCGAATCGACCAGCATCCACCTGATCCAGGCCGGCATTGCGCGCCTGATCAGCCTGCTGCCGCAGCAGGGTTTCGCGCGGCTGCTGGCCGAGCGCTACAACCGGCAGATGACGTTCGAGTTCGAGCGCATTCGCGATTTCCTGATCCTGCACTACAACGCCACCGAACGCGACGACACGCCGTTCTGGAACTATTGCCGGACCATGTCGATTCCGCAGCAGCTGAAGGATAACCTCGAATTGTTCCGCGACAGCGGACGGTTCTATCGCGAAAACGAGGAGCTGTTCGCCGTGACGAGTTGGGTGCAGGTGATGATCGGCCAGCGCATCATGCCGCGCGGCCACCATCCGCTTGTCGATGAACTCAGCGTCGCCGAACTCGACGAATTCGTCGGCGGCGTCAAGTCGCTGATGGATCGCTGCGTCGCCGCGATGCCGGCGCACGCGGACTTCATCGCGCGGCACTGCGCCGCGGCGAAGGTCTAGTCAGGGCCGGCGCGCGTGCCGGCGGCTGGTGAAGAAACCGTTGAGTGTGAGTCGGCCGACGCGCGGATCGGCGCTGAGCCGCTCGGGTGCAAGTATGTCGCCCGAATGCAGCATGGCGCCGTCGTAGAAGATGAGGCGATTCCATTTCGCCGGCACGCCACCGACGCGACGAAAGCAGCGGTTCGATGCGCACAGGTAGTTGCGCGCGATTCCGTGGCGCCGGGTGAATTCAGCCGGCGGCAGATGGTTCGCGTCGCCGAACAGCTGCTGCATTTCGTGCGGCGCCAGGGCCGGCACGTAAAATCCGGTGCCGCCGAGGCCCGCATTCTCGAACAGGTAGAGCACCGAGGCCTGGATCGACTGCTCTTCGGTCAGGTCGAAGCGGTCGCTGTGGCAGATGCACTGCCACGGCCGCAGCTCGCCGGGCGGCAGCGTCACCATCGCCAAACGGCTGTGCATGCGCTGTACGCGCCGCGCGTCGAAGAAGCGGCGCACGTGATTGCAGAAGAATTCGTTCAAGGCCTCGGAAATCAGCCCGGGCGTCGGCAGCAGCAGGCCTGGGTACGCGTTGTAGTCGACGCGGTGAAACGCGGCGCTCTGCGCCGCGGCGAATTCGACCAGCCGCTCGGGTTCGATCAGCGCGTCGTCGATGACGAGACAGACCTGCCCTGGAACGAGGTCGACGCGTTCGATGCGCGGCTGCGGGTTGAACACGACAAGTTTTTCCATCACGGCGCCGACGTCATTTCGCGTCGTCGAACAGCCAGGCGACGGCGCGCGGGAACTCCTTGCGCCAGGCGGCTTCGTTGTGCTTCGCCTTCATGTCGACGGCCAGGCCGATCCGCTGTGCGGGCAGACCGGCCGCGCGAATCCGCGCGAGCATGCGCCGCATGTTGCCGAGCATCTGTTCGTCCTCGCTGCCCCCGCAATAGAAGTACAGCTTCACATCGCGCGGCAGGGGATGGGCGGCCGTGTAGGCGTACACCTCGGGAGCGTACCAGTAGGACGGCGAGAAAAGCCCTGCCTTGCCGAAAACTTCAGGGTAGCGATAGATCGCATAGTGCGATATCAGCGCGCCGAGTGAACTGCCCATGATCGCGGTATGCATCCGGTCGGGCTGCGTGCGGTAGTGCGCGTCGATGTAGGGTTTCACGATGTCGACGATGAACGCCATGTAGGCGGCGCCTTCGGCCTTGCCGAACCGGGCATTGTCCCAGGCAGTCAGCTCCTGCTTGCGATGCTCGCCGCCGTTGTCGATGCCGACGACGATGATTTCGAGATGCTTCTTCTGCGCCAGCAGGTTGAGGCTTTCATCGACCTCCCATTCACCGAGGAACGAGCTTGCAGCGTCGAACAGGTTCTGGCCGTCGTGCATGTACAGTACCGGATAGCGCGCCGTGGATGCTTCATATCCCGGCGGCAGGTACAAGCGGATCGTGCGCTCGCGGTCGAGTCCCGGAATGGTCATTGCCGGCAGCACGTGCACATTTGCCTGCGCGGTGCTCGCCGGCCGCGGCGGTTCGGCGGCACCCTCTGCCTCTTCGCCCAACGCATGGTGCGCCATGTTCAGACCCGCAAGGAGAGCGAAGACGCAGCGCATCACGCTCATCCGCGGTTCTCCAGCACGCTGCCGAACATCGGCGGCACCGTGATCGTCAATGTCTTTCCCGCTGCCTTCGAGCGCGCTCCGGTCAGTGCATCGACGAATGAGGCATTGGTCAGCGACTCCGGCAGGTCGAGCTTGATCGTGCGCGGCGTGTTGTCGTTGTTCGTCGCCGTGATGGCCCAGCGCTTGCCGTCGCGCCGGAACAGCACCACGACGTGGTCGTCGATGAAGGCCGGCGCGTCGATCGAGCCATGGCGCAATATCGCGTGCTCGTGGCGCATTCGTATGAGCGTCTTGTAATCGGCGATCAGCTTCAGGTCCGGCTTGCCGCCGAGATCGGGCCAGGGGTAGGTCACGCGATTGAACGGATCGTCGCCGCCGGTGACACCGGCCTCGTCGCCGTACAGGATTGCCGGTGCGCCAGGAAAAATCATCTGGAAGAACAGCGCCAGACGCAGCCGCTGCTTGGCCAGCGCAATCGCCGCCGCGTCGGCGTTGGCGTCGCGCCAGCCGAAGTCGAACAGCGCGCGCGCCGTATCGTGCGTCGAAAGCAGGTTCATGAGCGCGTAGAACGCCTGCGGTGGATAATCCTCGCGCATCAGTTCGATGGCACGATAGAGGATGCGCGCATCCTTGCCGTTGGCGTAGTCCTCGACGGCGTTGCGGAAGATGTAGTTCATGGTCGAGTCGAATTCATCGCCGAGCAGGAACTTCGACGATTCGAACTGGGTCTCGCAGACGGTCAATGCGTCGGGCCTGTGCTGCTTGACGGCGCTGCGCCATTCTCGCCAGAAGTCGTCCGGTACCCACGGCGCGACATCCATGCGCCAACCTGCGGCGCCGCGATCGAGCCAGCGTTTCATGATGGAGTCGGATGCGCCGAACGCAAAGTTGCGGAACGATGGTGAGGCCTTGTTGATTTCGGGCAAGTCCTGCGCGCCGGCCCAGCCATGGTATTGCCGGTCCGGATCGGTTTGCGATGCGTCGAAGCGATACCAGTCGGCATACGGCGATTGCGGCTGGATCTTGCCGCCGTCGAAGGCGCCGAGTTCCGGGTATTTCGCAAAGCGGTCGAAATAGACCGAGTCGTTGCCGGTGTGATTGAGCGATGTATCGAGCAGTACGCGCAGGCCGCGCTTTGCCGCCTCGCGCGTCAGCCGCTCGAAATCCGCGTCAGAACCGAAGTGAGGATCGATGTGCCGGTAGTCGGCGGTGTCGTACTTGTGGTTGCTGACGGCCTGGAAGATCGGGGTCAGGTACAGCGTGTTCGCGCCCAGACCGGCAATGTAGTCGAGCTTGTCGATGATGCCGGCCAGATCGCCGCCGAAGAAGTCGTTGGCGTAGACGTCGTCCGAACCGTCGCCGGAGCGCGGCATCCATGGCTTGTCGAGCCAGTTGGCGTGTACTTCGACCGACTTGTCGTGGAACGTGTTCTGCCCGGGCTTTGGATCATTGCCGCGATCGCCGTTGCGAAAGCGTTCCGGAAAGATGTAATAGAAGACCACGTCGCGCGCCCACGCCGGCACCTGGAAATCGGCGCGAAAAACCGTCTGGCGGAAACGGCGGATCCGCTGCGGATCGCCGATACCGGTGACGACGCCGAGACCGTTCGAACCGAGCTCGCGCGTCCAATAGATGGTGTCGGCGTTGTTCTGGTACCAGTATTGCCGGCCGCCGCTCTCGACGACGAAGTAGTAGCCGTAGATGCCGATGTCGGCGAATCGATAGCGCGCCCGCCAGTGTTCGCCATCGTCGCCGGCGCTGCGTTGCAGCGGCACTCGCGCGACCTCGGTGTAATCGAGAATTTCCTGCGGCCCCTCGAGTCGCCGCTTCTCGACGACGATCGTGGCGGCAGACAGGCCGGGTGACGCGGTCAGATCGAACGCAACTTCGCTGCCCGCGGTGAGGGCGCCGAACGGTGCCTTGTGGGCGAGGTCGCGCGAATCGAACTTCACGCTTCGCGCGACGGCATCGTCGATCGGCGTGGCCGCCGGATCGACGAAATCGCGTGGCCCGATCGTGACGGTCGGCGTCGCTCTGCCACCGGCGTCTGCCGCGAACTTCAGGCGCATCGTGTGTGCACCGGAGAATGCAAACTGCAGATTCTCGAGCCGACGTACGCTGTCGCCGGTCACCACCGCGGTCGGCTGACCGGGCGCCAGAAGCCCCTGCGCGCGCGTCGCGACGCCAAATGACGTGGCCGCGTTAGATTGCGCATCGGTGATCTTGAATTCCTGCGCCCCGGTTGCATCGATGTTGAGCACGTAGGCGTCGCAGCGATATTGAAACACCATGTCGTCGCGCAGCGCCCATGATGTGATCGAGCCGCGCAGGAAGAGTTTTTGCACAAACGGCGCGGGGCGGCAGGACGACTGCGTTGGAGCAGGCGTCTTCTGAAGCGGAGGTGCGCTGCAGCCGGCGAGGCTGCCGGCGACTATCAGCCCGGTGGCAAGCGTGACACCTAGCGTGCGTGGAAAGGTTGACTTGTGTGAGGAAGGCAGGGGCAGGCTCATGGGTCTCCAGTCGCGGCGAGGCGGAATGGTTCACGCGACCATTGTGCCCGCCACGCGCGGACTTTTTTCCTGCATACGAATTCAGTGCCGCGAAGTGCTGCGGGCGGGTTCAGGACGCCTTGCGCACGCCGGAGGCAATCGGTCTGACTCGGCCGTGGCCGGTCGAATCGCGAACGACCAGCGATACCGGGATGATCTGGTTCTCGACGGGTTCCTCGCGGATCATCTTGAGCAGTGTTTCGACCAGGATCGTGCCGGCAACCTTCGTGTCCTGCTGCACGGAAGTCAGGCTCGGATTGACGAAGCCGGCCAGCGGAATGTCGTCGAACCCGGAAACGATGATGTCCTCCGGCACGCGAATACCGGCTTCGTGCAGCGCCTTCATCGCGCCGATGGCGATCAGGTCGCTGGCAGCGCAGATTGCATCGAACGCGACCTTGCGTCCGCGCAGGGCATTGGCAGCATCGGCTCCGGATTGTTCCGATGAAATCGCCGCAACCTGCAGTTTCGGGTCGACGACGAGCGACTGCGCCTGCAGCGCATCGCAGTGACCGCGGTAACGCTCGAGAAACTCCGGATAGTGGTTCGACGCGTCGCCGAGGAAAGCGATGCGCCGCGCGCCGCGTTCGAGCAGGTGCCTGGTGACGTCGAAACCGCCGCTGCGGTTGTCGCATCCGACCGACACTTCCGGCTGGTCGGGCAGCACCGCGCCCCAGCGCACGAAATGCGTGCCGCGCGCGTTGAGGAATTCCAGGCGGCGGCGATAGTCGAGGTAATCGCCATAGCCGAGCAGAATGATGCCGTCAGCTCTGTTGCTGTCCTCGAATCCCGACTGCCAGTCGTTGTTTGCCGGTTGTTGGAACGAGATCAGCAGATCGTAGCCGCGCTGGCCGCAGGCGCGCGTGATCGACGCCAGCATCGAGACGAAGAATGGATTGATCAGCGAATCGTCCGGAGCCGGATCCTCGAAGAGCAGCAATGCCAACGTGCCGCTGTGCTGGCAGCGCAGGTTGGAGGCGTTCTTGTCGACCTTGTAATTGAGCTCGCGCGCGATCTTCAGGATCTTCGAGCGCGTGGCCTCGTTGACCATCGGGCTGCCGCGCAGCGCGCGCGACACCGTGGGCTGCGATACGCCGGCGAGATGTGCAATTACCAGCGACGTGGCTTTGTCTTTGCTGCCGATGACGGCCTCCTGCGCCGCGGGTGGGAGCGTCGGCGGCGCATCGGACATTGTGCCAGAGCCGCGCACGCAACTCGCCTTGCAGTGCAATAGGCTTGTTGCGACGCAACACACGGTGAGCACGCATACCTATTCAATTGGCAGTCAGCGCGGCGGACTGACTACACTGCGGCAAGCCTGAGGGGAGCCAGCCGGCCTCGCCAGACAACCAAAGGAGAAACAGATGCACTTGACCATCATCGACGGGACGATTGTTGCGGTGTACGCCGTGGTCCTGTTCGGGCTTGCGCAGTGGGTATCGCGCAGCCGCCACGGCGAGGAAAAAACTTCGGCGGAATATTTCCTCGCCTCGCGTTCGCTGCCATGGTGGGCGATCGGCGCCTCGCTGATCGC
>Ga0157376_10001087_pt1 | contig 17828 bp, 36 predicted proteins | sample M45metaG_FD_121801 | JGI IMG/M metagenome (GOLD analysis project Ga0157376, IMG submission 121801) | Miscanthus rhizosphere microbial communities from Kellogg Biological Station, Michigan, USA - M4-5 metaG | ecosystem: Host-associated > Plants > Roots > Rhizosphere > Soil | place: USA: Michigan... | reverse complement strand
CGCCTTTGCCTTTGCCAAGCTTCAGGCCCAAAGCATTGTATGCTTTTGTCACGATGGCATTCTTGACAACCACGAGGTCGCGCCCAGTTGACATCTTCACTGGCTTCTGGGCTCTGGCCGCCTCATGCATTCTACTTGAGATCCTGCCGACGCAACCAACGGCAAAATCGCGGCGCAGATTGTATCGCTCATTTTGCTTTTTGATATTGCCTTCAGGCGTCACTCGAAACTTACCGCGCATGCCTGGTACAAAATTTTCGGCCAGCCATTCGTCGGCCTTTTGCCAAGCAAAGCACTCAAGAGCCTTGAGCAACCAGTTGGCAAACTCAACGTCAGATCGCAACCCAAAGAACACGATACGATCTTCATAGATGGGACGGCCATTCTTGCCATACCCAACGCACGGATGGCTTATCCACGTTCTGGTATTCGTGAATGCGCCGATTGCTCCGCAGAGGAGTTGCTGGAGATTGGTACGACCCTTCTCCATTTTCTCTGCGATGCCTTTGACAACGCCATCAGCTTCTAGTTCAGCCTCAGACCAGTCGATCTGATACTTGTCCATGAGCTGCTTGGCTTTTTCAGCGGCAAACATCGCCTCTGATTCAGTACAACCTTGATCGACGGTCTTGGCGAGCAAAGCTTTGATTTTTGAGGCGATGGCTCGCCTCTCTTCAGTCGATGGTGTAGTCATTTCACTTCTCCTGTTTTGGTTTGTCATCTTCAGTGCGGAGGGAACCACCCAACCGCAGACTGGGGCGCGAACGCCACCCCAGTTTCGACAGACTAGTGAGCTGCCTTCTTAGTTGCCTTCTTGGCAACCGTGGGCTTCTTGCCAGTCTTCACGTACAGACCGCGATCCTTCTTTTGGATTTGCTTTGAAGCCAACGCGTGCTTCAGAGCAGCCTTGGGATTGCCCGCAGCCTTGCCTGTGCATTTCTGCAAGAGGTCCGTCCAACGAAACTCTTTGGGCATCTTGTTGAGGATTTGGGTATGTGCTTCGATCTTTGTCATTTTCGTCTCCATTGGTTATTGGCTTGTCATCATCAGCGTTGAGGGAGCCACCCGCAACGGACGACTGAGCGCATTTGCGCGCCCAGACGTTTCGACTAGGCTGCTTTGGTAGTCCTGCGATCCTCCGCAGTGTCGAATGGAAACGGCGATCCCAAATCATCGCCCTGGTCGATCAGGAATTGAGCGATAGGTTTGGCTGCTTTCTCCAACGCAGACAAATATGCCTCAGCAACCTTGCGGCCGTGAGCCGTATCCAAGTCCACGTTATGAAACGGCAACTCGCTGGAGTCAGGACGTTCCATAACCAGTCTGAACTCCGCACTCAACATTGCGTATGCGATGCTGTATGCTTCATGCTTGGCGCTGGGCTTCCAAACTTTCACTTTGGGCTCTTTTGTTTGATAGCGTCTCATCCTTCAATCCTCTCATTCGATATGAGGACAACATCGCGGAATTTGTCCGCGTCTCGATCCTCTTCTTCATCATCATCCTTTGGATCTTTGCTCAAGGCATCCATCGAATGATACGCAGAGAAGGTCACGTTGCCTTCCGAAACGTAACACGCTGGCGGTGCTACTTGCGTCCGCCAATAGTCGCCGTATTGGTAACAGATATGGACCTCTTGTTCTGGATCCATTCGCTCCAATTGCTCGATCAGTTGTTTGACTTTCATTTCACACCTTGCTCTTTCTTGAGGGCCTTGAGCGTCTCTTGGATCCGAAAGAAACCATTCACCATGTCAACTCCGTCACGAGCAGTACCAAGCACGGTCGTGCCAGGTCCACCCTCAACGGTGACGAGGTCCGGTCTCTCATCCTCAAGCAATCGAGCGCAATTGTGCCGTGAACTCCAATCCTGAAACTGAAGTCTCAAAACGTGGCCTTCATGATTGCTCACATCCAAAGTGAAGATAGGTTTTGGATGATGTTTCGTTTGGGTACCAATCTTGTTCATTTCATTCTCCTGTTTTGGTTTGTCATCATCAGTGCGGAGGGAACCACCCTCGCGCAGACCAGACCATCGCACGGTCTGGTTTCGACTAGTCACGCAGTGGACCGGAATAGTTCACTGGTAGCAACCAGAGGTCGTCATTCTGGTGTACAGTGTAAACAACTCCAGTCTTTTTGTCCTTCACTATCGCGTTGTTGAGGACATCGGTCCAAGTGTCCCAATACAATTCATTATCAGGACCACTCGCAAGCACCTCAAACTGGAAGCTACTCACTCCAACAACGCACGACTGTTTGACCTCGTTTGCGAAACGCTGAGGGATGTAGATCCCACTCGACGCATCGCAGAACAAAATCGGCTCTGGCTTTTTCAATCGAGACACGTTCATTTCTATTCTCCTGTTAGACGTACAACTCACCAAGCTTGTCAAGAACCTCGGCCCAAGCAGAGGCTTGACACCGGGCACTCTCATTCGACATAGGGGACGTTGAGCGTGACGGGAACCTTCCCTCACGCATGACCTTCTCACGCGCCCAGCGAACAACATTTGAGTAAAGTTTGTCCTCTGGGAATTGGTCTGTCTCTTCTGTCAGGTACTTTGTGATCATCTGAGCGACCGCCTGGTTGTTGGCCGCTTGGATGGCGCCGCTGCTCCACTCAAAAGCATAGGCTGGATTTTTCTCGAATGAAGTTTTGAACTCCTCCAAGAGATAGTTGGAGGACCGTTCCATATCTTCACAGATCAGTTTCAGTTGTTGTAGGTTTTTCATTTCAGTCTCCTGTTTGTTAGACGTTACGATCCTACACGGATCACGGTGTAGCCTTTGGTAACGGCAAATGCGATTGCCATCTTCTTTGCGTTACCATACAACCCTTGGAAAAAGTAGGGCTCAGTCACGTTGTCAAAAAAGAACGCCCACGATCCCCATCCACGAGGTTTCTTGCCATGGGCGAATACATACTCACTGGTTCTGATTTCGATAGCCATCATGTCCTCCTATCGGACCACTGCGTTGTACACGTATGACCGAAACCAACGGCCATCAATTTCCTTCAGGACTGGGATACAAACGAGACGCGCATCCAGACCGTTTGACTTGAAGGCATTCATCTTCTCAATTGCTGCTTGCTTTGACATATCAGTCTCCATTCGATTGGCTTGATCATCAGCGCGGAGGGAGCCACCCATACGCGAATGGGGCACAGCGCCCCATTTCACTATTTTGCTTTCTTGCGACGAATTGAATTCTTGATCGTGCGCTTCTTGGGAAACTTCATCACCAATTCATTTTCCAGATAAAGAAACTGGCGCGGTTTGAGCGTCTTGTGGAGCGCATCAACCAGTTTCTTTTGCTCGGCTGTGAGCTTCATTTTCATTCTCCTGATTGGCTTGATCCTCAGTACGGTGAGAGCCACTCGACCGTATATGAGACCATTGTGGGTTAGCTGTACATTGCCACGTGATCTCATTTCACAAAGAGTTGGAAAGGTTAGTGATGTCCCCAAGAGAGGGATGACGCACAGCTCATCATCAACACCTCGGCTAGACGATAGTTTGGCGCCCAGCATGGCTGGTTCTGCGTATCGTCGCAAAGATGTGAGAGCGGAGAAGCTTGCTCACTGGGCCCTATCGAGCTTCTCCCACTCCAGTCCTGGGTCCGTTGGCGGCGCATCACTGCGGCACGGTCAGTCTGGAACAGGCCACTCGCCTCGCTCCACGGTCACCCATCTGGGGGCCGATCCTCTTAGTGCTGGGGCGCGAAATTTTTTCGTCCGTCTTTTTTAGGACCGTGGTCGCCGCGTATCGCGGAGGATTTTGCGAGCGACCTAGTACCTGCGCCCCGTTGCCGGGATGACTTATATATAGCGAAAAATCGGGCTAGAGAAAAGCCCTATTTCTTTCTATACGTCAAGTGTAATTCCCCAAGATAGTCCGTGGACCTACCTATTCAGCACTCGGATCGAGCGATAAGGCGGCTCGCAATTCATCGAGCGTAAAATCTGAAAATGATTTTTTCTGGCGCAAATTTCTGAGGATGGCGCGGTCTATTGAACCAGTGGCAACCAGATCAAAGTATGTCATGCTACCAAGCATACCAATGCGGTGTGTACGATCCTCGGACTGCCATCTGTCAAGCGCATTGAAGCTGTTGCTATAATAAATCGCCGTCTGGCATTTGCCTTGGAGGTTGAGGCCTGGACCTCCCGTTGCCGCTGTTGCTATGAAGTACCGCGCCTCACCACTCAAGAATTGCCGTTTGGCTTCTTCACGCGCATCCTCTTTTGTATCGCCATAGTATGTGACGACCTTTTCCAGCGTGCCATTTTCAATCTCTCTTTCGGTGATTGCTTTCTCCAGCCGTTTGATATCATCAATGAAGCGCGTCCAGATAATGACTGGGCCCTCAACCTGGTCGATGATCTCCATCGTCTCTTGGATCCTCTCATCGCCTATCAATTGAATGCCGCCATCCTCAGTCGGCAGATAGCCGCAAACGATTTGTTGGAGACGCAAGAAGGCGACAGCTGGCGATGGTACAGAGACAATCTGGCCGCTCTCAAACTCAGTCAGGTATAGGTCGCGCAACTCGGTATAATGTTTGCGTGTCACATCGCTCATATCATATTGGCGAATGGCCCACATCTTCTCAGGGAGGTTGGTTGCTTCCTTTTTAGTAAGACGATAGGAATGAGGCGCGATGAGACGATAAAAGTCAGTCAGGTTCTGATGGCCGACAATTTGCCTATTCTCCCATCCTCCGAATTTACAGAAGCGATGTTTGAAGGTGGTGATGTATGGATGCCCAAGGATGCGACTGTCTAGGAATTTGAATTGAGACCAAGCATCGAGAATGTTCTTTGAGATTGGTGTACCGCTATTGATACGTTTGTAGGTGGCGAGGTCGCCTAGCTCCAATGCTGCTTTGGTTCGCTGCGCGTTCCATCCTTTGATTGAATGGCTATCGTCAACAATCATCATTGAGCGTTTCGCGTGGAGTTGCAAGAACCTCTTTGCGATGTTGTATGCTTTCTTTGATCTGATCGCATCGATGTTCATCGTCAAGAATGTTAGACCGTTTTGAACCATATCAGTATCAGCGATGTCTTTCTTGCGCCAGACAATCCCGTGGACCGGAATTGTAGGGTCCAAATGTTCTGGGATCTGTTCCCTAACCCATTGGCGATGGACACCCTTTGGTGCGAGGACTAACACGCCAGTCAGCTTTTGCTTTTTGTAGAGCATTCCAGAATTGTGAATACAGATCGCCGTCTTACATAAGCCCATCTCAAGCAACAAGGCATAAGCCTTCCGCTCCCAACTGAGAGCCAAGACGTGCTCCATATGATTGAGGTGAGGGACACGAGGAGTGTAGTTTGTATCTTCAAGAGCGACAGCATTGTGCTGGGTTGCCAGACCTTCTAGTTGGCGGAGGTCGGCCAGTGTACCGTTGGCGTCAATCCAGTCGATGACATCCGGCAGCGCATCCTTGATAAGCCTGATGTTGGCTGGCGATGCTTCAAATTTGAAGAGTGCTGAGTCTTTGAAGGTCTTGCGTCCTGAGAGACCACCAATGACTTGATAAAACAAAAACGGAAAAGGTCCGGTGGCTATTGCCCATTTGGTATCGACTGTGATCTTGATCATTCTGCTTGGACCACTTCTTCAATTTGCTTCTTGATCGATGCGATCTCAAACGTCTCAGCGTCAATGTCGCCTAGGTATCGTATCAATTTGACACGTATCATTCTGAACCTGGCTGGGACTGTCCCCTTGATCGCATAGATGGCGCGCCCTGCTCGACCACGCTCAAGGATTGGCATTCCCATCGTGAGAAAATCCTTCACGTCAATTCGGCAATACACCTCATCGCTGTCATCGAGCACAAACAGGTTCAAGTAGCGGCTCTGGCCTTCCAATTTGTAGCCACGCTTGGCTACCTTCACTGGCTCATTCTCATCACGAGGCACGATGCGATTGGCGATACCGATTATGAACTGGTCTCCTGTCACTCCAGGCTGGACCAGTTTGATAGGAGACGGCTCACTGAAGATATTCATCTTTGTCAGATCAGGATGGAGACGTTTGACCGCGGCAGCGATAGGGAACAAATCATCGATGGCTGTGCGCGCATTCTCCAGCTTCTTGGCAAAGCTCGCTCGCATCGGTGTACCATTCTTGCGGCTGACGAGGATCGAGTTGACGCTCACTGGACCAAAACCCTTGACGTTGGTAAGAGGTCCAACTAGCCAAGCTCTGTTCCCCTCTCGCACAGGCTCCCATTTGTCAGTCGAGTGGTCCTTGTCCACCGGGACATAGTCAACGCCTTCATCGCGCAGCTCACGCAAGAGCGTAATTTGTCGCCATGTATCGCTCTCAGCATCCAGTGTCGCTGCCGCAAACTCAATTGGGTGATGAGCTTTCAACCAGCAACAATAATACGAGACGCGCCCATAGGCCACCGCATGGCTCTTGTTGAAGGCCCACGATCCATAAGCGCACATATCATCCCAGACCTTATTGACGACATGTTCTGGAATACCTTTTGCCTTGGCTGCTGGCTTCCATTTCTCTCCAAATCGGTTGAAGTATTCTTCACCAAGTGATTTGCTCATGGTCTTGCGAAGCTCAGTGACGTCATCCCAAGAGAGGTCGCCAATCTCACGACCAATGCGCAGGATTTGTTCTTGGTAGGCGACGATCCCCAACGTGTCTTCCATATATGGCTTAAACAATGGATGAGGATATGTGACCTCATGCTCGCCATTTTTGCGCTTGATCCATTCACTCGCTCCTCCAGTCGCCATGGCTCCTGGTCTAGCCAACGCTGTGATCGCGGCGATGTCGTTGAGATCTGAGATCGTCACTGACTTGCTGATCGACTGGAGGGAAGGTCCGTTGAACTGAAAGATACCGCTGAAGTGTCCTCTGTTGAGAACATCAAACGCAGCTGGGTCATCAAGTGGGAGGCTCTCAAGGAAGCCATTGATTGGCTTCTCACCTATCAGCTCAAGTGTCCTCTCAAAGATCGACAACTGGGTCAGGCCCAACGCGTCAATCTTCAAAAGATTGTAGTCCTCAGCATCCTTCTTATCGCACATAATCGAGCGAGTGCGCTGGTCAATTGCCACTGTCTCGATGAGCGGCTCACGGGTGATGACGATCCCAGCCGCGTGCTGACTGGCGTTGGTTGGCTGGCCTTCTAATTTTGCGGCGATGCGGATCTCAGGAAAGTCACTCAGCAGCTTGCGACCAGCCTCAGTATCAGCCAGTGTGTCCTCAGTTACCTGAAGTGCGCGGCTGTCGCCGCTAGATCGCTCGATGATATTCTCCAACACCTGATCAATTCTGAACCTCGGTACTCGCAAAGCAATGGCGGCCTGGCGCAGCGCTGACCTTGGACGGAATGTGCCGACTGTCCCCAATCGAGCAACATGCTCGCGCCCATACTTGTTTTCCACATACTCAAACACAAGATGACGGTTGGCATCTGAGAAGTCAATATCAACATCTGGGAGGTCCTTGCGGTTGACGTCAATGAAGCGTTCAAAGATCAGATCGTCAGGGATAGGATCGATGGCGGTGATCCCCAATAAGTAGCACGCCAGTGATCCGCAGGACGATCCACGTGCTGGACCGACAATCATCCGCTGCTTTGCCCAATTGATCATATCTGCGAGGATGTAGAAATAATCCTCAAATTGTTTGGCCTTGATCATGTCAAGCTCGCGTTGCAGGCGTGCCGAATAAATCGGGCTAGTAAGATCGACGCCTAGAACCTCGGCACCTCTGGCACAAAGCTCGCCTAACGTAGCTGGACGATCAGGGATGATGAGGGAAGCCTTTTTAAGTTTAGCAACGCATTGCTCAAAGACCATGTCCCTATTATTGACTGCTTCCACTCGCTCCTCTTCAGTGGTGAACCATTCAACAGCGTCATACCATTCTTCATCTGACATGATATGCTGAGGGTAGGTTTGTGTCGTGCTGTAAAGGTTTCCCAGCCCAACGCGATACAATTCCTTGTCCTCTGCGCGAGGATAGTTGTTGTTGGAGGTCGCAAGGAATTGGTGGCCCTGCTCTCTGGCCTGAGTGAATAGACCTTTGGGCGTTGCTGGGTTGAGGCCGATGTAGATATCATAGCGAGGATCGAACTGATCCAGCTGGGCACGCTCACCAGCTATTTTGATTACACCCTCAGCGCTGACCGCAGTACTGTAGCTGATGCTTGGCTCTTTGCCCCAATTGCTCGTCGCGTTCTCAATGAGCTTATGGATCGGCAAGATGTCATCGATAGCCAAGAACGTCCAATAGTCTGAGATTGGCCTACGTTCGCCAAGCCTCGGCACAACGCCAAGCTCCACGCCAAAGATTGGGCGCAATCCTCTGGCCTTTGCTTTTTTGGCCCATCTGTTATAGCCAAAGGTCGAATTGATATCAGTCAGAGGAGCGACACTCCAATGTATCTCCATGAGCCTGTCAAGCACGTCATCGAGCGAGCCAATTGCTCGCCTGAAACTGTATCCTGTTCTAACAATTGCCATTATTTTCTCCTATCGCTCTTGAACTTATCACAATCATCCCATGCGACATACATTCCCATTACAAATCCGGTACTGAAGAACCAAATCATAAAGATCCAATCCCACATCACGGCACATACACAATTCTGATACGATGACGCTCTGCTCGTGCGATCATATCAGCCGTGCCTTTGCCGCCTTTACAAGCAACAATGAGATCTGGTTTCTCTTCATCAATCATTTGCTGGTTGCGAACTGGACCTGCCGCTCTGCCATATGTTTTCCAATCGGCGGAATATCTTACCGTGGGCACATTCCTTTCCATAGCCCAGTTGTGTGCGATCCGGTCTGCGCCTTCAGCGCCACCTTCCACCACGCAACTTATGCCGCCACGTTTGGTCTTGATTTCATCCAATGACTCATACAACCTCACGCGTTCCCTCGCAGCACGCAGCAACTCCTCCTCAAGCATGTCACGCGGGCAATCCTCCGCCACCTGCCCGTACAATCGACCTCCCGTCACGAGTATCTTCATACTGGTCTCTCCCATTCATCGCCCATAGCAATTATAATTTTCTCCATCCCTCTGAGCATCTCACATTGCCTCTTGTACCGATTGATCTGGCTTTGGGTGATTGATCCTGATTGCTGGTACAAGGCATAGTCACCGACCTCTCTGAGCGCATGCTCCAATTGAGCAAGCAAAGACTTCATCCGGCCTTTTGGATTCATTCGCAGCCTCATAGTACACCATCCTCATGAAGTCTGACGCAGCAACGCAGCAACGTCATTGTATCCGCCTTTGCTCTGTGAACGTGCGCTGGTAATTCTCCGAACAAATGTTGATGAAGGTTTGAGAGGGATAGTCGAACCCCCATCAGATGAACTGTCTGCTCAACAGTACAAAGAAGGCGAGGCCACTTCACCGTCTTGCCGATGCGCTCAAGCTCGATGTCAACCAACTCTTGATCGAAGCTGGCGTTGTGAGCGATCACAAGAGGCGCAGTCTCAATTAGATCGATGATTGTATCTGCTATCTGAGCGAACGTTGGAGCTTCAGTGAGCATTAGCTCAGTGATACCAGTCACGGCGACAATCTTGTCTGGGATCTGTCCTGCTGGTCGAACAAGCGCATCGACCTCACGCTCAATCTCGCCTGTTTTCAGATCTGCAATACATCCATAAAACTCTATGATCTCTGGTTGGTAGTTCAGCTTCATTGAATGGTTCTCAACGAGGCCATTCGTTTCACTGTCCATGAGTAGTGCGCGCACGCCAAAACTCCTTCATCTTTTCACCTTGTTGCTTACGAGACTGACACCCTTTTGGATATTTTAGAGTTTGAATTTTATTTCGTCGTTTGATAAATTCTTCACGCTCAGTTTTTGATAGGCCGTCCCAAAAATTCTTTATAGCAATCTTGCCTCGTTTGTGAAGTTGCTTCATCAACGTCTTTGCTTTAGGATTGCGCTCCATAAAGTCACGACGATTGTCCTTGGATGTCCCCAAATACAAATGCTTCAAATTGACACAACGTGGATTATCGCATTTATGTAATACCAATAAGCCTTTTGGGATATGACCTACAAGATGGATCCAAACTTGACGTGATGGTGTTCCGGTCCTCCCATTGTAGTGAAACCATCCGACTGGGCTGACTGTCCCTCCTATCCATATCAAGCAGCGTCCTATCTTTTTGGTATGAGATTTAATATATGCTTGCAAATCTCTCATCTGGCACATTCTCCCTCAAGCATCAGGATCGGAAAATTTTTATGAGCATGTTTGTTTTTATGGGTCATCCGTTTTCATGAGCGCCTCATCACAAATGTTACGGACTACATCCCTCAACCCAGCATACATTTCTCCTCCACGATTGTGCGAGTGAACCTTGTTGCGGATTTGAACCAGTGCGGCTCTGTAGCGGTCTTTGTCCTCTTTACATTTGGCGAGCAAGTTTTCAGCTGGCCATTGATTGCCGCTGCGTTCTTTTCGCCATGCTTCACGATCATCATCTTTTGTCATCTAAATGCTCCCTTCAAAAAGCTAATCGTTCCATCCGGCATTTTCTGAATGTAGTTGGATGGGATTTGGATCCAATCGTTTCCTGGCAGGATGCGATATGCCATGTCTCTGATTGAGACGACAATTGGCAATGACTGAGCGAGGATTGAGAGCACCTTCAGAACGTCCCGTTGCTTCCATGCTGCTGGGTATGACGGATCGACCTTTGCGCATAGTGCTGGGATGCCGCTGTTGGAGGCAATCAGAACGATGTGAGACTTTGATGGCTTCATATACTCTGGAAGGCCAATTGAAGCCAGCCACATGCATTCAAATTCCTTACATGAGTTTGGCCTCTCTGGATAGATCTGACAACCAACGCCAATATCACAGTATTGACACCACTTGTTGGCTGGCTTGTTGACCGCGGCAACGCCCATGAGCTTACAACAGAGCGTACAATCGCCACATTTCCTTCCAGTATCATTCATGTTTACCACCTCTCAACTCTGGTCCTTCCTCCACTACCTCCCTGATTTCAATTCGTGCCACGCGCCTCGTGCCAACGCAATGTGGGTACACTCGGTCGAGATAGCTCATATGTTCGCTGGCCGCATTGCGCGTTGATTTGATATTGTCAAGTCTCAGATATTTATGATTGGTGATAACGGCCCAAGCTCTAACTGGGTTCATCGCCGCCATCGCTATCCTCCTCCTCTGTCCAACTCAACTCATCAAGGTCGCGCAAGAGTTGAGACGCTACACTGAGATCATCCAAGCTGTCGTTGTGTCCTCCACTTTCAAAACAAGCCGCATATCGTCCGGCCTTCACTGCGACTGCCACAAAGCTGGCGAACCTCGCAAAGTCTTTTGGCGTCTTGAGCGTGATGCCATTCGGAAAGAACCCAGCCATGACAAAGCCAATATTGACGTAATTCTTTCCATACACAGCGTCCCTGGCTTTGAAGATGCGTGCTAGCAATTCGAGACGATCAGGTACAGTGATTGGCTTTTTCATTCTGTGTCTTTCCTTGGGCTACACATCAACGTGGTAATGCCAAACGATCTAAAGATGGAGCAAACATCGTCACGGTCATCAATGACGCAGAGAATTTGCTCTGGCCAAGTCTGACCTAGATGCCGTGCCACTGCATCAATCTTCACCAGAGGCGAGGTCCGCCTGTCATCATTCGGCCTCATCAGTACTTCATCAAGTGGTACGTCATGCTTGAGGAACCAAGTGAATGCTGATGGACGCCACTTCTCCGGTCTTGCCGTCACTCCAATGATATGCGCGCCACTTTGGTGGAGAAGGCGGAGCAGGTGTATCATATCCTCAACTGGTTGATCGTCCTTGGCCGCCTCGTAATAATCATCCCAAGGATCGCCGCGCAAATTGTCACGCCATGCGGCATGAGCAAGCGTGTGATCAACGTCAATCAGTACGATGTTTCTCATTTTGGAATTTCTCCAATTGCATATTGCTGTACGAGGTATATGTATGTTTGCTTCGACCTAGCTTCACCAGCATCTTGTTCATCTGGCTATGCCAAACAATGCGCTCAAATTGTTTCAGCTTCTGTTTGGAGATACATTTCTCCAGCGTCTCTTCAAACGCATCCAATGCTTCAGCTTTGATCTGTCTCAGTGGCTTTTCGCTCATCACTTGTCCTTTGCTTACACTTATCCACAAATCGCATGAAGCTAACAAGCGTGGTATCGTCCAACGCTATGTAGTGCTGACCCGTTAGACGTTCGGTTGATAGCCAGAAATGGAACCCATCGAATGAAGCATAGACACCATCACCGATATATTCCTTGATTGAGATCATTCCATTTTCTCCAATCCCAATTCTGCAGCTTCAACGATGAGATGGGTTACCAACTCGGTCACGTACACATCATGATCCTTGAGTGCGATGATCACTTGTGTAGAGTCATTCATAAGTTTGAGCATCATACGTACACGTTGTTGATCTTCTTTTGTCATCCCCATGTTCCTTTCAAACGGTCAAGCTCCTTGAGTGCGTCATTGACGAGAGGTTTGTCCACAGGCGAGGAGGATCCCAACGCTGTAGTCAAGATAGCATCGAGTGCTGGCGTTTGCTTTCGCTCAGGCTCAAGAAATATCTTTGCCCAAGGATGAACCTTCAGAACCTCAGCCTTCATTGCGCGAGCGACCTCCGCATATTCATCTTGCGCTCTGAGGTTGTCTCGTTTCCCAAGCATGTCCGCAAGTGCCCTCAGATCGAAGCGTGCGAGGATATTTGTCTGGACATTGGTTGGTAGCACGCCACGGGCATCCTGAGCTGGGATCCCACTATTGACGAAGTCAACATAGACCTTCCTGATATGATCCATCAGGTTGCCCCATACGCCATCCATTGCAGCGACCTTGACAGATGCCGGCATTCTCGTTTCAAACGCACTCATGTCAACGACACGTTGCGCTTGTTGCGCGAAGCTGACACCGTATCGCGTCCTGACTAGCTGGTGAGTGAAGGCTCGCGTGACCCCTGATATCTGAAATGAATAGGAAATGAATTCCCAAGAGGATCGGACGCTGTTTGCGACAGCCTCCAATTCTTGCATAAGCTCCAATTGGGTCAGCCTAGCAAGTCTCATTCGCGTCTCTGCGCTTTGCATGAGCCGCGTGTTCTTGGCATAGACCAAAAGCATCGCAGCATACATGGGATTGTCATTCTGCCATCCAGAGCCAGTGTAGTCGATCAGTTCAACTCTCATTTGGTTTCCTTTCAAAATGTTATCTTGAAGACCAGTTGTAAGATGATCGCCCACAACGCCCAAAGGACTGGATCCAAGACCCTCTCTTTGGCGAGGAACACGCTTGTGATCCAAAAGACCAGAAACAAGGTCGTTGCGAGAAATGTCATCATATTGGTTGCTCCCTCCTATTCGCGTTGCCACCTGAAGACATGACTTCGCATGCTGTCATAAAACTGAGTAGTATCACCCAATTGTCTTGTGTCAAGGAGACGCTACTTTTGTCTTCATAAATCAGGCGAAGGAAATTTCCATCAAACACAGCGCGCAGATCGTCGCCTAGGTCAATTTTGAAACCTTCTTCATCCAAAGTTATGACAGCCATGTCACGCTTTCCTTTCAAAAATGTTTCGGAAGTTTTTGATGTAGGCTTGAGCGTTGTAAATCTCAATTGCCTGTTTTGGAAATGGCTTACCAATTCGATACTCGCCATATCGCAAATTGATATAGTCGCGGATCGGGCTGGTCGCATACAAAGCGTTGAGGTTGGTTGTGCACTTGCCCTTTGGAACCTCGACCTTCTTGCTTGGGTCCTTATTCACCGCCATGTTGAGTGTCTTGGCCGGATAGTATCCATTGAGAAATGCTACCAACCCAACCACCGCATCGCTGCCAGTTCCATACCTCATGAACTCTGGCGTGATGAGGCTGGGATAGTCCCGGTGCTCGTGCCCACGCAACATGATCCCCATCCCTGTCTCGTAATAGCCGCTGGGCATGACGTTGATCTGATTGGCGGCCTTCGCTCCTCCCAAATATCCTTTCATGTAGATGGATCCACAATCCTTGTTGGCCTCCATATATTGCGCTGCTTGGATGTATCGCTCGCCAGCCTTCCATGGATACAATTCTGTGCCAGGAGTGAAACGGAAGTCATCATCAGCAACGATGATCCAGTCGCAATCATGAGCCATCTTGAAGCAATAGTCGCGTGCTGCTGCTAAATGAAACCTCCCATCCTTGTCAAATCGAGTAGGGCATTCATCTATGCGGACCTCGCCGTGAGGTGATGAGAGCAACCGGATCAAAGCACGTTCCACTTTGTCAAACGATCCTACGTTGAGCGCATAGCAGAACACCCAATCAGCGCCAGGTGCTACGCCATTGTGCCAGGTCTTTGCCATCCTCAGCATCTTGGCTGGACGGTTTGTGACGATACAAAATGCGATCTTCATTCGTTCATTCCCTCTGCAAATCGAGCATTGCTTCACGCACCAATCTAATCGCTCGCCGTTGTAACGCAATCTGCGTTTGTCTCGCTACGAATGCCATGACCACGGCAATGCTGAACCCCAACAGTACATAGACGGCGATGTCTCCTGTCATCGGTATGCCGCCAGATCAATGTCGGTTGCGTGGCCATTCAGTACACTCCATATCACCCAGATGGTTGCGGCTCCTATCGAAAGCATCACCGTTACGAAGGCCCTGTCATGAGGTGGTAATTTCCAAAGAGTGATCACCAACAGCACTATGAAGAATGTCAACCAGTTCATTTTGGTTCTCCTCGCTCCATAGTGTCTGCGATGCGCTCGACCGCAGTGACGAACCTATCCAGAAAGTCTAGCATCATGTATTCATTTTCCATAGGGTTGGCGATAGCGCCACGGTCGCGTTGCTCTTTGCGCGCTGCTTTGCGAGCTTCATACTGTTGCTTTGGTGTTAATCCTTCAGTCATTGTGTTCTCCTCTCGTCATGGCTTGCCCTCGATGATGCGGGAGCGGATGGACGCCGCCAACTTATTTGCAAACCTATCCTCGGCTGGCGTCCAATGTGGGTGACGTTGCTCTAATCGCTTCGCTTCGTCCTCTCGCGTTGCGTTGGCTGTGTCGCGCTCGGCTGATTGAATTGCTTCTAGGATGGATCGGAAAACTCGCTTTGGTTCATCGTCCATCACATGCAGGGCTACTTGACCTGCAAGCTCTCTCGCTCTCTCCTCCGCACTGATCATGCGACCCTCCAACATACACTCTTGCTACCCAAGCAACGCACAGTGAAGCGTTTCGGGTACAGATAGTGATTTGCACGTGAAGCCAGCACTCGTGCTGACGCCCATTTGACATGAGGGAGAAAGTCAAAACTGTCTTCAATCTCCATCGTCTTCCATGGGTAGTATGGTTGCTTCCCTCGCCTCTTACATGGAGGCATTGGTCGATCTTTACGGATCGTCACTTGTTCAGTTTTCATAGGTCCCTCTTTGCTTTGGCTTTCTACTCTCAACTTCAAGACTGCCGCCGCATTTACAATTGTGCGCCCATGCTCCGTGTATCGTCCGTCAACGACATGGAACCTGGACGCAATCTTATGCAATTCTTCTGGTAATGACCTCAACATAGCTGCTCCTCACTTCTTTGCTACCGCATATCGGTCTCTGCGACTGATCCATTTGTCGATGAGCCGGATGTCTTGAACTAAATCATCCAGCAGCAACCCAGGACGCCAAGTCGCAAACCGCCCAAGGCTATACACGTTGTGCTTTTCAGTAGCCCAATAAACAAAATCGCGTCTGACCTCTTCACTGATAGGTAGAATTTTGCCGTATGACTGCTGCGACACCCGAATGTCTGAGACCTCTTCATAGGCTATGCCCAAGAGCATGGCCGCGGATCGAGCGACCTTGTTGCCTTCTTCATCTGTCAATCCACGGGCTGGCGTCTCAACAATCAATTCATTGCCAGTGATCGAGACGCGAGAGAATGGCCGCGCTGGATCTGGAACATACAAACTGACATACGCATCGCAAGCCTCAATAGTGGCTCTGATATTCGTCGCATAGAGCCAATTGAATGTAATCTCTTTGGCGCCAGGATAGTCCAGTATGGCCATGAGCGCTGGCATTGGTATTGTTGAGATATGCGGACCTTCGCTCATACCAAAGTCATACTCGATACCATACCGCACATCGATGCCAAATGACATTCGCGGTATCATATTGACTGGCGCAATGAACCTCTCAGCCATCGTTGGGCTGGTCAAGATCGAGCGATCAGACCTATAGAAATTTGTACACTTGGATGAGTATGCCAGAGCGTCAGCAATCGGATTTTTCCACGCCTCGATAGCCTTGATCAGCATAACTTGCTTGAATGGTATCCCAAGAACGTCCCCCACGATCGATGACCTGAAGCGTAGCACCGCGCTATGATTGTGCGGGAGGTCCGGTTGCTTCTCATACACGACAGGCTTGTGTTTTGATAGCATGTTCGCACAAAGCAAACCAGCCATCCCAGCGCCAACGATGTTCACCATTTGCTTCCCTCTTGAATGATATGTGGTAGGCCAGAACAATATTCTGACGTTTGCAAATCGACCTCGTGAGCCGCAGAGGTCCGCGTGACAGGGTTTCTGCGGTCTCATCAATTTGCCTTGTCGTTCATGCGTTGCCGCGACATCCCAAAGCTGCCGGCAAAAGGATGATGAACCTACCACGTTGCTCATTTCTCTAACACTTCGATCTTTGCCCTGCGTTCAACGATCAATCCCAACGTCTCAAGTGGCAAATGCTCACCATTGCGTAATCGCTCGCGCGCAAACATGGCGAGGGTCTGAGGGTGAACATTGGTTTGCTGCTTATACTTGAGCCCAAGCTCATTGAGAAACTCGACAACTGATACGGAGGCATTATGCTGGCCTTTGTCAACGGACACGACGATCTCATCCTTGATGATATCGCCAGCATGGTTGTCCTCCAGCCACTTGATAGCCTCTGCGCGTTTCTCTGGCTCTGTCTTGGGCAACGATCCACGGACGATCTCACTGACTTTGACCTTGAGCCCACCAGTGGTGGTGAACCCGATAGTCCCAGCCATGGCCATCGCCTCAGGGATGTCAGTCGTCGTCAATTTGTAATAGACCTTGTTGCGTTCCTTCAGTTCAGTCTCCAGCTTCTCAATTTGAACCTCCAGCATTCTGGCATCTGTAATGAGACGCTCCAATGCTAGCATTTGTTCCTTGCTGGGTACTGCTGGTCCCAGTTCCTCACTCATGTCTTTTCCTTCTTTCTGAGTTTGTCCATCTTGCCCTGATACTCCAATTGGTCGGCCAAGACAAAGATCAACGCGACTGCTTCCTTCAGGTACACTCTGGCCGCAGCCATTGTGTTCAATCCAGCGATGCTATCAAACAGCACGTCAGCTTTTTGTTTGATTTCTGTTGGGGTCAATTCTGTGTACTTCATTGTGCTCTCCCGGCAAGAGGTAATCCCTCAGCTTCTTGTCTCGCTCACCTTCAATCCAACTCTCGACTTCATCTTGGATATGCTGAGCAAGATGCGCGACGATATCATCAGGCATCTGTGTTCCCAAAAAGGATCGAGCCAACTTGAAGCAGTCCACATCATACATCGCCGTCTCCTCTGAGTTGAGTTGCTAGTTCATAGATGCTTTTGTCTGGATTGTCATACGCCAGCTCAAATGCTTGGGCCCATAGCTGAGCAATTCGCGTCTCGTCATATGTGAGACCGGAATTAAGCTTGATAGCTGTAGCATCCATCCCAGGCGTGTTGACCAGGCGGATCACTTTTATAATCCGCCCAGCCTTGGTGATTGTCTCGT
>Ga0157376_10001082_pt1 | contig 17860 bp, 19 predicted proteins | sample M45metaG_FD_121801 | JGI IMG/M metagenome (GOLD analysis project Ga0157376, IMG submission 121801) | Miscanthus rhizosphere microbial communities from Kellogg Biological Station, Michigan, USA - M4-5 metaG | ecosystem: Host-associated > Plants > Roots > Rhizosphere > Soil | place: USA: Michigan... | reverse complement strand
TTCAACAGGAGAAAACACCCATGCCCACCATCCGCGTCGAACTCATGGAAGGCCGCACGCCCGAGCAGAAGAAGAAGCTCGTGAAAGCCCTCACCCAGGCCGTCCTGGACACGCTCGGCGGCAAGGCCGAATCGGTCGACGTGCTGCTGTTCGACATCAAGCGCCACGACTGGGCGACCGGCGGGGAGTTGTGGTCGGAGAAGAAGTAGCGCACGTCGGCGATTGGTCGGACTGGGACGGACAGGCGGCACCAATACCGGAATCACAGGAAGCCCCACTTCCGCAGTCCTGCACTCCAATACCAGACTCGCAGGAAGCCCCACTCCCCATCCCTCTCCCCGCAGGGAGAGGGAGCGGATCATTACGTTGCACGCGCTGTCGTTGTTCAACCCAGGTCGGGCACCGCCTGCCGCGACACCCGCCAACCTCGCACTGGATTGCGGGTCAAGCCCGCAATGACAAACCTAATGCGCCTTGTCCCAGTTTTCGCCGATGCCGATCTCCGCAAGCAACGGCACCTTCAGCTCGGCGACGCTGGCCATGAGCCGCGGGATTTCGGTGCGCAACCACTCGACTTCGTCTTCGGGCACTTCGAAAACGAGCTCGTCGTGGACCTGCATGATCATCTTCGTGCGGCGCTTCTCGGCGTCGAGCACGTCCTGCACCTTGACCATCGACAGCTTGATCAGGTCGGCGGCCGTGCCTTGCATCGGCGCGTTGATCGCGGCGCGTTCGGCGCCGCCGCGGCGCGGGCCGTTGGGTGAATTGATCTCGGGCAGGTACAGGCGCCGGCCGAACACGGTCTCGACGTAGCCCTTGCTCTTGGCCGCGAGGCGCGTCTCGTCCATGTACGTCTTCACGCCGGGATAGCGCTCGAAATAGCGCTGGATGTAGTTCTTGGCCGCCGTGTTGTCGATGCCCAGGTTGCGCGCCAGCCCGAAGCTGCTCATGCCGTAGATCAGGCCGAAGTTGATCACCTTCGCATAGCGGCGCTGCTCGCTCGACACGTCGCCGGCCGCGACGCCGAACACCTCGGCGGCCGTTGCGCGGTGCACGTCCATGCCTTCACGGAAGGCGCGCAGCAGCGCTTCGTCCTCGCTGATGTGCGCCATGATCCGCAGCTCGATCTGGCTGTAATCGGCGCTCGCGATCTTGTGGCCCGGCGGCGCGATGAAGGCCTCGCGCACCCGCCGCCCTTCGGCCGTCTTGATCGGGATGTTCTGCAGGTTCGGGTCGTTGCTCGACAGGCGTCCCGTCACCGCGACCGCTTGCGCGTAATGCGTGTGCACGCGGCCCGTGCGCGGATGCGCCATCTGCGCGAGCTTGTCGGTGTACGTGCCTTTTAGCTTGGACAGGCCCCGGTGCTCGAGCAATTTGGCGGGCAGCGGATAGTCCTCGGCGAGTTTCTCCAGCACTTCTTCATCGGTGCTCGGGACGCCGCTGGGCGTCTTCTTGGTCACCGGCAAGCCGAGCTTGGTGAAAAGGATTTCGCCGATCTGCTTGGGCGAGCCGAGGTTGAACGGCTGGCCGGCAAGCTCGTGCGCCTCCTTTTCGAGCTGCATCATTCGCTGCCCCAGCTCCTGGCTCTGCTTCGCCAGGATCGGCCCGTCGATCAGCACGCCGTTGCGCTCGATGCGGTACAGCGTCTCGCTGCTTCTCATCTCCAGCTCGTAGATGAAACGCAATTTGCCGTCGGCCTCCAGCCGCGGCCAGAGCGCGCGGTGCACATCGAGCGTCTGGTCCGAGTCCTCGCACGAATATTCGGCGGCCTTGTCGATCGATACCTGCGCGAACGGGATCTGGTGCGCGCCCTTGCCGGTGATGGTTTCGTAGTCGATGCCGCTGCGGCCCAGGTGCCGCTCGGCCAGGCTCGCGAGGCCGTGCGGCTTGTGCACTTCGAGCACGTAGCTTTGCAGCATGGTGTCGTGCGCATAGCCTTGCACCTCGATGCCGTGATTGGCGAAGACGTGACGGTCGTACTTCACGTGCTGGCCGAGCTTGAGTTTGGCCGGGTTTTCCAGCCAGGGCTTGAGCTTGCCCAGCACCTCGTCACGCGGCAACTGCTCCGGCGCGTCGCCGTAACTGTGCGCCAGCGGAATGTAGGCCGCCTCGCCCGGCTGCACGCTGAACGACACACCGATGATCTCGGCCTTCATCTCGTCGAGCGAACTGGTCTCGGTGTCGACCGCCACCAGTTCCGCCGCCTCCACTTTCGCGAGCCACTCGTCGAACTGCGCCCACGTGAAGATGGTGTCGTACTGCAGGTTGCTCGCCTGCGAGATGCCCGAAAGGTCGGGCTCCTCGAACAGGCCGCCCGCTTCGCCCGGCCCCACCTTCTTGCGGCTCTTGTGCTCCTCGATCAGCTCGGGCGGCACGTCGTGCACCTCGAGCTGCTTTACGAGTCCCTTGAAGCCGTACTTCTCGTAGAACGCCTTCAGGCCTTCGGTGTCCTGGCCGTCCTTCACGGCGATGTCTTCCAGCTCCGGCAGGCCCGGGATGTGGTCCTTCAGGTCGCAGTCCTTCTTGATCGTGACGAGTGCGCGGCCCTTCGGGATCCAGTCGAGCGCCTTGCGCAGGTTCTCGCCGACGGCGCCTTTCACCTCGCCCGCGCGCTCGATCAGCGCGTCCAGCGAGCCGTACTCCTGCAGTAATTTCACCGCCGTCTTCGGGCCGACCTTGTCCACGCCCGGCACGTTGTCCACCGAGTCGCCGACCAGCGTCTGGTAATCGACCATCAAGCGCGGCGGCACGCCGAACTCGGCTTCCACGCCGGCGACGTCGCGCTTGCGGTCGTTCATGGTGTCGATCACGACGACGTGCTCGTTCACCAGCTGGCTCAGGTCCTTGTCGCCGCTGGAGATCACCGTCTGGAAGCCGCGTTCGGTCGCCATGCAGGCCAGCGTGCCGATCACGTCGTCGGCTTCCACGCCCGGCACGTTCAGCACCTTCCATCCGAGCAGGCGCACCACCTCGTGGATCGGGTCGATCTGCAGGCGCAGGTCCGGCGGCATCGGCGAGCGCGTCGCCTTGTACTCGGGATAGAGGTCGTCGCGGAAAGTCTTGCCCGGCGCGTCGAACACGCAGGCGACATAGTCGGCACGCACGTCGCGGCGCAACTTCTGCAACATGTTGATCATCCCGCGGATCGCCCCCGTGGCGGGACTCGTCGGGTCGCCCGGGACCGCGCGCAGGTCGGGCATGGCGTGGAAGGCGCGGTAAAGATAGCTGGACCCGTCGACCAAGAGCACGGTCTTGCGCGGGTTTCCAGCTTGTTCGTCATTTGTCGGCTCGCTCATGGCAGGCATTGTGCCCGGGCGGAATTGGCGCCACCGGCGGCCTCTACAATTGCCCCATGCTCCGCCGAATCCTCGTTCTCGCCGCTTTTCTGGCTCGCGCCGCCGTGGCCGCCGAAGCGCTCCCGCCGCCGGACGGCACCGAGCCGCTCGATGGCCGCAAGAACCAGCGGATCGAGCGCATCCACGTGGAAGATAACGCCGCGTCGATCGACGAGCTTCGCGTCGGCGGGCAGACCCAGGAAGTCAAGGTCAAGCCCAAGAACGGCGCGCCCGAATACGAGATCCAGCCCACCGACCTCGCGCGCAGCCGCCCGGCCGACAACCGCGACGGCCTGGGCAGCGCCACCGGCCAGCGGGTCTGGAACATCCTGCATTTCTGATGGCTGTCTTCACCGAAGTTCCGCAAGCCGACGCCGGCGCGCTGGCGCACAAGCTCGGCCTGGGCGAGGTCCGCGAGCTGCGCGGCATCCAGGGCGGCATCGAGAACACCAACTACTTCCTGACCACCGAACGCGGCGAGTACGTGCTGACCTTGTTCGAACGCCTGACGTTCGAACAACTGCCGTTCTACCTGCACCTGATGAAGCACCTGGCGCGGCGCGGCATCCCGGTGCCCGAACCGCAAGCCACGCCGGGCAGCGCCAACGGGGACAACGCCGACGGCGAGATTCTGCACAAGGTCTGCGGCAAGCCGGCCGCCGTCGTCGACAAGTTGCGCGGCAAGAGCGAACTCGCACCTGGTGCCGCGCACTGCGCTGCCGTCGGCGACATGTTGGCGCGCATGCACCTGGCCGGGCGCGACTATCCGCGCCACCAGCCGAACCTGCGCGGCCTCGCGTGGTGGAACGAGACGGTGCCGGTGGTGCTGCCCTACGTCGACGAGCGGCAAGCCGCACTGCTGAAAAGCGAGCTCGCGTTCCAGAACCACATCGCCGGGCGTTCGGCCTACGCCGCCTTGCCGCGCGGCCCGGTCCACGCCGACCTGTTCCGCGACAACGTGATGTTCGAGGACGGACGGCTCACGGGCCTGTTCGATTTCTATTTCGCCGGTGTCGATACCTGGCTGTTCGACATCGCCGTGTGCCTGAACGACTGGTGCGTCGACCTCGACTCGGGCGCGCACGACGAGGAGCGCGCCCACGCCTTCCTGCACGCCTACGAAGCCGTGCGCCCGCTGGCACGCGCCGAGCGCGAGCTGCTGCCCGCCATGTTGCGCGCCGGTGCGCTGCGTTTCTGGATTTCTCGCCTGTGGGACTTCCACCTGCCGCGCGAGGCGGCGATGCTCAAGCCCCACGACCCGGCCGATTTCGAACGCGTGCTGCGCCAGCGTGTTGCGCAGCCCGTGACGCCCTGAAGCATTCCCGCGCCGACGGCGATAGCCGCCGCGCCGTTAAATTTGTCACGCATCGTCCTAACCGCTGCGTATCCCGCGCAATAAACCCGCGTCCGGCGCGACTGTCCCTCCGTACTTGTTCATGAAACTCAACATCGTTCCCGCACGCACAGGCATCCAATGGGTCAGGCTCGGCATCCGCACTTTCTTCAAGCGCCCTTTGGCGCTGGCCAGCCTGTTCTTCATGTACGCGGCCGGGGCGTCGCTGCTGTCGCTGGTCCCTTATCTGGGCTGGCTGCTGGCGCTGGCCATCGTGCCGGCGGCAACGCTCGGCCTGATGGCGGCCACCGAGGATGCGGCGACGGGCCACTTCCCGATGCCCACGGTGCTGCTCAGCGCATTCCGCGCGGGGCGCGAGCGCATGCGCGCGATGTTGGTGCTGGGCCTGCTCTATGCAGGCGCCTGCATGGCCGTGACGCTGCTGGCCAATATGCTGGCCGGCATGCCGGCGGGCGGCCCGGTGGAACTCGATCAGCAAGCCATGCTCAGTCCGCAGTTCCAGTTGATGATGCTGGTCACGCTGGTGCTGTACCTGCCGGTGTCGCTGCTGTTCTGGCATGCGCCGGCGCTGGTCACTGGCACGGCATCTCGCCCCTCAAGAGCCTGTTCTTCAGCATCGTCGCCTGCTGGCGCAACGTCGGCGCGTTCACGCTCTTCGGGCTCGGCTGGGGCGCCGTCATCCTCGCCCTCGGCATGATGCTGGCGGCGATGGCGGTGATCACCGGCCAGCCCGAGATCACGGCGGGCGCGGTGCTGCCCCTGGGCCTGCTGGTGGCCTCCATGTTTTCAACCTCGCTCTATTTCACCTTTCGTGATAGTTTCGTCGCCACCCCGGAAGACGACGCCCAACCCAACGGAGAAACCCGATGACACAACACACTTTGCAAGGCCGCACCGAGAGTGAAGTCCTGTGGTTCCAGCGCCGCAGCTTCCTGCGCGCCGCGGCCGCGTGGAGCGCGATGGGGGGCTTCGCCGCCGCGCAGGCGCAGCAACGCAGCAACATCGTCGACCTGCGTGGCGACGCGCTGCTCAATGGCGAGCGCCTTACCGCGCAACAAACCGTGCAAACTGGCGACAGCGTCGAAACCGGTCCCGGCTCGCAATTGGTGTTCGTGGTGGGCAATTCCTCTTTTCTCGTGCGGCAAAACTCGCGGCTGACGGTGGAGCGCGGCTCGACGCTCAATGCGATCAGCGTCCTGCGGATGCTCACGGGCGCGGTGGCTAGCGTGTGGGGCAAGGGCAGCAGCCGCCAGATCGTGACGCCGACGCTCACCGCCGGCATCCGCGGCACGGGCGTGTATACCGAGGTCTTTCCCGAGCAGAGTTTCCGCAGCTACTTCTGCAACTGCTACGGCACGGTGGACATGGGCGCGGGGCCGGACAAGACCGTGTCGCAGTCGGTCTATCACCAGTCGTTCTGGGGCGAGGTCGAGCCGAAGAACGGCCACTACCTGACACCCGCCAAGGCCATCAACCACACCGACGAGGAACTCGAGTACCTGGCCAAGCTGGTCGACCAGCGCACCGCGTGGCAAATCGCGGGCAAGAAGGGCGATCACGACGGCATGGGCTACCTCGAGCCGCATCCGGCGTCCGACCATCCGGCGATGAAGATGAAGTGACGCGCACAGCGGCGCGCGCGCGGGCCTATTCCAGGTCCTTGCCCATGCGCCGCATCTCGGCGCGCTTGCGCTCCACCATCTGGAGTTTCGACAAGGCGCTGAGCGAGCCTTGCCCGGACTTCTGGTCGTCCGCTACGCGATGACGGGCCCTGCGCTCGCGTGCGGGTCCTTCCGCACCCGGCTGCGCCTTGGCGGGTTCACGGGCCTCGTCGCCCTTGTCTTTGTGATCGCTCCGAAAACTCGGCTTCATGTCGGTCCAATTCCAGGTGCAACGAGGCCTGCGCCACGTCCCGCACTCGATGCGCTACTGGGAATGGAGTGTGCGGGCTATTCGCACGCGGCCCTGTAAGCACCGCATGCCAATACCGGTAGGAGCGCGCCTATCGGCCGCGCTTGCGGCTACTTGCGAGACAGATGAGGCATCGCGCTGCGCGCGCCTTGGCCCGTGTGGGGTTTGGCGACGCCGGCCCCTGGCTCGCCGGCTGCGCCTGCCGCGGCATCGCCGGCAGCGCCCAGCAATTCGGTGACCACCTCGAGCTCGTCGGTGGCTTCATGCACCTTCTGCTCCGCGGCTGTGCTTTCCGCGAGGGCTTCGTCGATGTCGCGGCGGCCGTTCTTCGGCACGGCCCTTCGCAGCACCGTGTTGGCGGTGCGCAGCTCGCCTTCGGCAGCGCGCAACTTGCGCTGCACCTTGACGGTTTTCCTGCCCGCGGCGTTGGCGATCGCGTCGGGCGTGAGGACGGGGTTGCTGGAGGTCATCGGTTTCCTGCAGGCAGCGCGAACATGCTGCATCGGTCCCCCACAGTACCTCGAAACCGCCGCGCCTGCGCGTGAACTGGGTCACGCGGGACGCGGCCCCGCATGCAAGTCTCGCAACTTAGTTTTTCGCTTTGTAATCCGCGATCGACTTCGCGAGCTCCCCATATTCCTCGCAGTTGCGGCCGCAAATCTTCTCGAGTTCGGCCAGGTGCTTTTCCGCTTCGGCCGGCTTCTTGTCCATGAGGTAGGCCTCGCCGATGTACTCGTGGATGCCGCGATTGGTCGGGTCGATCTTCAGCGCGACGTTGTAGTGCTCGAAGGCTTTCGGCAGATCCGGGTTCGCGCGCTTGCGGTAGCTGTAGCCCAGCAAGTTGTGCACGTCGGCGTTGCGCGGGTCGTCGCGTTCGGCGGCGTTGAGCTCGGTGATCGCGCGGTTCCAGTCCTTCGCCTCGATGGCTTTGCGCCCTGCCGCAAGGTGATCGACCGGCGCACTGCGCGCGACCGGCGTGGCGGGCGCGCCGAAATCGGCGGCGTGGATCATCAACGGAGCGGCAGCGACCGCGGCCAATATGTATTCGACGAATCTCATCGTTTTCCTTGGGGGTGAAGTGGTCGACCGATAAACGCCGAGCGCCGCACATCGGATGCACAAGATTTGGCCAGGCTCTCTGTACAATATGTTACAGAAGCCCTTCTCCGATGAACACCCCTCGCAAGCCCTCTACCCGCAGCAGCCTCGACAAGCCCTATGTTCGCGGCGACTTGATCCCCATTCCGGAAGCCGTCGAGTCGGACTCGGATACGGCGTGGGACACATTCTCCGCCTTGCAGGCCACACAGGAAGCGCATTTCGCGGAGACAGCACCCGCCTCCATCCCGATGCCGCTGCCCCCTGGCGATCCGCGCTACGCCAAGACCCAGCCGGCGCCCTTGAAAGCGGATTCGCCTCGCCGCGCTGAAGCCGCCGCCTCGCGCCGGGACGTCACGCTCGACGATGCCATGCAGGAAGCCCGTCGCAACAACCGCGTCTGCCCCAAGCCCGCGCATTGGCAACGCATCTACGACGCCATGCCGGCCGACGGCAACGGCAAGCGGCCCTCGCCGCCCTTGACCGGCGCGGCGTGGTCGGGCACGCCTTCGCTGTCCAAGCGCATGAGCTTTCGCGACCACATCGAGTGGGCCGACGCGCATGCCGCGCTGAACAGCCTCATGGCCCTCATGAAGGAATTGCCGGAAGACGACTGGCATCACATGGGCGATTGACGCCCATACAGTGCGCGTGCCTCAGGGCACCGGCGTGAGCTTGGCCACCGAAAGCGCCAGCCACTTGATGCCGTGCCGCGGGAAATTGACCTGCGCTCGCGCATCGTCGCCCTGCCCTTCGATCGACACGATCTTGCCTTCGCCGAACTTGGTGTGGAACACCTTCTGGCCCGATTGCAGGCCTTGCGGCGCGGATTTCTGCGGCGGCGTGGGCGGGCTGGCGAAAGTGTCGCGGCCGTAGTTCGCGGGCCCGGCGCCGCGCGAAGTGGGATAGCCCGCCCCGAATCCGAAAGCCGAGCCACCGAAGCTCTGGTTCTTCGGCGTCAGCCACTTCAGCGCGCCTTCGGGCAACTCCTCGAAGAAGCGGCTCTTGATGTTGTAGCGCGTCTGCCCGTGCAACAGGCGCGTCTGCGCGTGGCTCAGGTACAGCCGCTTGCGGGCCCGCGTGATGGCGACATACATCAGCCGGCGTTCTTCTTCCAGGCCCTCGTAATCGTTCATCGAGTTCTCGTGCGGGAACAAGCCCTCTTCCAGGCCGCTGATGAACACGCAATCGAACTCCAGGCCCTTCGCCGAATGCACGGTCATCAGCTGGATCGCGTCCTGGCCCGCCTGCGCCTGGTTGTCGCCGGACTCGAGCGCGGCGTGCGTGAGGAACGCGGCGAGCGGCGACAGCGTCTCGCCGGTCTCGGCGTCGGGCGGAACATAGTCCGGCGCGGGCTCGTTCACTTCGGGCAAGCTCGGGTCAAGCCCCTGGCTGGCCGGCGATTGCCGCAGCACGCCGGGCGCGAGTTCGTCGACCGGCAGCGCCACGGCATCGCGCCCGAATCCTTCCTGCGTGACGAAGCTCTCTGCTGCATTCACCAGTTCTTCCAGGTTCTCGATGCGGTCGGCGCCTTCGCGCTCGGTCTTGTAGTGCTCGACGAGCCCCGACTCCTGCAACATGAGGTCGATGATCTCGCGCAAGGTCAGCCCGAGGGTGCGCTCGCGCAGCACGTCGAGCTTCACGACGAACGCAGCGAGATTGGCGCCCGCCTTGCCCGTGGTCGCACCCACGGCGTCGTGCAGCGAACAGCCGGCAGCGCGCGCCGCGTCCTGCAATTGCTCGATGCTGCGCGCGCCGATGCCGCGCGGCGGGAAATTGACGACCCGCAGGAAGCTCGTGTCGTCGTTCGCGTTTTCCAATAGCCGCAGGTAGGCCAGCGCGTGCTTGATCTCGGCCCGCTCGAAGAAGCGCAGGCCGCCGTACACGCGATACGGCACCGCCGCGTTGAACAGCGCCGTCTCGATCACCCGGCTCTGCGCGTTGCTGCGATAGAGCACCGCGATCTCCTTGCGATCGAAGCCCTCGCGCACCAGGTGCCGCATCTCCTCGACCATCCATTGCGCCTCGGCGAGATCGGTGGGCGCCTCGTACACGCGCACCGGCTCGCCCGGGCCCGCGTCGGTGCGCAGGTTCTTGCCCAGGCGCGTCTTGTTGTGGCTGATCAGTTCGTTGGCGGAATCCAGGATGTTGCTGTGGCTGCGGTAGTTCTGTTCGAGCTTGATCTGGTGGCTCACATGGAACTCGCGCACGAAGTCGGCCATGTTGCCGACACGCGCGCCGCGAAACGCGTAGATGCTCTGGTCGTCGTCGCCGACGGCGAACACCGAGCTCTCCGGCCCCGCCAGCATCTTGATCCACGCGTACTGCAGCTTGTTGGTGTCCTGGAACTCGTCGATCAGGATGTGGCGAAAGCGCCGCTGGTAGTGCTCCCGGATCGGGTCGTTGACCTGCAGCAGCTCGTAGCTGCGCAGCATCAGCTCGCCGAAATCCACCACGCCTTCGCGCTGGCACTGCTCTTCGTAGAGCTGGTAGATCTCGACCTTCTTGCGGTCTTCCTCGCCGCGCACCTCGACCACGTTCGGCCGCAAGCCGTCTTCCTTGCAGCCGGCGATGAACCACTGGGTCTGCTTGGCGGGGAAGCGCTCCTCGTCCACGTTGTGCTGCTTCATCAGCCGCTTGATCGCCGACAGCTGATCCTGCGTATCGAGGATCTGGAAGGTGCTCGGCAGGTTGGCGAGCTTCCAGTGCGCGCGCAGGAAGCGGTTGCACAGGCCGTGGAAAGTGCCGATCCACATGCCGCGCACATTGACGGGCAGCATCGCCGAAAGGCGCGTCATCATCTCCCTGGCCGCCTTGTTGGTGAAGGTCACGGCCATCACGCCGCCGGGCGACACCTGCCCGGTGGACAGCAGCCAGGCGATGCGGGTCGTCAACACGCGGGTCTTGCCGGAGCCGGCGCCCGCCAGGATCAGCGCATGTTCATTGGGCAGCGCGACGGCGGCGCGCTGCTCGGGATTGAGGTTTTGTAAGAGCGGGGACGCCGCGTCGACTTCTGGGAACATATGGCATTGTAGGAAGCCCCCCATGACCCCAAAACCGCCACTCGCTCGCGCCGCCCAGCTCCTGCTGCCGCTGGCACTTTCCGCCGCCGCGTATGGCCAGTCACTGTGTTCCAGCGACGGCCAACCGCAACCGGTGGCGCTGCTGGAGCGCTTCATCAATGCCGACTGCGAAGCCTGCTGGAGCGACCCGGCGACGCCGAAGGCCGCTGCGCACGAACTGGCGCTCGACTGGGTGCTGCCGGGCGCGAAAGGCGACGATGCGCCGCTTTCCTCGGTCGCGCGGCGGGACGCGTTGACGCGGCTGGAAGCGCTCGGACGCAAAGCTCCCGAGCAAACCGACGCAGCACGGCACGCGGTGCGGCCCGGTCCCCAGATGCTGAGGGTGGCGCAGGGTCCGGCCGTGAACGACTACGTCGGCACGTCCATTGCCCTGCGTCAGCCCGGCGCGGCGAAATGGAGCGCCTGGTTGGCCTTGGTCGAAACGGTGCCGGCCGGCATCGAGGGCTCCCCGGTCGAGCGCAACCTGGTCCGCAATACCTTCCAGCCTCCATGGGAAGGCGGCGCGAGCCTGTCGAAAACCGATCGGCGGCGCCTTTTCGAATCGCGGCCGATGCAGATTCCGGAAGGCGCGAAGGCGTCGCGCCTTCGCGTGATCGGCTGGCTGGAGGACTCCCAGGGCCGTATCAGGTCGATCGCACAGTCGCGCTGCGCGCCGCAAAAATAGGCGGCCTATTCCGCCCGGGGTTGCTTCACGGCCTTTTCGTGCCGCTTGCGTCCGGCCTGGCGAGCTTCTTCGGAATTGAACTCATGCGCATGGCCGCTGGCATGGGCAGCGCGGCCGCCCAGGCTCGCAATGCTGCGCTGCTGCTCGCGCGGCATGGCCGCGAAGCCGCGCCGGGCGCGCTGCGCGGTCTGGTTCGTTGCGGGGCTCGTGAGGGATGCGTCAGACATGGGGATTCCTTTCAAGAAAGGCGGATGAGGATCTGGCGAACGAATTATGGGCAGTCCTCAGTTGGTGCGCCGGCTTTCGCTCCAGCTTTGGCCGCCGTCCTACGGTTGAGCGGCAATTTCTGCCTTGCCCGGCAATGGTTGCCGCAAGGCGCACCTGCTCCGCTAACGAATTGTTTCGCTCGCTCCCTCCTGCTGTTGAGTCGCGAGCGCACTAGACTGGTGTTACCGCTCGGCTGACTCGCCATGCCACTCGCCGCCTTCTCCTCGCAGCAGGCCACCTCGGCTTTGGGGCATGCTGCCGCGTGCATCACGCGAGCGCAGAGTGCCCTCGACCAGCTGGAGGCGGCACAGAACAGCGACCCGAAATTGAGGCACGACCTTCGCGGCGTGCTCGGGACACTCATGGCCGCCATTCAGTTGCTCGACGGCGCGGACTGCGACAGCGAACTCGACGCCATGCGCCGCGGCGCGACCGACTGCCTGGTCAAGCCCGTCAGCGAAGCGCAGCTGGCGAGGATTCTCGACCGGGTGATGAAGCTCGCGCGGCACGAGCTCGATCACGCCAAGCTGCAAGCGCAGCTGCAGCAAACCGGCCGATTCGGCTCGCTGATCGGCCGCTCGGGCGCCATGGAGCTGGTTTACGAGAACATCGCCCGCGCGGCCCCCACTTCGGCCGCCGTGTTCCTGAGTGGGGAAACCGGCACGGGCAAGGAACTCGCCGCGCGCACCTTGCACGACCTGAGCCGGCGCGCCGGGCCGTTCGTCACCTTGAATGGCGCGGGCTCGCTCGTGGAGGGCGATCTGTCCCGGGAACGCATGGCGGGCGGCACGCTGTTCCTCGATGAGGTCTGCGAAATGCCAAATCCGGTACAGGCGCACCTGCTGCGCATGCTTGAAACCGATAGCGGCGTGCGCGTCGTTTCGGCAACGCGGCATGACCCGGCGCGCGCGATGGCCACGGGATTGCTTCGCGACGACCTGTTCTACCGGCTGGCCGTCTTTCGCATCGAGATGCCGCCGCTGCGCGCGCGCATGGAAGACCTTCCGCTGCTGACCGGATTCCTGTTGCGCGAGATCGGCCTGCGCGAAGGCATCTTCAAGCACGCGACGCCCGCCGCGATCGAGCAGCTGGAGCACTACTACTGGCCGGGCAACGTGCGTGAATTGCAGAACGTGCTGCACCACAGCTACGTGATGACGCCGGGACGCGAGATCAAGCATCCGTGGCTGCCACGCGACCCGCAGCCGGCGGTGCCCGTGGCACGCCGCGGCGAAAACTTCAGCGTCGCCACGGGCACGACACTGGCCCAGGTCGAGCGCGCCGTCATCCTGGCCACGCTGGAGCGCTGCGGGCAGAACCGCGAGCGCACCGCGGCCGCCCTGGGCATCAGTCTGAAGACCCTCTACAACCGCCTGAAGCAATACGGCCACTAGCAGCGCGGACGCGCATGAAGTAAAATCAATCACCGGGCCCAAGCATTTGCGGCCCGGTTTTTCGTTTCTGCGTCCTGCACGCCGAAGCGGCCGGGTCCAGTCCAAGCGCTCTTTCGTTCTTCAACGATTCTTCTGGAGCTTGGTATGGAAATCTTCGACTACGACAAGGTGCTGCTGCTGCCGCGCAAGTGCCGCGTGCAAAGCCGCTCGGAATGCGACGCCGGCGTGGAGCTGGGCGGCCGCACGTTCCGCATCCCGGTTGTTCCGGCGAACATGAAGACAGTGGTGGACGAGAACATCTGCCTGTGGATGGCGCAAAGCGGCTACTTCTACGTGATGCACCGCTTCGACCTGGACAACGTCGCCTTCGTGCGCCGCATGAAAGCGGCCGGCGCCTACGCGTCGATCTCGGTCGGCGTGAAGCAGGCGGACTTCGATGCGGTGGACCAGTTGGCGGCGCAAGGGCTGGTTCCCGAATACGTCACGATCGACATCGCGCACGGTCACGCCGACACCGTGCGCGACATGATCGCCCACCTGAAGAAAAAACTGCCTTCGGCGTTCGTCATCGCGGGCAACGTTGCCACGCCCGAAGCCATCATCGACCTGGAAACCTGGGGCGCGGACGCGACCAAGGTCGGCGTCGGCCCGGGCAAGGTCTGCATCACGCGCATGAAGACCGGCTTCGGCACCGGCGGCTGGCAGCTGTCGGCGCTCAAGTGGTGCGCGCGCGTGGCGACCAAGCCGATCATCGCGGACGGCGGCATCCGCGAACACGGCGACATCGCCAAGAGCGTGCGCTTCGGCGCGACGATGGTGATGATCGGCTCGATGCTCGCCGGCCATGAGGAGTCGCCCGGTCAGACCGTGGATGAAGGCGGCAAGCTGTACAAGGAGTACTACGGCAGCGCGTCCGACTTCAACAAGGGCGAGTACAAGCACGTCGAGGGAAAGCGGATTCTCGAACCCGTGAAGGGCAAACTAGCGGACACGTTGCGCGAGATGGAGGAAGACATCCAGAGTTCGATCAGCTATGCCGGCGGCACCAAGCTGATGGATATCCGGAAGGTGAATTACGTGATCCTCGGCGGCGACAACGCCGGCGAACACCTGTTGATGTGACGCCGGCGATCTAGTCGGTGAACATCTGTGGCGGCACCGTGTCGCCAAAGACCGGCGACGGCTGGAGCGGTGCCCCCGTCGCGGCCGCCTGCGGCGCAGCCGGACACCGCCCCGTTTCGATGTACCCCAGCGCCGCGTGGATGCGCGCTTCGGCGGGATCGCCGAGCTGGTGGTCGAGGTCGTCGGCCACGGCGCAGTCGGGCGGGAAACCATGGTCGTAATTGCCCTGGTTCAGCGAGTTCACGGACGTGAACTGCACGGCGTTGTAGATCGTGCCGCAGTTGCCGCGTGGGATGAAGCCATACGGTTTGCCGTACGTCGTCTCGCCGACCAGCACCACGGGCATGAACGGCCGTAGGCCGTTGATGATCAACTCGCTGGCCGAAGCGGTGGAGCCCGAGCCGATCACGATCAGGCGCGGCATGCCGCCGGGCAACGGGAACGCCATGCCGCCCGGCACGCTGTTGTTGAAGGCCACGCTGGAGTTCATGCCTGCGTTCTTGTCGTTGAAGCGCAGGTAGGCGTACAGCAAGTCGCCGGTGCGATCGCCGCCGATCATGCTGGCCAGGTCGCGCGAGACGGCCACACTGCCGCCGCCGTTGTAGCGCAGGTCCAGGATCAATTCGCCGGCGCCCGCCGCTGCGAACTGCACGAACGCGTTGTACAGGTCGAAGCTGCTGTACTGCACGAACTGGTTGTAGGCGAGGTAACCCACTTTCACCGGCGCGCCGCCGCGCATCGCGTCGAACGTCGTCACGTCGACCACCGGCGTGAGCGGATAGTCCGCCGATTGCACGCGCAGGACGCGCTGCACACCGGCCGCATTGCGCACGACGAACGTGCGATCGATCCCGGCCTCGGTCACCGGACCGGCTTGCCCGCCCGCGATGGCCTGCGGTGTGTAGCCGTCGATGGAAACCACGATGTCGCCGCGCGCCAGCCCGGCCTGCGCCACCGGGCTGCGCGGTTCCACGTTGCGTATCCGCATGATGGTGTGCGCCGCGTCGGCCCACACAGTGGTGTAGCCGTAACCGATGCGGCGGCCGTCCGTGAAGACCTGGTTGAACGCCGCCGAAGGCTGCGTGAAGCTGTAACGATCCGTGGGCCGGTACAACATCGACTGGAAATATGCGTCCATCGACGTTGCGTTCTCGTCGGGCGCGGCGAGGTTCGCGTACCAGAAGTACTGGTCGCCCATGAACGATCGCAGCGATGCGCGCTGGTCGGCCACCGGGCACGCCGATGCATCGGCAACAGGGGGATCCGCCGGGGCAACGGCGGAGGAGCCGCCGCCGCCGCCGCCGCATGCTTGCAGCAACAAGGCGACGGCCGCCAGGACCAACCACTTCATGAAATATTCCTCAGGTCTGCAGCATCTGCACCGCAAGCTCGTTCAAGCGCGTGCCGGGCTCTGTCAGTGACTCCAGAACATTCAAATGGTTCAACCCCGGAAGCGCTTCGCAAACCGGCACGCGCTCGCGGCCCCAGGCTTCCTGGATCACGCGCCGTTGCCGCTGGTACTCCTCGCTTTCCAGCTCGCCCGCGACGGCGTAGAGCACGCCTTGCGCCGGCGCCGGCAAGCGCGCAGGACTCGCTTTTTGCACCTGCTCACGTGTGAGGTTCAGCGATGGCTGCAGGAACGGCGTGTGCATGATCGGATCGAGATCGTGCAGGCCCGAGATCGACAGCGCGTGTTTCACGAGGTCGGCCGGCAAGGCCTTGTCCAGGACGGGCCACAGGCAGGCCAAGGTCATTGCCGCCAGGTGCCCGCCCGCCGAATGGCCCATCACCGTGATGCGCGCCGGGTCGCCGCCGTAACGCGCGATGTTGCGCCAGGTCCAGGCCAGCGCCTGCACCATCTGCATGACGATCTGCGGGATCGTGACAGCGGGGCACAGCGCGTAATCCGGGATCACCACGCAAACGCCTTCACGCGTGAACGCGGGCGCGATGAAGGCGTGGTTGTTCTTGTCGAAAGAGCGCCAGTAGCCGCCGTGGATGAAGAACAGCACCGGCGAACCGGCATGCGGCGCGGGAAAGATGTCCAGCGTTTCATTGATGCCATCGCCGTAGCGCACGTCGAGCTCGCGCGGGTGGTGGTTGCGCAGCACGTCGGCCGAATCCTCGGCCCAACGGCGAAAGTGCTCGGGATGCTCGGGGATGGCCGCGCGGTTGTTGTACATGCGGTCGAGCCAGGCGCCGTCGTAACGATCGGTCATGGAAGTCTCCTTCTCGGGTCGGCCATCTTGGCACAGCAAGGTGAGGCTGTCGCCTTTCTGACGCCGCCGTGCGCGCCCGGCGAATCCGATGTATTCTGTATACAGAGTTCTGTCCACCGCCATGGCCGCCCACCTCATCAAGATCGAAACCGCGCCCGACCTGGTCGAGCAGGTGTATCGCAGCCTGCAGGACGCGATCAACGACGGCACGCTGGCGCCGGGCGAGCGGATCACCCAGGAGGACATCGCGGAAAAGCTCGCGGTGTCGCGCCAGCCGGTGTTGCAGGCGCTGCGCCTGCTGAAGAACGACGGCTTCGTGCAAGACGCGCCAGGCCGCGGGCTGGTCGTCGCGCCGCTGGATGCCGAAAGTGTCCACCATGTGTACCAGGTGCGCACGGCGCTCGATTCGCTGGCCGCGCGGCTCGCGGCGATGCGGCGCGCGAAGCTGCCCGCCGCGCTCATCGAGAACGGCCGCAAGGCTTCGCGGGGCCGCAACGTCAAGGCGATGATCGAGGCGGACATCGCCTTCCACAACGCGATCTATGCGGCATCGGGCAATCCGTCGATCGAACAGACCGCGCACCAGCAATGGCGGCACCTGCGCCGCGTGATGGGCGCGGTGCTGCAGTTTTCCAGGCGGCGCGACGGCATCTGGGACGAACACGAGGCGATCGCCGAGGCCATCGCCGCCGGCGACGGCAACCGTGCCGCGCGCCTGATCGAACAACACGGCCAGCGCGCCAGCGACAACCTCGCGGACCAATTGGCCGACATGCAAGCGACCCAAGGAGACAAGCCATGAGATTGACACCGGAGCAACTCGAGCAATTCGACCGCGACGGCTACCTGTTCTTCCCAGCCCTCTTCTCGCCCGAGGAGATGGCGCCGCTGCTGGAGGAAGTGCCGCGCCTGTACGAGCGGCGCGAAGCCTACAACGTGCGCGAGAAAGGCAAGGACGCGGTGCGGACCAACTTCGCGGCGCACATGTACAGCAAGCCGTTCGCCAAGCTCGCGCGCCATCCGCGCATGGTGGAACCGGTGGAAGACCTGTTCGGCGAGAAGCTGTACATGCACCAGTTCAAGATCAACGGGAAGATGGCCTTCGAGGGCGACGTGTGGCAGTGGCATCAGGACTACGGCACCTGGCTGAACGACGACATGATGCCCACCGAGCGCGCGATGAACGTCGCGATCTTCCTGGACGACGTGAACGAGTTCAACGGCCCGCTGATGTTCATCCCGGGCAGCCACAAGAAAGGCGTGGTGCAGGCGAAGCACGACCTGAGCACCACGAGCTATCCGCTCTGGACGGTGGACAACGAGCTGATCGCCGCATTGGTCGAGCGCGCGGGCGGCAAGAACGGCGGCATCGTCTCGCCGAAGGGGCCGGCCGGATCGATGATCCTGTTCCAC
>Ga0157376_10001081_pt1 | contig 17864 bp, 9 predicted proteins | sample M45metaG_FD_121801 | JGI IMG/M metagenome (GOLD analysis project Ga0157376, IMG submission 121801) | Miscanthus rhizosphere microbial communities from Kellogg Biological Station, Michigan, USA - M4-5 metaG | ecosystem: Host-associated > Plants > Roots > Rhizosphere > Soil | place: USA: Michigan... | reverse complement strand
TTTCATGATAGCGATAACCCCTCTCCGGCGGATTAATCGTGGACGACGCTAAAAGAAGCTGAATCAAATTCCAGGTCTGAATGTTTATCTCAGGCAGGAAGATTTTTTGAGTCTGGCCAGAACGAAGGGCGCTCACAATATTCAGCGGTGCTGGAGGGAACCGATGCCGAAATTATACCGGTGGATACCCAGGTTGAAGGCGAAGCTTCAATCACACCCTGAGTTAATGCACGTATCCAGTGATTTTGAGATGAGCGCTCCGCGTGTCAATGCGGACATCCGACGCGACTTGGCTAGGTCTCCGGATATAGATCCGGAGAAGGTCGCTAACACTCTCTACGCATTGTGAAGAAGAACGCCGTTAATGATTGTCTATTTTCTCCCTCGCCGCTGAACGCAGCACAATCTCTAAGTAACACAGAGATGCTTATTGCAATAATTCCAGGCTTCAAGATTGCTGAAATCTGATGGAAGCACATTAAGTGAAAGAACTCTTTACGATCATGTTCCGGATAAATATAAGTTATCGTTCATCTGCGAGGGTAAAACCATATATGGATATTAGCCACACGCTCGGCTTGCAAGACATAGTTATAAGTTGGCATATAGGACATTTGTCCTGCACAAAGATCGTATAGCAGCCTGATGACGGTTGCATCTTGGCGTTATCCAATCCTCCCAAGCCAAAAATATCAAGGCCAGCTGCGGTATCGCATTTCTGAGTTCCTTTGAGAGAAACCGCTGATCAGAAATAAATGCGATAGTGCACGGATCATCGTTTTTATTGTGATCCCTGGTCCAATCAAAAAAAGTGAAGGGGGCAGACAGCATGAAACACCTGTTTTTACTGTGTATTAGGCCAGTGGCAGTAGCAGGAATCGCCCTGATGGGTACGATGACCATCCAGGCTCAGGTCGCTAACAATACCACTCTTGTCGGAACAGTGGTAGATCCATCCGGTGCTCCGCTCGCCGGAGCAAATGTAACTGCTGTAAATGAAGGCACGAAAGTTAAATATCCTGGAACGACCAATTCAGACGGTTATTATTCCATACAATTTATCGTTCCTGGAACGTACGACGTTACGGTCGAACAAGCAGGTTTCACTAAGTTGACGAAGACGGGACGCATTGTGACCATCAACCAGGCCGTGCGAACAGATTTCAATCTTCAAGTTGGATCGACCACGACTTCGGTAACGGTTTCCGCATCTTCACCGCCAATTGCGACCGATGATGCGACGTTGGGTGAGACCTTCAGCACCAAGGCAGTGGAAGATCTGCCTTTGATTGGCCATAACGCGCTGGACATAGCCGCAACAGCATCGAATGTGATTATTGGACCAACGAGCAACTACTCAGGTGTTCCTCCGGGCGAAGATTTTATCGGAGCAGGCCAGCGAGAGATTCAGAACAGCTTGAACCTCGACGGCGTGTCTATTATGAACAATCTCATCAGTCTTGCACCTGCGCGTCCCAGTTCAGACATGATTTCTGAGGTGCAGATGCAGAGTGGTAATTACTCCGCGCAGTATGGTTCATATCTCGGCCTTCATATCAATTTGGTAAGTAAGTCGGGCACGAACGATTTGCATGGCTCAGTTTACGACTATATTCAGAACACGGCCCTCAATGCGGCACCGTTCCTCAATCAGGCAGGCACGCCGAAGCCGATTCAACATTACAATCAATATGGCTTTGATCTGGGAGGCCCAGTTTACGTTCCCAAACTTTATAACGGTCGCAATAGAACTTTTTTCTTTGCCTCGTATGAAAAGATCAACCAAGTGCAACAATCGACTCCGGGGCCGGTCTCTACGTTGACATCAGCGATGGAAGCTGGTGACTTCTCAGCTCTAAGTCAGCAGCTTATAGATCCTTATACTGGCCAGCCATACCCAAAGAATCAGATTCCTGCTTCCGAGCTGAGCACTCCTGCGGCACAGATCGCGAAGAACATCGAACAGTACATCGCTCCGCCTAATCTGCCAGGAATCACAAACAACCTGAACGTGAACACACCGAACAATCTTTTTATTCATCAGACGCTGGATCGTGTCGATGAAAATATCGGTGATCACATACGTCTCTTTGTTCGCTATCACTGGCAGAATCTGAGCATTGTTGGCGGGGATCCTTTCCCAACCAATGCATCGTATGGTCCAACGAATACCAGAAATTCAGCAATTGGCTACACGCACATCATTACGCAGAATCTAATCAACGATTTTCGTATTGGTCTCAATACTGTTACTTCCAACAATCTCAACTATTTTGCTCAAAATGGTCTTACGGATGCAGGGACAAAACTTGGCATTCCTGGATTCAATTCAGATACTATCTACAATAATCCAGGAATTCCTTCGATTAATTTCGATACCTATCACGAGGCAGGCAACGACGCGTCTAACTGGTTTCAGGATGATCGAACCATCGACGGTTACGATCAGGTAAGCTGGACACACGGCAAACACAACATTATGGCCGGCGCTGAACTGCGCAAACTTACGATTGGACGCCAGGCCACAAACGATCCTCGCGGATCCTTTACGTTTTCCGGTACTAATGACAGTACAAGTACGGGATATGGCGCGGCAGACTTCGTTCTTGGCTTAGCGCAAAGCTCAATGACACCCGTCCTCCCTGTAAAGGGATCGATTGGTGAGTGGCGCGACGGTTTCTTCGTCCTCGACAATTGGCAGCCGTTTCGTCGCCTGACCTTGAACTATGGTCTACGCTATGAATTGCCTACAGTGCCCTATAGCTTGAATGGCTATGCGCGCATTCTGAATCCTGATGAAACGGCACTGATTCCAGCTTCGAATGCTTCAGTTGCTGCAGACTTTACACCAACACCAGGCTTTAAATTCAACGGTCCTAACCACAACGACTGGGCTCCCCGTATCGGCTTTGCTTACCGTGCAACGGACAGTACAACAATTCGCGGCGGGTTCGGTATTTATTACAACGCGAACCAGCTCAACACTTATACATTGACCACTCAAAACTATCCGCTTTCTGCCTCGGTCAATTACTTTACAACTCCGGCAAACATACTCTCGTTGTCCAACCCTGCTCCAGGTGCCGGAACTGGTTCGCCGCAGGCTGGTATTCCTGGAACCTACGTGAGCGCAGTTACGATGGGACCTTCGTTGCCCACGCAGACGTTATATCAGTGGAATCTTTCCTGGGGACAGGATCTATGGAAAGGAGCGGGTGCGGAATTGCAGTATCTGGGTTCGCACGCAATTCATCTTGATCGAGACTTTTACAATAACCAACCGCTACAGCCGTCGACTGACAAAGATATAAACAGCCGACGTCCGAATCAGCTCTTTGGAACAATCCGGCGTATTCAGAATGATGAATACTCACACTACAACGGCTTTACGGCAATTCTCCGTCAGCGCGTGAGCCATGGCTTGTCCGGCATGCTCAGCTATACCTGGAGCCATGATCTGGACATCAGCGATAACTCGAACGGTGCTACCACTACGATGGACCAGTACAACATTGCACTCGATTACGGTGATTCGAACTGGGATATTCGCAATCGCTTTGTTGGCACGGTAAATTATGAGCTGCCAAACATTCCCCACGCCAACGCTATTGTGCGGGAAGCCTTGGGTGGTTGGCAGACAAACGCCATCGTTACGCTACAGTCGGGCGAACCGTTTAATGTTGTTCTGGGTTTCGACAACGCAAATGTTGGTTTACCTAGAGGGAACGTGCAGCGCCCGAATGTAATCCATAACCCGATGGCCCATTGCAGTCTTCACGATTACATCAGAAACAACGGCTATACCAACGGTGGCACATCGTGCATCGATGCGACGGCATTTGTACTCCCAGCCCCAGGAACTTATGGAAACTCAGGGAGAAATTCCATCCACGGTCCGGGATACAGCAACGTCAACTTCTCTATCTTTAAGAACTTCAATATTTGGGAAAACCTAAAGTTCCAGTTCCGTGCTGAGGCTGGAAACCTCTTTAACCATCCGAGCGCAGGCAATCCCAATGCCGAGATTGAGCAAGGTTTTGATTCGAGCAATCCGGTAGCCAGCAGTAATTTTGGTTCGGTAACAACCACGAGCACGTTCTATAGTCCGCGCTCAATCCAGTTAGCTGGGAAACTAATTTTCTAAATTTTGGATGTAGGCCTCCAACAGCCGCTGCGATAGCAGCGGCTTCTTTTTGTGTCGAACCACTGACAATAAATCTTAAAGCTCTGTACGCCATCGCTTAGAACTTTACATCTGTCACTTTGTCGCTGGTGAAGACGATTTGCATTCCCTTGTATGTCCAGAGCGCTTTCTGTCCGAAAGCCACCTTCTTGAGTGGTTCCCCCATCATCTTCACGACTTGCGAAGGTGTCATTCCTGGCTCAATGGATACATCGGAATTGCTCGGAGCCGTAGCTCCTGATGAGGCCGTGTGCTCTGTCTGTGTTACCTGTTTTTGTTCTGTTCTTCGTTCTAGAATGCGGGGGTAATTCTCTTTTATCCAGCGATCGGTCAGCGTGGCAATCTTATCTGCAGCGCCACGCCAGGTGATGCCTTCACCTTCCAGCCCAGTGCTGAAATCACCGGCAATCAGCGTTGCATGCACGATACGCTTGGTGTCTTGATTCGGTACCGTTGTGGTGGTGGTATGTTTTCCGTCGTCACTCTTATTTTTATATGTGACAACGCTATCCAACTCTTTTCTTTCACTCCGAGAGTCGACGCGCACTGTTATGTCAGCCTCAGAGGAAGAATTCACCACGCGTATGGTCTTTTCTTTTGTGCTCAACGACTTTTCGAGATCCGTCGCGGAATCTCCTGCACCGGCTGTCGTAAAACCGCCGGCATTGCTCTGTACATACACCCGGATTGGCTGCTGTTGTGCGTGAATAGGATAGGAAGTCATCACGAGAAAACAGATGGAATGGACAAGAATAAGAGAATGCCGCATCGATAAATCCTCCGTTGGGATATTGATTCGACAGGATTTTTGGGGGCATTCAGCTTAACGCGGACCTAATACAAGCGCAAGAGTCATAGTGAGTCTCTTTTGGATCAGACCAGGCACGAATTGTTTTGAGGCTTCGATGGAACGAATGAAATTCACATTCTTTTCTCCCTGTCACACAGACGGTAAATGCTAAAACAAAACACTGCAAAACAAATTGTTTCTCGCATCGACATACTTGGTCGAAATAGCGGGCACTATTTACTTCTGGCGGGCTGGCCAGAATCATTTTATTGCCGGGGTTCTGCTTTGCGACGTTACTCACTTTGCTCGATCTATCTAGTCTTTCTTGGCCTTCTCGGCCTCACAGCGCAGACGGCTTCGGCACAAACCGGCCTCGTGATTTCACAAATGTACGGAGGCGGTGGCAATTCTGGTGCTCCTTACACGTATGACTACCTTGAGTTGTACAACCCAACCGGTTCTCCGATCCGCCTTAATGGGTTGTCATTTCAATATGCATCCAGCAGCGGCACATCATGGAATGCTGTTGCGTTGCCCGATGTATCCGTAGCTGCAGGGCATTACTTTCTGATTCAGGGAGCGGCTGGTGCCGCCAGTCCTGCCAATCTACCTGTCACGCCGGATTTTGTAGCCACTTCTGCTCCGAACTTTTCCGCGACCACTGGCAAGATCGCGCTTGTTGATGGAACGGCTGTTCTTATTGGATCTTGCCCGATGGGCGCGAACATCGTCGACTTCATTGGCTTCGGAACGGCGAATTGTTTTCTGGGGTCAGGCGATGCTCCTGCTCCCAGCAACATTATGGCCGACATTCGAATTGGCTTTACAAATAACAACGTCGCAGACTTTTCTGTTGGCGCGCCGAATCCGCACAATTCCTTATCCGGAAGCAGCTCGTCTGGTCTGAGTGCGATTTGCCTGGCAACGCCCTCCACTGTGACCTCTGGCGGTCAGGTACTGTTGACGGTGACGGTTGTTCCTGCAACCAGTCCTGTGAGCACTGGTATAGCAGTTGCGGCGGATCTGTCCGCAATCGGCGGCTCTTCCACGCAGCGCTTCTACGACGATGGAACCAATGGTGACGCGACCGCTGGAGATCATGTCTTCTCCTTCGAAACTACGGCGACGGCGAGTAAATCTGGCACTCTTTCTCTGCCTGTTGCGGTGACCGACGCTGAATCCGACAGCGCTACTGCGAATATCAGCCTCACTGTCAACCTGCCTGTCGCCAATCTCCCTATTCATACGATTCAGGGAAGCAAATCGCTGACGGCTACCTCTATCTCTCCCTATGTCGGCCAAACAGTTACGACGCAAGGAATTGTCACTGGCGTAGGCACAGCCAGTTATTTCATTCAGAGTCGTGATTCTGATACAGATTCCGATCCGAGCACGCCGGAAGGTATCTCGGTTTTTGCTGGTACGGGAAAAGTGCCTGCTACTGCGGTGGTTGGAAACTATGTTCAGGTCACCGGTACGGTCAACACTTTTCCGACAGCGACCACCAGCCACACTCCAGCGACAGAGATCGATACCACGTCGGCAACATTGCTTGCCGCGGGCCAGCCATTGCCAACGCCGGTAGTGCTTACCGCCTCCATGCTGACCCCTGGTGGTGGGCTTTACCAACTCACACCTTATGAAGGCATGCGCGTGAGCATCGCATCGCTCACTACTATCTCGGGCACCGATGGGTCGCTTACTTCTGAGGCCAATGAAACGCAGAAGTCAAATGGTCAGTTCTACGGCGTCATTACTGGTACCCCGCGCCCCTTCCGTGAGCCTGGCATCGACATACGTGATCCACAGACGGGCCTTCCATCTGATGTAGCCAAATTCGACGATAACCCGGAGCGTATTCTCATCGATTCAGCTTTCCTGGGCGGCTCCCCGCTCGATCTTTCGACTGGTGCCGTTCTGCCGAGTGTGACGGGTATTCTCGATTTCACCTTCAGCTCCGACAGCTTCTATGACCCGAGCCGTCTTCTGCTCTATCCGGGCTATGACAGGTCAAAGCTCACAGCCGGCATGGGCGTACAGCCCGCACCTGCACCGGCTAGCAACGAGTTCAGAGTTGCTGCCTACAATATCGAACGCTTCTTCAATACCAACTCGGCAGACGACATCGACTTCAATCCTGTCACGGGCAAGGCCGAAAAATCCAGCGCGGTCAACCTTACTCAGACGGCATATAACAATCGACTTGCCAAGGTCTCTCTGGCGATTCGTGAGGTGCTTGGATCGCCTGACATTGTTGCGTTGGAAGAACCGGAGAATCAATCGGTGGTTGCCGACATCGCAGCGAAAATCAGCGCCGATGCCGCAGCCTCTGGTGAAACTGATCCGCAATATGTTGCTTACGGTACCGGGACCAGCTATGCGCCCTACACGAATGACGTTGGCGGCATCTCTGTAGGCTTCCTGGTGAAGTCGACCGTAGATACACTGAAAGTTGAGCAGTTCGGCGCGAGCAATCTTTTCACCGATCCTCGCGATGGTACAACGCAGCAGACGCTTAACGACCGTCCTCCTCTGGTGCTACACGCTGGCGTCAAGCGGAATGGCGCGAAGGACTATCCGGTCACCGTGATCGTGAATCATCTCCGTTCGCTCTCGGATGAGAATGATCCATCAAGTGGTGTATTTGTCCGCGCGAAGAAGGAGTTACAGGCAGAGTTCCTCGCGAATCTTATTCAGGGATATCAGGCGGCGGGCGAACATGTCATCTCTGTTGGTGACTACAACGCCTTCGAATTCTCCGACGGCTATATTGATATTCTTGCCACGGTTACAAACCGGAACGTTCTGCCGGCAACACAAGTTGTGCAGCCCGGCGTTCCTGATCTGGTATTGCCTCCGGCAGTGGATCTGGCTACGCTGCTTCCGACTACTGAGCGCTGGTCATATCAGGAATTTGGCAACGCGCAGATACTCGACCATGTCGTTGCCACCGCTGATCTGATAGCGACTGGCGCGCACTTAGTCTATGCGCACCTGGACGCGGATCAGCCGCTTACTGCATATAACGATCCAACCACTCCTGCTCGAACTTCGGATCATGACGCAGCGATTGGGTACTTCGTTCTTCCGAAGCCTTCTCTTTCGGCGACGTTGACTGGTAACGGTGCTTTCGGTTCTGAGAATGTTGGCAGCACCTCTTCGGGACAGGACTTTGTTCTCACCAACACTGGTGAAGGAGAGATCAACATTAGCAGTATTGCAACAACCGGCGACTTTGCGGAGTCCAATACCTGCGGCACTTCGCTTGCCGTTGGAGCTACTTGCAATATCAATGTTGTTTTCTCACCGACCGCTTCCGGTACACGCGTGGGAACGTTGACGGTGACTGCCGATACGGCATCCGGTTCCTACACGGCAAACCTGAGCGGTACGGGAGTTGCAACTTACGATGCTGCCATCACTGTGAAGTATGCAAGCACTCATCTCGTCTATCCCGGTGCGACGAATGTTACGGCGTGCATTGCTTCGGCAAACAAGATCACCGCAACCGGCTCTATTCAGATTTATGACGGCACCGGCCTACTTACCACTCAGCCTTTGCAAGGTGGAGGCTGCGCTTACTGGTATATCTCACCTGGGCTGGCAGCGGGTACGCATTCGCTCAGCGCTCTCTACTCTGGTGATCGCAATAACCCCAAGGGCATGTCAGCCCCTACCTCCATCGTGGTCGATCCGTTACCGGTGAAATTAAGTGCGGCCTGCTGGAACGCATCGTTCGACTTTGGAGTGAATTACCAGTGCACAATCAATGCCAGCTCGAATGCCGGTTCGGCACAAGGAGCTATCACCTATAGATACGATGGAGGCGCGGCTATAGCTGTGCCTATCAATAACGGCAACGCTCAATTCGCCATTGCCCAGCCAGTTGTGGGTTCCCACACTGTTTCCATTACCTACGCGCAGCAGGGCAATTATGCTGCAGCTTCAGCTCCTGTTCTGAAATTTACTGTGACAGCGGCACCGGTCTACGTTGCTGTCACTCCGTCGAGTTGGTATGCGAAGGTTGGGACTAATTTGACCTTCAAGGCGACGGTGAACTCGTATGGCGGCGCAGGTACTCCGAAAGCAATCGGAAGCGTCGCATTCCGTGATGGAAATACTGCGTTGGCGACTATACCGGTCGACGGCAACGGCCAGGCTATTTTTTCAACAAGTAGCCTTGTTGCCGGCTCTCACACAATTACTGCAATCTACTCGAACGGAACAAACTACTCGACTGGATCGGGAAGTGCGACCATCACCCTTGCGCAGTAAGTAATATTTACAAATGCTATCTACTCCCAGCGGAATTCACTCGCTGGGAGTTTAATTTATATGTAAAGCTATTGATTTCTCAATGAGAAGCAGCGCAGGAAAAACTCGTCGCATCATCGATGCTACCGCTGCCTTTATAGCGAGCAATCTCGGGATAGGGGCAGAGTGGTCGTGTGCGATCGACTTTGCCAGCCCTACGATGCGATGCAACAACTTCTGTAGGAGCTTTGCCGTGCTCCACCCATTGTTCTATGAGACTGATCTTGTCAAAAGAATCAGGGCCTTCTCCGCCAGAGCAATGTCCCATGCCCGGAATCATGAACAGTTGAATCCAATCGGACGCATGCGTAGAATCACCGCTTACTTGCAGAATGGCCTTGTAGAACTCGATCGTTGAGCCGGGGGCTACCTGCTGGTCTGCCCAGCCATGGTAGAGAAGCAACTTTCCGTTGCGCTTCGCAAATGCCGTGAGATTCGGGTTCAAGTCATCGACATTTTTATCGATCATATTGGCTTTTGTCGCATCACGGTCGATATTGAAGGTTCGCCAGTCCCAATCAGGGTTTTGATATACGACGTAACGAAATTGATCCAGAAAGAGATCTGCGGGAACGGGGCCACCCGCGAGACGTGCCCAGCGAAGCTCCGTACCCGGCTCCACACGCGGGAAGAAAATGTCTCCAATCGCTCCAGTGGCAGGACTGATTATCGTCTGTGCCGTGTGAACTTGCTGCGGAGTTAGGCAATCGACGTCGTCCTTGCCTTTACACTCCAGCTTACTGAAGTCGATCTGGCAAGTTTCAGGATTCTCGATCAGACCATCCTTTAATCCGTCGTTCGCGTCACAGGCGTCGAGCACAGCTCGATGAATCATCGGATACTTGCTAGGTGGAATATAGTCGGCAGGATTCTTGAAGGTTTGATTGGCGAGCCAGAGAGCCCAGGCATTGCGGCGGACGTTTGCAGGGTCGCCTGCAATGATGCCGTCAAATTCATCGGGATAACGGGCAGCCTGTAGCAGTCCCTCGCGTCCGCCGCCAGAGCAACCGTCCCAATAAGAGTAACGCGGCGGTTTTCCATAGAAGGCTTCGATAAGAGTCTTCGCCTCAACGGTCATTTCGTGCTCTGCACGATAGGCAAAATCAACAAATTTCTGCGGATGCCCCATGATGAAACTGGCGCTGCTGCCGACGTGCCCGTCATCCGTGGCGCTGGTTGCGTATCCGCGGCGCAGCGCGTCAGCCATCGAGCTATAAGCGATTGAGCCGCCCCACCCGCCGCTACCGACAGCCAGAAACTTGCCATTCCAGCCGTTGATTGGAAGCCAGACTTCAATGCCGATATCGGAGTCACTGGTGGGCTCAAGGGTGGCAACAACACGACAGAATGCTGGGAGGTTGGAGAAAGTGTCCCTACTCCCAGACGTCGTAAACGTACCGGGAGCAATCGTCTTGGCCGTCATGATAGAAACTCCAGGTGTGCCTGCGTTCTGGAGACGCTCGCAAGCTTGTCCTAAAAGACATGTCGGAGCCAGGGCTGATAGGAGAACGAAGGTAGAGATAATCCATCTAGCCATCATGATGTTTTTCGCTGTGCTAACCATACTACCGCTAAGGACTGGCATTCGCAGACCGGATCCACCTCGTGAATGTACGAATCGTCACCAAGAGGAATTCAATAGTCGCGCACATAAAAGCAACGAAGTATTTTGCGTCTATTTGCTGCAGGAGAGACAAAAGCCTTAGCATCTATCGGCATATGTTCTCACCGTAGCACTCAAGTAGTGGCAACGAGCATTTCCTCTGCGCTTGATGGCGGGAGGCTATCCATTCTATGAGGAAAATAACGCTTAGTAAGTGTGATTCCTGAAAGATGCTGCACCTCTCTAAAGCCTGCCTCTCGTGCCAGGTTCAGCATTTCCTGTGAAGTGAAAAAGCTGATAAAAGGTTTTCTGCTTGATCGTGATTTGCTTGCTTTGCCATGTTCCGAGGGTTCGGCGGTTTCTGGAGACAATAAAAAAGTCATTGCAAACGTAGAGCCCGGAGCGAGCGTTGCGACCTGCTGCAATGTAGAGAGAATTGCTTCCTTGGTGAGATACATGCTGACGCCAGTAGAGGCGATCACGGTGGGCCGAGCAGGATTGAAACCAGCGGCTACTAATTGATCCAACCATGAATCACCGATCTCGAAATCCACAGGCACGAAGTGCAGCCATGTGGGGATGTGATAGCCGAGCTCGACCAATCGCTGCTTCTTCCAGGCTTGAGGAATTGACCGGTCGACCTCGAATATCTGAAGTCGGGAAGCAAGTTCTGGTTTGCGCTGGGCGAAAGTATCAAGGCCAGCGCCAAGAATGACGTACTGCACGACATCGCGGTCCGACTGCTCCGCTACAAGATCCTCGACAAAGCGAGCGCGTATCACGACACCTGCTCGATAACGAGTTGCGGCCTGTCCCTTCATGTCCGGACGATTTCGCCACCCGTTAGCCGGAGCTACCAGTTTGAGGCCAATCTCGTCTTCTAACAAGTGAGGTGCTGGGTCGATTTGTGCGTGTTGTGCCCGCCACAATGCAACCCGTACGGCAGTGCTGTCTGGACCCGAGGCTTGTTTACTCATGATGATTTCTCAATATCGACTTGTTGGAAATAAAATATCCGTTGGACCTGAGAAGGATCGTGCCTCGAGCATACCAAAGGTAATATCTGGATATAACGTCAGTTGGCATCTTAAATCGTGCCTGGTTGGAGGTATCGGTTGCGTTGGGTTGGTTTTATAGAACGGTACAGGCAGAATGGGCTGCCATTTTTTCGAAAAAATAGAATTTTCCCCCTATAAATCAATGAGTTGACTTATTGATTCTATGGGTGCAATCGTCCAAATCCCCACGAACACGGGTTGGCATAAGAAACTCTGTATAACTGGTTGAAACGGACTGCCCAAGCCAAGCACAATTACAACAGGAGAGAAGGGGTCGACACCATGGTCCACGTTGAGGCATTCCGTACAAGGGCAGCTGAATCATACATCCTGGATGAGTTGACCGATGAAAAGCGAGCGGAATTTGAGGAGCATTTCTTCGGCTGCAATGAGTGTGCTGTAGATCTTGCCTCGCTTGATCTCTTCGTAAAGACAGGAAAACAGCTCTTCCGCAAAGAACAAACCGTCATTCAATTCCCAGTCAGGCAATCGAGCTTTGCCTGGATAAAGAAATCATATGCCACGGCAGCGTCGCTTATTTTCGCAATGCTACTGATCTATCAGAATGCGGTAGTCATTCCAAACTTGAAAAAGTCTGCCGTCCCGCAGCCGTTGGATTCTATTTCTCTTACTGCAGCCCGCGACTTGGATGCAAACGTTTTTTCAATCATGGCGGGCAAACCACTGATCATGGCGTTCGATCTTCCTCCCGAAATTACTTTCAAAGTATATCGAGGGCAGGTCTTAAATTCTTCAGGTATGCCCGTTTTCTCTTTCAATGTTCCCGTTTCATTGGCACAGAAGACAATTCCGCTATTCGTGCCAGCAAACACCTTGACCTCTGGTAAATACACACTAATCATTTGGGGCGGGAATCAGGACTCAAAAGGGAATATGTCTGAGGTAGGCAAGTATACTTTTGAGTTGCGATAAATGGTGCGAGAGCACACTTATCGCGTATTAGAAACTAATCAATTCCATCGGGCTCATTCCAGGTCTAGCTCTATCTTATTGAGTAGAGATGGCATCCCGGCATATTCTCAGAGTACAATTCAAAAATTGTTCTAAAGAAATAAAGCGAATTGTTTACTCGATCTAAGCTAAAGATGGGTAAAATGCAGATTCAACAAAGTAATTTGTTGTTATTGAGCCTGCTGTGAGAGTCACGGACTGTGATTAGGCAGTTTCGTTCGTTCAACGATTTATTAAATAGCAACTGGACTGTGACATTAGATCATGGATGCTAATCAAAATCGAGTTTTCTTATACCATGCTCATGGTTATGCTATCGGCGGTAGAATTTCAGCGCCTTTAGAGAATGAGCTCAATTCCCATGCTGCGACAACACTCTCCATCGTTGGTGGCTACTCATCCGCCAATTCCAGCAACTACCAATTACAAGATTTATTGTCGTATCGATCAGCCAGGACTTACATCTCTGGTATCCAAAACGATGATGGCATGCATAGCACAGCCGTGGATACCGTGGTTGAAGGATTGAATATCATGGACATGATCACTGCGGATGCGGTGATCGGCCGGCTCTCCTCAAAACATGACAGTAAGGGCGAAGCGAAAATTATTCCGCTCGGCAGCAGCTTTGTAAATCTGAAGATAGCGGGAAAGCCCGTCGATGTGGAGTTGATCGATGATCTTTTTTCCCAGCATCCAACGCATTCAGCCTTGATGGATCATTTCAATGGGAAATGTAAAGACAAGGATGGCTGCGCTGAGTTTGAGACTGCCGACGAGTTACGATACGAATGGGGACACCGCACGTCTTCGATCCCTTCCTCCCTGGAGGAAAAGCTCATGGTTCCTATCAAGCCAGGATGGAGGTTAACTAGTGACGGGCAGTTGCATTGTAGTCTTGTCCGGCATGTACATGAGCTATCCCCGTCTGGAAGCGTGCGAAACACGACGCCTTATTGCCATGCAATCAAGATTCCTCAAGTAGGGCGCCTCTATTTAGGTGAGATGTCTTCCTCTACGAATACAAAGCGTCTGACGATGATGCGTTTGGAACTTGGAAGTCCAGTAGTTGGTAGGCTCGCAGTAGCAGGACCTGAAACAAATGGTAAATGGTATCCGTAATTTTCTAATTATTACTTTATCTTTTATCTTTTTATCTGCATGCCATCGCCAAGTTCCGCTGGAGTCTCTTTATCGCGACGCTAGACTCAAATTCACACAAGGTGATTTCAGGTCAGCGCTCGCAACCACGGAGCTTGGCTTGGCTCGGTCTGCCAGCGGACCAAACGAAAGAATATGGCAGTTCCGTTTACTGAAAGCTGAAATCCTGATCTGGCAAGGGTTCAGCCACGATGCTGTCAATCTCTTGACGGCATCCGAATCGACTATCCCTCACGAATTCGCCGCTCGGCGAGAGGTATTGCTGGGCCTCGCTCACAGCAATCTGCAGCAAATGGATATTGCGCAGGAGGAGCTTTCACAAGCTCAGGTTTTGAATCATCCCGAAGTTCCTAGTACAACCTGTGCCTTATTACTGGGGCAAGGTAAATTGGCGGCCATACGCGGTGACTTTTCTCAATCGGAGGAAGATTTCCGCAAGGCTAGAGAGGTAGCAAGCGCAGAGCACGATGCACTCCTTGAGGCCAATGCATTAGGAAGCCTCGGTATGTTGCAAATGCGACAGCGACACTTTGCTGATGCGGTGGATTGGTTAAATATTTCTCTATCTGTGTCACAACCTCTGAAGGCGGAAGCTTCGACGATCCGGACCATGGGAAATCTAGGCTGGGCTTATTTGGAAATGGGAGACCTTGAACGTGCTGCAGAAAACTTCTCTCGAGCCGAAGTCCTGTCAGAAAAGAACGGAATGGTCGCAGATGATCAGACCTGGTTAATGAATATTGGCGCGGTGCAATTCCTCCAGCGAAAACTCAAAGAAGCTGAGAGCACGTATCAAAAATCCCTCCGTCTCGCGCGCAGCCTGGAAGATCGACAGGAGACTATATATGGACTCAATGGTCTTGCAAAAATAGCCATAACTGATGGACGGTTCCAGCCTGCGCAGAAATATGATGCGGAAGCTTTTGAGTTGGAAAATGCAATCGGCGACCATGAGGGCAGACTATACAGCCTGTTGAACGAAGCCAAAATTGCGTTTGCAACAGGGCAGCTAACCACCGCGAAAGAGGATTTCGAAAGAGTCGCCACTACCGCGCAAAATAATGGTCTCAAGGCTGAGGCGCTGAGTAGTTGGGCCAGGCTCGAGGAGAAACAAAACAACATAGATGATGCCGAGCACCTTTTTCAACAGGCTATAACTGTTCTGGACAATGCCCGCAGGGCCCTGGGGCGACCTGAATTTGAGTTGTCTTATCCAACCAATGCTCAAGACGCCTACGACGAATATATCGAATTTTTAATGAGCAACGGGAGGCAGGAAGAAGCTTTTGACGTTGTAGAAACACATCGCGCAATGACTCTAGTGGAAGGGTTAAGCCGAAAGCCATTTGGGACACAAATGTTTACGCCGAAGATGGCTATGAAAATAGCAGGCGAACACAAGGCAATCATCTTGTCTTATTGGCTGGGAAGAAAGAACAGTTATGTATGGTACATCGGCCAGAATCATTTCGAAGTCTTCACTCTTCCGAATGAGGATGTGATTCACAACCTGGCTATAGGATATCGATCAAAAATCCTGTCCTCTCTCGGAGGCTATACCGTCAACAGCGGTGTTGGTCAGGATCTCTATAACATATTGATCCGACCAGTGGAAAAGCTGATTCTGCAAGACGCCAATGTCGTGATTGTTCCTGACGGTGATCTGTGCGGACTTAACTTTGAGACACTCGTTTCGCCCTCACCTAAGCCCCATTATTGGATTGAAGATGTAGCGATCACAGAAGCAAATTCAATAATTGTCTTGGGGCAACGTCGCGAGCCAGCAAGACTCAATAACCAATCTGCTCATACCCTCCTTGTAATCGGTGATCCACAGTCGCCAGCTAACTATTCACCGCTCATCCACGCCCATGAAGAAGTCGATGCGGTGAAGAGACATTTTGAGCCTAGCCGCGAAACGGTCTTAACAGGATCAGCGGCAACGCCGACTTCTTATTTCCGAGCTAATCCACGTGAGTTTTCAATCGTTCACTTTGTAGCGCATGGAACCGCCAGCCGGATCAGTCCACTCGATTCTGCTGTTGTGCTCTCAGACGATGGAAAGTCTTACAATCTTTCTGCTCGACAGATTATTTCGAGCTCACTACAGGCGAAGCTGGTAACGATTTCCGCGTGCGACAGCGCAGGTGATCGGATTTATTCTTCTGAAGGGCTCGTGGGCCTATCGTGGGCTTTTTTGCGGGCAGGCGCTCACCAAGTAGTCTCGGCTTTATGGGAAGTAAATGATGCATCTACTCCCCGATTGATGGATCGCTTCTATGAGGGAGTGTCACACGATGAGGATCCTGCATTAGCCTTGCGGATGGCAAAATTGGAAATGTTGCATACTGGCGGGGTATATCAGAAGCCGTTTTATTGGGCGCCGTTCGTTCTATATGAAGGTCATTAACCACATTCCAGGCTATAGCAAACCCTCCCCTGAAAGCTAAGCTTCCAATCGGGCTATGTCTCAATCACATGCTGGGTTTCTTGTGAGTGCGGAGCATCCCGTGTAGCTCCCACGGAAGTGCTTTACCGCGTGCCAGTCTCCAATTTTCCAAGCACAGCTGTGTTGCGTCCTATGGTTTGATGGCATACCTGGTGAGCCAATGAATGAATTAGATCGGAATCCACATGGTGCTAGGCGCGGGGCTACCGGATGTGGCGTGGTGCATCATGAGGAAGTGTCAATGTGGATTCCGGCCGGGATCGTGCCTGGTATGCCGGTGGGAGTCCTGGTAATTGCCGGATTAGTCGCAGGGGATTTACCGGCGCGCCGGGCCGCGCGAATCGACCCGGTCGTGTCACTTCGCTACGAGTAGAAACCGACAAAGAATTGCCACAATGGGAAGCTCGAAGACGGATCGTTCATTCGCTCATCACTAAAGATATTGGGGGAATGAGGCCCAGGGGATAGAAAGGAGTATGAGATGTCCACGTCACGGCGGTGAGATTATGTTTCAGCGTCTTCATGTAGTTACCCAGAGTCGTGACAATTTTGATAGATATGCTGTTTTCCCCAGGAACGATATGTTCGGAGAGGTCGTATTGGTGTTCTCCATACCAGCAAACGCCTAATGAATGGCCGTTCAGTTGAAGCTCCGAAACTGCGTGGAGACGGCCGAGCTTAAGCCATACAGTTCGTCTCGTTTTATCAGCGTGTATTTGCTTACGGTAGGTAATTGTGCCTGCAAATGCTTTCAGGTCTTCACGCTCATTGAAGTCGACCAGATCCTGTAAAACAATGGTTCTCTCTGTTCCATCTACATGCTCAAGCTTTACTTCCCAAGGTCCTGAGATGATTTGTTCATGCGATGGCAAAGTTGGATCCTTACTGTTTTGAGGAACATGATAAGCAGGGTCATGCTTGGCTTCAGCGTTGACAGGAGGCTCAAAGACAATCAGCTTTGACTCTGATGGCCCCAGTGAAATCCGGAGCCCATTTTTCCCCGATGCAGTTGGGTAAATCGCACGAGTTCCGGATTCCGCATCCCAAAGCCATGCTTCTTTATTGACTATGTTGAACGAGGCTTCAAACGTGTGTTGCTCCTGCGGTCCGTAATTGGTAAAGAAGAAAATGTCTCGCGCTCCATTGCGGTAATGAATCTGACTGACGAAATCCGTTGGCGCACTTATGGATACATCTGGCTCTAGCGCATAACGAAGCTGCAGATCGCGATACCAATGCACCATGTCGCTCTCATCTATGGGCACAAGTGGTGCTCGGCCTGGATAAGCCTCGCGCAGTGCCGTGATGATCTTGAGCACAATAGCGCTATTTGC